>JFJP01027855.1_pt1 | contig 14167 bp, 15 predicted proteins | sample 431651 | NCBI WGS metagenome assembly JFJP01 (sample SAMN02602958, study PRJNA72255) | Microbial mat metagenome, whole genome shotgun sequencing project. | biome: fresh water; feature: sink hole; material: water; isolation source: purple microbial (photo- and chemosynthetic) mats found in... | reverse complement strand
ATTAAAGCAAGCAAATTATTATAATTTGAGGCCTTTAAAACCTTTTTAAAAGGATCCTTTGACATGCTCGGAACCAAAAAAGAAGAAACAGCTTCTTTCATATAAACCATTTCTTCATATAAATTTTTATGTACTTTAAGATGAATATTACATATTTTGACAATAATTTGAGCGATTTTACATATTTGAGCAACTGCTAAATATTCATAAATGAAAAAACGATCTATCTTCCAATAAATCTTCTTTAAATTAAATTCTTTCTCCATAAAAAAGCATTCAAAAATATCTTTAACCAAATTTTCTTCATTGCTTATTTCTTCACCCTCATTCCTAAGATTTTTCATAAAATTTATGAGATCTGATGGGATAAATGTATCTAAATCAAAAGATTTTTCTTCCGAAAAACTTTTTTCTAGGAATTCATTCAATCCTTTTTCCATAGTTTCAATAGTCACTTCATGATTTTTTTCATTGACAAGTGTGGATTCTTGAGGAATGATCAGACAAATTATTTCAGAAACTTCTACAATTTCAATTATCACTAAATTACATGGAAGTTGAGCTGGATCTAACCAAGAATAATCGTGTTCCATAATTTTTTCGTTGAAAAATGGTAATTTTATCTCAAATAATTTGGTCTTTTTATAAACTTTTAACTCTTCTTTTTTGATTTTCTGGATATTGGCTTTTAAAAGCAAAATGATTTTCTTTAAAAGCTTAAATAATATCGAAAAATCAAATTTCTCAATTTTTTTATCGAATTGATAACTATCCTTTATTTCATCGAGACTTCCAGCCATCGCAACGTATTCCCAGAAAGAGTAAACTCGAAAATGAAGGCAGATTTTTTTGTATATTTCAATTTTTAAGATGTCTCTTGGGTTTAATATCAAATTTTGAAACAAATGATAGAAATTCTGATGAAAGAATTTCATTGTGGATTTATTATATTTCAAGATTTTCTGGTAGTTCTCGAAAAATAGTATGAAGGAAGAAAAAGAAGAAGCTGGTTGGGTTTTGCTGTTCACAAGACTTGATTCAAATGATTCAATATTCATTTTTCTTGAGATTTAAAAAATAGTCAATGTAAGTTCAAATCTATGTATATGAGCTTTTGTCGAATTTCTAGAAATGAAAGAACGCTATAGATAGTGTTCTTTAGCTAAATTTATGAAAGGATTTGTATTTTTTATTATATTAATTATTATTATCTGGTTTTTTTGCATAATTATTTTTTTTTTTTGCATAATTATTTCGTTTTTAAAATTTTCTGGTTAAACTTGAACTATATATGTCTAGAATATTTTTTTTATATATACATGAAGCTCATTTATTTTATTCATTTAATAATTGCAACTTTTTTATTTCATCAAAACTATTCCAATATGAAAAGCATAGAATTGCCATCCATAAAGCCCAAATATCACCAAATCAATGAAGAGCCCCTCAAAGACTCCATCTTTAGCAAATTTACCACCATAGGAGATAATCTACCTCTAGTTGAAGCAAACATCCCTCCATCCAATGAAGTTGAACAATTATCAAAAATAATAGGAACTTCAGATTCCACAATAAAAGATTGGCTCTGTGGGATTTTGTGTTGTTTTACTATTTTTGGTGGTTGCTATGTCAAAAATAAACTTGTTTTAATACCAAATGGCAATTATGGCTTTTCAATGAGCTCAGGCAAGCCACTATTATTAATGCCAGGTTGGCATTACCTTTCTTCTCCTTTCAATTCAATTGACAAAATACTACCTATGTTAACTAATCCTATCCAGGTTGGTCCAGTGACTATCGTGAGAATCTCAGAAGGATACATTGGAATGGCGATGAATAATACGAAAATAGAGCTTCTTTTACCAGGAACACATTGCAGGAATTTAGGAACTTTTCAATTTGAAGGAAGTTCTCCTTTGGATAACAATTTGCTCCAGTATAAACAAATCAAAATTTTAACAATTTTGACAGGTTTTGTTCAAATTTGTTATGATAATGGAAGGGCGACCATTTTAAACGAAGGAAAATACGCTATAAATTCGCCTTATTTTGTGATCGGGCCTTTGATCAGTATCCAACAGCAAAGCCTTAAATTTTCAAAGCATAATGTTTTATTGGATGGAGGTATACAAATGCTTGTAGAGGGGTTATTAACATACCAGGTCCATGATGTCGAGAAATTGATAAAGAATATAGGTTCTGAAAAAGTGATTGAGAATATACAAAATGTTACAAAAGCTGAAATTTCAAAGATTTTTTCTGCGATTCATTTGGAGCAAATTTCAAGCATATCTCACGAGGAGGCTATTAATCCGCAAGCCCATAAAGTCCATGAAAAGGTGGTGGGTTACCAGACTGACACAGAAAATATAGAGAATGAAATAAGGATCAAAATTTGTGAAAGGGTTGTTATTTTGATTAAGCCTCTGGTGGAAAACTGGGGTGTTAAAATAATTAATTTCCAAATAGAATCAATTAAACTCACGGATGAAAAATACGGGATGGAGTATGAATCTGCCAGTTTAGAAATAGCAAAGGCTAAAGCCAATCTAAAGGCTAGTATTGCACAGAATCAGATAAATATCAACAAGGTGGAAATGGAGGCTAAAGCACTTTTGATTAAAGCTGAAGGAGAAAAAAACGCTAAAATAGTGGAATCTGAAGGTATTGCCAAAGCTATGACTATTGAGGCTGATGCTAGAAATGAAGCTTCTTTGACTTTGAGAGATAATTTTAGCAAGGAGTTGATGATGATGCAGGAAAAAGTGAATTTCGCAAGAGCATTAAAGGCAACAACTTTAGTAATTTCGGATCAGAATTGTATCGCAAAAAATGTGGTACCAATGTTAAACCTTTAAGATTTCATTTAATATGACCATAATTTTCAATAAAAATCTTTTTTTTAAAAATAACAAATTGCTGATGCATATTTAATATAAAAATTAAGTTAAATAGATAGAAAAAATGCTATTTTTCAAGCAGTTGTTGCTTTTTTTTCTTGATTTCAAATGAAAATCTCTGTTTTAACTTGTTCAATAAGATTTCATTTAAGCCTAGATTAAAAAATTAAGATTACAATTTTTTTTTATTTACTGTGTTTTTTTGCGAATTCCTCTGCCAAGTCTTCCCCATTTGATTCTTCAAATACACTGATTTTCTCGAATTTGCCTTCTCCTAAATTGATTTCGAGAAAGAGAATCGGTCTCGAACTTGGCACTTTATCTGAATCTGACACTAAATAACTTGTACAATTTTTTTCTTTTAGTGAATCATATTCCTTTTGAATCATTCTCGTATAATACCCTTCTTCAGCTGATCCAAAAATATATTGAAAATAAAATAAAATTTCAATTACTTTTCAAAGTTTGGCAATTAGAAGAATATTTTTCTGGAATTGAGCTTTGGCTTTTATTCATTTTATTCAGAGAATATATGGTTGATAAATTGTTTTTTTTCTCATAAGAACCGAAATATTTCTTCATTAATTCTGGGTTTATTTCACTAAAACTCAAGTTTCCGATTTCTTTCAATACATCCTTTTTCAAAGGAATCCCTCTTTCCTTGAAATTCCTTTGAAATCCTCTTTCGATTCGAGCCTGCTCTATCCTTTCGATGTTTTTTTTCTGTTGAAAAAGGAATTTTTCATTTGCTTTGATAGATTTCTGAAGTGTTTTTGTTAGATTTGGCTTGAATGTGCATTCATTTTTCTGCTTTTCATACTCAAGATCCTCAGTTTTCTTCAGAGTAGAAGTCAAAATCTTTGGTTTAACGGTGTTTTCTCTTGTAGTTTTTTCTATTTTTGGATTAGAACAGGATCTTAATTTAACCATAGGTTTAAATGTACAACTCTCTAATATTTTCTGTGTATTTTCAACAGATTTCTGTATAATTTTGGCTTGAACCAAAGCTTCTCCCCTCGCAAAACGTTCATGAAAAGCCACTTTATCAATAGACTCATTTGGATTTAAGATTTTTTCATAATGTTTCATTGCCAAATTTTCAGAATTTTTAGATAATTTCAGTTTTTTTTCAATTTTCATTGAAAAAACTTTCTCTTTTTTTAAAAAACCTAATCTATTTCTATAGAAAACCTCAAATTCTTTATGAATTTTCTTATAATTGAAAGATTTCTCTTTTCTTTGATGGTTTTCATCAAAACGATTAAAAGTTATGCATCCATTTTCATTTTCTCTTTTTTCTTCAAAAACATTTTCTTTAAAAACTGCAGTAATACCAAGAATTCCAGCCAAAAATCTAATAAAAAATCTTAAAGGCACAGTTTCTTCATCATCCATTTGCTCATAAGACTGTAGAAATTTCCACATTTTCACGATAAGAGTCCTTTCTTCAAGAAAACAACGACTAGTTTTAATCATATTTGCATCAAAATTTATGTTGTGATATTTGAGAAATCCCATTCTGTTCAAAATTTCAAGGCATTGTAGATAATTCAAATTTTTTTCTGTGTTTATTTTGATAATTTCAACGATTTTAAAAACTTCTTTTGTTATTTTATTGAAACGACTGACTTCAGTTTTTTCCTGTGATTTCTCTTTAAGCATATTAGTACGAGTTTCTTGCAAATCAAGACTTAAATTTCGAGCAAATTTTCTCGTTTTGTTTTTTTCGATTCTTTGCAAAGCGTCTTGATATAAAGTTTTATCGATTTCTGAACTTCTATTCAGGTTTTTTGGAATTTCTTTAGAAAAATTCAACTGTTGTGATGAAGATTTAATTGATTCTTGTGATTTTTTAGGATTTTCATAGAGTCGAATGAAGATTGGTTGTTTAATATATTCATTTTTTTCTAATAATTTCTGGTTTTGCTTTGAAATTTCTTAATTAAATTTTAAATAATTTTTAGAAAAGTACCTTGTTTATTATCGGAGTTGCAGAAAGTTCAAGAGACTCTCGAAATTCAAGCATTTCTTTGAGTCTCTGCAGATTTTCACCAGATTTAAGCTGAAAATCCTTCTCTTTTTGCAAAAAAAGTGAAAAAGAGCTGTCTTTTTCAGGTGTTTTTAAAAACTTTTCTTGTTGAATCCCCCCAGAACTTTTATTTAAAACTCGTAAATCTAAAGATTTTTGTTTTTTTTGCTTCAAAAGCTGTAATTTATTGAGAGGTTGTTCAGGAGAATTCTGTAAATTTCATCATTATATTTTGAAGTTTTTTCTTTTTAACGAATAGTTTTTTTTCATTTTAAGTTTTAATAAAAGAAATTAATTCGTAAATTTCTTTTTTAAAAAAATAATTCATATAAATGATCAAAACCTTCCGTTTTTTTTGTTTTTCACCAAAAAGATTTAATTTTTCTCTAAAAATACAATTCTCTGAAAATAAAACAAAATCTTTCAACATGGAAAAAGATGCCTTCGCTTCGTGGATCCAACCCTCTAAAAAGCCAGATTCTTTCTTAACTGGACTTCATGTCAACAATAGTCTTTATCCCCTAAAATTGGTATTTTTCTTCTTCCTCATTTTAAAAAAGAATAATTTATATTCATTAGGTGGAATTCGTACCAATCAACGGAAAACAAGTAACTTGGTATATGTGTGGACCCACTGTTTACGATTACCCGCATATGGGTCATGCGAGAACATATCTCAGTTTTGATTTGGTTAGGAGAATAATGAAGGATTATTTTGGCTATAATGTTTTGGTAATAGAAAAATCTTGGTGTTGAATTGTTTCCTACTTGTTTTTTTTTGAAAGCTTTGTATGAATATCACTGATATTGATGATAAAATTATCATAAGAAGCAAAGAGTTAAATGAGGAGTTTAGTGATTTTTCTAGAAAATGGGAGAATCAATTTTTTAAGGATATGGGGTATTTTTCATTCATAATTTTTATTCGAATGAAAATGAATTCCTTTATTTAAAAAGAGCTCTTGGAGTCGCTCCTCCTGATATTTTAACCAGAGTCAGCGAATTCATTCCTGAGATTATCAGTTTTATCCAAAAAATTTATGATAATGGTTTCGCCTATCAATCCAATGGTTCTGTTTATTTCGACGTTCACAAATATAAAGCAGATCCGAACGTATTTTATATTTTCCTTTAAATTTTTCTTTCAATCAATTATATATCTAATTGAAAAAAGCATATTTATGGCAAATTAGAGCCATCTTCTGCCAATGACACCAACAAAGTCCATAAAAAATATAAATTTAAATTAAATTTGATTTAGCTTAGAGAAGGTGAAGGAGTTTTAACATCAGAAAGTGATAAAAGATCTCCAGATGATTTCGCTCTCTGGAAAAAGTCCAAAGAGGGTGAGCCCAAATGGGTCTCGCCTTGGGGAGAAGGTAGACCTGGTTGGCATATTGAATGTTCTTCAATGGCAGCAGAAAATTTCGATTGCCCTATTGATATTCATAGTGGAGGCGTGGATCTTAGATTTCCTCATCACGATAATGAAATAGCCCAATCTGAAGCTTATTATGGAAAAAATCAATGGGTAAATTATTTCCTTCACAGTGGCCATTTGAACATTGAAGGGTTGAAAATGTCGAAATCTTTGAAGAATTTTATCACAATTCAAGAAATTCTAAAAAAATTGAATTGTGAACAATTGAGACTTTTGTTTTTATTGCATAAATATGATGCTTTAATGAATTATGGAGAGAATTCCTTTTTGGAAGCGATAAACAAAGAAAAAAACTACAAAAGCTTCTTTCAAAATTTAACAGCAGTCATTCGAAAAAATCCCTTGACTGATGTTCAGAAATGGGGCGTTAAAGAAAAAGCTTTGAATGAAATTTATCAACAGAAAAAAAAAGCTATTCATGAAAATTTTTGTTTGAATTTCAACACCCCTGGTGTCATATCAGAAATCGATGAGTTTATCAAAACGATGAATAGCTATTTAGTACAATATCCAGTTAGATATACTCTTTTGGCATCAATTCAAGAGTATTTATTGTTTATTTTCAAAGTTTTAGGGTTGAATTATGAAGAGTCTGCTGTAATTGAAAGCAAGGAAAATCAAAATTTGGCACCATTGATTGATGCAGTTGCAGTTTTTAGAGATCAGATCAGAAATTCAGCAATTGAAAAAGAAAGCGCAAAAACTTTGACAATTTGCGACAAATTTAGAGACGATATTATGCCAAATTTCGGGGTTAGACTTGAAGATAAAGGCAAGGGAGAGGTGAATAAATTGTTCATCATTAAAAAAATAGAAGAAATTTATTTTTTTAGCCCTCAATTTGGAAATTAGAGGATAAAGAAACACTTTTGAAAGAAAAGCAAATGAAAGCTGAAGAAGAAGTAAAAAAACAGGATGAAAAAGAAAAGAAATTGCTTGAAAGAAAGAAAAAAGACGAAGAACTCTTGGAGAAAGTATAAAAAAAAATGTTTTTTTGAGGTTTAAATTTTTTTTTTTTTCAAAATAGATGAAAATTAATCCAAAGGAGATGTTTAAATGTGAAACTGATAAATATTCACAATTTGATGAAGATGGAATTCCTACAATTGATAAAGATGGCAATGAAATTTCTAAGGTGAAAAAGATTTTTAGTTATTAAATAAAAGTTTTTTTTAGTCTTTGAGAGAGAAAAAATTGAAAAAAGATTGGAACAAGCAAAAGGAATTGCACGATAAATATTTGAAATCTTTGGAGGAAAAAAAATAAAATTAATTTTTTAATGAAACAAGAAGAAAGAAAATGAAGAAAATTTCTAATAAATGATTGGTTAAATAATACTCTTTTTTTAATATGAGCTGAAAAAAAAAAACGTGAATTAAAAAAAAAATTTCTTAAATTTAAAAAAATCAGAAAAATTTCGATTGAGAATTTTCTGTATTTTACATTCAAAATCAAAATTTTTAAAAAAAATATAAAAAGAAAAATCCAAACAATCGTAATGTTGTTATGGTTTATTAGTTTCTAGGATAATTAATCAAATCATAAGAAAAAATCAAAAGAATTTTTTTTTTTTGGAGAAATCCGAATTTTGAACAATTGAGACTTTTGATTTTATTGCATAAATATGATGCTTTAATGAATTATGGAGATAATTCTTTTTTAGAAGGAATTTTAAAAAACGAAAGAACTAGAAGCTTCTTTCAAGATTAAGTTTGTATATTTTTTGTTTGAATTTCAACACCTCCATGAGTTTATTAAAAAGATCAATTGCTAAATGTACATTATCTTTGGCGTCAATTCAAGAGCACTTGTTCTTTATTTTGAAAGTTTTGGGGTTGAATTACAAAGAGTCTGCTGTAGTTGAAAAAAAGGGAAATCAAAATTTTGCAGCAGTTTTCGACAAGAATTTTATCTTATTGATTTTTTATAGGTTAACTCCTATTTAATATTACCAATTTTTTCTCTATATTAATAAAATTATTTTTTTGTTTAATTTTTAAAAAATGAAAGTATTTAAAAATTTATAAAATTATGTTCGTACTTATTTCTTTCTCAAAAAATCAAAATTTTATGCAAGAAAATTCTTATATTTTTTAATAAAAAATATAAGAAAAACTCAAACTTACTTATTAAAGAGAAAAAATTACCGAAACTTGTGAAAAATGAATTGCGCTTCCCAAAATTGCATCTACAAATATCAAAAGCCTCCTTGGCCCTCTTCAAACATCATTACATGTCCATGCCCTTATTGCAAATTAGTTTTTTATTGTTCTGAAAAATGCCGAGGACAAGACTGGTTTGATTTTATCCATTATTTCTTCCCATATAAAATTTTAATATAAAGGGAACTTTATCATAAAAACAGTTGTACATCCTCCTCTGCTGCTGCACTAAATATGTCGATTTCTTTAAATAACAGTACAGCTACTGATAGCTCTTTCTCAAAATATAGGCAACCAGCCAAAAAGAAATGCCTTAGTGATTATGAAGAAACCTTTGCGAAGAATAAAAACACATCTGAATTAGGAACAGGTTCATATGGTTGTGTAAGACTTGTTAAGGATAAAGACGATAATGGGCTCTTCGCAATGAAAATTGTAAACATATACCATTTTCCAATATCAATTTAATAAAAATAAAAGATTAGCAAAAAGGTCATTTTCGAGTATTCTTCAGTCGAAAACCTAAAGCGAGAGATCAAAATTCAAAAGAAAATGGACCACCCTCACGTGATTAAACTTTTTCATTATTTTGAGGATAAGGAAAACGTTTATCTTATTCTTCAATATGCAGAAAATGGCTCTTTATTTCGTTATCTGAAGAAAAAGGGTAGGTTCAAAGAAGAGGAGGCTTTCGTTTATTTTTTTCAAACTTGTTTGGGTATTGATTACCTACACAAAAAAGGCATCATACATAGAGATCTAAAGCCTGAAAATCTCTTATTGGATAAGCATGGAAACATCAAATTATGTGATTTTGGTTGGAGCGCAGAAGGGCAAAGCAACAAAAGAACCACGTTTTGTGGAACAATTGATTATATGGCTCCTGAAATGCTTTTGAATCAGCCACATGACCATAGATTGGATATATGGTGTCTTGGAGTTTTACTTTTTGAGTTAGTACATGGAGTACCTCCTTTCAAAGGTCAAAGTGAAAATGAAAAATGCAGGAATATAATGAAATCTTCATTGAGTGTAGAAGCTTTTGCACCAGATTTAAGTTTAAATATCAAAGATTTAATAATGGGGATTTTAAAGAAAAACCCAAAGGAAAGATTCAGCATGAATGAAATTTTTTCTCATGAATGGATGAAATCCCATGAGAAACTATATAACATCAAAATAGACAAGTATGTTTGGAAGCAGGAATATCAAACAAATGTTCCTAAACTCCAACAGAATATCTCACCAAAAAGTTTAGAGCCACTTATAATCAAAACGGAAATCTCACCTTCTAAACATTATTTTCTTGGAAATTATTCAATGGAAACCAAGGAAACTCCGAAATATTACAATCAATCATTTTCAAATGAGAAAATGAATCAACATCTAATTACGATGGATCAATATAATCCTCAATCAATGCACAATCAATCGGTCTCAACGGATAATAAAGGAGGAGTGTTTTCCTTCGGAAATAAAGAAAATAATTTTAAAGATGCATTGGGAATCGAAAAACAAAAGAAAAATGATATTTATATTGAGTCCTATGAGAAATTAAAAGCAAGGCAATTAGAATTGGAAAGGTTTTTGAAAGAAGAGGAAGAAGCTTCAGCAATTAATAAACCTTCAACAAGAATTTCGAAAAAAAGCATGAAAAGTTTGATAATTGAAGATAAATATCCAAAGAATGCTTCCTATATGCATAAGAAAGAAATGTCGATTGTGGATCGAATACTTTTTGCATGTGGATGCATTTCGAGAGAGAAATTGAACAACAATAAATAAATTAAAAAAAAAAATATACGATGTTTATTTTATCAAGATTCACCTTGTATTTTCTTATGCATAATGATAAATCACTTAATAAAAAAAAGTAAAAATTTGAAAAATGCTCTTTGTTCATTTTTTAAAAAATAGACTAGACTAATTATGAATTTTGTAATATATTATTATTTTTCCGAATTCTTTTAGGGCTGGAAATGATTACATTCTTTTTTTATTTTTTCCGATAAGAATTTTTTCCCCGATTTGCCTATTTTCTTTATTATTAATTACTACTTTTTAATTCATTGATTAATAATAAATTTTTATGCTCCTTCGGATTCGAACCGGAGAAGGATAAAAAATTTAAATTAAAAAATTTGATTAAATTTTTCGGTTAATTATTATTTGGAAATTCTGAATCTTTGAGTGTTTGGCTAAAAAATCGGTTTCAAATGAATTATGAAGACAAGGATAAAAAATGTAAAAGGCAACTGCCAACGCATTTCATTCAAATGTCCCTAAGTTTTTTTTCAGACAATATAGAAACAATTTATTTTTTCGAAACCTTGCAAATCGCGAAAAATCAATTAAACTTTGATAATGTTTCAATTGAAATCATAAGTTTTGTTTTTTTGCTGGCAATTTATTTAGGAAGTTACTGTTCCTTTCGATCTTTAAGCTTTTTAACACATAAATTATTTGCTGTTTTTTCACTTTTTCAAATGATATTTTGCTTTTTAGGCCTATTCTCAACTAAAATCATTGAAATATGCTTCATATTCTGCATATATGGCTTTTTTTATGGAATTATTTCAAAATTTCTGACATTAATTGCAGTTCTTAGTGTTAAGAAAATGTCTAAAGTTTCAATGAATTCTTTAATTCTTTTGCAGATGGTCGAAGCTTTAATTAAAATGTGGGTATTGATGATGATGTTAATTTATGATACAAAAGAATGGGGAATTTTATGGATGCAGAAAGCGATTCCTTGCTTAGGTTTTTTGTTCGGAATTTGTTTTTTTGAGAGTAAAGAATTAAAAAAAAGTCTAAATGAAAATTTAAAACAAAATCATGATTATATTTATGAACAATCTTTTCAAAATTCCAAAAATGATTGTAAAAAGCTTATTCCAATTAGTTTATTTGTTTTATTTTTTGAACTTTTAAATAAAGGATTATTGATGGTATTGCCTTTTGGAAATGAGGATAATTATCTTAAAAATTTTCAGATACTCGTTATATTATCAGGTGAATTAGTGGGAGTCTTTATTGTGAATTTATCAATTCTTCATTCTTTTGGTAAATCTAAGCCAAATAATATACTTTGTTATTTTATTTTATTAATGCTACTTTTCAATTTTGGCATATTTTTCGAATGGAATAAAATTTTGTGGTTATTTTTAATAAGAATTATATACTCAACAATAAAGAATTTGATATATCAAAATATTCTTGAAAGTATTAATTCTGCAAAAACATTTGTCAACTTATTGTTAATTAGTGATTTGGCTCTCATTGTTATTTCATTTGTCTTTTTTTCCTTTTTTCAGACAGACCATTTTGATATTTTTCTAGCTTTTTTAATCTTGTCAGTGGTAATTGTCATCTTGAGCTTGGGAATAAATTTATCAAAACAATCAACTACGAATATTTCTGAATTAGAAATGCAATTGTTAAATCTTAAATAACTTATTTTGTGAAAAATCTCAATATTTTGTTTTTCGATTTATATTTTGAATTTAAATTGATTGAGAAAAAAAGTTTTTTTAATTAATTTTATTTAAAAAAAATACGCAAATTAAATTAAAACTTCGCAGTTTGATGGAAATGAATATTTTTCCTCGAAGTAAAGGTGTTCAGAGTGCCCGTAAAACTCTTCATCGCTCGAAATTGAGAATACTACCAACAAATCAGCAGAATACTATTTTACCTGAAAATCCAGAAATTATTGATGCTCTGAAAAATAAGAAATCATTTGAAAATAAAGTAGAAGAAGAACCAGAAACAGATGAAGAAAGGAATGAAATTGAAGCAAATCTTTCAAAATCACCTTCTCAGAGGGTCTATATGTAAAAAAAAAAAAAATAGTATTTTTTTAAATTAAACCTCAAAATTTGAAATTTGAAAAAGTTCAATAGTGCTTAATATTATATTGATTGCAGTTTTGATAAAAGAAACTAGAGTGAGCGACATTTCAGACATTTCAAAGACGATGAATAAAATTTTTATCAACAGATATTTGGATGACAATATGCAATTTAAATTAAACGATACAAACAAAATGCATGACGCAAAAACGATTCTCGAGCAATTTATCAATTCTTCAATGATTGATTTTTTATACACTGTTGATGAGTTTGATCTCATGAAAATACTTCCTGAATTTAAAAAAACCACAGAAATTACAAACAGATTAAATAACACATATTATTTTATGTATGATAATTTCTTTATGGGTTCTGTTATTTATGCGATCAATAGCACTCCAACTGCTGACAATTCTATGCATTTATTGAATGAAATCTATAATCATTTGCAACTTGTTAATTCTCAAGATAAAGAGCCAATCAAAAACCAGACGTATTCTGATAAAGATCCTGAAATAAATGAAAAATTATTTGGAAAAAATCAAGCTTTCCATAGATTCAACAATGAAAAAATCGGGGTTTTGCTGCCAGGAAATATAAGCAGTGATCAGGCTCACTATTTAATTACGAAATATGAGGTTTTTCTTTGAATCAAAAACATTTTTATTCTCAAACTTGATTTTTTTTTAGAATTATATTGAAAGTGGGCCTTTTCTTAGTGAATTGACAATTTCTTTGTTTTTCTTTAATCCAATCTTGGAAATAGTGGCAAAAATAGATTTTTCATACAGCAAGACAATATTAGGTAAACCTTTTTTTCTCTCCTGAATGGAATCATTGAAATTCAATAAAAGGAACTTTTAGTTTTAGCAGCTCAATAGTTGGTGGTTTTCCTTTATTGTACGACAGTCATCAATTTAGCCAAGGAAATTCAAACTTCTTTATGTTTGTTAAAATCTTCTTTTTCATTTGGACACTTCTCGGTTTTCTCTCACTTTTCTTTACAGTAAATCTATCAAAAACTTCCTTATGTCAAGAATAAATTTTTTAGAATGTATTCAACTTAGTGGGCTGCTACCAAAATCATAGTCCTATGTCAATTGAAATTTCCTTTCTTTTAAAAATGGCATTAGGTCTATTTCTGATCATTTCATTTATGCAATGGTTTATTTTTTTCCAAAAATACCTTGATGAACCTGCAAACTTCCAGCTTTCTCCGATTATAAATTTTGGACAACTCGAATTCTTGGAAGAATTCTTTCAAGACTCTCAAAAAATCTTTTATTATCAGATGTTTATTATCTTTATTCTGTTAGTTGAAATCATTTTCCATCTAAATTCATTATTTCCATCTTTCGGAATCCATCTTCTGACTTTTTCCAAAGCAAAAGTTGATTTACTAATGTTTTTACTGTTTAGTTTTATTATTCTAATCGGATTCACAGTTTTGGCAAATCTTTCTTTGGGATCGACATCAATGGAATTTTCAAAATTCGATAAAACATTAATTTTTTTGTTCCAATATGTATTTGAAATTTTTTATTTTTATTTTAAAAATTTTTGGAAAGATGCTCTCCACAAATTTCCTCACCAAATTTAAAAACAGCAATTTTTATGGGGTGTTTTTCTTAATGATGTTCTTCATGACTTATAGTCTGCTGCTTTTATTTTATTTCATTGCGATTGTAATTTCAAATTATTTGAAATTGAAATCTAAGCTTGAATTGACGATATCAGCTTTGTCGAACATTGCTTCAAAAAACTCCCAAAACATTACACAAAAA
>JFJP01002129.1_pt1 | contig 14167 bp, 14 predicted proteins | sample 431651 | NCBI WGS metagenome assembly JFJP01 (sample SAMN02602958, study PRJNA72255) | Microbial mat metagenome, whole genome shotgun sequencing project. | biome: fresh water; feature: sink hole; material: water; isolation source: purple microbial (photo- and chemosynthetic) mats found in... | reverse complement strand
ATGATCGAGGAAGTGCGATATCCGACTTTTGCCGGCCCTCGACCGCCCGGAAGCTGAAAACCCTCCGGTAGAATGCGGCGGTCCATTTTTCGAGTTGATCATGACTGCCCTCAAAAACGATACCTTTTTACGCGCCCTGCTACGTCAGCCGACTGAATACACGCCGTCCTGGCTGATGCGGCAGGCCGGACGCTATCTGCCGGAGTATTGCGCTACCCGTGCCCGCGCCGGCAGTTTTCTGAATCTGTGCAAATCGCCAACGCTGGCGACTGAAGTCACTCTGCAACCGCTGGCACGCTACAACCTGGATGCGGCCATTCTGTTTTCCGACATTCTCACCGTGCCGGACGCAATGGGCCTGGGGCTGTATTTTGCCGAAGGCGAAGGCCCCAAGTTCGAGCGGCCGCTGCGCGAGGAATGGGCCATTCGCAATCTGCAAGCGCCTGATCCACATAACCAACTGCGCTATGTCGTCGATGCGGTGGCGGAAATTCGCAAGGCGCTGGATGGCTCGGTGCCGCTGATCGGCTTCTCTGGCAGTCCATTCACGTTGTCCTGCTACATGATCGAAGGCCAGGGTAGCGACAGCTACACACAGGTCAAGAAGATGATGTATGGCCGACCGGACTTGATGCATCACATTCTGGAAGTGACCACCCGCGCGGTGATCGATTACCTGAACGCGCAGATCGAAGCCGGCGCACAGGCAGTGATGGTGTTTGATTCCTGGGGCGGCATGTTGTCGCAGGCGGCATATCTGGAATTCTCGCTGCCCTACATGACCCGCATCATGGCGGAGTTGACGCGCGAGCGCGAAGGTCGCACGGTGCCGCGCATTGTGTTCACCAAAGGCGGCGGGCTGTGGCTGGAGAAGATCGCCGCGTGCGGCGCGGATGCGGTTGGCCTGGACTGGACCATCGACATCGGCGATGCCCGTCGTCGAGTCAGCGATGCGGGCGGTGCGCAAAAAGTGGCGCTGCAAGGCAATATGGACCCGAATATTCTGCTTACTACGCAAGAAGCGGTGGTGAAAGAAGCCGAGCAGATTCTGACCAGCTATGGCCATGGCTCCGGACATGTCTTCAATCTGGGGCACGGCATTTCACAGTTCACCCAGCCGGAAAATGTCTCAGTCCTGGTCGAGACGGTGCGCGAAAAGAGCAAGGCGTTTCATCTCGGCGCCTGACAAACCGGGCCGCGTTAACCTGCGGCCAGGTCTTTAAACAACTTAGGGAAGCGGAATAACTTGGGTAATTATGGGTGTGCTGGCAGGATGCGATGCAAGGCGACGAATACGCCGCATGGCCATTCCCTGCAAGGCTTCATCAACGCAGCAGCGCGCCTGTCAGTGCAACCAGAATATCCAAGTTTTTTCGGACTCGTTCTTTAGCCACACACCAAACCGAACTTGTCAGGGAGTTCTTCGATGCATTCAAGTATTCGTTCCATGATTGTGTTGCTGGTGTTCGCGCTGGGTGCAATTGGCGGCCTGTGGTTCTATCTGCAACCCGGCAAAGCGACCGATACGCTGGCCCGGGCCAATGCCGACCTGGCGTCGATAAGCGGCAATCTGGATGCGCTCGAAACAACCGCTGCGAAAGTGACCGCCGCGGTCAAGTCGCCTTTTCGGGCGGAGAAAAATGCCTCATATCCTGCTGACGAGGGTTCCGGCATGGTGTTCGCCGGCCTGAGCCGGGAGAAATGTCGGGAAATTTTGCCGCGTTTGTTAAGCAGCAGCGGCCAGATTGGCAGCTCGGTGTTGTTGAATGGCCAGCCAGTCAAGGCGGCGCAAGGCTGTCGATCGACCGATAACCGGATCGAGGTGGTGATTTGAGCATGCTCGGCGAGTTCGCCTCCCGTTCAATCCGCCGCATGAAACTGTAGTCGATGCAAACGCGCATACGCGCCTGATTTGTCCAGCAGTTCGTTATGGCTGCCGATTTCGACGATGCGGCCCTGTTCCATGACGACGATGCGGTCGGCACTTTCGATGGTGGAAAGGCGGTGGGCGATAACCAAGGTGGTGCGACCTTGCATCAGGTTTTCCAGCGCCGCCTGAACGAAACGCTCGGACTCGGTATCCAGCGCCGAGGTCGCTTCATCCAGAATCAGAATCGGCGCGTCTTTCAGCAAGGCGCGGGCGATGGCCAACCGCTGGCGCTGGCCGCCGGAAAGCTTGACACCATTTTCACCCACCAAGGTGTCGAATCCTGCCGGCATGGCTTCGATGAATTCCAACGCGTGAGCGGCTTCAGCGGCACGGCGGATCGCCTCCGGCGTGGCGGTGGCCAGGCGGCCATAAGCGATGTTGGCGGAGATGCTGTCGTTGAACAGAGTCACATCCTGCGACACCAGCGCGATGTTGGCGCGCAGATCGGCCAGCTTGATGTCGTCGAGTGGAATGTCATCCAGCAGGATACGGCCGGAAGTCGGGCTGTAGAAGCGCGGCAACAGATTGACCAGACTGGTCTTGCCGCTGCCCGAAGCGCCCACTAGCGCCAAGGTCTCGCCGGCGGTGACATGCAGATCGACATTGGCAACAGCGGGCGTGGGCTTGCCCGCGTAGGCCAGGGTGACATTCTCGAAGCGGACTTCGCCGCGTGCGCGCTGAAGCCGCTGCTGGCCATTGTCAGGCTCACTGTCCTGGTCCAGCAGTGCGAATACCGCCTCGGCCGCCGCCAGGCCACGCTGGATGGTCGGCAAGACGCTGGACAGGCGTTTCATCGGCGCCGACAGCATCAACATGGCGACCATGTAGGAAACGAAGCCGCCGACGCTGGTTTCGTTGGTCGATGCCTGCTGCGTGGCAATGTAGACGATGACCGCCAGCGCAATGGCGGCCAGCAGCTGCAGGATGGGGCCATGCGCGTTGGCGGCGACCGTCTGTTTCATGGCGAATTGGCGCGCGCGCTGGATGGCATGGCCAAAACGCGCCTGCTCATAGTGGCCGCCGTCGAACACCTTGACCAGTTTGTGCGCGCCGATGCTTTCTTCCAGTACATGCGTGATGTCGCCGATATTTTTCTGCATTTCGCGGCTGGTGTAACGCAGACGCCGGCCAGCGACTTTGAAGATCCAGATCGAGAACGGCACGATGGCCAGGGTAACCAGGGTCAGCTTCCAGTTCAGCCAGAGCAACCAGCCCATCAGGCCGACAATAGAGAGCGAGTCGCGCACCAACGAGGTGACCACGCTGGTCGCCGATTCGGTGACCTGAGTGACGTTGAACGCCACCGTCGCCACCAATCGGCCTTTCGCCTGTTCGTCATAGAACGCGGTGGGCTGCGCCAGAAGTTTGTCGAACATCGCGGCGCGCAGGTCCATCACCAGGCGCTGGCCGACATAGGCCATTGCATAACCGGAAACAAACATGAAGATGCCACGCACCACGAATAACGCCACCAAGGCGATCGGCACCCAGGTGATGATCGTCGCGTCCTTCTCGACAAAGCTGCCGTCAAGCATCGGTTTCATCAGCGCTGGCAAAACAGGTTCGGTCGCCGCGAGGATCACCATGGTGACAATGGCGACCATGAACATCCGCCAGTGCGGGCGGACATACGACAACAATCGCAAATAAAGGGCTCGGCTATCCATGCGTAAAGACTCGATTTTGGGACGCGCTGTTGAATCCCGTGTTGACTCGGGAAAATGCAGGCAATTATAGTGCGGGTATGCAAGCCGAACTCGACGCCCTGGAATCCAAGCTCGCTCTGTTGTTGGAGCGATATCATGCAATGTGCGATGAAACGCTCAAATTGCGACAGCAAGTCATCTCACTGGAAAGCAACAACAAGCAAATGAGCGAAAAACTCGAACAAGCTCGCATCCGCGCAGAAGCGCTGCTAGCCAAAATTCCCGATTGAAACTTCAATGCCCCGAGGTTGAACGCATGGCCAATAACGTAAGCCTTGATGTCGCCATCATGGGCAGGGAATTCCGCGTAGCCTGTCCGGAAGATGAAAGAGAAGGTCTGTTGCAGGCGGTTTCTTACCTGGATCGTAAAATGCGCGAGATTCGCGACAGCGGCAAGGTCATCGGTCTGGAACGTATCGCCATCATGGCGGCGATCAATATCACCCACGATTACCTTGGGTCGAAGCCGATAGAACCTGATCTGCGCGAGCAACGTCATCGACTCGATCAGATGAGCAAGCTGCTTGATCAAGCGCTCGCTTCTCAAGATAATCTGTTCTGACTCTTTTCTTTGAAGAGCCAATCAATCTCCCTGCTGCGTTCGCGAGGTCTGTCAATTCTTTGAACCGATAAGCTTTTGCTTAAGGTCGCGGTAATCGAACGCTGGTGTGCGCGTGGCATTATGTCCATGTACCCGAAGCGGTCGTGCCATGGCCGAACTTGGACCCCTGGGTTCAAGATCGCGGTCCGGACGGCGTAAGCGGGGAGACCCACTTTCTGCATGGCCCAATTGCTTGCTGGTTCCGCATGGCCGATATCCCCGAATTTTCCGCAGTTGAGTTGACCGACAAAACCGCGTTGCGCAAGCAATTACGTGCTCGCCGCGCGGCTGTCAGCGCCGCTGAGCGCGCCGCCGCCGGCCAGCAGTTGGCGCGCCTCGCATTACGTCACCGGCTGTTGGCGCAGCGCAAGCGGATCGGTGTTTATATGCCGTCGAATAACGAAATCGATGTCATGCCGTTACTGCGTGCGGCCTTGCGCATGGGCGCGCGCTGTTACCTTCCGGTGGTGCCAAGGCGCGCCTTGGTCAGCGCGGGGCGGCGCAAGTTGTGGTTCACTCAACTGATCGGCAAGGCTAAGGTGCTCGAACAGCCGCACCCGCACTGGGTCAACAATCGCTATGGCATCCCGGAATTTTTGCCACCCGCCGTTCGCTGCGTGCGAGTACGACAACTCGATGTGTTGTTCATGCCCATGCTCGGCTTTGACCGTCTGGGCTGGCGCATCGGCATGGGCGGCGGTTACTACGATGCCAGTTTGGCTTATCTGGGAAGTCGCCGGCGCTGGCGGCAACCACGCCTGATTGGCGTTGCGTTTTCAGTGCAAGAAATTCCACGCGCGCCGAACGATGCCTGGGATGTGCCATTGGACGGCATTCTCACCGAACAGGCTTTCTATCGGGTGGGCAGAGGTTGCAACCCCTTGCGCGAACCCATCCGCCAAATAGATTGACTAGAATCAGTTTCCAGTCTTTAGACACATTCAATCAAAACTTTCATGACGCTGCAAGAACTGCGCTATCTGGTCGCACTCGCTGACACCGGCCACTTCGGTCAAGCTGCTGAAGCGTGTTTCGTCAGCCAATCCACACTTTCAACCGGTTTGAAAAAACTGGAGGATTTTTTAGGCGTGATCGTCTTCGACCGCTCCTTGAAACGCGTCAGCCCAACGCCGATCGGGCGAGAAATTGTCGAGTCGGCGCGACGCATCGTCGACGAAGCCGCACGCATTCGCGAGTTGGCGAGCTACGCCAAAGACCCGATGGACCGCACATTGCACCTCGGCGTGATCCCGACCTTGGGCCCATATTACCTGCCCCATGTGCTGACCCGTGTGCGCGAGGCGCATCCCAAATTGCGTTTGCTGCTGCGCGAGGAAATGACGCCACACATGCTCGCACACTTGGCCGATGGCAAGCTGGACGCCGGTTTGCTTGCTTTGCCGATTGACGATCCCAGTCTGGATGTCGCGCCGTTGTTTGAAGAACCCTTCCTCGCCGCCGTGCCCGCCGGGCATGTATTGGCCAAGTCCAGGTCAATCGATATCGATGAACTCGCCGCAGCCGGTCTGATGCTGCTGGAAGAAGGCCATTGCCTGCGCGATCAAGCGCTCGCGGCCTGCCATCTGCAAACCATCAAGAGCGAAGAGATTCGCGCTACCAGTCTTGAAACCCTGCGCCAGATGGTGGCGATGGAACTCGGCGTCACCTTGATTCCAACCTTGGCCGGCGCTGGAGCAGGCAACACGGGTACTCAGGTTGTGCTCAAGCCGATTGCCAAGCCTGGCGCATCGCGCGTGATCGGAATGGTTTGGCGCAAACGTTCGGCGATGTCCGCCAGCATCGAGCGGCTGGCTGAAACGCTGGCGCAAAGACTGCCGCCCGGTGTGTTGCCGATTTCCCGCCGCTAACCCTTTCAAGGAACGCCTCATGCTGCAGTGGTTTTTTAACTTGTTCAACGCCCCTGAGCGCGCCAGAAGCGGCCAATATGAGGCGGAGGCCAAGGCGCTAGCGGAGGAAACTTTTCCGCCGCCTTTTTTGCGTCGTGAATCCATTCTTGATCGCGGACAACAGCTTGTAGCTTATGTCTTTACCGCCGAAACCCCTGCCGCAATGCACGCCCATAGCTGGCATGCCGCATCGCGCAAGTTTTTTGACAGCGTCCTGATTGATCACTTTGCCAGCGACAAACTGGCCGGCCTGCTCGGCAAGCGCTTGGCATTTCTGCCACTCGGCCCAGATGGCCTGCAACATCCCCGCTTGGAACGCCTGCCACGAAAAAACCTGGTGATCGAATTCGATCCGCCAGCGGAAGCGGAATTTGATCGGGAGGACGTGCTGGCGAGATTGACCTTTCTCCACGACAGCGGTTTTCAGCTTGCCTGCGGACATCGGCTGGAACAACGAAATTTGTCCGAGGCCCTGCAAATAGCCGAATTCATCAGCCTCGGAGATGCCTCCAGGATGGACCCGCCCGATCTTCTCTCCCGCAGCCGCGAACTTGCCGCACGCTACCCGGAGAGTCGTCTGGTCGCCCGCAACATCGACTCCACCGAGCTTTATCAGGCTTGCCAGCAAATGGGCATCGACCTGTTCCAGGGCCATTTCCTGACCCACCGCGAGGCTAAAACCGCCAACAAGATATCGCCCTACCGGGTATTTGTGGTGGAGTTGCTCAACGCCATCAAGCGCCAGGCCGACTATGGCGATCTGGCGGGCATTGCTTGGAGAGATCCGGTGCTGGCGTATCGTTTGCTGCGTTTCGTCAACTCGGCCGCCTTCGGCTTGCGCGTAAAAATCGACCGCCTGCGGCACGCCATGGCTTATGTCGGACGAGATGAGCTTTACCGCTGGCTGACGCTGTTGCTATTCAGCAACAAGGAGCCGAGTCAACTTGACGAATCGTTGCGTGAGAACGCGTTGGTACGCGCCCGGCTGGCGGAAAAACTGGCGGAGGGACGGATGCCGCGCAAGGAATGCGATGAGGTTTTTGTCGTTGGCATCCTGTCGGTCATCGACGCGTTAATGCAGATGACGATGCAAGATGCCCTTGCGCAACTAACGCTGCCGGAGGCGGTGGCCGATGCTTTGTTGAATCGCGAGGGCCCATATGCGCCTTATCTCAAACTGGCGATTGCTTGCGAGGAAAGTGATCAGGCGACGATTCGTGCGCTGGCCGCCGAGTGCGGAATGGATGCCACGATGGTCAACCAGCGACACATCGATGCGCTGGTGTGGACAATGACTTTCAATGAGTCGCTGGAAGACTCGATGATCAACCCGTCATAAGCCGATCGGTACCGCTGGCAAGCTTGCGCCAGCGGTACCTAAATAGCCGCTTGCTCAATACTTGTAAGCATTGCCTTTGTAAAACTTTTTCCAGGTGTTGGTGACCATGCCGTCATCCTTGATCCGGACATATTCGCCGTTGTCACCTGGCATCACCTTGGTACAGCGTGCCGGCTCGGTCGGAAACTGGGTGCAGAAATTGTTATCCGTGATCTTCCAAGTGCCTTGCCGGCGCTTGCCCTTGCCCAGGTCCTGAACCAGCTTGCCATCAGCAGCGTAGTAGGCGGTGTAATTCTTGCCCAGGGCGTCGGCAAAGCCGGAGGCCGAATTTCCGGCGAGCAGCGTCTTGATCTCATCGCCGGTAAGCGGCGCCGCAGCGAAAGCAGCACCGGAAATCAACATCAGCACGCTAAGTAAAGTAAAACGCTTCATATAATTCTCCTCAAATAATCACAACAAAAGTTCGGCATTGAGATGGATAAGATGCGGGCGAAGCCGGCACGCCCGGATATAGATTGACGATTGACGAATGTCAGGCTGTTTGCATCTTCGGCATACGGGCAGCGGCGGGTAACAACTGCAGCCTGGTTACCAAGGTCAGCAACACTTGCAAGGTCTTCAACTGGATCAGCAGGAATGGCAACAGGAACAGATACATCCAAGGCGTCCACATCATCACCAGCATGTTGCCCATCAGGCCGAACTTGACCACGAACAGGCCAAATACCGGCAAGGCAACACCCGGGCAAACCAAGGCGTAGGTGGTGGCGTGGATTTTTTCACCATAAATGAAGTCCTTGAAGTAATTCAGTCGCTTCATCACGGTGAAACCGATCATGCCAAAGATCAGCTGGACCGAGAAAATAGCCATCAGGACGATAAAAATTTCGCCTGAACTGGTATGACCGCCAAATGCCTCCCCCATGCCATGAGAAGTACGCATGAAGGTAATACCAAGCAGCGTCGTGATTGGAATCATCAGCCATAGACTGGGCGCGGCTTCCGGACGGATGCCGTGGGTCAGCATGGTATGGAAGCCGATCACCAGCATCACAATCATCAACAAGGCCGCCGAGGTGGCGAAGAACGAGGACAAGGCGATGGCAATGGCCACCACCTCTCGCACATGGCTCATGGCGGCGGGCGCGGCAAGGCCGACAGCGATCATCGACAGCGCAAAGATCGACACCATCGGCGCCAGACTATTGTTCTGCTCGAAGCTGTAACCCTTGTGCAACAGCATGCGGACGAAGTAGTCACCCAAGATGCGCAAGGCATAAATACCGATCGCCACGAAAGCAATCATTGCCATCGGGAACAGGTACTCGATGAATTCCCAGAGCCCCGGCACCAGCAAAGAGCCATTTACAAACAACACATTGACCGTCATTGCCATGGTCAACGGCACCACCATCAGGCTGATCTCGGCACTTGAATTGCGCAAATTGCGATAGGCCTCGGTCTTCTTGAAAAGGGTAAATTCACGTGTGTTCCATATCATCAGCGCGATGTGCATTGCTGACAACGCAAACACAACGATCAAACACAGACTGATCCACAACGCCCTCATGCTCGGCTCACCGCTCAGGACCGGCCATAGCTGGTCGAACGAAATGATGCCGCTCTCGTGTGGCAAAAGAAAGTTGAGATAAAGAAAGAACGAGATGGCCAGGCCACCCGATCCAAGCGCACCCAAGTGGTACATCGGGCTGTATTTTTCGTGCAGGTTCTTCTGGATCATTTTTTATGTCTCCTCACATCCGGGGTTTATGCATTCAGCCGGAATGGCTGGTTTCCAACTGTTTCGGGGCGCTTTTCAACGCCCCGAAATGTTTTATCCGAACGTGTCCGCCCAGATATTTTCAAACCAGGAAAGGTTGTAGGCGAAGTTCAATTCATCACTGACATCCGCCGCGCCACCGCCAGGTTGCCGAATATAGGCTTCCTTGTCCGGGTCATAGCGCATCACCACGGCAATCGGGCCTGATGTTTCGTCGGAGGTTGCCGAGTAGCTAGTGCTGCCGATCACCGGATAAGGATTCGGCTCGCGACCATTGAACATCTCGACCAACGCAGCGGCACAGATCTTGGCCTGGTTGTTCGAGACATGCGCCGACTTGGGCATATTGGATGCCACCGAGTCACCCAGAATATGCACAAAAGGAACCGTTGGTGACTCATAAGTCACGCCGTTGACCGGACACCAGACGCCAGCACTATCTGTGCGCACGCCAGCTGCGGCGCAGATTGCACCCGCGCGTTGTTTCGGCACGATATTGATGACATCGGCTTTGACGTCCTCGAACTCGCTGGTCACGATCATGCTGTTGTGATCGACCTTGGTAACCAGGTTATACGGGCGGTGCTCGATGATGCCGGGATAGAACTTCTTCCAGGCCGCCTTGAACATCGGGCCTTTCGAGACCACGTCGAAATGACCATCGAGCATGATGATTTTTGACTTCGGCTTGTTCCGTTTGAAGTATTGCGCAACCAGACTGGCGCGCTCATAGGGGCCGGAGACACAGCGTCCAGGCGGCGGCGGGCTGCCGATGACAAATACGCCGCCATCCGGCATCGCTTCCAGTTGTTTGCGCAAGGACAGGGTCTGCGGGCCGGCTTTCCAGGCATGCAACACTTTGCCTGCAGCCTCGCCCTCGTCGAAACCTTCGATTTGATCAGTCATGAATTCGACACCGGGTGACAGCACCAAGCGGTCATAACTGATTTTTTTACCTTTGCCGGTAGTCACCACGCGCTTGTTGGCATCTACGCCAACCGCTGTATCCTGCACCATTTTGATGCCGTACCCAGGCAGGTTGGCGTAGCTTTTTATGATGTCGTCCATCGAACGCATACCGCCGATGACCCAGTTCGACATCGGGCAGGAATAGAACTGTGCGTTCGGTTCGATCAGGGTGACCTGAATATTGGGATCCCACATGCGCAGATACTTGGCACAGGTTGCACCGCCATAACCAGCCCCCACCACTACCACATGCGGCTTGCCGGCTTTCGCGAAAGCAAGTTGAGGGGCTACGGCGGCAGCCAGGCCGGCGCCGGAAAACTTCAGAAAACTACGACGATTGAATGACATTGCGGTTCTCCTCGGACCTGGTTATTTGATTGCCGCGAAGAAGGCGGCGAGATCGTCATATTCCGAGTCGGAGTAACCCAGGGCATATTTCTTCATCACGGTCGAATCGCGCTTGCCCGATTTGAAATCGCGCATCGCTGCCGCCAGATACTCCTTGTCCTGACCCGCCAGACTAGGTACGGCACCAGTGCTCTTTCCATTCGGGCCATGGCAGATGAAGCAGGTTGCGGCAATGGTTTTGGTATGAATGACGCAAGTGTGGGCCGACTGCTCCCAACCAGCGATCAAGCAGGGCTTGCTTTTCGCAGCGACTAGGGGTGCGTCGGTGGCAAGGCTAGGCAGCGCGGACAGAATCAATGCCGTGCCGGCCGCGCAGGCAAACAGGTACTTCGTAGTCATGTTGGCTCGTTCTCCAGGTTGATTGAAGTTGGCGATGCATCCGAGGTAATACGGTACATGACGCCTTTATGAACGGCGAAGGTTAGGCCACCTGTTCAAACGAACTATTGATAACCGGATATTTTCTTGATTGCAATCAAAAAGACATCTCTGCTTCGGCGCCCTTAGGGTCGCGCATCGATGTTATTTCAGTCAGTTTGCCGCCATCTTCGACGCTGATCTGTGCGCCATTCATCTGGATTACGCCTTGCTTGTCGAGAAAACTGAGAACACGTGACAGCGTTTCTTGCGTAAGCCCCAGTTTGGCGGCGATGTCTTGCTTGCGCGCCGGCAGATGAAATTTGAATGCGCTGGTCGGCGGCGTTGGTTGATACCGCATCAGGTAGCAGGCAACCCGCTGCACGCTGGAACGTTGGGCGCAGATTTCGGTATCACGCAGTGTTTCCATCAGACGCCTGGAGATGCGTACCAAGGTTTTGCTGGCCAGCACGGAATGGCGCGCCAGTTCTTGCCGGTAAATCATTCCGTCGATGGCCAGCAAGCGACTGTCTTTGCACACTACCGCGTGAAATGGACAGGCTTCATTCAACACCAGGCAGGATTCTCCCAATCCATCGCCGTGATGCACCAAGGCCACCACTCGTTCCATGCCGTTTGGCAAAGGAATGGATAGTCGAACCAGTCCGCTGACCAGAACATAGAGTTGGTCGAGTGGTTCGCCCTTGCTGGCGAGGACATTATTCTTTTTCACGCTGAGCACTTTCGCACCCACCGCCAAGCGTTCAAGAACCTCCTCTGGCCAGTCATTGAAATAGGCCAGTCGACGCATGGTTTCAGTTATCAGCGAAAACGACAGGGGGAGTTTGTTCAAGGCAATACCCTTCAACGGGGGCGGAAGCGGGTGCAGAGGCAGTGGAACTCGGTAGAGTGCGCGAAGTGACGCCCAAACAAGCAGGCGAGATCATTTCGAGATGCAGTTCTGCCAGCCATTTGTCGCTCCATCCATCTGTTTTATATAGGGTTTATTCAAAACTTTTACTTGCATATTCAAGATATGAACGTCTTTATATCAGAATATAAGCAATTAGCAATATTATGAACAGAATGGACGTCGATCAACCGCGTTCTACAGGTGGCCATAAAGCGCTTTTCTTGCGCTCGCCATTGCTCTATCAGCACTGCTCCCATGGCAAGCCGTCGAAGCGCCAGCCGTTATGGGTGGAGCGTTGGTGGTTGTCATCCAACTCACCCTCAAAGCCGTAGAGCACGTTGTACACGTCGGTAAAACCGTTTTGCTCCAGATACTCACCCGCCTCTTTTGAGCGATTGCCAGAACGGCAGATCAGAATCAGCGGTCGATGATGCGAGGTAGCCATGCGAACCTGGCCAAGGAAATGCGGGTTCAAATCCCAGTTGATGCCTTCATACCAGGCAATCAAAATTGCCCCAACCGGGTGGCCGACAAAAAGAAATTCAAATTCTGAACGGCAGTCAATCAGTACCGCATCTGATTGTTTCTGCAAAAACTCGAAAGCTTCTTTCGGGGTAATGTGTTTCAAGGCGATCTCCTCGCGTAAGTGACTGATTATTCTTGGGGAACTCTCATATAATAACCGCCCTTTTCGCTGACTGCCCACCCATGTTTGCCCCTACTTCCGACCGTACCGCAGAACTTCGCGCGCTCGCCGCTCGCCGCATCCTGATTCTGGATGGCGCAATGGGCACCATGATCCAGCGTTACGGCCTGGGCGAGGCCGATTATCGTGGCGAGCGCTTCGCCGACTGGCAGAGCGATCTGAAGGGCAATAACGATCTGCTGTTGCTGACCAAGCCGGAAGTCATTCGCGAGATTCACAGCCAGTATCTCGCCGCCGGCGCCGACATCTTGGAAACCTGCACCTTCAACGCCAACAGCATATCGATGGCTGATTACGGCATGGAAGCGCTGGTCTGGGAAATCAACCATGCCGGTGCTGCGCTGGCGCGGGCGGCGGCGGACGAATATTCAACGCCGGACAAACCGCGTTTCGTGGCCGGCGTGCTCGGCCCGACTTCGCGCACCGCGACGCTGTCGCCCGACGTCAACGACCCGGGTTTCCGCAACGTCACGTTCGACCAACTCGTCACCACCTACTACGAAGCCACCGACGGTCTGGTCAAGGGCGGCGCCGATCTGCTGCTGATCGAAACCGTGTTCGACACGCTGAACGCCAAGGCGGCGGTGTTCGCGGTGAAGAAGTATTTCGATGACACCGGCAAGACCTGGCCGATCATGATTTCCGGCACCATCACCGACGCTTCCGGCCGCACGTTGTCCGGCCAGACGGTGGAAGCATTCTGGAATTCGCTGCGTCACGCCGACTGTTTCTCGTTCGGTTTCAACTGCGCCCTGGGTGCCGCCGAACTGCGGCAGCACATCGACGAGATTTCGCAGAAGGCCGATTGCCTGGTTTCCGCCCACCCCAACGCCGGCCTGCCCAACGCCTTCGGCGGCTATGACGAAACCGGCGCGCAAATGGCCGAACAGATCGGCGAATGGGCGCGCGCCGGACTGCTCAACATCGTCGGCGGCTGCTGCGGCACTTCGCCGGAACACATCAAGGCGATTGCCGACGCGGTGGCCGACTGTGCCCCGCGCGTGCCGCCAACCATTGCACCGTCCTTGCGTCTCTCCGGCCTGGAGCCGTTCAACGTCGGCAAGGACAGTCTGTTCGTCAACGTCGGCGAGCGCACCAACGTCACCGGCTCGGCCAAGTTCAAGCGGCTGATCATCGACGGCAACTACGACGAGGCGCTGACCATCGCCCGCCAGCAGGTGGAATCCGGCGCGCAGATCATCGACATCAACATGGACGAAGGCATGCTCGATGGCGAGGCGGCGATGGTCCGCTTCCTGAATCTGATCGCCAGCGAGCCGGACATCGCGCGCGTGCCGATCATGATCGATTCGTCGAAGTGGGCGATCATCGAAGCCGGCCTCAAATGCGTGCAGGGCAAGGCGGTGATCAACTCGATCTCGATGAAGGAAGGCGAGGCCGAGTTTCTGGAGCGCGCCCGGCTCGCCCGGCGTTACGGCGCAGCGGTCATCGTCATGGCGTGCGACGAAGCCGGCCAGGCCGATACCTACGCGCGCAAGGTCGAGATCAGCGCGCGCGCCTACAAGCTGCTGACCGAGCAAGTTGGCTTCC
>JFJP01000353.1_pt1 | contig 14167 bp, 10 predicted proteins | sample 431651 | NCBI WGS metagenome assembly JFJP01 (sample SAMN02602958, study PRJNA72255) | Microbial mat metagenome, whole genome shotgun sequencing project. | biome: fresh water; feature: sink hole; material: water; isolation source: purple microbial (photo- and chemosynthetic) mats found in... | reverse complement strand
AACAGTATTGATCTGGTGCTGTTCCTCAATGGCCTTGCGGTAGCCACAGTGGAGCTGAAGACGGACTTCACCCAGAGCCTGGACGATGCCATCGATCAGTACCGCTTCGACCGCTTGCCGATCTCCAAGGGCAAACCCCCCGAGCCCCTGCTGTCCTTCCCCTGCGGGGCGCTGGTGCATTTCGCGGTGAGCAATCGCGAGGTGGCCATGACGACCCGGCTGAAGGGCCCTGCCACCTTCTTTCTGCCCTTCAACCAGGGTGATCACGGCGCGGCAGGCAATCCCGCGAACCCGGGCGGCCATCCCACGGCCTATCTCTGGGAGCGGGTGTGGGAACGCGAGAGCTGGCTGGAGATCCTGGGCCGGTACCTGGTCGCCCAGCGGGACAAGAAGAAGCAGATCGAGGAGATCATCTTCCCCCGCTACCACCAGCTCGACGTGACCCGAAAGATCCTGGCCGCCGTGCTTCAGGAGGGGCCGGGCGGCAAGTACCTGATTCAGCACTCGGCGGGTTCGGGGAAAACGAAATCCATCGCCTGGACCGCCCACTTCCTGGCCGAGCTGCACAACGCCCAGCACCAGAAGGTCTTCGATAGCGTCCTGGTGGTCTCGGATCGCACGGTGATCGATTCCCAGCTCCAGGAGGCCATCTTCGACTTCCAGCGCACCAGTGGCGTGGTGGCCGTCATCACCAACAAGGACGGCAGCAAGAGCGAGAAGCTGGCCCAGGCGCTCTCGGGGGACAAGAAGATCGTGGTCTGCACCATCCAGACCTTCCCCTTCGCCCTTCAGGCGGTGCAGAAGCTGGCCGCCACCCAGGGCAAGCGCTTTGCCGTCATCGCCGACGAGGCCCACAGCTCCCAGACCGGCGAGGCCGCCGCCAAGCTGAAGGCGGTGCTGAGCGCCGAGGAACTGGCGGAACTCGGCGACGGCGGCGAGGTGAGCACGGAAGACATCCTGGCGGCCCAGATGGCGGCCCAGGCCGGGGAATCGGGCATCACCTACGTGGCCTTCACCGCCACCCCCAAGACCAAGACCATGGAGCTGTTCGGCACCCGGCCCGATCCCAGCCAGCCTGCCGATGAGGGCAATCTACCAGCGCCCTTCCACGTCTATTCCATGCGCCAGGCCATCGAGGAAAAGTTCATCCTGGATGTGCTGCAGAACTACACGACCTACAACCTGGCCTTCAAGCTGGCCCACGAGGGCCTGGAGTACGACGAAACCACCGTGGAGCGCAGCGCCGCCCTGAAGAAGATCATGGGCTGGGTAAAGCTGCACCCCTACAACATCGCCCAGAAGGTGCAGGTGGTGGTGGAGCACTTCCGCGAATTCGTGGCGCCCCTGCTGGGCGGCAAGGCCAAGGCCATGGTGGTGGTGGCCAGCCGGGTGGAGGCGGTGCGCTGGAAGCTGGCCATCGAGAAATACATTCTGGATCAGTCCTACAAGATCGGCACGGTGGTGGCGTTTTCCGGCTCCGTGAACGACCCGGATTCCGGCCCGGACGAATTCACGGAAAACAGCCTGGCCCTCAATCCGAACCTGAAGGGCCGGGATATCCGCGAGGCATTCAAGGGCGGCGAATACCAGATCCTGCTGGTGGCGAACAAGTTCCAGACGGGCTTCGATCAGCCCCTGCTTTGCGGCATGTATGTGGATAAGCGCCTGGCGGGCATCCAGGCGGTGCAGACGCTCTCCCGCTTGAACCGCGCCCACCCGGGCAAGGACACCACCTACGTGCTGGATTTCGTCAACGACGCCCAGGATGTGCTGCTGGCCTTCAAGACCTTCCACACCACCGCCGAGCTCTCGGCGGCCACGGACCCCAACCTCGTCTACAACCTGCGCGCCAAGCTGGACGCGGCGGGCCACTACGATGACTTCGAGGTGGAGCGGGTGGTGCAGGTAGAGCTGAACCCCAACGCCAAGCAGGGCGACCTGGTGGCGGCGCTGGAGAGCCGGTGCGGGACCGCCTGATGAAGCAGTACAAGGCCGCCCAGTTGGCGTTACAGGCGGCTCGGGAGAAGCAGGACAAGCCGGGCATCGAGGCCGCCCAGAATGAGCTGAGCGCCCTGATCCTGTTCAAGGGCGATATGGGCGCCTACATCCGGCTCTACACCTTCCTTTGCCAGATCTTCAACTACGGCAACACGGCCATCGAAAAGCGGGCGATCTTCTTCCGCAGGCTACTGCCCCTGCTGGAATTCGGCCGGGAGCGCGAAGAGATTGATCTCTCCAAGGTGGTGCTGACCCACCATCACCTGAAGAACCTGGGCAAGCAGGGTATGACCCTGGGCGAGGGCGACAAGCCGAAGCTAGGCCCCATCACCGAAGCTGGCAGCGGCGGTGTGCATGAAAAGGAAACGGCCTACCTCACCGCGATCATCGAAAAGGTGAACGACCTCTTCCATGGCGGGCGAACTCACCGATCAGGACAAGCTGGTCTACGTGAACAACGTGATCAAAGGCAAGCTCCTGGAATCCGAGACCCTGCGCCAGCAAGCGGCGAACAACACCAAGGAACAGTTCGCCAATTCACCGGACCTGAAGACCGAGCTGCTGAACGCCATCATGGGGGCGCTGGACGCCCACACCTTAATGAGCACTCAGGCGCTGAACTCCAAAACGGTGCAGACCGGGATGAAGGACATCCTGCTCAACCACGCCGGATTGTGGGAATCGCTCAGAAGCCCGGCGTGATGAAGAAGACAACCATTCTTGAATGAATGGGAGGCCAGACGATGGACTTCGAGCCCTACACCAATGCCACCAGCCAGGACTTGGCCGAGTACATCAAGAACCATGTAAAAACACGCCTCGTACTTGCCCTGCCAAGCATTCACAACGCCCTTGCCGATGCCATCCTGGAGGCCGCACCACGCTTGAACGGCCGGGTCGCGGTCGTCCTGGATCCCACAGAGAATATCTATCGCCTTGGGTTTGGATCCTTTGCCGCAGTCGAACGCCTGCGGACCGCAGGTATAGCCTTGCTGCGTCGCGAAGGCCTGCGCCTCGGATGCGCCTTGATGGATGATGCGGCGTTCTTTCTGGCACCCAGCGCCCATCTGGTCGAATCGGAAACGACTCCAGGGTTCGAATACAAGGTGCCGCGCATCAACGCGGCCCAGATTCAATCCGCTCAGGCAGAGGCCTATCTGCGGGGTATCGCAGAGCACCCCAACCTCTCCTTTGCCCTGACGGGGGCGAAAGTTGAGTCGGAAACTCCCGCCAAGGCCGCGAGCTTCAGTCCCGACGAGCAGCAGATGGTGGGCGAAGGGCTGAACGAGGCTCCCCCTGCCAACTTCCCGCTGGCCCGCCAAGTGCGCGTGTTTCAGGCCCACATGCAGTACGTGGATATCAAGCTGGAGGGCTGCGAACTCGGACGACGCACCTACTCCATTCCCAAGTCCATACTTCCCGTGAACGCGAGCGACGCCCTGAGGAAAGACCTGGAGACCAAGGTGGCCTTGGTTCCCGGCCCCATCGAGGAAAAGTTGGAACCCATCAACGGGCGCGTGGAAGACTTGCGGACCAAAGTGGCGAAGCAGCTCCGGGAACCCTACGGCACGGTGCTACTGAAATCCAGCAAGGAATACTTCGAGAAGGAAGTTGAAGGGATCCGCGCTGAGCTGGTAGTGATTCGTGCCCAGATTCTGAAGGACTTGGGAACACAGATCAAAGCTCGCATGAAGGAGGTCGTGGACCTTTGCACCGTGTACGCCCTTGAACACCTTCCTCCAGACCTGTTGAAGATTGAGCCCCATCCCACTCCCGAAAATGTGCAACGGTTCGTGGAGAATCAAATCTCACGCACGTTCCCGGGCGCTGAAAAGCTGATCGGAGAAATGAAGCTGTTAGTTCACTACAAGGACGTAACCTTCGAGACTTTGAATGAGAAGGACTTCCTGGAGAGGCTAACCAAAGGATTCCCTCATCGCGACTGGGAGAAGGCCTATCAGGAATCCCTGGTCGTGAAGGGAGAGCAGCCGAAGCTGGATGGTGCAGGCTCGCTTTGAGTTTCATTTCGAATGAATTCGATGTGGCAAAGGGATACCTGATCAGCGGCGTACCGGTGCCATAACCAGGAGCCTTGATTGGCGAATTCGTGATGCGCATGGTGTTCCTATCGTGAAGCTACGATTTGGGCCATGGGCTGGAACTGGAAGTGGGCGGGTTGGCTCAATTCCTGGAGAATGCTTTGCCTAGAAATCGGCCTACCCAAAAAAAGTCAATCTTGCCCTTCGTATCGGGGCGCCCTTTGAGTGTTCGGGCGTTGCCTTCAGTTACTTACCTCGCGCGGGATTTCGGCGGTAGCGTCGCTGTTCCTGGGACCACTGGGCCGTTTCCTGCGTGAAGGATTTCTGGATCCTGCAACCAAGTTCACATCCGAGATTCGCGATGGCTTTGTAGATGGGTGGTGGGAGGGATCCAGCGACCCCTGGAAGAAGCTTGAGTAGAATCGAACCAGACTGTGCGATTGGCGCGCGTCGCGCTTTGCAACCGCCTTTTCAGGAAAGCCTATGCACCCGTTTGTTTCGACCGTGTTTGCAGGCCTGCTGTCCGCCCAATCTGGGGTTTCTCAGCCACCCGTCTCACCCTCTCTCGAAGCCCCCGCCGCCGCGCCCTTGTCGGTGCCTCCGATCGAAGCCGTTAAGAGCCCCTCGGGATTGGCGACTCTGCGCCTGAAGGCTGGTCGGAATACCGTGCAACCAGGGCCAAAGGATTACGTCACCCTGCATTACACAGGCTGGACCCGGGACGGGAAAATTTTCGACAGCACCCGTACCCGTCAGGAGCCCATGATTCTGGGCTTGGATCGCTTGATGAAGGGCATGGGCGAGGGCCTGCAGCTCATGGTCGAGGGGGAGACCCGGCGCCTGTGGATTCCCGAGGCTCTGGCCTTTGCGGGTGCCCAGGGGCGACCCCAAGGGGACCTGGTCCTGGATGTGGAATTGCTCTCCGTGGACCCCCCACCCACCCAGGCTCCGGTGGAGGTAGCCCAACCCTCAGCGGAGGCGCGCATCACGTCCTCGGGCCTTGCCTTTCGAACCCTGCGCGCGGGCACCGGCACCAAGCACCCCACCCGCCGCAGCCACGTCAACGCCCACTACACCGGCTGGACCACAGACGGCAAGATGTTCGACAGTTCCGTGCTGCGAAGAGAAGTCTCCGGCTTTCGCCTGAACGAGGTCATTCCCGGCTGGACCGAAGGCATTCAGCTCATGGTGCAGGGCGAAAAGACCCGCTTCTGGATCCCTCAGAAACTGGCCTACCGCGGCGAACGCGGCAAGCCCTCCGGCATCCTGGTCTTCGACGTGGAGCTCCTGAGCTTCTGGGAGTAGCAGATCACCTCAAGGCAGGCGATGGACCTGCCAGGCGGCCCGCGAGCACCACACCCGTCCGGGTGTTGAAAATGATCTTCATGCCCCGCAGGCCACCCGTGTCCCGGGCCGCAATTGGAATGCCATGGATGGCCAGGATTTCCTCGGCGACCGCGATGTTCCGCTCCCCCACCTGCATGCGACCAGAGATGTCACCCAGAACGTTGGCCCCACCGAAACACTTGGCCACGAGGTGCTCTTGGCGGCAGCCCAGGTACAGCAGCTTTTGGATGAGCTTTTCGATGGCGACGTTGCCGAACTTGGGCGTCGCGAGTCCATTGCCATTCCAGAGGGGCAGCATGTAGTGGTTCATTCCACCCAGGCCCGCGCGTGAATCCCAGAGGCACACCGAGACACAGGATCCGAGCAGCGTGAACACCTCGTGCTCACCCCGCTCCGCAAAGAGCATGCAGGGATTCAGGTGGTGCCTGGGCACGGCGCCTTCCGAGGTCAACGGCATGATCACAATTCGCGGGGCTCGTCGAAGATGAAGACGTTTCCATCGAAGGCCCTCGTCTCCGTTCCTTCCGCGAGAGTCCCTGGCGGCAGACGGCACGTGAATTTCGAGCCACGGCCCGGTTCACTGTCCACGACGATCTCGCCCTCCAGCAACTCCGCCAAGGTTTTGACCACGGCCAAGCCCAGACCCTGGCCCCGATGGGACCTGGCGTGACCTCCCTCGAGTTGCCTGAAGCGCTCGAAGATGAGGCTCCGGTCCGCATCGCGAATCCCAGGGCCCCGATCCTCCACTTCAAGGAGCAACTCCCCACCCTGCACCTGAGCTCGCAGATCGATGCATTCGCCATGGGGCGAGAACTCGATGGCGTTCGCGACCAGATTCGCAAGAATGATGCGGACCATGCCCATGTCCGTGGGAAAGGCCTCCGTTCCTTCAGCGGCGAGAACCCGAAGGGTCTGCGCCCGTTCCTGAGCGGCTTCGGCGAAATCCTTGATCGCATCGCGCAGCACCGAACCCAGATCCACCTGAGTGATGGTGGGCGCAGCCTCCCCTGCTTCCATTTCAGCGGCACAGAAGATGTTGCGAAGTTCGAACTCCAGGTGGGAGGCCTCCCGTCTGATCAGGGTCGCCAGGGTCCGGCACTGACTGAGCGGCACTCGTTCATCGCAGATCTCTCCCGCAAGGCCCAGAATGGCCCCCAGGGGGTCGTGGATTTCGTTGCGCATGTTGGCGATGAAATGCGTCTTGAGGGCCTCGGATTGTCGGAGTCGCTCGTTCACCTCGATCAACTGACGGTTGGCCTGCCGGGCATCGGCGAGAGCCATCTGGATGTTCCGATGGCTTTCCTCGAGCTGCCGCCGCTGCCGCCTCAGCTCGAGATGGGTGCGGACCCTCACCTCCACCTCTTCAAAATGGAAGGGCTTTCCCACGTAGTCCACTCCGCCGGAGCCGAAGGCCTCCAGCTTGTCGCGGGTTTCCATTAGGCCGCTGAGGAAGATGACTGGAGTCTCCTCCATTCCCGGAAGACATTTCAGGCTCCGGCAGACCTCGAACCCGTTCTTTCCCGGCATGTTGATGTCCAGCAGCACCAGGTCCGGATGCTCCTGGGTGCAGAGTTCCAGGGCAGTCTCACCCTGCCCAGCTTCCATTACCTGGAAACCAATATCCTCGAGAAAGGCGCGGAGGTTCTCCCTCAGCAGTGGTTCGTCGTCCACCACCAGGATCGTTTCTGCGGAGTTCATGTGCTCTCCTCCTGGAGGGTGAATCGTGGCGGCGCAGCCGAGCCCTTGGCTACCGATCCTTCGGCGAAGTGTCGGCGCTCCTTAACCATTCTCTGTCTCCCGAGCCAGCGGAAGGCGCACCGTGAAACAGGCTCCCCGACCCGGCAAAGAGACAACTTCCAGGAGCCCTTTGTGGTTCTGGGTGATGATGGTGTAAGAGACGGAAAGCCCCAGGCCCGTTCCCACACCAGGCTCCTTGGTGGTGAAGAAGGGTTCGAAGACGCGCCTCTGGACCTCCTCATTCATCCCTGGTCCGTTGTCTTCGACTTCAATAATCCCGTGGCGATCCTCCTGGCGGATTCTCACCACCAGTTTAGGTGGTTTCTCCGGTGGATTCGTCGCCATGGCTTGGGCCGCGTTGCGCAGCAGGTTGAGCAACACCTGCTCAACCTCGATGGCCACGACCGGAACACAAGGCAAACCATCCTGGTAATCACGCTGGATCTCGATATTCCTGAAGGCGTATTTCTTCTTCAGGTCGTAGTCATTGGCAGCCAGATCCAGGGCCTGCTCCAGTAGCTCGACCATCGCAGTGGGATGGCGAGCGGAATCCGCATGCCGACTGAACTGGAGCATGTTGCTGACGATGCGCGAGGCTCGGTCGACAGCCTCCCGAATGCCTCCCATGAACTGGAACAGCTGCCTCTGCTCAAAATAGGCCCGGAGGAGCGTCAGATCCAGGCCCAACGCCTCTGCCACTGCCCGGTTGGCGGGAAGATCCGGGGAGATTCGCCGTTCAATATTCTGGGCCGCCTGGCTGATGATCCCAAGGGGATTGTTGATTTCGTGGGCCATGCCTGCGGCGAGTCCACCGACGGACATCATTTTTTCCGTCTGGATCATCAGCTCCTCAATGCGCACGCGCTCGGTGATGTCCTGGATGCGCACCACGGCTCCCTCAATGCCATCGGACATCAGGGGGTAGAGCATCAGTTCGAAGAAATGGCGCTCTCCATCACGCAGGAGGAACAGCTTTTCAATCGAGGCGGATCGGTGCTCTCGCGCGGATTCCTGACGCAAGGCCGTGATCCAGGGGGTGAACTCCTTTGCTAATTCCTCAAGGGGCCGACCACAGGCAGCCTCGGTAGCTACTCCAAGGAGGGCTTCGGCGGTCCTGTTCCAGTGGGTGACTCTGCCTTCGCGGTCAATGCCTGCCAGCATGGCTGGCATCGAGTTGATGACACTGGAAAGGTAGTTCTTGAGCTGGAGGATTTCGTGCTCTGCTCGCTTGTGCTCGGTGATGTCCCGGAACGTCCAGATTCTTCCGTAACTCTTCCCCTCCTCGCCCAGCACCGGAGCAGAATACCGATCCAGAACCGTTCCGTCCTTGAACTCGATCTCGTCCCGACTCGTTTCGGTGGGGTGCGCGTACAGGTGCTGGACTTGCTCCAGGAACCGCTCCGGGGCCTTGATCAATCCCACCGCATGGCTGAGCATCGAGGCATCGTCTTCGTCGGTCAGGATTTCAGCCGGGATGTGGAACATGTCAATCATCTGCCGGTTCAAAAGACTGCGTTTCCGCCCCTCGGCGATCACGAGAATGCCATCCAGCGTGGCGTTGGTCTGAGCCTCCAGCAGAGCGGTCTTCCCCCTCAGGGCATCCTCGGCCATTTTGCGGGCACTGATGTCCTGGACGAAGCCGAAGAGGAGGGGCCGACCCGTGGCCGGGTCAGGGTTCAGGATGATGGACATGATTCCATCCATGAAGGTGCCGTCACGCCGACGGAAATGCACCTCCTCCACGAGCCATTCCCCTTGATGGCTGTGCAACCGCTGCATCAGATTCGAACGCTGAGTCGGTGATTCATAAAGCGCCTCGGGGATGCCCCGGCGGTTCACTTCTTCAACCATGGTGGTCGGGTCGGGATAGCGATAGATGCGAGCCAGCGCCGGATTGACCTGCAGGAACTGGCCCTCGGCGGTAGACCGAAAGATGCCGATGGGGGAACCCTCGAAAAGCACACGAAGACGCCGTTCGCTGTCCAGAAGGGCCTCGGTAGCTCGTTTCGAACCCGTGATGTCTACAGCAGAAGAAACTCGGCAACAGTTCCCGCCCAGATTGAAGAGGCGAGCAGACCAGACAATGCTGCGCAATTCGCCATCGCGACGACGAATGAGCAGCTCGCGATCATGCACCCTGCCGTCGGTTTCCAACTCGCCCTGAATCTGCCGTCCCTGCTCGGAGTCCACAAGAAGCCCAAGCTCCTCTGCGCTTTGGCCGATGGCTTCAGTCCCCGGCACTCCGGTCAATTCGGTCCAGGCCTCATTTACGACAATGTGGCGGGACTCGGGCCATGTACATAGGGTCATGGCCGCCTGAGAGAGGCGAAACATCCCCATGAAACTCGTCTGGGAGGCCTCCAGAATGGCCTGGGTTGCCCGAAGTTCCTGGATCTCAGCCTGGAGGCGCTGATGGTGCTGCCTCATGGACCTCAGCACAAGGGTGAGGGTCTTCCTTCCTTGGGGCTGGAGCCGCTCGGCCATGACACACCCTTCAACGCAGATGGGTTCGGTCCAGCTTGGCCCACTCGTGCAGTTGTTCGCCTGGCATGGGGCGGGCAATGAAATAGCCCTGAGCCAGGTCGCAGTCGAGCTGCTGAAGCGCGCGCCAACTATCCAGCGTCTCGATCCCCTCTGCCACAACCACGAGTTTGAGATCCTGAGCCATCTGGATCATGCGCCGCGCCATGAGCATCTGGCGCTCCTCGCCTGGCAGCATCCGGGTGATGGATTGGTCGATCTTCAACTCGGTGAAGGGAATCCGCTCCAACTGTTCGAAGGTCGCGAAACCGGTACCGAAATCGTCAATGCTCAGCTTGAAACCTCGCATCCGTAGCCGAGCAAAATTGGCCAGACTGTGCCCAAGGTGCGCCACAGACGCGGATTCTGTTACTTCGAAGACCACGAATTTGGGGGGCAGTTCCAGGTGCTGAGTGGTGTCCAAAAGGCGATCGGCGAAACCGCTCTGTCCCAGGGACCGAGCCGATAGATTAACGGAGACTTCCAGATGGATACCGCGACGACTCCAGGCATGCCATTGGGCGGCCACCTTGGCGAGCACGCTCATGGTGAGGGCCGAAATGAGCTCATCTTCCATCTCTGCCTGGGGCAGGAATGCACTGGGCCCAAGCAGGCCGAAACGGGGATGGCGCCAGCGCACCAGAGCCTCCGCCCCTCGGAGAAGGGCGCCCTTCAGGGTGATCTGAGGCTGGTAGAAGCAGAGGAATTCGTCCGCCGCGATGCCCCGTCGGATCTCATCTCCATCGAGAATGCCATGAGTCTCCTGCTGGGTTTTTTGGCGCGGGGAAATCCCGGGTGCAGTGGTCAGCAGCCTCGCCAAGACCTCGGGCTCCAGGGGTTTCGGGATCACCCCGGAAACCACCAGCCCGCATGTTTCTGCCATCAGGCGAACGGTGCGGAGTACTTCGGTTTCTTGGGAGCTGATGATGATCACCCGGGGACGGTACCCCCGAGCAGCAACTTCTCCGATGAAGGAGATGCCATCCATTCGCGGCATCTCCAGATCCGAAAGCACCAGGTCCACCCGGGGTTCGGCAGCCAGGACTGCCAGGCCTTCAAGGCCGTCGGCGGCCTCCAGCACCCGGGTGGCTCCCATGCTCTTCGCCAAGGATGCGGCATGATCCCGCTGCACCCCACTATCCTCTACCACCAGAACGGTGAGTCCCAGCATCGGCGATTCGTTGGAGGGCACGGTGGGTTTCATGATATTGCCTTCAACATGTTCATCTGGAAATGAGATCGGGGATCTGCTGGATCGGCACGACGCGATCGGCGGCGCCAAGTTTGATGGCTTCCTTGGGCATGCCGAAGACCACGCAGGTCTCCTCGTCCTGGGCTAGGGTACGGGCGCCGGCCTGCTTCATCTCCAGCAGACCCCGGGCCCCGTCATCCCCCATGCCCGTCATGATCACTCCGGTGGCGTTCTTCCCCGCGTACTTCGCCACGGAACGGAACAACACATCCACAGAGGGACAATGGCGATTCACCGGAGGGGCGCTGACGACTTCCACGAGGTACTGGGCACCGCTGCGCTTGACCACCAGATGCCTGCCTCCGGGAGCGATGAGGGCTCTCCCGGGAAGCACCCGGTCTCCAGTGCGGGCTTCCCGCACCTCGATCTCACAGATTGAGTTGAGACGCTCCGCAAAGGCTGCCGTGAAGCGCTCGGGCATGTGCTGGACCACCACGATGCCCGGGCAGGTTCGTGGCAACTGGGAGAGCACGAATTCCAGCGCCTGGGTGCCCCCCGTGGAGGTTCCCACGGCGGTAAAGGTATCCGTCGTGGTGGCCATGGCCTCGAAGCCAGGCGCCAGCACGGCATCGGCACTGAGCTTGGGCGGGGCCGACATCGCGGCTCGCATCGGCAGCCGGGACATCCGCGCGTTCGCGGCGGCTCTCACTGCGCTCACCAGATCAAGGGAAGAATCCTCTAGGTAGTTCTTCACGCCCAGGGTCGGCTTGGTGAAGATCGTGAAGGCTCCAGCGGCCAAAGCCTGCATGGTGGTCTCCGCCCCCTTGGCGGTGAGAGAGGAGCAGATGATCACAGGAGTGGGCCGTTCCGCCATGATCTTCCGCAGGAACGTGATGCCGTCCATCCGAGGCATCTCCACATCGAGCAGGATCACATCCGGCCAGTCCTTGGCCATCTTCTCCATGGCGAAGATGGGATCCATGGCGTGCCCGATGACCTTGATCCCCCGGTCCTTGCTGAGGATTTCCACCAGAGCCTGGCGCACCACCGCAGAGTCGTCCACGATCAGCACCTTCACGGGGTTCGCGTGGGTCACTGGGGAGCCTCCTGCAGGGCATCAGGTGGGGGAAGGGTTTCAGGCGACACGGTACACCGTGGGGCGCAGGGCGATCAGCCCATCACTGATGCCGGTGAGGCTCTCAGAGTGCCCGACAATGAGAAGCCCCTTGGGTTTCAGTTGTGCCCTGACCGCCTCCACCACCCGGCGCTTCTGAGGCGCGTCAAAATAGATCAGCACGTTTCTCAGGAAGGCCACGTCGAAAGGGCCAAGTCTGGGCAAGGGCTGACAGAGGTTGGCCTGCACGAAAGAGACCCGCTCCCGAATCTGACGGCTCATCAGAAAGAGCCCCTCGTGGCGATCCTGTCCCTTAAGGCAAAAGCGCCGAAGGAATTCCATGGGGATGGAGCCTGCCCGCTCCATGGGATAGAGCCCCTTCCTCGCCCGTTCCAGCACCCGGGTGCTGATGTCCGTCCCCAGCACCTGCCATTCCGCGCTACCGAGCTGATCGGCCAGCACCATGGCCAGGGTGTAGGCTTCTTCGCCAGATGAGCTCGCCGCGCTCCAGACCCGGAAGGGAAAGGGCACGGGGCGGAGGCTGCGGATGTGATCCAGCAGGATCGTGAAGTGTTCGGCCTCCCGAAAAAAGGAAGTCTCGTTGGTGGTGATCAAGTCAATGGCAGCCTGAAGCTCGTCACCCTCCCGAGGATCCAGAAGGATCTTGTGATAGGCGGAGAAGCTGGTCACCTTCCGATGGCGCAAGCGGGAACCCAACCGACCCGTCACCAGAGCCTTCTTCTGATCGGATAGGGTTATGCCCGTGGCCTCCAGCACTAAGCGCTGGAAGCTCGCAAACTCACTATCCGTGATGGGGGCAAATCCGGTAGGCAAGGGGGTGCCTGGAGCCCGTGTGCCGGGAGGCTTCGTGATCACGGGGCGCTTTCCGCTCCAGGTACACCTGTCGAGAGTGCAGATAGTTCATTCACGGAAAGGACATGCTTCACATCCAAGAGGATCACAAAGCGGCTGCCCACCTTGCCCACCCCACTCAGGAATTCCGAGCGAATTTCACCACCAAAGGCAGGGGCAGGCTCGATGTCTGACTTGGCCAGTTCCAGGACTTCGCTCACATCCTCCACGATGATGCCCATGTCGAGGGGCCCATCCGCCCTGGGAACCTCCAGGATCACGATGCAACTCCGTCGTGCGATCTCGGTGCTGCCCCGCCCAAACCGCACCGAGAGATCGATGACCGGAACCATGGCACCCCTGAGGTTGATCACTCCGCGCACGAAGGGCGGCATCATGGGGACCTGGGTGAGATCTCCGTACTGGATCACCTCTTTCACGTATTCGATCTCGATGGCGAAGGCCTCACCCCCGAGTCCAAAGGCCAGGTACTGCTTCTTACGCTCCCCGACGGGTGCCGCCAAACGGGAGCCCGCCTGCCGGGTACCGAGCTTGTTCAATGCCACCATGGCTGCATTCTCCGGGTGCCCTGAGATCAGAATCGAGCGAAATCGCGTTCATCCACGGCTCCAGCCATCGGAACCGCCTTCTTCCGTGAGATCGACGCAATAGGCTTTCGCCCCCCACGGCCCTGCGCGCGCGGGGAGCCCGCCAGCGTAAAGAATTCCATCAGGGATTGGAGTTCCATAGCCTGGGCGCTGACTTCCTCGGAGGTAGAGGCCAGTTCTTCCGAAGCAGCGGCGTTCTGCTGCACCGCCTCGGTGATCTGACTCAGGGCCCCGTTGATCTGGCCCACCCCAGAATTCTGCTCGGCCGAGGCCGCCGCGATCTCCTGCACCAGAGCGATCTCCTGCACCAGATCCGAAGTCTTCTGGATGGAAGGCACGATGGTCTCTAGGAGAGAGCCTGCCTTTTCGGCCAGCCCCACGCTACCCGAGGCCAGCTGACTGATCTCTTCGGCGGCCACCTGACTGCGCTCTGCGAGCTTGCGCACTTCCGCCGCAACCACCGCAAAGCCTTTGCCATGCTCGCCCGCCCGCCCCGCCTCGATGGCCGCATTCAGGGCCAACAGGTTGGTCTGATAGGCGATGTCATCGATGATCGCGATCTTCTGGGCGATCTGCTTCATGGCCGCCACGGTCTCCCGCACGGACTGACCACCCTCCACCGCCTCTTTCGCACTCCGGGTGGCGATGTCGCCGGTCACCTTGGAATTCTCGTTGTTCTGGGCGATGCTCGCGCTCATTTCCTCCATGGAGGCGCTGGTCTCCTCCACGCTGGCGGCCTGTTCGCTGGCCCCCTGGCTCA
>JFJP01039214.1_pt1 | contig 14168 bp, 12 predicted proteins | sample 431651 | NCBI WGS metagenome assembly JFJP01 (sample SAMN02602958, study PRJNA72255) | Microbial mat metagenome, whole genome shotgun sequencing project. | biome: fresh water; feature: sink hole; material: water; isolation source: purple microbial (photo- and chemosynthetic) mats found in... | reverse complement strand
AAAATCATGCGAAATAGATTTCAACAAACCACCCATATCAGCCGAAATGATAATATCCATTAATAAAGTCCCGCTTGGCACACAAGGCAATTTATGCTGCATAACAGGAGGAGAGGGGACAGGAAAAAGTAACTATATCTGCGCTCTCGTTGCTGGAACGTTGAATACCGAGGACGAAGAAATCGATACCTTAGGTACTCGTATCAAACCCAACCGGCAAAGTAAAGCTGTTCTGCTTTACGATACCGAACAATCTGAACTACAGCTGTACAAAAATACCATGAACAGCCTCAAACGGGCGAAACAGAAACATTTCCCCGAAAGTTTCCGTGCATATTGCCTCACTGGAATGTCCAGAAAAGAAAGATTGCAAGCAATTATCCAAAGTATGGATAAATTCTTTTATGAGTTCGGCGGAATCCACCTAGTAATCATTGATGGTATTGCCGATTTAATTCATTCGGCCAACGATGAAGCCGAAAGTATCCGCATTGTGGACGAACTCTACCGATTAGCCGGAATATATCAGACTTGCATTGTTTGTGTGTTGCACTTTGTTCCCAACGGGTTAAAGCTTCGCGGCCATTTAGGTTCGGAACTCCAGCGCAAATCCGCAGGTATTCTCTCTATTGAAAAAGACGACCAACCCGGAGTGTCAGTTGTAAAAGTATTGAAAGTGCGTGATGGCAGTCCATTGGATGTACCGCTCATTCAGTTTGCGTGGGACAAAAAAGAAGAAATGCATGTTTATTTGGGCGAGAAAACTAAGGAAGAAAAAGAAAAACGCAAAGAAAACGAGCTTACAGCTTCTGCAAAAGCAATCTTCACACAAAAACGCTACTACACCTATCAGGAACTAACCGATAAACTACAAGAATTTCTGGATGTAAAAGAACGTACCGCCAAAGGCTATATCAAATTCATGCGCGAAAAAAGTATTATTCTCAAAGACCCCTCAAAAACAAATTATTTTGTGATTGGGCATAACTAAAACATATTTGCAAACCACTACAAAATTTGTAGTGGTTTGCAAATATAAACCAATCATTTCAATTTGTCCTCAACGTCCCCATTGTCAGCCTCAAAGCTATTCTGATTTCCAATTCGCGAATAGCGAATTTAATGTTTTACCCCGAAGGGGTTTAATGTGAGTACCCCCCCAGTTTTGTCTGCGATATTATCCGATTTTCGGTTATTATCGCAGATATTTTATTTAGTTGTCAAGTATCTTGCGCCGTTTACTTGACATTTTCTTTTTCCGATGCGGCAGGTATCAAAGAAGCAATAAACAAAGTAAAATCAGTAATATCGCCCTGTACACTTGCTTTTTCTAAAGCAGCCATATATATAGTTCTTTTTTCTACAGGTATAATAGTCCAATCATACCCACCTGATATAAGTTGCGTGTTCATTAGAAAGCGGCCAATACGTCCGTTACCATCCATATAGGGGTGAATATACACAAAAAAGAAATGACCCAACACAGCACGAACTGAAGCTTCCGGCTCATTTTTCAACAAATCAAATAAAACAGGCATTGTATCTCTTACAGCATCGGGATTCAATGGAGTATGCATAGAACCACGGATATATACTTGTTGAGTTCTGTATCCTGCTAAATCTGTTGGTTTGAGCAAACCGGCCACAACGCTAGGCGAAAATAGTTCCCGATACCAGGCTCTATGGTCGTCATCAACAATCTCCCCTGCATTTCCACCCTCAATAACTTTCACAATACTTTCTTTTACTGCTTGAAAAGCCTGCCAATATCCTCTGGCTGCCATAGCATTCTTTTGTTCCATGTCAGAAATATTGTTTTCTGGCTCCCAGCTTCCACTCCTTACTTTCTCAATCAAATCGTCAGTAACCTTATAACCCTCGATTGATAGCGAGTGATAAGCATCCAGTTTATATTGTTCGTCCAAATGCTTCATGTAAGTTTCAATATCTATAGAGACTTGAGTTGTCTTTGGGAAATTTGCCAATACCACTTCTCTCATGGTATTCCACATCAGTTTTAATCTCACGACGTAAGGTGAAGAGGTGCGTGTATAAGTAATGGTAGTCATATCTGTAAACGGATCTTCTTCCCGAACACCATAACCAATACTTTTCATTGTGTTTATAATTTCATCAGCAATGGCTGCATTACCTATGTTTCTGAATGCTCCTGCAAGTCTGCCTGCTTTTGTCGTTTGTCCTTTTTCAAGTAAAATAGTTAGTATATTAGATGCATCTGGCAGAAGCGACAAACAAGTCCGGGCACTAATACTGTCTAGTCTGAAAAAATCAGGACTACACTCAATCAAAGCTTCAGCTAAAGAATATAGATTCAACCCATACTGAGCTTCTTTTATTATTGGACTTCCAATCGAAGTTTTGATATCAAGCAAGCTGGTATTGTGAAGTAGACTTCTGACATTGTTTGTGGCTTTTGGAGAACGGATAATGGCTTGCACAGGCACAGTCCGATTACCACTATGCAATGCCAAAGACTGTTCAGCCGTCAAACACCAGTCATTTTCAAACCGGGATTGAGCATACACAGAAATGAATTGCCAAAACGAAGTGTACCAATTAGTCGTATCTCCGGGCGTACTGTCAGGTCGCGAAGCAATATACCAGCCTTTCATCACTTCCTGAAGAAAGCCATTATCAACCAGTCTAACTAAATGGACCCTCGATAGTTCCGAAGATTTAATAATAGTATGATTATTCTCTTGTTGAAACCTCTGCAATTCCTGAAGAGAATCAGCTAATTTTTCTTGTATTGTTGCCATAATATATCCATGTATTTAAGCATCACTATCCATACCACTACAATTATGTGTAGTTACTAGTTTACGATGATGTTCTATTATTAGTTTTTCATGATGTGCACCTATTAGTTTTTCATGATGTGCACTCATTAGTATTTCATGCAAAAATAGTGCATTTAATCCAATTGTACAACTACTTACAGAACAATTAATAGCAGTAAAATCTAAATCAACAAAAAAATGTTTTGCTATTTAATGAGAATATGTAGTAGAGTTATCATTAGTTGTTCATGTGTAAAGTGGTTGATATTAAAGTGTAATAGTTTATGAATCTTACACTTTTGACAATAATTATTATCTATCGCCAAAAATGTTATACTTTTGCAATAAGCAGGTAATCTAAATAAATACTTTCGCCTTATTTTAGAACAAGGAAATTTGTTTGATAAGTAGGCTTGAATTAAATTATTCCTGTTTGATAGTGCATAAGCAGTATTTCTAGTAATATTTATAAAAACCAAATCAAAACGTTTTTGGAGATGAATAACGAATTTACACCCAACTTCTCTGTTTCTGATAATGACATTGCTGAAGAATTATCAGTTGATTGTTTAAAAGAGATTCTGAGGCATGACGATATAAAGACTCATTTTACGACTAATTGACAAAATAGCAAATATAGATGGGTATATAGAGTTGTTGAAAGAGCGTAGAATTTATGGAAAGATAACTGTACAAATTAAAACTTATCCGCAGAAATATACTGGACAAGCCAAATTTGATTTTCCAACTTCACTCTTGGCTTATGCTCAAAAATGCAGTTCTGAATTGGTGTTTTTAATTGCTGTCGATAATGTTCAGAAAACAGCTTACTGGAAATACATTAGCACAACAATAATTAATGACAACTTAAGTAAAGCAAATCAACAGACAATTACTATTGGATTTGAGAAATCAGAGATATTGAGCAAAGAGAATTTAGAAGAAACAATTGCACATTGGAAATCTTTATATCAGACTCAAAGCAATTTAATTATAAATAGCGTAAAGATTAATCAAGAAAATGAAGAGCTCAAATCGAAGTTGTCTAAATATCAAAATCCAGAATTTTCAATTGATAAAGATTACGTAGTCAGCCTCCAAAAATTCATAGACACCTACAATACCCTCCTTGATAATGAGTTTCGTTCAATCAAAAATCATTATTATTTTAATACATGGAAAATTGGTATTGCATTATTTGAATGCGAAAGTAATGCCATTTCATATATATTCTATGACATAAAGAATGGCAAAAACGATCTAATCATAAAAGAGATTCCAATTGACGAAGTTCGGAATTTCTCTGTTTATACTGAGATGTATAGAAATTGCATGGAAAATGTCATTCATAATTCTCCAGAGAGTTATGCAATCAGTCTGATAAAGCATAAAACTATCGAGTTTATTAAAGGCAAATCCGTTTTATTTCAAACCCCGGAAATTGCAACCGAATATATTTTTGATTTTATCAAAAGAGAAGGAAATTACATAAACCTACAACAGGAAGAGCAGTACATTCTACCAAATATCAAAGAAAGATTAGAAGTTAAATTTCCCAATATAATAAATAATAATACATTCCATTATACAACAGGACATCACAGAATAAACATGAATGTTGTTTATGGTTGTATCTGTTATTTGATAAACAATGGTGTCACTCTTTTAGAAAGAAATTATCCGGACAAAGGAAATTATGCTAATACTGGATTTGTTTCTGATTGTTATACATCTGAGCTAGCCTTCGAAAAACTAAAATACTTCTACACAAGAATACCTACATTATTCGATTCTTACATGGAAGCAATGTTTCCTTTGTTGAAAAGCAAAATTTGTTTTTTTGATGGATATGATTTAGTATTAGTGAATCTCATATATACTGATTCTGAAAGAGAAAGATATCATCAAGATCACTATATAGTTTTACATTATTTGAAGGCTCATTCAAATAATGCAGTTCAACCCGAAATAATAGTTTCGCTGAACTATGTTGATGAGATTTACTCCCAAAATGGAATCAGTTCCCATGAGTCTCTTAACTATTATTTTGGATTTGAAAAATACATCTTACATAATGAAATAAAATATGAAATATTCAAACAAGAAGGTCTGGATATGTCATTATTTTTTGGCGATTATTACATACACAATATGCTTTACCATTATTTACACGAAAGATTTAAAGATTATTTTGCACAATAATATAACTTTATGAGAGATAATTTTTCATACAAAACTAAAAGAACCCTTGCCGATAGGGTTGCATGGAAATGCTCTTTCCTGGGATGCTCACAGATTACAATTGGACCTAATGTTGCTCAGGATAAATCCACAAACCTTGGCGAAGCAGCTCACATATACGCAGCATCTGAAGACGGTCCCAGATACAATCCGGATATGACTCCTGATGAACGGAAATCTATCGAAAATGGTATTTGGATGTGCAGACACCACGCAAGATTGATTGATAATGACTTTTATAATTTTTCTGCAGCAACATTACAACAATGGAAGTTAATTGCAGAAGAGAATGCTTATAAAAACATTGTAGAGATTGGCTCTAATAATCCCAATCACCCGTATACTTTCGTAGCTATAGACAATGATATTGTATTTGAAGGAGTTTGGCTTTCTGCAAAAAACGATATCTGGAGTTTTGAAATAAACAAATTTGTCATTGGATCTATTGAATTAATGATTGACAAATCTACATCTATTAATAATTCCGGTAGTTTTGTTGTAGTAGAAAGTCAAGGAGATGGGCGTGTTCTGAAGGAACCTTTGTCTTGGGAGTTGTTTGATAATAAGTATATTGTATCATTAATTGTAAGAGACAAGTCAATTCGAAAGTCTCCACACAGTATTGTTGGTGGAGTTGCTTTTGGAATGGATGGTGAAATGATTATTGAAAATAGAAAAATGAAAATAATTAAGGGAGTTGATTATGCCGCACAATTAGTTAGAACATGTCTTAATATCGGGTTCGGTGAACTTAAAGAAGTCCCAACTATTGGTACGAACCTTTCTACATACTATTGGAGTTTTCGCGACAATTTAGATCAGCTTAGAAAATTGGCAAAACTTGATATCACTCGGTTAGTATCAATTCCAGAGCTTGTAAATAATGACTCGTCAATGCCTACATTAAATTTTATCAATAGAATAATTGATGTAGAGATATTAAACAATGGCATGCTGAATAATAATAAAATTGCTTTAAAATTAAAATTAGAATGGGGAGATGGTACTTATTGGGAAGATACGATTGATATAAACATTAAAAATTTAGCTTCCTGTGTTTAACTCCTTAAGAAAAACATAAAAAACAGCTTAAATATCTGCCGGATTAATTTCTCCTAATTTTTGAAGCATATCTAGAATATTGCTTCCTTCAATAATATAGTTACCTGTTTTTGAATTGATTATTTGGTACAAGGTTGGATTTTCCCAAAGATTTTCATCTTTAATCGTTCTTTGAACTGTTAGTAGCATTAGTTCTTTATTCTTACAATATTTATTAAAATTCCTACAATTAATTAATTCGTTTTTAAGATTGCCAACGCGCTCTATAGGTAATCTTTTTGATTTGACAATCTGGAACGAAAATTGTTCAATAGCTTTATCTGAGTAATCTATTGTGTTTTCTGTAGAACTGTATGTGGAACAGTAGAAGTCTACTGTTGAATTATGTTGTGAATAAAATTCACAATCCGAAAACTGCTCAATCTTTTCTTTGATTTGCTCAATGTTTATTATGTAATCTAATTTTATTTCTAAAGCTTCTTCCGATAACCGATATAAATCATATACTGTTCTTATTGCAAGATAGGATTCTTTAAGCATTGAAGAATCTTGAAACAAATTATGACTATCAAGAGCATTTTGCAAAGCTTCTTCAAACTGATTTTTTAAATAGTCTATATTAGTTGGTTTTTGCTGATTGAAAAAATGTGAGTAATTTACTGCAAAGCATAAATTGGCTATCGTATTTTTTGCATGAGCCTCAATTAATGGAGTATTATTCTTTTTTGAGTAGATAATTGCAGTTTTATTTATATCTAAAATAAGCTGAAATCTGTCTGTTATATATTGAAATAAGTCAATGCGTTCTTGAGTTTCACCGAAAGGATATAATTTACTGTTGTTTATATAGTCGGCATATAGTCTATTTACTGCATGTAAAAGAAGTTCAGATTGAAAAATTCTTTGAAAATATCTTTGTTTTTCACTACCTGTTGTATTTTCAATAGTTTCAAACCCCTTTTCTATGTCTTCAATGTCCTTTATCTCAAAATCTGTATTCCCTATACTATTCCCTAATTGTAACATACTGATTAAATGGTCAATGGTAGCTATATTGTCTTTGCTTACCACATTGCCTTTTAATTCATATAATTTTTCTAACAGTTTTGTATCATTGTATTTCCCAAATGCAAAATCAACTTTAATTTTTTGTAATTCTAGAATCTCCATTAATCCTTCGTTATATAAATCTCTATTCTTAAAACATTTGGTCAAATAAAACTCTGCATCTAAAAGTTTTCCTACTTCAGTATAAGATACCGCAGCCAAAAATAATAGAAGTTCTTTAGATGAGATTTCCTTTATTGAAAGTTCTTCAAGCAACAGAATAATATCTTTATATTGATTTCTATTGAATAAGTCAGCTCCTTTTTCTTCCAAATGCTTTATAATTTCATGTTTCTGTTTGAATGGAATATATCTATTACCCTTTTCGAGGACTGGTATATCGTAATTAATTCCGAGATCGTTTACAAGTCTTGTATTATTATAATAAATCTGTATAAAAATCTCTCGGATATTTTCTATGGTGTTCGATTCAAGAATATTTTCAATAGGAAAATGTATGTATATGTATTTATTATTTTTCCATGAATCATCTTTTTTATCATTCATTACTCTTTTGTATATTTCCCAAACATAGTCAAAATATAATATGTCAGAGTCTTCATCATAAAATATTATAATTCCATAATATGGCACATGTCGACACAAGTGCCCTAATCTACTTGTACTGAACTTCAAACTAATAAAATTTCCTCTTCTTTTACAAATGCCCTGTCCTTTTTTTGCACTTTTAATTTGAACAGGTACAAGTCCCCCAGAAACATTAGAATCTTCTATTAATTGAGCATAAATATCTACTCCGTAATCCTGAGTTCCATTTACTTCATGCGATACAAATCCATTCCTTTTAGAGAAGAATTCTCTCGTTTTCAAGACAGATATTTCTGATCTTTCTGCATTTAAATCTATTTTGGGGCAGGTATAAAATGACATGATTTTATTTTTTAAACAAGAAAATCCTTTTGTTTTTATGAGAATTACATAATGATTGACAATATGTACGATTCTCTCAATACATACTTGAAAAAACAAAGTTAGCAAATAGATTCAAATTTAAGTACAAATATATAATTAAGATTAAATACTAATCAATTGACTAGTTTCATAAACAATAAGAAAGCAGTCAGACTTCGCCTGTCAGTTCATTACGGGCATCTCCGCAAAGCAACCACCAGCCACAAAAAATCCCCACCATTCGTACCTCATGGCTTGCATGGTCTTTTTTGTGGCTTCCGCACAATCAACCCTGCTGTTGTTTTTTTCTGTCACACTTTTTGCAAAAGGCAAAAAAGACGTTTGCACTCCAACCGCCACCACCGTGCTACACTTGCGCCAGAAAAAAACAACTCAAAGCTATTATACATAACATGTAGTTATATTCGAGCCCTTGCCTGACGGCAAATCAATAGGGCTAAATATAACCTAATTATGTATAATATCCGTACAAAATCAACGCTTTTGCCCCGCTGCGCTGCCCGAAGACCAACAATAATCCCCTCCTCCCTTTCAGCGGTTGCAGTATGAAAAAATAGTCCGAGTTTTATTTCCTTATGCTTGAGGTAGGTTCATTCACTTCTCTCATTACGTTTCAGGGGAGGCAGTTCGTACCTCACCGCCATCCACCCTTCACTACATTGCGTTCAGTTCATTTCACCCACCTCAGCACCGCACAGCATAGGTGGCTTAGTCGTTCCATTCCACAATCCACGCAGTCATTCCATTACGCTTTCCGGCTGTAATCCTCGCACAATAAAATCCACACACAAACAGCCAGTAAAGCTCCATTTCATTTCCCAACCCATTGTTCCGTTACACTCGGTCGCCACCCATGCCCTTTTCCAACGCATTTCCAAAGGTCTATTTTCTTCTACTGCGGCGGGTTAGCCCCATTAAAACGCCTAAAGGCAGAGCGGTAAGTTTATTACACACCTAAACGGTGAGTGTTTAAGCTATCGCCAATATAAGAGCCACAATAAGACCCCACCACCCAATAGTTGTGCAGAAAAATAAATATATGTCGGGTTATATTTACTTATGCTTGCGGTAAATGCGTTCCATTTCGTCTCCATTTCGTTCTGGGCTTCTTGTTCGTTCCTCACCGCGAAACCCGACACTTCATTTCTCCTCCATTGCAAGCATACACCTCAGCACCGCACAGCTTCGGGAAATACTCATTTCCATTTCGCAAGCTCATTCATTCCGTTTTCCCCAAGCCCTTTTCCAACGCACTTCCAGCTGTATGTTTTTATTTTATGCGGCGAGTTTGCCCCAAAGAATACAGAGCCTCAATATTTCCCCACCGCCCATTAGTTGTTGCAGTCATTTCATGCATACGTTTATTATTACTCATGCTTGCGGTCGGTGCATTCATTCCGGCTCCATTATGTTCCGGGAACTACGTTCGTTCCTCACTTCGAACCCCTACACTTCATTATACCTGCATTCATGCATCCACCTCAGCACCGCACGGCATAAGTAGCTCCATTCTCTCACTCCACATGTTCCGTTCTTTCAGTCCCTACCCATGCCAATTATCCACCCATTTCCAGTGGTTACCTTCATTCCTGCGGCGTGTTTACCCCAATGAAGAGAATCCTTTTGATTTTGATAAGGAATGGTTTCTTTTTCCAAAAGGATTCAAAAAGACAAATACAACAAGGACTTTTTGAGTATAATATTTACCGACAAAAAAATAAAAAATCCAGCAAAGATAAGGCGGCCTACACAAATCCACGCTTTGGGCTGTAAAGGTCGGTGCCCTCCGGGTTTTTGCCATAATCTCCACACTTCGCTATGCTCAGGTCGTATTTTGGCAAAAAACCTTGACAGCCCAATCCGTCCGCCTAATAAGATGGCTATATTTTTCTTTTTTTTCTTCTTCTTTTTTTCTTCTCTTTTCTGGGGGTAAAAATTATTTACGGGGCGCAGCAGCTGCTTTTAGTTTTTACAATTTAATCCCACAGTTTATGAGCATTTTCAGTATCAAATCACATCGTCCGGGCGTTGTTTATTCCATGCCCCATTTCTTCATTTTAAACAAAGGAAATAATAGTGGCAAGCCGCTTACAGTTCCATGTCCTAATTGTTTCGTAATTCAATGTAAATGCGAAGCAGAAAAAGAACAAATATACTGGCTGTCGTATTGCTTGTGGCAGTCTAAAGCTTTTTATCTGTTTTTGCGTGGGTCGGTTATTCCGTTTGTAGTTCTCAGGGATGTAAAGTCGTGCCTTTCGGATGGTTTAGATAAAGCCAATGAAAATCCGGCTCAGTTTGAAAAAGCAGTTTCTACGCTCCGCAGTCTGGAAGCTCTGGAAAAAAATTATAAGCAAAATTTGCTTTTAATCTCCAATGCCAAGCGCATGCTTTTTTACAAGTACATTAGTTGAGTGTGGGTGGGGTTGGTTGCCTTTGGTAACCAGCTCCATTCTCGCTTTAGTTACTTTCGGCGAAAAACGAGAATAACTTTTTTCGGGCTCGATGGGTCGGCCCAAAAAGTTATTTCCCGTTTTTCGAGTGTTGGGTGCAAATAATCCAGTTCGTAAAAAATCAAACATAAAAAAAGCCTCCCACGTGGGGAGGCTTCACTACTACAAAAGTTTACCACACTTGAAAACAGTAGTTTTTTAGCGGTTTTTCCGCTTGAAAAAATTCTTCAAAATCAATGAAACAACAAAACTCACAACAGCGCCTACAACGGCAAGAATAATAGTCCTGACCAGGTCTTCTATAAACACGTTGCTAAACACTGATAGCAACATACCGCCACAGGTACCGGCATACACTTGGCCATCGCTGTTTGTTTCAAGGAGTTTCATTTTCGGTTGTTTTTGAATCGGTTGTATCTACTGCCGTTTGACTTACAGCTGAAACTACTCCACCTGCCAGTGCTATATATCCGGCAGCGGCTACCAAACCGGCAGGAAGTGCAATCGGAGAAGCCAAAATGGCTCCACCAATGGCTGCCAATGCCAAACCAATGGTCCGCAACGTTTTGAAAAAGGTTGGAGTTGGAGCTTTTACCCGTTCAACAACACTCATGTTGTTTGGGTTAATCGTTGTTTGATTATTCTTTGTTGCCATAAAACTTGAATTAATGTTTGATTCTACCTTTCTAAGAATTTAAGCCTTCTTCTAGTTCCCCTCTCCGTGCGGAGAGGGGTTAGGGGTGAGGTCTACTCAACTGCAACAATTGCCAACACGTTGTACGCATTGTTATTCAAAGAATAGTCAACATTGTTCACTTCCTGAATAAAGTCGATTGAAAGCAGAATAAAGTTAGTGCCTTCTAATACAGGAACAGTGGCTGGTTTTAAAGATACAGCTTGAGCAACGGCATCCGTTGCAATACGCAATGGAGCTGAAACAACCATTTCTGATTCACCGGTGGTAAAGTTCACACTGGCAAAACCACTTTTCAAAATGATATGAGATGCCCCGCTTGGCAAACTAATATCTTTTTGTGGGCTCAATCCAATAATTTTAATTTCACCGGTCTCAGTGTCCACTTCAAACGCTTTATAAAAAACTGTACCAAGAGCTGCATTTATATTGAAGTTGAACCCAAGCAACAAAGCTTTAGCTTCATCTTTGGCCATTCCTTCGCCAACATGTCGCTCACCACGTGCATTGGCTTCATCCATGTTTTTGATTTGCGCCATGATTTGCGTCAAACGTGAAGTTACACGTCCATCCGATGCATCTTTGCCTAATGCCCGGACGGCATCACGCAATAATTTACCTGAAGAGGCTGAATTACCAAACTCAGCGCCATTTTCACGGGTTCGGGCAAATCCCGGATCATTGGCGATTCGGGAAGCGTCAACACCACCCTTTTCACGAGCAAGATAACCATCTTTCGATTTGTAGAATGAAATTCCACCAATGGTTCCCTGCAATTTTAGAATACTTTTTTGTCGTGCCATAAAATTGATTTTTAAAATTATATGGACAAAAGTATAGTTGCAAATTCCATTTTGTAACATAGGTACTTCCGCATTTGGCTATCCTTTCCGTTTTTTCCAAAACAGACGTATTTGAGTATGCATTAAATTAGTATTTTTGCATAAAATAGTAAGAGAATGGAAGTAAAACGCATTTGTATCTACCCGAAAGATATCCAACGAATCACCGGAAAGAGTGAACGTTACGGAAGGTTGTTGCTTGCTAAGATAAAAGAACGCAACGAAAAAGAAGAACACCAGTTCGTAACTGTTGACGAATTCTGCCGATACACAGGATTGAAAATTGATCAGGTTGCCCCGTTTATTGCGGGATAGTTCCTCATGTATGGATGAAGTATGGATAAAGCATACCAACGCCCTACATAATGTATAAAAAAAAGCCGTATTGGTTGCAACAATACAGCTTTCATTAAAAACACATAGAAACTCTCTCTATTCCTCTTTCTTAATGTATCCGATTGGATTCCTCGGCTTATTATCCAATTCCTTTTGGCTTGCCAGTTCTGTCAATGCCTGATAAATATCATTAAATTGCATATTTGTTGATATCATAAACTCTTCTATCTTGCGGTTTAGCTCTACATAACCTAATGCATATTGGCGCAGTATAACAAATGCCCGCATAATTTGTACGTTTACCTCAATGGCTTTTTCACTTCGTAGCACGCTCGAAAGCATGGCAACTCCTTGTTCTGTGAATACTGTAGGGTTCACAGAACTGTGTTTTAGGCTTTCAGGGAACTGGTCACAAATTGTGACCAGTTCATTCCATTCTTGTTTTGTCAGCTCAAACATAAAGTCCGGAGGGAAGCGATTGATATTTCGCTTTACAGCTTGCTTCAGTACTTTTGTTTTTACTTCATACATTTCCGCTAGGTCAAAGTCCAGCATAACTCGAAGTCCTCTGACCTCAAAAATCTTGTTTTGGATTAGTTTTAGTTCCATAAAGATGATTGTTGATTTATAATTGGAAGGCGCTTTCCATTTCTTTGAGTTTTCCTGATAGTACACCCATATCATGACCAATTTTATTATCCGTTATCCGGGCATAAATCTGAGTGGTTTTAATATTTGTATGTCCCAGCATCTTCGATACAGTCTCAATGGGTACGCCCTGCGACAATGTGATTGTGGTGGCAAAAGTATGTCTGGCCAAATGGAAAGTCAGATTTTTTTGGATTTCGCACAAGTCGCCGATTTCTTTCAAATAAGCATTCATTTTTTGATTACTTGATATTGGCAGGATTTTCCCTTCAGGAAGTTTCCCTTTGTATTTTGCTAATATCATTTTAGGGACTTCAAGCAGGGGAATATTTGAGTTTACATCCGTTTTCTGGCGTTTGGTCATAATCCAGAGGTTACCATCAAATGAGGTGCGGATATTGCTTTCCTTTAGATTATACACGTCAATATATGCCAGTCCGGTGAAGCAGGAAAATACAAAAATATCACGTACATGTTCCAATCTTGGTATATCTATCTTTTTCTTAAAAATTAATTCCAATTCTTCTTTAGTCAGGTATCCACGGTCAACTTTATTTATTCTAATCTTGTAATTTACAAAAGGGTCATGGAGCATCCAGCCATTATTACGAGCTATTAAGATAATACGTTTGAAAAACTGCATAAACTTGGCGGTTGTATTTGACTGACATTGACAATCTACCATTAGAAAGGTTTCAAAATCAGAGATAAACATATGGTTTATTTCTGCAAAATTAATGTCGGATAAATTATATCTTTTCCGGAGAAAGCTGGTAGTATGTTTCAATGTAACCTCATATTTTTGATAAGTAGCCTTGGATTTGCTTATTCCGATAAGGCTTTTTACATCAGCATTATGTTTCTTGAATATTTCAAGCAAGGTATAATGTTTCGTATTGATCCCTAGAAAGATATTCTTAACTTTTTCGGCGGTCACTGACTGCATTCTTTCCAGCTCCTGATGGTATTAACCTGACGGTATTATATCGGAATTTTTTCGTACCTTTGTGGTATGGAAAAGCAAGATTTTAGAACTATATCAGAAGCTACAAGA
>JFJP01002128.1_pt1 | contig 14168 bp, 6 predicted proteins | sample 431651 | NCBI WGS metagenome assembly JFJP01 (sample SAMN02602958, study PRJNA72255) | Microbial mat metagenome, whole genome shotgun sequencing project. | biome: fresh water; feature: sink hole; material: water; isolation source: purple microbial (photo- and chemosynthetic) mats found in... | reverse complement strand
GAGCGGCGAAAAATGTTTATTGGCTGGGTTGATTCGCCTCTTCGCATGGACACCATTGTTCTCAATTTGCCTCCCGAGAAACTGCAGTACATCAATCTGGAAATTTTCGACAGCGAGACACGGACCGAGGCAAGCCGTATGTACCCGGTTGGTTCCGTGCCGAATAAAGAGCGCAACTCTTCTGCACGTTTTCAGGCAGTGCGGCAACTGGAGCACGGACAGCACACCTGGACGCTGGTGATTGATTCGTTGCCTGAATATGCTTCGAGATGGCGTAGCGGGAAACCAACCTGGGTTGCTGCAAGCGGAATCCTGCTTAGCCTGCTAATCAGCGTGTTGGTAGTGTGGAAATTCCAGCACAAGAAGCGCCTTATCAGAACGGAATTCATGGAACGTGTCGCGGTCGAGAACGCCGTGCGTATCGAAGAGTTGAATCAGGCCAAGCGCAAGCTGCTGGAAAGTGAACGAGACGTGAATGACGCACAGCGAATCGCCAGGATTGGATCATATATTACTGATCTAAAGACCGGTGTTTGCAGGACTTCGCCAATCCTGGACAACATTTTTGGTATAGATGAAATGTTCGATAAAACGATTGGAGCCTGGGGAAAACTTATGGCTCCAGGCTATGAACAAGAAATGCTTGATTACTACCATGACGTTGTTCAAAAGCGAATTCCTTTTAACAAGGACTACCAGATCATCCGACCCGAGGACGGCAAGTTGCTCTGGGTGTCAGGGTTGGGCGAGATGGAGTTTGACGATGACGGGAATCCTGTTTTCTTGCGCGGTACAATTCAAGACATCACCGAGCGAAAGCTATCCGAGATCGCTCTGCAGGAAAGTCAAGAACGGCTACAGGCCACGCTTAACGCCATTCCCGATGTATTGTTCGAACTCGGACTCGATGGTCGAATTTACGATTACCATGCCTCGGAACCGGAACAACTCGCCATGCCGCCGGAAGAACTTCTTGGCAAACGCGTAGCGGATTCGTACCCCGCAGATGTAGCGGCAACTATCATGGCTGCATTGCAAGAGGCTAATCAAACAGGCCATTCATTCGGGCAGCAGATCATGTTAGCCATGCCGCAAGGAGAACGGTGTTTCGAGATTTCCATTGCTCGCAAAGCGGCACTTTCCATTGATGAAACAAGATTCATTGCTCTCTCCCGAGACATTACGGAGAGAAAGGTGGCTGAGGAGAGGATGAATGAACTATCATACCGCCTTGTTTTGGTGCAGGAAAACGCCCGCAAGCGACTGTCCGGAGAACTGCATGATCGCACCAGTCCGAATCTTGCTGCCATCGGGATCAACCTGAACATGATTACCTCGACCTTCCATTACACAGGCACGGAATATAGAGAAAGCTCATCGATTCTCGTGAATTGTATTGAGGATATCCAAGCTTTGATCGAAGACACGACGGTCAGTATCCGTGAAATATGCTCGGATTTGCGACCGCCCGTGCTGGATTATGGCGGGCTGGTACCGGCCCTGGAAAACTACGTGGCACAGTTTCATCAACGTACGAATCTCCTGGTTGAAATCGCCTGCCCAAATTCGTCCATCAGACTTCCGTCCGCACTGGAGTCGGCCTTGTTTCGCATCGTTCAGGAAGCGTTGACCAATTGTGCCAAGCACTCCCATGCCATGTCCGTAAAAATTGCGCTGGACCTGGAAAGTCAGCCCATCGTATTGTCCGTTTGTGATGATGGTATAGGCTTTGACCCCAAGGCACAGGAAGAAGTTTTCCCGAGAAGTGGCCTGGGCATTCTCACCATGAAAGAAATGGTCGAATTCCTGGAGGGTGAGTTTGACCTCGTGTCAATTCTGGGAGAGGGCACACGGGTCACGGTGAAATTTCTTTCCTCGGGAGAAACGGCATGAGTCTGAAAATTCTGCTTGCTGACGACCACCAGATGTTTCGTGAAGCGCTACGAACACTGCTTGAACGAGAAGACAATCTCACGATAGTGGCTGAAACTGGAAACGGTAATGAAATCGTGGCACTTTGTCACCAAACGCAGCCCGATATTGTATGCATGGACATTGCCATGCCAGGCCTGAATGGAATTGAAGTAACGAGACAGCTTACAGACGCATTGCCCTCAACCAAAGTAATAGCACTGTCAACCTTCACTGACCGCATGTACGTCCTGGATATGTTGAGCGTGGGTGCGTCAGCTTTCGTTACCAAGGCGGAAACGGGTATCGAACTACTGCGGGCAATTGATGCAGTGAGCCGGAATCGTTCCTATTTATGCCCGGATGCAACAGATGCCATCAAGGGGGCTTTGTCTGATCGGAGCCCTGCCCCTGCCTCGCCAAACAAACTTGGCAACCGTGAGATTCAAGTGCTGAAACTTGTCGCCGAGGGGCTTACATCGGTTCAGATTGCCGAGAAACTCAATATCATGCCATCGACTGTCGAGGTTCATCGGCGCAACATCATGCGAAAGATCACTGTCAAAGGTGTCGCCGGGATTACACGATATGCCCTCCACAACGGACTGATAACCAGTCTCTAGCAGGGCGTTCCATTCAACCCATAAAAAGCAGTTGTTCGCCGCAAAGGCGTTAGGAACGATAATAAAACAATGGGTTATGTAGTTGAAGTCATTCACCATCTGGGTCATTCACCATCTGGGTGAGTGATCCAGGCAATCAAAACAAATGCAAGCCGTTGGTTTATTTGCGAACCTTTGCGTTCTTTGCGCCTTGCGGTGAGGTCTTAAGATTAAAACCACTACCGTTCGGGTTGAGTAGGGTATTTGCCCGCAGGTCGAAAGACGTTGTCAAGGAACAGGGCGGCAGTGCTGTTTGGTAGTATTTTTTATGCAGATTTCACGTTTTTACGTATTTCGACCCATTGTTTTTATTCGGTTAAATAGCTGTTCGTTGAGAGCTTGTCGAAGCTTGTCGAAGCTTGTCGAAGAACCATCATGAATACACGCTACAACCCAGAAGACCCCAACTCCTTTTCAGATACCCGTCACTACCGGTTTACAGGTAGTGATGATAACTGTATTTGAGGATAGATAACTTAAGCCAACATGAGTAGTGTAACGGGCGTTAACTCGTAGCAATTGTGGAAACGCTGTTTAATTCCGTTTGCCCTGCCTGCCGAAGGTCAGACCATGAAAACGAGGGCTCCATGCTCAACGAAGCAAACGCAGAGCAAGCCGGCATTAATGCACCCTTCCTGACGAAGCAGGTGAAATCTGTTGTCGCCCCACAGAACTATAGACGTTTCCGCGCACTGCTGATTCTGGGTCTGGTGTCCGCCAATGTGCTGGTCTTCGCTTTTTCTGCTTATTCCCTGCATCACAGCAGGCAGCAGTACGACCTGCGCGCCCAGACACTTTCACAGAATATTGCGGGTGCCGTTGATCGTGAGGTATCCAGCAGCATTAATAAAATTGATCTGTCCTTGTCCACGGTAGCAGATGAACTTGAGCAACATCTCGCAAGCACGAAGGGCATCGACGAACAAACCATAAAGGCCTACATAACCAGGCAGGAAGAACGACTGCCGCAAATCGAAGGCCTAAGAGTTGCAAACGCCTCGGGTCAAATCTTCCTTGGAAAAAACCTGGGAGAACAGGGACGGATAAACATACTCGACCGTGATTATTTCATCTACAACCGTGATCACGTCGGGGACAACCTGTTCATAACGAAGCCGATCCTTAGTCGTATTATTCATCACCATATAATCGTCTTAGCCAAGCGCTATAACTACCCCGACGGACGCTTTGCTGGAGTGGTTTCTGCGGCCGTCCGCCTGGACTATTTCAGCAAGATGCTGTCCCAATTTGACATTAAGCCCGGAGACGCACTTGTATTGAGGGATGCCGATCTTGGCCTGGTTGCGCGCTACCCGGCAATTCCTGACCAACCGGGTGGCAAAGTTGGAGACCAAACTGTATCCAGGAAGCTCAAACAACTTGTAGCGTCGGGCGTTTCCTCCACAACCTACACGACCCAAGTGTATTCGGACGGCACCGAACGAACAATCTCATTTCTTCGTATGCATGAAGCGCCCATGTTCGTGCTGGTCGGTCTTGCAACCACTGACTATTTAGCGGGTTGGACAAAGGAGGCTTACCAGACCATAGGAATATTCATGGCATTCTTCCTTGGGTCGGTGCTTTTAGGGGGCGGGTTACTGCGCTTACTGCGACAAGCAGATCGAAGTGAAACTTTTTTAAGTCAGAGCGAGCAACGTTTCCGCCATTTCTTTGAAAAAAACGGTTCAGTCATGTTGCTAATCGAGCCTTCAAGCGGGAAAATCAAAGCTGCCAACGAGACGGCGGTGTCCTATTACGGTTACCCGCAGCATCGCCTTATGGGCATGCCCATCGACGAAATCAATACGCTATCACCCGAGTTGATTGCACAAGAGCGTGATCAGGCGCTGCACGAAAAGCGTAACTATTTCAATTTCTCCCACCGCCTCGCTTCAGGTGAGATTCGTGACGTCGAAGTTTATTGCACGCCGATTCATGTCGATGGCAATCCGCTGCTCTTTTCAATTATTCATGATATTACCGAACGCAAGCTTGCCACTGAACAAATTCTAAAGCTCTCCCTTGCGGTAGAGCAAAGCCCGGAAAGCATCGTAATCACTGACATTGATGCCAACATCGAGTACGTGAACGACGTCTTTGTCCAACTGACGGGCTACAGCCGCGAGGAAGTTGTCGGCAAGAATCCGAAGATACTGCATTCGGGTAATACGCCGCGCGAAACTCATATTGCCCTGTGGGATGCACTGCGCGAGGGTCTGCCATGGAAGGGCGAGTTATACAACCGAAAAAAGGATGGAAGTGAATACATCGAGTTCGCCATCATCATGCCGCTTCGCAAGACTGACGGCACGATCAGTCACTATGTCGCTGTAAAGGAAGATATCACCGAGAAGAAGCGTCTCGGAATGGAACTCGATCAACACCGCGAACACCTTGAAGAACTCGTCGTTTCACGCACTGCCGATCTCGACGTCGCGAATCAATCGCTCATCCAGGCCAAGGAAGCCGCCGAAGCCGCAAATCTCGCCAAGAGCGTCTTCCTGTCCAACATGAGCCACGAAATCCGTACGCCCTTGAATGGCATCATCGGCATGACCCATATTCTGAGACGGGGAGGTGTCACTCCCGTTCAGGCTGAGCGTCTCGCCAAGATCGACACCGCTGCCGAACACCTGCTCAGCACCATAAATGACATTCTTGATCTCTCCAAGATCGAAGCTGGGAAGGTCGTTCTGGAAGAGGTACCAGTCACCATTAGCAGCCTGCTCTCCAACGTCCACTCGATCATGAGTACGCGCGCCCAGGTCAAAGGACTGTACCTGCGGATCGAGACAGATTCCCTGCCATCTGACCTGCAAGGTGACCCGACGCGGCTGCAACAAGCGCTACTCAATTACGTGGCCAACGCCATCAAGTTCACCGAAGCCGGAAGCATTACCCTGCGCACCTTCATGTTGGACGAAAATGCCGATTCCGTTCACGTCCGCTTCGAGGTTCAGGATACCGGGATTGGCATAGCCCCCGAAACGCTCCCCCGGCTATTCACCGCCTTTGAGCAGGCCGACAGTTCAACGACGCGCCACCATGGCGGAACCGGACTGGGCCTGGCGATCACCCGACGACTGGCCGCACTGATGGGCGGCGAAGCCGGGGCTGAAAGTACACCGGGGACCGGCAGCACCTTCTGGTTCACCGTGCGACTGACCAAGGCGACAAGTTCGGAAAAAAAACCTTCGCCGGTCATTACTGACGCCGAAAATATTATCCGCCAACACCATCAGGGTAGCCGAATTCTGGTTGTCGATGATGACCCCCTCAATCTTGAAGTGGCGCAATTCATTCTTGAAGACATCGGATTGGCTGTCGATACCGCCGAAGATGGTCTTCACGCCCACGGCAAAGCCAGGGAAACATCCTACGCCGCCATCCTGATGGACATGCAGATGCCGAATCTGGATGGGGTCGAAGCCACGCAACAAATCCGTGAATTGCCGGGTTGCCGTGAAACCCCGATTCTGGCCATGACGGCCAATGCCTTTGCCGTAGACAGGGCACGCTGCCTTGAAGCCGGGATGAATGATTTCATCGCCAAGCCGTTTAACCCGGAGGCGCTTTACGCTATTTTGCTCAAGTGGCTGGAGCGACGTCCTGACTACTCGAATGATCGCCGTACCCGGAATAACCGCATCAGCGATTGAGGCAGGACAATGATTCCCTTTCTGCCCAATAGCGTTATTGAATCGATCATTGAACTGCTAGGAATTGGGGTGGCTCTCAGGCTAATTGCTTTGAAATTGATTCCTGATTAGCAATGAACGTCAGCTCGTCATTCCCGCGCCAGCGGGAATCCAGAATGCACAGGTGAACACTTCTGGATTCCGGGTTCTGCCCTCGCGGGCAGCCTCGGAATGACGGTTTGCAAGCACGGGCTGACGTTCGTTGCTGATCAAAAATTGATTTACCGAGGATTCAGGAGTATGTGTAAAACATCGAGAATTTTTTCGTTATGCTTATGGCTGGTTTTCGGTTTTATTGCAGTTGCCTGGGGTGTGGAACCGGCACATAAACACGTGCTAGTGATCAATTCATATCACTACGGCATGGACTGGACCGATGGACAAATATCAGCTGTTCAGCAGGTTCTTGAGGGAAATAACCCGTCCCTCGAGTTACATGTCGAATACATGGATACCAAGCGCGCATCCGATGAAAACCACCTTGAAAATTTCCGACAGTTACTAGACCACAAATACCGCAATACGCGAATTGACGCGATCATTTCCACGGACAACGATGCTTTCAATTTCCTGCGCCGGTACAGGGATCAGCTTTTCATTGATGTGCCGGTTGTATTCTCAGGAGTCAATTTCTTCCAAGAGGATATGCTCGCTGGTCTCAAGGGGTTTGCCGGTGTGGCAGAAACATTCGAGGGTGGGCAAACCATTGGGGAAATGCTACGGCTGCATCCACAGGCAAAGCGAATCGTTGTGATTTTTGATACCACAATCACCAGCCAGGCGATTCGTGATGAGTTGGCCCCGATGCTGGTCCCTTATGCTGGAAAAGTCAGTTTTGATATCTGGGACGACCTCTCCTTGGAGCAGCTGAGTTCCCAATTGTCAAAACTTGGTCAGGACACATTAGTCTTGCTCATGCCTTTTGCCCGTGATCGTGAGGGTGTTTTCGTCACCTACCCCCAAATATCGAACCTGGTTTCGCACGCTTCTTCGGTGCCGGTTTATGGCACCTGGGACTTCTATATGGGCTACGGCATTGTCGGTGGGCGCCTTACAAATGCCGCAGCTCAGGGACAAGCGGCAGCCAAAATTGTGCTGCGTATTCTCGCTGGTGAGTCTGCCGAGCAAATTCCGGTGACACGTATCGCACCAAGCGAATTTCAGTTTGACGCTCGTCAACTGCTTCGCTTCGGCATTTCAGTCTCCAGACTGCCCGTAGGCAGCAAAGTACTCTTTCAGTCGCCGGAGGCAATTTATCGCAATTGGATAATTGCGGGCGTATTTTTAGTGATCATTACCCTCCTGGCTGGATGGGGTTGGGGACGAAATCACATACTCAGGCGGAAAAGCGTCATGGCTTTGCAGAAAAGCGAAGAGCGTTACCGTGTAATCCTGAAACAGTCTCCTACGGGTATCCTGCATTATGATCGAAACCTCGTCATCACCTACTGTAATGACCGGTTCGCGCAAATTATCAATACTCCGGTAGGGCGGCTCATCGGACTTGACATGAACTCCCTTCAGGATCAACGCATACTGCCTGCACTTCGTATGGCAGCCGTTGGAAATTTGGGCGTTTACGTAGGCGAATATGTTCCAACGCTCAGTGCTGTAAGTTGCTGGATCTCCATGTCTTGCAGTCCATTTGGTGATAGCGAGAACGAAAGTGCAATCGCTTTCGTAGAAGATATTACCGAGCGCAAGCGGAATGAAGGTGCTCTGCAGGAGAGTGAGGCATTGCAACGCACCTTGCTTGCCAGCCTGTCAGCTGGAGTAATCTTGGTGGATCCGGTGACCCGGATTATCGAGAGTGCCAACCCACACGTTGAAATGCTTTTTGGTGGCACGGTAGATCATCTGCTGGGTCAGCGCTGCCACGCCCTATTGTGCCCTGCCGCTGAGGGGGCTTGCCCGGTGTGCGATTTGGGGCAAGCGGTAGATAACTCGGACCGCATCATGCTACGCCGGGATGGCAGCCCGCTACCCATTTTGAAAACAGTGAATCGGATTCATTTGAATGGCCAGGAGAAGCTGCTCGAATGCTTTGTGGATATCTCTGATCGAAGGCGGGCAGAAGATGAACTGCGTGAGTCGAATATCCGCCTCGAAGAAGCCATCGATCTAACCAAGGACATGGCCGCCAAGGCCAATGCAGCCAACACGGCCAAGAGCATGTTCTTGTCGAACATGAGCCATGAGATCCGCACCCCGATGAACGGGGTGATCGGCATGACGACTCTGCTGCTCGAAACCGAGCTGACGACGGAACAACGTGAGTTTGCCGAAATTGTGAGCATGAGTGCCGAAAACCTGCTTGCCCTGCTGAACGACATCCTGGATTTCTCCAAGATTGAAGCGGGCAAGCTGGATATTGAAAGCATTGATTTTGATCTGCAATCCACGCTGGAAGACACCACCTACCTGCTGGCCTTGCGCGCCGAGGCTGCCGGGCTGGAGATGATCTGCCAGATTGATCCCGGAGTCCCGATGCATCTGAAAGGCGATCCGGGTCGGCTGCGCCAGATTCTAACCAATCTGGCCGGCAATGCCATCAAATTCACCTCTCAGGGCGAAGTCGTTATTCATGTCAGACAGGTTTCCGAAACGGATGGAAAGGTTGTCCTGCGCTTTGAAGTTCAGGACACCGGTATTGGCATACCAGTAGATCGTCAGGCTGTGCTGTTTACCTCCTTCACCCAGGTGGATAGCTCAACGACCCGAAAATATGGTGGCACCGGTCTGGGTTTGGCAATAAGCAAGCAACTGTCTGCACTGATGGGGGGAGAAATCGGTCTGGAAAGCGTTGAAGGCCAAGGCTCCACGTTCTGGTTTACCGCTCGCTTCGAAAAGCAGGACGAGGCTGGAATAGAACATCCTGTGCCACTCTTTCACATGGCAGATAACACAGCACGTATTCTGGTGGTTGATGACAATGCCACGAACCTGAAGCTGATGGATGCTTTACTGAAGAACTGGGGCTATCCGCACGAGTTGGTGAATAACGGTGAGGGCGCACTCAAGCTGATGCACGAGGCGCTGGAGCAGAACGCCCCCTTCCGTATCGTTGTACTCGATCATCAAATGCCGGATATGGATGGGTGTGAGCTGGGATGCCTGATCAAGGCCGACCCCCTATTGAAAACCACGTTGATGGTGATGTTGACCTCAATCGGTCAGCGAGGAGATGCGGCGATTCTGGAGCAGATCGGTTTCGTCGGCTACCTGACCAAACCGGTACGACAAGTGTTGCTTTACGATTGCTTGGCCATGGTACTGGCCAAAGACAACGGAGAATCCGCTCGCGTCGGAAAAAAGGAACTCGTTACGCGCCATACCATCGCCGAATCCAAAAAGTTAGTGTTCCGTATTCTGCTGGCGGAAGACAACCTGGTTAACCAGAAATTCGTCCAGATCATGCTCAGCAAAGTGGGCTATCAGGTGGATGTGGTGAGCAACGGTCTGGAAGCGCTTCGTGCGCTGGAGATGATTGATTACGACCTGGTGCTGATGGATTGTCAGATGCCGGTAATGGATGGTTATGAAGCCACTGCCATGATTCGTGATGCCAGTTCCAAGGTGCTCAACCATGAAGTGCCGATTATTGCCATGACCGCCAACGCGATGACAGGAGATCGCGAAAAATGCCTGGCCGTCGGGATGACCGACTATATCGCCAAACCGGTCGATAGCCGTGAGCTGCGCAGTAAGGTGGAAGAGATTCATGGCCAGCAGCCTGTCGATGAAGTCGACATAACGGTGGGCGCTACGTCGGTCACGGTATGGGATACTGAACCCGCTCCTGCACAGGAGAAGGGCGAGGTCCCGGACGACCCCTCGGTTCTCGACACGGTCTCGGCGCTTCAAATGGTTGATGGTGATGAGTCGATTTTTCTCATGATGCTGTCCGGGGTACGCAAACAAATGATGTCAGACAGGCTGGAGATTTCCAGTGCGATCACTCTGAATGACCATGGGATGATAAAGAGGGTGAGCCATCGTCTCAAGGGTGGTGTGGGACAGATTGGTGCAGTTCGAGCACAACACGTTTGCGCCCAGTTGGAGGTAGCGGCGGCGATCGGGGATTCCGGCGTCTATGGCGATTTGCAACAGAAATTGACCGATGAACTCGATGCGTTGGAACCGGCCATTGACGCGTATCTGGCAAAGTATTCCATTGAATCCGCCTGATATACCAGACCAAAGAGCCCGGTCTTTAAAGATCAGCCCGTCCCCAGCACACCGTTAATTGAAGGCGAATGAATATTACCGACTTCTACTTGAATAAGCTGTAAAGGAATCCTCGTGAATCACAAACTGCAGGAGCGTTTTGAAACACTGAAGTCATCAAAATTGCTGCCTTCGCCCCATGGACCGGCGCTGGCCGTTGTGCAAATGACCCGGATGGACAATGTGTCATCTGCGCAACTGGCACACGCGATCCAGGTCGACCCGGCACTCGTCGCGCGCCTGCTCAAGTTGGCCAACGCCTGTCGGATACCCGGTGCCCGGCCAATACTGGCGATCAAGGAGGCGGTCGGCATCCTTGGCCTCAACACTGTGCGAGGCCTGGCGCTGGGGTTTTCCTTGATGACCGACAAGCGCTCGCGCGCGTGTCGGTCATTCAATTATTCCGCTTTCTGGTCCCGCAATCTTGCTCGTGCCGTCGCCATGCAGGCGCTGGCCGCATCCTCCCGTCTTATGCAAGGTGACGAAGCGTTCACCCTCGGCTTGCTCTCCCACATTGGGGAATTGGGACTGGCGAGTCTGTTTCCGGAGGAATATGCACTACTGCTGGAGCAAGCACCACCTTTCGGTGTTGACTGTCTCACGCTGGAACAACAGTCCTTCGAGTTCGACCATGCCGATCTGACCGGCGAACTCCTGGCTGACTGGGGGTTTCCGGCCAGCTTGATCGGTCCCGTCGTACATCACGAACAACCTGAAGCGGCGAACTTTGCGGCCGGATCGCGTGCTGAGTTTTTGCTGCTTACGCTCGTGCTGGCCTCAAAAATCGCGGATGTCTGCCTGGCTACCAAGGATCAACGGCGCGCCATGATGGTCCATCTGTTCCTGCTCGGAGGCAAACTTTCCATCGGGGCTGAAGATCTGATGACGCTGTGCGACGGCATTGTTTGCGATTGGAGCGAATGGTGCAGACTGCTGGAGGTGCCATCTGAAACCTTGCCCCCCTTTGCCGAGTGGATGAACGCTCCGGACGCGCCCTCACTGAAACAGGATGACGGACTACCCGGCAGGAGGGTGGCAGACGGGTTTCGCGTCTTGGTGGTTGACGACGACCGCAGCATCCGCAATCTCCTCAAGGCCTTGCTGACCAAGGCTGGATACGCCTGCAGCGAGGCAGAAAATGGTCGGCAGGCGCTGGAACTTACACTGACAGAGCCCCCCGATCTGATGATCGTGGATTGGATGATGCCGGAAATGGATGGCATCGAACTCATCCGCCACTTGCGTAAAACGGAGAGCGGTCGCGCCATCTATATCCTTCTGCTGACCGGCTTGGACAAGGAGGAAAGTCTGCTCGAGGGTTTTTCTGCCGGGGCCGACGATTTTCTGTCAAAGCCGTTAAAGTCGAGCGTGCTGACCGCAAGGCTGCTGGCCGGGCAGCGCGTGGTGACTCTGCACCGTGAAATCAGGCGCGATCAGACCAACCTGAAAAGCTTTGCCACCGAGTTTGCCAGCCTCAACCAGCGGCTTCAGGAAGGCTACCAGCGTGATGTGGAAAACCAGAAACGCATGGAACTGGCCTTGCACGGAGGCGACCTGGGCATGTGGGACTGGCATATCCCCAGCGGGGAAATGGTACTCAGCAAACGCTGGTGCTCGATGGTCGGCTACCGAACGGATGAGTTCAAGCCACATGTTGAATCATGGCGTAATTTAGTGCATCCGGATGACCGAAGGGCAGTCAATGCGGCCCTGGAGCACCACCTGAGCGCAATGATCCAAGCCTACGAGTGTGAATTTCGGATGCAGCACAAGGACGGTCACTGGGTGTGGATACTTGCCCGCGGCAAGGTCGTTGAACTCGATGCTGCGGGAAAAGCCTTGCGGGTTGTCGGCACGCATATGGAAATCAGCAAACGTAAGCAGATGGAAGATCAGGTGCGTCAGTTGGCCTTCTTTGACGCGCTCACTCAACTGCCAAACCGACGCCTGCTCAACGACCGATTAAGCCAAGCCATGGCCGCCAGCAAACGCAGTGGCTGCCATAGTGCTGTGATGTTCCTTGATTTAGACCACTTCAAGCAGCTCAATGACTCGCATGGGCATGCGGCCGGCGATTTGCTTTTAACCGAAGTGGCAGGTCGACTGAAAAGCTGTGTGCGTGAAACGGACACCGTAGCACGCTTTGGCGGTGATGAGTTCGTTCTGATAATCAGTGAGTTGGATGTCGAAAAAGTAGCATCCGTTACCCAAGCCACGATCATCGCTGAGAAAGTTCATATGAACTTATCGGCGCCCTATTTGTTAACCATCAGTCGCCAAAACGAAGCCACCACATCAATCGAACATCGATGCACGGCAAGCATCGGCGTGGTCTTGTTCAAGAATCATGAGGCAAGCCAGGACGACCTTCTCAAATGGGCAGATGTGGCAATGTATGAAGCGAAGACCTCTGGACGCAATTCGATCCGGTTTTATGAAACCGGCTAATTGTTAACCGATAAATATTTTGTTTGAAACGCATAAGTTGTTTACCATCGCAGTTAGCTGCTCTTCTAAACCATTTCGACTTTCATGGTCATAAAACGTCAACTTCCAGCCAGTGGCAGATTGCATCCCACCGGCTCCCTCACTTCAGAAATCGATGAGAGGCGGAGCTTTGAGGTCGCTTCTCGACTGCCCGTTAGCATCGCCGTCTCCACCTTGGCGCGTGACGGGCAAACCATAACCCACAGCATCGCCGAGACTACTTACCAGCATTATCTTGATGCCCTGCTTGCCGGCAATCGGAAACCGCCATTCTGTTTCCATTCGTCATGTGACGGTTCAGGGGTCGCTATGTAGAGGTTTGCATAGCGGCCCCTATGAACAGCTCGCAACTATGCACAGGTGGCTCCGTATTTGATGCCATAAGTCAACTCCGTACTTTCCGCAATTTTCTGCACAAATTACGGATGGACAACCATTCCGTACTATGGGTAAATGAAATCTATGGAAGGGTTACCATGAACACTAATCTGCAAGCTCGTTTTGCATCGCTCAAAGCCTCTGGCTTGCTCCCTTCGCCCAAAGGATCGGCGCTGGCTGTCGTGCACTTGACCCGGCAGGACGAGGTGTCTTCTGCGCAGGTAGCACGCGCCATCCAGACCGACCCGGTGCTGGTCATGCGCGTACTCAAACTGGCCAACGCCGGCCTTGGCCCAGGTATCCGGCCGGTGCTCGCGATCAGGGATGCGGTCGGCATCCTGGGTCTGAACGCCGTGCGCGGTCTGGCTCTCGGTTTCTCATTGATCGGCGACAAGCACTTGCGCGGCTGCCGTGCTTTTGATTACCCCGCCTTCTGGTCGCGAAGTCTTGCCTGCGCCGTTGGTATGCACGCCCTGGCCGCGCGCTCGGGTCTCATGCAAAGAGATGAAGCGTTCACCCTGGGCTTGCTCGCCCATATTGGCGAACTCGGTTTGGCCAGTCTTTTCCCGGAAGACTATGCACGCTTGCTGGAGGGCGCGCCGCACCCTGGCAGCGAATGCCTGGCGCAAGAAAGGCGTTTTTTTGACTTTGATCATGCTGATCTGACCGCGGCCCTGCTCGCCGACTGGGGGTTTCCTGACAGACTGGTCGAGCCGGTGACGTATCACGAACAACCGGAAGCCGCCCATTTTGCGGCCGGATCACGCTCCGACCATCTGGTGTTGATGCTCATGCTTGCCGC
>JFJP01011239.1_pt1 | contig 14170 bp, 7 predicted proteins | sample 431651 | NCBI WGS metagenome assembly JFJP01 (sample SAMN02602958, study PRJNA72255) | Microbial mat metagenome, whole genome shotgun sequencing project. | biome: fresh water; feature: sink hole; material: water; isolation source: purple microbial (photo- and chemosynthetic) mats found in... | reverse complement strand
GGGTGCAGCGCGTAGGCGAGTTCCCCGTTCAGCATCGTGCGGTCCTGCCGGGACCGGAGTTCGGGTTCGGTGCTGAGCGACGTGGTGAACGGTTCGAATTCGGTCACGAACAGATCGCCCATCGTCGGCCCGAGCTTGCGGTTCACCAGCTTCAGGCGCCGGTGGGTCACTTCGCCGCCGGCGAAACGGATCTCCCAGCCCTGACGCCCTGTTTCCAGTTCGAACCAGGTGGCGGACCACTGGCCCGCCGGCACGGGCAGTCCCCAGTCGAACCCCTCGGCGTCGTCCGAGAAGTAGAGATCCCAGGCCATCAGTTGCGGCAGGAAGGTCAATCGGCGGTCGACGTACAGATAGGCAGCATCCAGAGACTGCATTTCGCCGAAATCGAGCACCAGATTTCGGTAGTCCCCGCCCTGGTCGCGGACCGGGGTCGCGTTGTCGCCCAGATTGATGACGGTCGGCGTGGTGCGGTCGTTGTCGATCAGGGCCGCCACCGGTTGGGGCTGATTCTCCAGCGGATCGAGCTGCCCGGGCGTGTCATCGAGATACCAGGCCGCGGTCTCGGGCAGCACATACTGCTCGCTCGCCAGCGTGTCGAAGGCATCCCTCTGCTGGAAGCGGCTGCGCAGCGCGGACACCGAAACGCGGCCGCGGTCGGCCGCGAAGCCGTGATCGCCCCGGTACTGGACCTGGTGCGTGTCGAACGTCGTGCGATGGCCGAACGTGACGGCGTCGAGTTCGACACGCGAGTACTGGTAGCGCACCTCATCGTTGTCCGAAAGTTCGTAACGGATTGTGGCGCGGCCGCTGCGCTCACGGTTCTCGCGGTCGTTTCCGGTGGTCCGACGCCACGAAGCGCTTTCCTGGAAATTCATGTCCAGCAGCAGCCGGCTCAAGCGCAGGTTGGACCACAGGCCGTATTCCAGGCTGTCGTCGCGCTGGGTCGGCAGGCCGGTGTCGTCACGGTCGATGCGATTGCCGCGTCCATGGGCGGTCAGCCGCAATCCGTCGAGTTGCCACGACAGATGGGCCGCGGGCGTCAGCACGACCTGGTGGTTGTCGACGGACGTCCCCGCGCTCGAGCCCCGCAGGATCTCGCGGCGGGCGGTGTATTCGAGACGGAGCGAACTGGTGCGGGAGAAGCGGATCATCTCGTCCATGCCGACGAGGTCCCAGCGGTTGTCGCTGCTGTAGGCCGTCTCGCCGACGCGCCCTTCCTGGTGGTTGGTGCGCACCTCGGCGCGGCCGTCCAGGGCCTGGGCCGCGGTGGCCAAAGCCAGCACCAGCGCCGGCGCGAGCCAGCCCAGGATCCTCGGGCACGCACCGGCCGTCTTCCGGCGGTGCATGCGCAGCTTTGGCTCGATCGGTGACCGCATGTTGCGTTCCGACAACCTTGCCTGGAGTGGGGGGCGAGAATCTGCGACGTCCCGACAAGCTTGCCGGCTGGCCCCGGCAGCCGCCTAATCTCTTGCGGCGCCGGAGTTTTCGGGTGCATCAGGTTAAAAAAATAACAAATCGGACGAAATTAAGCAATCATGATCTTCAGAAAACCCAGCGGAGGACCGGATGATCAGCGCCGTTCAGGGCTTCATCATCGTGGCCATCAGTTCCTGGCCACGCTCGGAAGGGGCGTTGCGGAGCTGATGGCAGCCCAGACACAGGTCGCGGGGTGTGCTGAACCCGACCAGGAGGTCCGGCGTGGAGGCGGTCAGAGAGTGGCAGGTCTGGCACTCGAGGCGCCCGTCGAAGAGCCGCAGACGCGGATCGATGTGTTCGCGGATCCGGCGCTCGTCCTGCCCGCTGCCGCCTGCCCGCTGCCGGCCACGACGACCATGCCGAGGGGGTGGGTCGCGTGCTCACTGAAGACCAGATGTTCCTCGACCGTCGTGTTTCGCCAGTCGCTGGCCGAGCCGGCCGAATGGCAGTTCAGGCAGCCCTGACTGGGGGTCTGCCCGGCCAGGAGCGTCGTGCCCTGATGGTAGAGTGTGGCGGCGGTCCGGTGGGCGCCCGTCATGGCGGTCGGACGCGCACCCTCGACATGGCAACTGGCGCAGTGGCCGGAGATGGACTGCTGGAGACCGGCCTCGAGCCTCACTTCGCCGACGGCCGATTTCAGGCGTCCCGCCTGGTGGAAGGTGTGGCAGCCGGCGCAATCGGAACGGGGGCCCGCGTGGAAGCCCAGCGCCATGGCGGCGCCGCCGCGCCGGTTGAGGTCCCGGTGGCAGGCCCGGCAGGCGCGGGAACGGGGATCGGGTTCGCCGACCGCAGCCGTCGCCACGACACGGGCGGCGTTGCCGAGGTGGCATTGGGCGCAGGAAATCCCGGCGTGCGGATCGTCGGTAGCCGCGCCTTCGGGGCCGCCAGCCAGGCAGGTGGCGGTCAGGCAGCAGAGCAGGGTGGCCACGAGAGCCGTAGGTGTGCGCGTGGTGTCCTTCATGGGACCGGTATCGCATGAAATGATGAATACTTTAGAAATTTGTCTTATAGTGTTCCATTCCAGGGTCGGACCGAGCCGACCAGCCAGCGACCCCTGTTTTTCACAGCGGGTGGGGGCCGCTCCCAGGTCGGGTGTGTCCACTCCAGGCGGCAGCGCTGAGGAATGTGGGGACACAAGCACGACTTCCGGTGTTATTCTGGATCCGGCGAACCGGCGTGCCTGTCGGCGGTTGTGAAGCTCGGGCGGCGCGGCCGGCCGCATGCGCTCTGGCACGCTGATTGCGAGTACCCAAGTGCCTTCGAAAACCGTGTGCCTTCGAAAACCCGAAACCCGCCCCGACCAGGTGAAGACATGTCCCGTACCGCTGCCACCGCGACTTCCACGGCCCACCGGTCCCCAGGGGATCGTCGGCCGTCCGGGCGCGGTCATCGGCGAAACTGGTCGCGGGGGTTGGCGATCTTGAACCTGGCCGGGATGCTGGTGGTCTCGATGTTCGTGGTTCCTCGAGCCGCCGCCGAATCCGCGCCCGGACCGGTCTTCGCCCGCATCGCCGGAGCCTTCGAAACCTCGGATGCGGCGCAACTGGCCGCCCTGGTGCATCCGGACGGATTGCGCGTGACCGGACATGGCGAGCGGACCAGCCATTACAGTCCCAGCCAGGCCGTCTATTTTTACCGCAATCTCTTCGAAGGTCACCGGACCCTCCTGTTCTCCTTCATGAAATCCCAGGACGACGCGCGCGGCGACCACGCCCGCGGGATGGCTGCCTGGAAGCGGCGGCGACTGGACTCGGAGCGTGTCATCGAGGTCCAGGTCGTCGTCGTCCTGGCGCGCGACGGTGATCACTGGCGGTTGGCTGAACTCAACATCATCCGTTAGGAGGCGCCGGTGAGCTGGTCATGGACCCGCGCCGCGGCGCCTGCCGCCTGGCTGGGCATTGGCGGGATGGGCCTCATGCTCTTCCAGGGCGCCCGCGGTGGTGAAGCTCCCCAACTGGCTCGGTGGTGGTGGTTCGCCGTGCTCGCGCTCGGGCCCCTGGCAGTGGCCGGTTGGCGGGTCCGCCGCGGCCCCGGAAATTTCTGGGCCTGGGGCGCTCTGGTGCTGACGACAGGCCTGGTTGTCGGGGGCGCGAAACTCGCCGGGCCGTCGCCCGGGGGGGTGGAGCGTGCAATCCGGGTGCACGCGGCCACGACCGCGGCCGCCGTACGTCTGGAAGGGGCCTGCGCGCAGTTGACGCCTTGGGGGCTGCGCGAGGTGTCGACGCTGCCCGATCCCGCTGCCGCCGCCGGCCACGGCGGAGCGGTGTTCCGCGCCATCGCTGCGCTGCCCGGGCGCTGGGGGGGAACCGAGCGCGGCGCCGGGTTGCCGTTGTCGGTCGCTGTCTGGCACGATGGCCAAAGGGTCGCCTGGTCCGAGGGCGCCGCGCCGCTGGCGGCTCCGGCTCTGATGCCGACGGACGGTGAGGCGGCCCTGACCTGGCATCGCGACCACTGGATCCTGCGGCGGCTCCAGCCGGGCCCCGCCGGGCAGATCCTGGAACTGCAACTGCGCCTGCCGACGTCCGCCGAGCCGTGGCGGGACGCGATCATCGACGTCATATCCCAGGACAGTCGCTCCGCGCCGCTGCCGGGCGCGGTGGAAGTCGACGTGGACGGGCCGACCACGTCGCTGGTCGTGCAGGTGACCGCGCCTCGGGAAATGGCCCTGGGCGCCCTCCAGGCCGACCGTGCCCGGTTGTATGCCGTGATGCTGGCGGCCTGGGCCGTCCTGCTGGTCTTCAGCGTGCGCCTGGAGACCTCCGGGTTCGTCTGGCTCGCGTCGCTCTGGCTGGGACGGGGCTTCCTGGCTGCGGTCGATCTCCGACGCTGGATCGTGGCCACCCTGCCCTCGGCCGAGTACCCGACAGCGCCGGGCTCCTGGCTGAGTCTGGTCGACCCCGCCTATTTCGCCACGCCGGTTTTGCATGGCTGGTTCGCTTCCACGGCGGATGCGCTTCTCACCTCGGTCCTGGTGGCCCTGAGCGTCGCGGTGTTCGGGACCCGTGTCCAGGCGCAGGCGAGCGCGGTGGCGGCGCCCGGCGGTGACGGTCAAACCGGAGCGCGCCGGAGGATCTGGCTGACGGCCACGGTTTATGCGGCGCTGGCGGCGGCGGTGCTCGTCATGATGCGATCCCTGGCCTTCCTTCTGGCCACCAATGCCAATCCCCGCTTGATCGGGTCGGGGGCGGCGCTGTCCTTCCTGAGCTTTTGGGGACTCCACCTGGTCCTGCTGCTGCTGAGCCTGTCGGGACTCGGCCTGTTGGTGTTGGCGGCGGGCCGGCGAGCGCCGGCGCGACGACGTCAGGTGGTGCTCTCGGCCCTGGCGGCGGGGCTGGCGGCGGGGCTTGCCCTGGCGGGGCTGACCGGGGCCGGTGTGATCGCAGGTGTTCTGGCCGCGGTTCTGACCGCTGTGATCTGGGGAAGCCGGACGACGGAGCGGGCCGCCGGAACACCGGTCTGGAGACACTTGACCTGGCCGGTCCTGGTGCTGGCGGCGGCCGGTTGGAATTACACGTCGCTGTCCCAGGTGCACGATGCCGCGGAACGGGCCTGGCTGGAGAGGCGTGCCGGTGCGATCACCGAAGCGGATGCCGGCTGGATGCGGTATCTCGTGCAGAGCGTGCTGCAGGAAATGCAGGAGGCCGATGAAGTGGCTTCGCCGGCGCCGCCGTCGCCCCTGTGGCGCGACGAGGCGGCGTGGCGGCTGTACCGCGATTCCGCTCTGTACGATCTCGGCTATCCGTGTCTGGTCGAAGTGATGGACGCGCGCGAACGGACGGTCAGTCTCTTCGCCTCCGGCTTCCTGCGCGATTTCCGCTTCGAGACGCTGGCCCGTTCGCCGTGGGGGACGGCGGAGTCCTCGGTGACGCCCGGCGGCAGCGGCGTCGTCTTCCAGGAGGAGCGCCGCCGGTACAGCGGCGGCCAGGAGGACATTCTGGTGGCCGAGGCGCCCCGCCGCTCAGGCAGCGGCTGGCTGAGGGTCGAGGCACCGCTGCGCTCCTGGCGCATCTCCACGCTGCGGGACGGATTCGGTGGCGGCGACGACGCCGGCGACCAGTACCGTCCGCGGGCCGAAGTCGACCGGCCCGTGCTGATCCTCCTGGCCGACGATCGGGGCTGGTTGGGTTCGGGCGCCGAAGGATTTCCCGGTCCGGAGGCCGACCCCGCGATGGCCGAACTCCGCGGGGGCCGCCGTTCGTGGGTCGAGATCCCGCTCGGCGACGCGCGATGGCTGTGCCGCTGGAGCCCGTTGCCGCCGACCGCGGCGCGGAGCCGTGGCGAGGGCTTCGTGCTGGGCATCCGCCGTTCATCGCCGGGCGACACGCTGCTCGATTTCTCGCGACTGGTGCTGGTGGATCTCGGCGCCTTCTTCGTGCTGTGGATCGTGTTCCGCCTGGGGCGCCGCTGGCCGCGGCATCGTCGCGGTGACTGGCAGCCCGGATTCCAGGAGAAGTTCCTGGTCGGATATCTCGCGCTGGGTCTGTTGCTGCTGCTGGTGGTCGGGCTCTCGGTGGACCGGGTGGGCTACCAGCGCGTTCGCGGCGAGGCGCGGCAGCAGGCGCGCGACGGATTGACGATGGCCGTGCAGCAACTGGGCGCGCTGCTCTCGGACCAGGCGCGCGCCCTGGCCGAGAGCGAGCAGATGTCCGCCCTGCTGCGGGATCCGGCCGGCCCCGGAGTGCTCGCCGAATCCGGCGACAGCCGCCAGGCGGTGCTGTTCGGCGAAGACGGCACGGTGTTGTTCGACGGTTCCTTCACGCCGCTGTCGGCGACAGAGTCGCAGATCGTGCTCGCCGCCGCGCGGTCGGCGCCCATGGTGCTGTTCGAAGACGACGGCGGCGTCTGGGTCGGCGTCGGCGTGCCCGTCGATCTGGGTGGCGTCGATCCGGGCACGGGGATGGAAGGGGAGGCGGGCCCGGGGCATGGCGGCACGGTTTCCAACGGCCTGTTTTTCTATCGGCAGCGATTGGATGCCGTGCTGCTGGCGGGCCTCGCCGATGTTCTGCAGGGAGAGCTGACCTTGAGCCTCGAGCCATCCTGAAGGGCTGTTCGCCGGCCGCAGACCGCAGCTTCTGGATCCGGGCCTGATGGCCACGCTGTTCGACCATCCTCAGGGACCGGGTCTGGCGTCGCCGCCGGGCCGGCCATTTGCCTGCGACGCCGCGCAGCCGCTGCCGGCCCTGGCGCGCGACCGCGGGGGCGATCTGGCGCGTCGCGTGGTGCCGGCGGTGCTCGGCGTTTCGTTTCCCGGGCGCGAACGTGAATTCGCGGCGCAACGCCGGTCCACCGTGCTGTTCCTGGCCGGGCTGGCCAACCTCATCCTGCTGACGGCGCTGATTCTGGCGGCGCTCATGTCCTGGAACCTGTTCCGACCTCTGCGGGTCCTTTCGCGCGCCACCCGTTCGCTGGCTGAAGGTGACTATGCGGCGCCGCTGCCGCCGGCCGGACGCGACGAGGTCGGCCGGCTGGCCGAGGCTTTCGGTGCGATGCGGTCGCAGATCCAGCTTGCGCGCGACGATCTGGCGGAGCGCGAACGATTCCTGGCCACGGTCCTCGAACGGGTGACGGTGGGCGTCGCGGTGGTGACCCCAGCGGGCGACCTGGTGGTGCTGAACCCGGCCGGCCGCGTGATCCTGGCGCGCTTCTGGCCCGGCGTCGCGCCGCCGGAAGCGGCGGCCCGGCTGCGCGTCGGACTGGTCAGCCGGGAACCGCGGGCCGCGGCGGCCGGTGAACTGGTGAGTGATGACGGTCGTTTGACGTTGCGCGGCGCGGTGGCGCCGCTGGACGACAGCGCGGCGGCCGGCGACCAGATGGTGGTGTTCGAGGACGTGAGCGAATTTCTGGCCACGAAGAAACTCGCGCTCAACGCCGAGCTGGCGCGGCAGGTGGCGCACGAGATCAAGAACCCGCTGACTCCGATCAGGCTTTCCGTCCAGTTGCTGGGGCAGGCCTGGGAGGATCGTCACCCGCAACTCGATCGCATCGTGCCGGAAACCGTCGCCCGGGTGCTGGATCAAGTGGATCTGCTGCGCCGCATCGCCTCTGAGTTCAGCCTGCTGGGCCGGCCGGACGAACTGCCCCGGCGTTCTCTGGATCTGGCGGCGGTCGTGGGCAAGGTGTCGACGGCCTACACGGGCGCGGGCGACGGCGAAGTCGTCGTGCGCGGATCCGCCCCGGAGAATCTGCCGCCGGTCCTGGCCCACGAGGAGTCGCTGCTGAAGATCCTGGGCAATCTGATGCAGAACTCGCTCGACGCTGCCCGGCCGGGTGTGGCGCCGGTCATCGACCTGGAATGGATTGTCGCGGACGGCCGCGTGCGCCTGCATTGGCGGGACAACGGTGCCGGGTTGCCCGCGGACGTGGCCGACCGGCTGTTCGAGCCGTATTTTTCCACCAAGAGCAAAGGGACCGGTCTGGGACTGGCGATCTGCCGCAGTCTGGCCGAGCGCATGGGCGGCCGCATCAGCCTGGGCAACCGGAGCGATGGACCGGGCGCCGAGGCGGTGCTGGACCTGGCCGCGGCCGCGGACGCGGAGGAGACGGTGTGACGTGTCGGGATAGGATGCGGGGTGCGGCGCGCGCCATGGCGATCGGCCTGCTGCTCGGCGCGGTGATCGCGTGCCCGAGGCCGGCCGCGGCCGCCACCGACGCGGAGCAGGGTCTCGTGCGGGTGGCGCGGCTGCAGTACGGCGGCGGGGGCGACTGGTACTGCAATCCGACCAGCCTGCCGAACTGGCTGGCGTTGTTTGCCGCGCGAACGGGCATTCCCACCGCTTCCAGTGAAGCGGTCGTGACGCTCGACAGTGAGGATCTGCACCGGTATCCGTTCCTGTACCTGTCCGGTCACGGACGCATCGCGCTGGCCCCGCGCGAACTGGAAGCGCTGCGCCGCTACCTGGAAGCCGGGGGCTTCCTGTGGGCCGACGACAACTACGGATTGGACGCCTCGTTCCGCGCGATGGTGGCGCAGCTCTACCCCGACGCGGAACTGGAGCCGCTCGGCAGCGGGCACCCGCTGTACCACTGCTACTACGATCTGGCCGGGTTGCCGAAAATCCATGAGCACGACGGCGATCCGGCGCAGGGCTTCGGTGTCAGCCGCGACGGCCGTCTCGTGATCCTGTACACGTGGTCGGCCGATATCGGCGACGGTTTGGAAGACCCCGATGTGCACGGCGACCCCGCCGACGTGCGCGAAGCGGCGGCCCGCATGGCCGTGAATGTGCTCACCTACGCGCTGACGCGACCCTGACAGGCGACGAACGATGAACCGCACGCAACCGACCGCGGTCGAGGAACTGGAGCGTCTCCGCAGGCGCGTACGCCGGCGTGCGCTGGTCCAGGGCGGCCTGGGCTGGGCCGCGGTGGCTTTGCCCGCGTTGACGGTGGCGGTCTGGCTGGCCGGCGGCGAGCACCTGCGCGGCGGATTCATCGCCACCGGGATCAGCGTTCTGCTCTGGGCCGTGCTGACGGGCGCGGCGGTGCGCCATCTGTGGCTTCCCTGGCGGCGGTACTCCGGGCGACGCGCCTTCGCGCGCGCCGTGGAAGCACGCGGGGACTTCGGCAACCTGGTGATTGCGGCCGAAGAAGCCGCCCGCCTGCCCGACCGGTGGCCGACCAACGACGCGGTCGCGCGCGAACTGGTGCGCCGGTTGGACGCCGGGGCGCAGGCCGCGCTGGCCTCGATGACCCCCGCGCAGGTGCATCCGGCAACCGGGACGCGCCTGCGGTGGGCCTCGCTGGCCGCCGGTCTGGCGCTGGCCGTCGCCCTGGCGGTCGGCTGGCCGGCCACGCTGTCACGCGGTCTGTCCCTGCTGGCCGACCCGCTCGGCGCGGGCGCCGAGCGCGGTGAAGCGGGCCTGATTGCCGAGCCCTCGGCGCCCTGGGTGGTGGCCGGCGGACGGATCACCCTGGCGGCCGCGGACTTCGCGGCGGCAGCATCCGCGACGCATTGCGAAGTCCGATTCGGGGAGGCCGCCTGGACGAAGATCGAGGCGCTGCCGGCGGCGGTTTCACCGTCGGCCGGCGCCGCAGGGCAGCCGCCTTCGTACCGCCGCTGGCTGGCGACGGTGGCCGATGTCCGCGAGGACTTCTCCTGGCGTTTCCATCGCGGCGACGCGGTGACGGCCGTCGGCAAGGTGGCCGTCCGGCAACCGCCGCTGCTGAACCATCTGGCGGCCAAGGTCGAACCCCCGGCCTACATGGGTCTGTCGGCGATCCTGGTCGAGCGTCTGCCGTCGTTGAGCGAAGTGCCGGCCGGAAGCCGTGTGACCCTGACCGGCCAGTCGGGCCACGAACTGCAGTCCGCGTGGCTGGCGGTCGACAAGGGCGACAGCATCCCGATGACGGTCGATGGCGCCCGGGCCTCGGTCGTCCTGACGGTGACCGGCGATGTGGCGTTCACCGTCGGGCTGCGTGACGGCTACGGACTGGAAGCGCGCGATGCGCTGGGGTACCGGATCACCGCCCTGGCCGATCTGCCGCCGACGGTGACTCTGGTGCGTCCGCGGGACGACGGTCAGCTTCCTTTGGACGGCAAAGTGACCCTGCTGGTCGAAGCGACGGATGATTTCGGCCTGCGTCGGCTGGAGCTTCAGGCCGCCGCGGGCGACGCGGCGGCGTCCGCGGGTCGGATCGGCGACGAAGGCCCGTCGGCGCCTGGTGCCGCGTTCGGTCCGCGCGCCTCCGGGCAGTGGCAGACGCTGGCCACGACCGCGGGTGCCCTGCGACTGCGGGCCCGCGCGCTGGAAGAAGGCGGTTCGCCGTTGCGTGCCGCCATCGCGATCGAGATCGAAGCCGGTGATCTGGCGCTCGTGGCCGGCGACGTCCTGGAACTGGTGGTCGAAGCCCGCGACAACCTGGCGCCCGGCTCGGGCCAGGCCGCGCGCTCGGCCGTGCTCCGGCTGGCGCTGCCGTCGGCAGCGGAGGTGTTGGCGGCCCAGGCCGAGTCGGCGCAGGAGAGCCGCGAGGATCTCGAAGAGGCGCGCCGGCGCGGCCGCGATCTGGACGCCGACCTGCAGAGATTGACGCGTGAACTGATGAAGAACCCCGTGCCGGACTGGGCGAGGCAGCAGGAGATCGAAGCCGCGCTCGAGCGGCAGCAGGAACTGCAGCGGGAGCTGGCCCGCGTGGCCGAGGAACTGCGCCGGCAGATCGAGGAACTGGCCCGTGGCCAGCTGACCTCCGAAGCGCAGCTGGAACGCACCGAACAGATGGCCGAACTGCTGGCGCCGCCGTCGGGTCAGCAATTGGCCGAACTGCTGGAAAAGCTCGCGCGACCGGGCGCCCAGGTGGCGCCCGATGAGGTCGCCCGCGCCATGGACGAGGTCTCGAAGGAGCAGAAGGACCAGGCGCGGCGCCTCGACGCCGCGCTGGCTTTGATGCGGCGTCTGGCCGACGAGCAGAAGCTCGAAGGACTGACCTCGCTGCTGGAAGACATGATGCGCAAGCAGCAGGAACTGGCGGACCTGAGCCGCGAACTGGCCGGCGAGAAGAAGGATCCCCCGGCAGGTGAGCCGCGGGACGGCGAACAGTCGCCGACCGAAGAGCCGTCGCCGACCGGCGAGCAGGAGAGCGGATCCGAACCGCAGGCCGAGGAACTGGCGCGTCGGCAGGAGGCTCTGGCGCGCGAACTCGAACAGTTGCGCGAAAAGCTGGAGCAGGCGCTGGCCGAGCAGCAGGAAGCATCCGAATCGGGCGACAAGCAGGAGTCTCCGTCGTCGCCCCAGGAACAGGCGCTGCGTGAAGCCCTGGACAAGATGAAGCAGCAGAAGTCGTCCGACAGCATGGACAAGGCTTCGAAGATGCTCGAGCAGATGGATCCCCAGCAGGCGGCGCAGATGCAGCAGCAGGCCCTTCGCGATCTGGGATCGCTGTACAGCGTCCTTCTTGCGTCCCGGCAGGCCATGCAGGCGGCCATGAAGATGGAACAGGTGTCGTCGCTGCGGGGGCTGGCGGCGGACCTGCTGGCCTTGTCGTCGCGGCAGGAGGCGCTGGGCGCGCGCATCCCCGCCCAGTTGCAGGACGTGCGGAACCTCGAGCTGACCCGGCAGCAGCATCGCTTGCAGAAAGCGGCCGTCGGTACGCGCGATCGCCTGGCGGATCTCGTGGAGGAGGCGCCCAACCGGATCCTGAAGCTGCTGGAAAAACTGGACGCGCTCGTCGAGGAGATGGGCGGCGGTGTCCGCGCGCTGGACGAAGCACGCGAGCCGCAGTCTGGCCGAGGCCAACCGGATCGTCATCGGCCTGCTCACCGAGGCGCAGATGAACGGCAGCGGCAGCGGAGGCGGCGGCCAGTCGCAGTCCGCCAGCGAACAGTTGCAGGAGATGGCGAAGCGCCAGGCGGAGATGAACGGCGCGACCGAGGAGTTGCGGCGGATGCTCGCCGACCGCGGCATCAGCCAGCAGACCCGGTCGCAGATGCAGCGACTGGGCGGGCAGCAGGCGGAACTCGGCCGTGATCTGAGCCGGCTCGCCGAACAGGAGCGCGAGCGACCCGCCGGCGAAGGCCGGCGCCTGCTCGGCGACATGCAGGAACTGGGGCAGCAGATGGAGCGGGTGGGCCGCGACCTGGGCGACGGGCTGGTCGACCAGGAGGTGCTGCAGCGGCAGGACCGCATCCTGGGGCGCCTGCTGGACGCGCGGAATTCGGTGCGCGAGCGGGACTACAGTTCGAAGCGCGAGAGCCGCGCCGCCTCGCGCCCGTTCCTGCCGCAGGAAGGCGACGTGGGGCGTGGCGAGGGCGACGACGAGGCGGGCTCGCGCCGGCGCTACCAGCGTCTGGAGAACGCGCCGCTGGAATACCGCGAACTCGTGCGACGCTATTTCGCCGCCATCGATTCCTTGCAGAGGAGCGAAGGCGGCCGCAACGGCGCGCGGGACGGAGTGCTGCCATGACCGCGCCGAGTTGTTCACATCTTCGGTCGCGCGGGATGGGCGTGGCCCTCCTGCTCGCGACCCTGGCGGTTTCGGGGGCCCGCGCGCAGGAGCCGGGGCGCCTTCCCGCGCTGCCCGAGACGCCCGGGTTCCCGTCCGAACGCATTCAGCGCCCGCCACCGTTGGGGGGCGTGGACGTGATCGAACTGAGGCGCCGCCTGGGCGAACTGGATCGGTTGCTCCTGTTGGGCAGCGCGGCGCGCGCGGCGACGGTGCTGGACGATCTCGCGCAGCACTCGGCGCTGGCGCGTGAACTGGTGCCGCGGCGCATCCGCCTGGAACAGTTGCGGGGAGATCATGCGGCAGCCGTCGACCTGTGCCGACAGGCCGTGGCCGACCAGCCCCGCAACGCGGCGTTGTGGCGCGAACTGGCGACTTCGCTGCTGGCGCTCGCTCAACCCGATTCGGCACGCCTGGCGCTGGATCAATTCCTCGCGCTCAGCCCCAATCCGCGCAGTTCCGGCATCGTCGCGGTGGAGATGTTGCGAAGCGCCGACCGGCCGGCGGCCGCGCTGGCGATCATCGATTCACTGCGTCTGGTCCTGCGGGAGCCCCGCTTCCAGGGACTGGAGCGGGCGGCCGTGCTGCTGGCGGTCGATCGGCAGGAGGACGCAGCGGAAGAGGCGCACGCCGAACTCGTGTCCGGGCCCTACAACCTGGCTTTGCTGCGTTCCGCGCTGCTGGAGGGGCCGTACCGGCCCGGACACATGGAGCGGTTCGCCATCCGCCTGCTCGAAGCGTCGCGACGCCCGAACGGCACGCCGGCGGGTCTGGTGCTGGCGGCGAACCTGCAGGTGGTCGAAGGACGTTCGGCGTCGGCCATCGAACTGGCGGCACCGCTGGCGGACCGGCCCGACGGCGCCCTGTTGCTGCTGCAGAACGCGGTGGTGCTGCTGCGCGAGCGCGACCAGGATCCGATCGGTGTGCCGCCGACGGGCGAGGCGCAGGCGACCGTCGATTTCCTGCTGGGCGTGCTCGACAAACTGGCCGGAGTTTCCGGCGGTGCGCCCGGTCTGCGCGCGCGCGCGGCCGATCTGCTGGCCGAGACCTGCGAACTGGCGCTGGTCCGTGGTCTGCTCGGGGACGATTCCCGCGCCGCGGCCACGCGCTTCGACGAGCTTCTCGGCCGCGTGCGCCTGGTCAGTCCGGACAGCGAGTACCTGTACTCGTCACGCATCAAACTGGCGGCCTATCGCCGCGATGTGCTGGGCGAGGCGCGCGAGGCGGCGCGGGGTCTCGAACGCCTGGCCACCGACATGAACCTGCCCACCGAGGGGCTGGCGATGGTGCGCCTGACCCTCGGCGAATGCTATCTGGCCGCCGGCGATACGGCGCGCGGCCGGCAGGTGCTGACCGCGCTGGGCCGCGATCCGGAATTCCGGCAGGCCGGCGGTCAGGCGCACTTCCACCTGGCCCGCCTGGACCTGGCCGAAGGGCACTATGCGACCGCGCGGGACCGCTTCGCGGTGATCGCGCTGGAGAACCCGGCGGCGCCGTACGCCAATGATGCGCTGGATCTGGGACTGGCTCTGGCCGAGGAACTGGAGAATCCCGGCGGCGGACCGGCGATCCTTCAGTGGTACGCGCAAGGCGTGTACGCCGATCTGACGGCGCAGCCGGCGGCGGAGCTGGCCGCGCTCGAACGCTTCGTGCAGGAAGCCGCCGCCCTGCTGGATCCGTCCGAACCGCAGCATCTGCTCGAACGCGGCCGCTTCGAACTGGCCCGGGCGCTGGCCGCGAACGACCGCCGCGCCGAGGC
>JFJP01039212.1_pt1 | contig 14171 bp, 11 predicted proteins | sample 431651 | NCBI WGS metagenome assembly JFJP01 (sample SAMN02602958, study PRJNA72255) | Microbial mat metagenome, whole genome shotgun sequencing project. | biome: fresh water; feature: sink hole; material: water; isolation source: purple microbial (photo- and chemosynthetic) mats found in... | reverse complement strand
TCGTCAATTGAAACCTCTTTAACATCAAGTTTTACATTGTTTTTTACAATCTCAAACACTTTGTTCTCAGCAACACGCTCTACAATTCCTTTTACAGTTTCTTCTTTTTTAAGCATGTCTTTAGCATAGTTATCAAGAATATCGTCGCCCATACCTACCATGCCGTATTGAGCAAATTGTGCACGTGCAATTTTGCGAGCATAAGCATTGATATCTTCCATTTCAACTTTAATATCGTTTGCTTTAGCAATTTTGTCTTTGATTAATTGCCATTTAAGGTCGGCAATCATTTTTGGGAACTCAGCTTCTATCGTTTCAATAGTCATGTTTTCGTTAGAAGCTTTCACCCAGCGTTTTAAAAATGCATCAGGGAATGTTAAGTCATCGAATTTGGCAACTAGTACCTCGCGAGCATCAACGCCAAATTTATATTCGCTATCTCCTGAAAGTGACTCTAGGATACCGTCTTTAATTTTTGCGCGGAATTCTTCAACACTTGCTACAACTCCTTCGCCATAAACTTTGTCGAAAAGATCTTGGTCTATTTCAGCTTCGTGGTAACGAGTAATGCTTTCGATAGTGATTTGGAATTCAGAACTAATTTCTTTTGCTTCGTCTTTTGAGATTTTCAAAAGCGATGAAACTTCAGCTTCGTTATTGTAGGCTGTTTGAGGTGTAAATGTAATTACTGAACCTTTAGTTGCTCCAACAAATTTAGCTTTTTGTGCTTCGTCAACCATATATGATGGAGTAAGAACTGCATCAGCTACTTTAAGACCTTTTTCGTTTACTTTACCATCAGCTAGTTCAAGTATTTCACCTTTAATCATGTCTTTTTCTTCAACAATTTCTTCTTGAATGTATTTTCCGTAGCGGCTAGTGTACGATTTAACTTGATTGTCAATCATTTCTTCGCTTACAGCAATGTTGTAGCTTACAATTTTATCTTTTTTGCTTAGTTCCACTTCAAATTCTGGAGCAATACCAAGGTCAAATACAAAGTCGAAATTGTCTTGGCCATCCAAATCTAATGCAGGTTGTTCAGTTTCGTTTGGCATTGGCTCACCCAATATGTTGATTTTGTTTTCGCGAATGTATTTGTAAAGTTCATCCGAAACAATTTTGTTTACTTCTTCGGCTATGACAGCTTTACCATACATTTTATTTATCAGACCAACTGGTACCATACCTGGGCGAAATCCAGGGATGTTGGCTTTTTTACGATATTCGCGTAGTTTTTGATCTACCTTTTCGGTGTAATCCGCTTTTTCAATGCTTACGGTTACAATTGCATTGTTCTGATCGATGTCTTTTCTGACGATGTTCATAATGTATATTTGTTATTTACGTATTTTTATATACTGTTATTTAGTTTGCAGCATTTGGCTTATAGGCTTTTAGCTGTTGTTCTTTTGCCAATAATTTGGCCTGCAAAGGTACTAATTTTTTTGTTTAATTTGGATGTTTTGTGTTCTAAAATAGTATATTTTATTGTTCAATCTAACTCTTCATATTTTCAATTGTTCGAATTGTTTTGACATTCAAAATATTAATCGTATTTTTGCAGCCTAATTTTATTTGATGGCATGGTTTGTAAAATGCTTTCATTCAAATTGTTATTAAAAATTAGTATATAATATAAATTCATATTTTCAATGGCTACAACAGCAGATATAAAAAACGGTATGTGTCTTGATATTGACGGACAGTACTATTTCATTACTGAGTTTTTACATGTTAAACCAGGCAAAGGGGCAGCGTTTGTTCGTACAAAAATGAAAAACGTAGTAACGGGTCGTACACTCGACCGTACGTTTAATGCAGGTATTCGTATCGACGAAGTGCGTATCGAACGTCGCGAGTATCAATTTCTATATCAAGACGATATGGGATACAATTTCATGAACAATGAAACCTACGAGCAAGTATCGGTAAATAAAGATATTATCAATGGTGTTGACTTCTTAAAAGAAGGTATGGTGTGTGAAGTTGTTACGCATGCTGAATCGGAAACAATTTTGTATGTTGATCTGCCTGTAAATGTGGCTTTGTTGGTTACTTACACAGAGCCAGGCTTAAAAGGCGATACAGCAACTAACGCATCAAAACCGGCTACGCTCGAAACTGGTGCAATTGTGCGCGTACCTTTGTTTATTAACGAAGGCGAAACAATTAAAGTGGATACACGTGCAGGTTCATATGTTGAACGTGTTAAAATCTAATAATTCACTAAAAGTATTTTTAAGTCCGGCTAACGTAAATGTTTGTCGGACTTTTTTTTTATATTTGTGGCTTATAATTTACTAAATGAAAGCACGATTACGTAGTTTTGGATTTGCATTTAATGGGATTAAATTGGTTTTTGGTAAAGAGCCAAATATGAACATCCATCTTATCCTCTCAGCTCTTGTGGTAGCATGTGGATTTTACTTCAATATCACATTCACAGAGTGGATTGCATGTATCTTATGTATTGGCCTTGTTGTAAGTCTTGAATTACTAAATTCAGCTATTGAGCGCTTGGTTGATCTTGTATCACCTCAAAAGCAGCCTTTGGCAGGTGCTGTGAAAGATATAGCTGCGGGTGCAGTTTTGATTGCTGCTATCTGTGCAGCAATTGTAGGCTGTATTGTTTTTATTCCCAAAGCTTTGTCTTTTATTGGTTTTTAGTTGGTTTTCAACTTTTTTACTTCCATGCTGTTTATAGTAATGTGTTCATTAATAATTTAATTTTAAGATTTATGAAAAATTCCTATTCAATACTTGCTGCATTCGTTGGTGGTGCACTAGTTGGTAGTGCTTTGGCATTGCTTTTTGCCCCTGAAAGTGGTAAAGAAACACGTAAAAAAATTACTGATTTTCTTGATAAAAATGGGTTAAAGTTAGAGGATTCTGATAATGAAGCCGAAGATTTGATTGTAAACAATGAATCTACATCAAAGACGGTTTAATTAAATTTGATCTCTATGAATGAAACTCAACAACCTGTCGAAAATTTCCAGCAATTGTATGCCGAGATACGGAAGTATTTTTTGTTGCAAAAGGAATTTGTAAAAGTCGATTTTGTCGAAAAACTCTCCATATTGCTATCTACATTTATTATTTTATTTGTAGTTGTTGCTTTAATTATGTCAACGCTGTTGTTTTTGTTCATCGCCTTGGCATATGCATTGGAATCGCTAGTTGGTAGTTTAGCTTTAAGTTTCGCTATAATTGCATTATTTTATGTGTTTTTGATTGTAGTTTTTTACAGTTTGCGTAAAATGCTAATTATTAATCCAATTGTAAATTTGTTGACAGGTTTATTTTTAAATAAGGAAAAGGAATAAAATTATGGGTCTAGTATCTACTCCACATTCAAAAAAAGCATCAGATCCTCTTTTGGATTTAGCTATTCGTAAGCAACAACTTAAATTAAAAATACAGGCTCAGGAAGCTCATATTACTCATTCAACAAAACAACTTTTTACACTAAACTCAATTTTTAAATCTGTATTTAATTTAGTCGGAAATAGAACGAGTATTTTCGAAGGGTTTATGATTGGATTTCGTGTTTTCAGAACAATACGTAGTATGTTTAAAAAGTAATTTAAACTCAAAAAAAATAGGCTAACACATTTTAAAGTGATAGCCTATTTTTTTATAAATAGAGTGAATTATTCTGCTGAATTGCCTTCTTCTATATCTGTTACATTACGGCGAGCATCTTCCTTCTTATTGTACTCGTCTCTTGAGTAAACAACAATCTTGTCGAAGTCGCGTTGACCTGTACCAGCCGGTATTAAGTGTCCGCAAATTACGTTCTCTTTCATACCTTCTAAACGGTCAACTTTTCCGTTGATTGCAGCATCGTTCAATACTTTAGTAGTTTCCTGGAACGATGCAGCCGACATAAAGCTTTGTGTTTGAAGTGCTGCACGTGTAATACCTTGAAGTATCTGATTTGACGTTGCAGGTATTGCATCACGTGTTTCAACTAAGCGCATATCACGGCGTTTCAAGGCACTATTTTCGTCACGAAGTTTACGAGCAGTAATAATTTGACCAGCTTTAAGCGTTTCCGAATCGCCGGCGTCAAGAATTACTTTTTTACCCCAAATACGGTCGTTCTCGTCCATAAACTCATGCTTGTCAATAATTTGTTTTTCAAGGAAGCGTGTATCACCTTGTTCAAGGATTTCTACTTTACGCATCATTTGACGAACAATTACTTCGAAGTGTTTATCGTTAATTTTCACACCTTGTAGGCGGTAAACATCCTGAACTTCGTTTACAATATAATCTTGAACAGCTGTTGGTCCTTTGATCATCAAAATATCCGAAGGAGTTGTTGCACCTTCTGATAGTGGTGTTCCGGCACGTACAAAGTCATTTTCTTGAACAAGAATTTGTTTAGAAAGCTGAATCATGTATTTTTTAACCTCACCTGTTTTCGATGTCACGCTCAATTCGCGATTACCACGTTTGATTTTGCCAAAGTTCACTTCACCATCAATCTCGGCTACTACAGCAGGGTTCGATGGATTACGCGCTTCGAAAAGTTCGGTAACACGAGGTAGACCCCCTGTGATATCACCTGCTTTTCCTACTGCACGTGGAATTTTAACAAGCATCTGACCAGCTTTAATTTGCTCTCCATCCTCTACTACAAGGTGGGCGCCCACTGGTAAGTTGTATGTACGAATAACAGCACCATCTTTGTCCATAATGTGAGCACTTGGCACACGATTACGATCTTTCGATTCAGTGATAATTTTTTCGCTCAAACCGGTAGCATCATCGGTATCAGTTTTGAATGTTACGTTTTCAATAACATCTTCAAACTCAATTTTACCATCAGTTTCCGATATAATAACAGCATTAAATGGATCCCATTCACAAACTACTTGACCTTTGGTTGCTACATCGCCATTCTTAACGAACAATTTAGAACCATAAGGTATGTTTTGAGTGGTTAATACAATGCTTGTATTAATATCAACAACACGCATTTCAGTTAAACGGCTTACTACAATTTGATAATCACCTGCAGTATCTTTTACTTCTACTGTACGTAATTCGTCAAATTCTAAACGGCCATCATAACGAAGTGAAATTTTGTTTTCGGCACCTACGTTCGATGCAACCCCACCGACGTGGAATGTACGAAGTGTAAGCTGAGTACCTGGCTCACCAATTGACTGAGCAGCAATAACTCCTACAGCTTCACCAATGTGTACCATTTTACCTGTTGCAAGGTTACGTCCGTAACATTTAGCACAAACACCTTTTTTCGACTCGCAGGTAAGCACCGAGCGAATTTCCACGCGCTCTATTGGTGAATCTTGAATTTTTTTAGCTAGTTGCTCTGTAATTTGGCTTCCCGAAACTACAATTAACTCACCTGTTAATGGGTGATATATATCGTGTACTGAAACACGTCCTAAAATACGTTCAAATAATGACGAAACAACTTCTTCGTTGTTTTTCATTTCAGTAGCTATCAAACCACGTAATGTTCCACAGTCATCTTCGTGAATAATTACATCGTGTGATACGTCAACCAAACGACGAGTCAAGTATCCTGCATCGGCAGTTTTAAGAGCCGTATCCGCCAAACCTTTACGCGCACCGTGGGTAGAAATAAAGTACTCAAGTACTGATAGTCCTTCCTTAAAGTTCGAAAGAATTGGATTCTCAATAATCTGACCACCTTCGGCACCCGATTTTTGAGGTTTAGCCATCAAACCACGCATACCTGAAAGCTGACGAATCTGTTCTTTCGAACCACGAGCTCCAGAATCAAGCATCATATATACAGAGTTGAAGCCTTGGTTATCTGTCGAAAGTTGTTTCATCAAAATATTCGACAATTTCGAGTTGATATGCGTCCAAGTATCAATAATCTGGTTGTAACGTTCGTTGTAGGTAATGAAACCCATGTTGTAGTTGTTCAGAATCTCTTCAACTTCAGCATTACCTTCATTTACAAGGATTTCTTTTTCGGCAGGTATAATAACGTCACCAAGGTTAAACGATAAACCACCTTTAAATGCCATTTGATATCCTAAGTCTTTAATATCATCAAGGAAAGCTGCTGTACGAGCAACTCCACAAACTTCAATTACATTTCCAATAATATCACGAAGTGATTTTTTAGAAAGTAGTTCGTTGATATATCCTACTTGTAATGGAACACATTTGTTAAATAATATACGACCTACAGTTGTTTCAATTAGGCGTATTACTTGGTTTCCATTTTCATCGATATCACGTGTACGTACTTTAATCCATGAGTGAAGCGCTACTTTTTTCTCATTGTAAGCAATTTCGGCTTCTTCTGGTGAATAAAATACAAGTCCTTCGCCTAATGCACCAGTACGTGGTTTAGTAATGTAATACAAACCAAGAACCATGTCCTGTGACGGTACCGTAATAGGAGCACCATTGGCTGGATTTAAGATGTTATGTGAACCAAGCATCAACATTTGCGCTTCAAGTACAGCCTCGTTGCCTAATGGTAAGTGAACAGCCATCTGGTCACCGTCGAAGTCGGCATTAAATGCAGTACATGAAAGTGGGTGAAGTTGAATTGCTTTTCCTTCAATCATTTTTGGCTGGAAAGCTTGAATACCAAGACGGTGAAGAGTAGGGGCACGGTTAAGTAATACCGGATGACCTTTCATCACATACTCTAAAATATCCCAGATAACAGGATCTTTACGGTCTACAATCTTTTTAGCCGATTTTACCGTTTTAACAATACCACGCTCAATTAATTTGCGGATAACAAACGGTTTATATAATTCTGCTGCCATATCCTTTGGGATACCGCATTCGTGCATTTTTAATTCAGGGCCTACAACAATTACCGAGCGTGCTGAGTAATCCACACGTTTACCTAGTAAGTTTTGACGGAAACGACCTTGTTTACCTTTCAACGAATCAGAAAGTGATTTTAACGGACGGTTTGCATCTGTTTTAACCGCACTCGATTTACGTGAATTGTCGAACAAAGAGTCAACAGCCTCTTGAAGCATACGTTTTTCGTTACGTAAAATTACTTCTGGAGCTTTAATCTCTATCAATCGTTTTAAACGGTTATTACGGATAATAACACGACGATACAAGTCATTTAAGTCAGAAGTAGCAAAACGGCCACCATCAAGTGGCACCAACGGACGTAATTCAGGTGGAATAACTGGAACGATTTTTACAATCATCCATTCCGGTTTGTTGCGTAGTTTTGAAGCACGGAAAGATTCTACAATTTGTAGGCGTTTAAGCGCTTCGTTTTTGCGTTGTTGCGATGTGTCGGTGTTGGCGCGGTGGCGTAGGTCGTACGACAAAACATCCAAATCCAAGCGTGAAAGTAGATCGTAAATCGCATCTGCTCCCATTTTCGCAATAAATTTATTTGGATCAGAGTCTTCCAAAAGGTGATTTTCACGTGGAAGAGCATCCATAATATCAAGATATTCTTCTTCTGATATTAATTCGTTGTTGATTATGTTTTCGCCATTATCGGCTGCACCTGCCTGAATAATAACGTATTTTTCATAATAAATAATTGCATCCATTTTCTTTGTTGGCATACCAAGTAAGTAACCCATTTTGTTAGGTAACGAACGGAAATACCAAATGTGTGCAACAGGAACTACCAACTGAATGTGTCCCATGCGTTCGCGACGAACTTTTTTCTCAGTTACCTCAACCCCACAGCGGTCACAAACAATACCTTTATAGCGGATACGTTTGTATTTACCACAATGACATTCATAATCTTTTGTAGGACCGAAAATTCGTTCGCAAAAAAGACCATCACGCTCAGGTTTGTAGGTGCGGTAATTAATGGTTTCTGGTTTTAAAACCTCACCACTCGACAATTTCAAAATCTCTTCGGGCGATGCTAGTCCGATCGAGATTTTGTTAAAGCTTGACTTTACCTTATTATCGTTTTTAAAAGCCATAATATATTTTTTAAGCTTCCAAAACCCCTTTAGAGGGTTTTGGAAAGCGATAAATAATTTTTATTAAAATAGAAACAATATAGAAAATAGGCTATTTGTTAAATCCCTTTTTTTAAGGATTTAACGTTATGTTCTATTCCAAATTGATGCTCAATCCTAACCCACGTAATTCATGTAGTAATACATTTAACGACTCAGGTATACCAGGTGCTGGCATTGGATCACCTTTTACAATTGCTTCATACGTACGTGCACGTCCAAGAACATCATCCGACTTAACAGTAAGAATTTCTTGTAGTATGTGTGCTGCACCAAATGCTTCAAGTGCCCAAACCTCCATCTCTCCAAAACGCTGACCACCAAATTGAGCTTTACCTCCAAGTGGTTGTTGCGTAATAAGCGAGTATGGTCCGATAGAACGTGCGTGCATTTTATCTTCAACCATGTGACCAAGTTTCAGCATGTAAATAATACCTACTGTTGCTGGTTGGTCAAATTGTTCACCTGTTCCACCATCTATCAAATAGGTTTTACCGTAACGTGGTACACCAGCTTTATCAGTCCATTCGTTCAAGTCATCAAGGCTTGCTCCATCAAAAATTGGTGTTGCAAATTGAAGTCCTAATTCTCTACCAGCCCAACCCAATACAGTTTCGAAAATCTGTCCTAAGTTCATACGCGATGGTACACCAAGTGGATTCAATACGATATCAACTGGAGTTCCGTCGGCAAGGAATGGCATGTCTTCTTGACGAACAATACGCGATACAATACCTTTGTTACCGTGACGTCCCGCCATTTTATCGCCTACACGAATTTTACGTTTTTTGGCAATATAAACTTTGGCTATCTGAACAATACCGTTAGGAAGTTCATCCCCAATTGTGATATTGAACTTTTGACGTTTAATTTGTGCATCAAGCTCTTTGTATTTGCGAATATAGTTTAGGATTAACTGTTTAATCATATCGTTTTTATGATTATCAGTAGTCCATTTTGTAGTTTGTATCGACGAGAAATCTATTTCACGTAAACGCTCAATTGTAAATTTGCTGTTACGCGAAATGATATCAGTTCCTAAAAAGTCTTTTACCCCTGCTGAAGTTTTATCGGCTAATAAAATCATCAGTTTTTCAATCAATGTTTCGCGAAGATTTGAGGCTTGTGCTTCAAATTCTTCATCTAAACGTGGTAAAACTGCTTTGTCAGCAAGTTTCGACTTTCTGTTTTTTAATGCTTTCGAATATAGGCGTTTACCTACAACAACACCCGATAAAGATGGAGTTGCTTTTAACGAAGCATCTTTTACGTCACCTGCTTTATCACCAAAAATGGCGCGAAGAAGTTTTTCTTCTGGTGATGGATCTGATTCTCCTTTTGGTGTAATTTTACCGATAATAATATCACCTGGTTCGATGCGAGCACCAACACGAATAATACCATTTTCGTCCAAATCTTTTGTTGCTTCTTCACTTACGTTTGGTATATCGGCAGTAAATTCTTCAACTCCACGTTTTGTTTCACGAACTTCTAAAAGTTGTTCTACTACGTGTATCGAAGTAAATATATCTTCGCGTACCACGCGCTCGTTAATTACAATAGCATCCTCAAAGTTATAACCTTTCCAAGGCATGAATGCCACTTTCAAGTTTTTACCAATAGCTAATTCACCATTATCTGTTGAATAACCTTCAGTTAAAATCATACCAGGAGTTACAACATCACCTTTACGTACCAATGGACGTAAATCGATTGTAGTGTTCTGGTTGGTTTTCATAAACTTCGGAAGTTTATATTCTTTTACAGGTGATTCGAAGCTAACAAACTCGTCATCTTCGTCGCGATTGTAGCGTATTTTGATACATTCTGCATCAACATACTCAACCACACCGTTACCATCAGCTGCAACTTGAGTACGTGAATCACGAATAAGTTGAGCCTCAATACCTGTACCAACAATAGGAGCATCGCAACGCAACAATGGCACTGCCTGGCGCATCATGTTCGATCCCATTAAGGCACGGTTAGCATCATCATGCTCCAAGAAAGGAATAAGAGCTGCTGCAATCGAAGCAATTTGCGATGGCGAAACGTCCATCAAGTTCACCTCATCAGGTGCAACAACAGGGAAGTCGGCACCTAAACGTGATTTTACTTTTGAACGTATAAATGTACCATCTTCGTTCAGTGGAGCATTACCTTGTGCAATAATTTTGTTTTCTTCATCTTCGGCTGTAAAGTAAATGATATCATCATTCGAAACATTTACTTTTGAGTCAGTAACAACACGGTATGGCGTTTCGATAAAACCAAGATCATTAATCTTCGCATAAATACATAGCGAAGAAATAAGACCAATGTTTGGTCCCTCTGGTGTTTCGATCGGACATAGACGGCCGTAGTGCGTGTAGTGTACGTCACGAACCTCAAAACCTGCACGCTCACGTGATAGACCACCAGGCCCTAGCGCCGACATACGACGTTTGTGCGTGATTTCGGCCAATGGGTTTTGTTGGTCCATAAATTGCGACAGCGCATTGGTACCGAAGAATGAGTTGATAACCGATGAAATACTTTTCGCATTGATCAAGTCAATAGGCGTAAATACCTCATTGTCGCGAACGTTCATACGCTCACGAATGGTACGTGCCATACGTGACAAACCTACACCAAATTGGTTGTAAAGTTGTTCACCTACTGTACGAACACGACGGTTACTTAAGTGGTCAATATCATCAACATCAGCTTTCGAGTTTATAAGCTCAATTAGATATTTGATGATTTCGATTATATCTTCTTTTGTAAGTACTTTTACATCCGGAGCAGTTGTAAGTTTTAATTTACGGTTGATACGGAAACGTCCTACTTCCCCTAAATCGTAACGTTTTTCTGAGAAGAATAAGTTGTTTATTACTTCACGTGCAGTTGAATCATCAGCAGGTACAGCATTACGTAACTGACGGTAAATATATAAAACTGCTTCTTTCTCGGAGTTACTAGGGTCTTTTTGAAGTGTATTATAAATGATAGCGAAATCATTTTGATTTGCATTTGGATTGTGCAACAAAATTGTTTGCGATCCAGATTCAATAATCTCATCGATGTGGCTATTTTCAATAATAGTTTCACGGTCGATAATAACTTCGTTACGTTCAATACTTACTACTTCACCGGTATCTTCATCCACGAAGTCTTCAATCCATGTTTTAAGTACACGAGCAGCAAGTTTCTGACCAACAGCCTTCTTTAAGCTAGCTTTGCTAACTTTAACTTCTTCGGCCAGATTAAATATTTCTAGAATGTCTTTGTCGCTTTCAAATCCAATAGCGCGTAACAAAGTTGTTACTGGTAATTTCTTTTTACGGTCAATGTATGCGTACATAACATTGTTAATATCCGTAGCAAATTCAATCCAAGAACCGCGGAATGGAATAATACGAGCTGAATACAACTTAGTACCGTTAGCGTGGATGCTTTGACCAAAGAATACGCCTGGAGAACGGTGCAATTGGGATACAATAACACGTTCGGCACCGTTAATCACGAATGTTCCTTTAGGCGTCATGTAAGGTACAGGGCCTAAGTATACATCCTGAATTACCGTGTCGAAATCTTCGTGGTCAGGGTCGGTACAGTAGAGTTTTAATTTGGCCTTTAATGGCACACTATATGTTAAGCCACGCTCTACGCATTCTTCTATCGAATAGCGAGGTGGATCTACAAAATAGTCAAGAAACTCAAGAATGAAATTATTGCGTGTATCAGCAATTGGAAAGTTTTCGGTAAATACTTTGTATAAACCTTCGGTTTTCCTTTTTTCAGGTGAAGTATCCATCTGAAAAAAGTCCTGGAAAGATTTTATTTGTACTTCTAAAAAATCAGGATATTCAAGCTGATTTTTAATTGAAGAAAAATTTATTCTTTGTTGTGGGTTTTTTGAAGACATTTTCAAAGAGGGTTATGTTGAACAGTGAACTCAATTATTTTAAGACAAGAAAAGGTTTAGAATCCCTCGCAATGAGGGAATCTAAACCAAAAGCCTGAAAATCAGGTTGTTTTATTTAAGTTCAACTTCAGCTCCGCCTTCTGTCAATGCTTTGTTCAATGCTTCGGCTTCGTCTTTAGTTACACCTTCTTTAATTGCTGAAGGAGCTGAATCTACTAAATCTTTAGCTTCTTTCAAGCCAAGACCTGTTAATTCTTTTACCAATTTAACAATTGCTAACTTGTTTGCGCCAGCTGATTTAAGGATTACATCAAATGATGTTTTTTCCTCAACTACTTCAGCAGCAGCAGCGGCAGGACCTGCAGCAACAGCAACAGCTGCAGCGGCTGGTTCAATACCATATTCGTCTTTCAAAATTTGAGCTAACTCGTTTACTTCTTTAACTGTTAAGTTAACCAATTGTTCTGCAAAAGCTTTCAAATCTGCCATTTTACTTATATTTTATGTAAATTATTTTTTTTATAAATTGTATTTGTAATTATCTCTCAGCTAATGTTTTTAACACGCCGTGGATAGTATTTCCTCCTGATTGGAGTGCGGACACAACATTCTTAGCAGGTGATTGGAGTAATCCAATAAGTTCGCCAAGAAGTTCATTTTTGGTTTTAACATTAACAAGTGCTTCAAGTTGATTTTCGCCGATATAGAAGCTTTCTTCTACATAAGCTGCTTTCAATAGAGGTTTTTTGCTTTTGCTAGTTTTGCTGAAATCTTTAATCAGTTTAGCAGGAGCATTTCCTACATTCGAAAGTAGTATTGAAGTTGCACCAGTAAGTGAACCATAAATTTCAGAGAAATCTACAGATGAGCTTTCAAGTGCTTTTTGTAATAATGTATTTTTTACAACTACAAGCTTAATATCTTGTTTGTAACACACACGACGTAATTCGCTTGTTTGAGCAGCATTTAGGCCACCTATGTCAGTCAAATAGAAGTGAGCGTACTCATTGATAGTAGACTCTAATTGTTTTATAATAGCGCTTTTATCTTCCTTTTTCATAAATGTAAATTTTATTCTTCAACTGATTTTGGGTCAATTTTAATACCCGCACTCATTGTGCTTGAAAGATAAATGCTCTTAACATAAGTACCTTTTGCCGAAGTTGGTTTCAGTTTCATTAAAGTAGAAACAAATTCTTTGGCATTTTGAACTAACATTTCAGCTGTAAATGAAACTTTACCTACTGAAGTGTGAACAATACCATATTTATCAACTTTGAAGTCGATTTTTCCTTGTTTTACTTCTTTTACTGCTTTGCCTACTTCATTTGTAACAGTACCGCTTTTTGGGTTCGGCATCAATCCGCGAGGACCAAGAACACGACCTAAAGCTCCTAATTTACCCATGATTGCAGGCATCGTGATGATAACATCAACGTCTGTCCAGCCTCCTTTAATTTTTTCGATATATTCATCGAGTCCTACGAAGTCCGCGCCAGCTTCTTTAGCTGCTGCTTCCTGATCGGGAGTACATAATGCAAGAACCCTAACTTGTTTTCCAGTACCATTTGGTAGCGAAACTACGCCACGTACCATTTGGTTGGCTTTACGAGGGTCAACACCTAAGCGTACATCAATATCAACAGAAGCGTCGAACTTAGTAGTAGAGATTTCTTTTACTAGTGAAGATGCTTCCTTGAGTGTATAGGCTTTTCCAGCTTCAATTTTTTCTAAAGCCAACTTTTGTTTTTTTGTCAGTTTACTCATTTTTTAATTGAAGTTTAATTGTTAATTGAAAATTCACCTTTTACGGTAATACCCATACTTCTTGCTGTGCCGGCAACCATTTTCATGGCAGCCTCTAATTCAAAACAATTCAAATCGACCATTTTGTCAGTTGCAATTTGTTGAACTTGCGCCCAAGTGATTTCAGCCACTTTTTTGCGGTTTGGTTCAGCAGATCCACTTTTTAATTTAGTAACTTCCATTAATTGGATTGCTACCGGTGGAGTTTTTACAACAAAGTCGAATGATTTGTCGGTATAGTAGGTGATAACAACAGGTAAAATCTTGCCCGGTTTGTCCTGGGTTCTGGCATTGAATTGTTTGCAAAACTCCATAATGTTGATCCCTTTAGAACCTAATGCAGGTCCTACTGGGGGAGAAGGATTTGCGGCCCCTCCTTTAATCTGTAATTTAATAAGTCCAGCAATTTCTTTAGCCATAATAATCTGTTTTTTGTTGTTTGGTGGAACTAACGTATAAAAAATTATTCG
>JFJP01042909.1_pt1 | contig 14172 bp, 12 predicted proteins | sample 431651 | NCBI WGS metagenome assembly JFJP01 (sample SAMN02602958, study PRJNA72255) | Microbial mat metagenome, whole genome shotgun sequencing project. | biome: fresh water; feature: sink hole; material: water; isolation source: purple microbial (photo- and chemosynthetic) mats found in... | reverse complement strand
GCCGCCAACCGTTGCCTTGCCAACGTGGGGACAAACCTCGTCATCAAATTCTCCCCATTTAGACTAAGCTAATTTTGAATCCTTACTTAATGAAAATACGAAATCAGTGATTTCGCAATCTGCAAATTCAGAAAATCGTTTATTTTTATTGAGTTGGACACATTACATAAAACTAATGCGGATAACAAATGAACAAGAACGAATTTTTTACGAAATTGAAGCCATCAATAACAATTGGTCAATAAGAGAATTGAATAGACAGTTTGACACTTCGCTTTTTGAACGGCTTGTATTAAGTAGGGACAAACAAGGAATATTAGAGCTCACTAAAAAAGGGCAAGTTATTGAAAAACCAGAAGATGCGATAAAAGACCCGTTAGTATTGGAGTTTCTTGGATTAAAAGAACATGAACGTTATTCTGAAACTGATTTAGAGCAGAAGATAATTGATAGACTTGAAGAGTTTCTGTTAGAGTTAGGGAAAGGGTTTGCTTTTATTTCTCGTCAAAAGAGAATAACAATAGATGACAGTCATTTTTATATTGACTTGGTGTTCTATAATCGATTGCTAAAATGCTTTGTAATAGTCGATTTAAAAATTGGAGAATTGAAACATCAAGATTTAGGGCAAATTCAAATGTACGTTAATTATTACGACAGGTTTGAAAAATTGCCGGAAGAAAATCCGACAATTGGAATTATAATATGCAAAGACAAAAAAGATGCTCTTGTTGAAATAACAGTTCCACAAGAAAATAAGCAAATTTTTGCAAGCAAATATGAGTTAATAATTCCAAGCAAAGAAACACTTAAACAACTGATAGAGCTGAAAATATAAAATTTAACATGGCATTTGAAATCGGCGAGTTGCCGGGACCATCAAACGGCATTGGACCGGCGTTGTCAACTGGGCGGAGAACCGCATCATCAACGGGATACTCAAGGCCGTCATATGGATACTCACCGAAAATTTTAATTTTGCTCGAATCAATCCCTTTCGTATCAACCACTCACTTTTCCAAACTTATAAACATGATAAAACTAAAAATTTCTGCGCTGGCCCTGGCCGCGGCCCTGCTGGGCGGATGCGGCAACAGCCAAGAACAAGCCGCCGACGCGACCGACAGCCTGGCCCAAGCGCCAGCCGAGCAGGCCCCGGCCATCGAGGAAGAATTGGAGATGCCGCCCGTCGAGCTGTTCCTGGCCGGAGGCTGGTCCACCGAGGAGGGCATCTCCGGGGGAAGCTACGTCTTCAAGGAGGACGGAACCTACGAGGGCCAATTTGGCCAAGACCAGTTCTCGGGCCAATGGAAGGTCGAGGGCGACAGCCTCAAGCTCGAGGAGGGCACCTTCCACTTCCAGATCAGCGGCGACGAGCTGGTGCTCGACGGCTTCCGCTACACCCGCGACCAATGAGCCAGCCCCTCCCGCTTCCGGGCTTCGCCGACGTGGAGGCCGCCGCCGGGCGCCTAAGCGGGCTCGTGCGGCGCACGCCCGTGGCCACCAGCTCGGGCCTGGACGCCGAGCTGGGCGCCCGCCTGTTCTTCAAGTGCGAGAACTTGCAGAAGGTCGGGGCCTTCAAGTACCGCGGGGCCAGCAACACCCTGGCCCAGCTCTCGCCCGAGGCCCTGGCCCGCGGCGTGGCCACGCACTCCTCGGGCAACCACGCCGCCGCGCTGGCCCTGGCCGCCAGGGTGCGCGGAGCGGAGGCCCACATCGTCATGCCCCGCGACGCGCCCGCCGCCAAGGTCGAGGCCGTGCGCGCCTACGGAGGCCAGATCCGCTTCTGCGAGCCCACCCAGGCCGCCCGCGAGCAGGCCCTGCGCGAGCTGGTCGAGCAGACCGGGGCAACCTTCGTGCATCCTTACGCCGACCCGCGGGTGGTGGCCGGCCAGGGCACCGCGGCCTACGAGCTGCTGACGGACCTGCCCGACCTGGACTTCCTGCTGGTGCCCGTGGGCGGAGGCGGGCTGCTTTCGGGCAGCGCGCTGGCCAGCCGCGGCCTCTCGCCCCGCACGCAGGTCTGGGGATGCGAGCCCGAGCGGGCCAACGACGCGTTCCTGAGCTTCCGCGACAAGCGCCACCATCCGGCTCATCCGCCCTCGACCCTTTGCGACGGACTGCTCACGGCCCTCTCGCCCGAAGTCACCCTGCCCATCATCCTGCGCGAGGTGGACGGCATCCTCACGGCCAGCGAGGACAGCATCCTGCTGGCCATGAAGCTGATATGGCAGCGCATGAAACTGGTGGTCGAACCATCCGGGGCCATCGGCCTGGCCTGCCTGATGGAGCAGCCCGAGCGGTTCCGGGGCAAGCGCGTGGGCATCATCCTCTCGGGCGGCAACCTCGACCTCAACCCGATGTTTTCCGCCCTAAAGGCCCGAAGCGATAGCTTAGCCAGTAGTTGAGGCCGAAGGAGATGCGCCGCTCGCCGCGGCTGAAGCCCGGGATGGAGGCCGGCTGCGCCTGGTCGTCCAGCTCGCCCCAGAGGGGCAGGCGGGCGGAGGCGTTCCAGCCCAGGAAGAGCCGGGGCACGAAAAGCTCCGTCTTCATGCCCAGCGAAAGCTCGAGCCAGTGCAGCCAGAGCTGCCGCTCGGGCATGGACGCCTGGTAGCCGCCCCAGAAGCCGTCGTCCACGCGCACGCTGGGCGCCTCGTGCCGGAAGTAGGCCATGCCGTAGCGCAGGCCCACCAGCAGGTGGTCGTCGGGGTGGGTCGGGAAGAGGTCGCGGTCGGCGCCCAGGCGGAGGTATCCGCCCCGCAGGCGGTATTCGTATTCGGTGCGGTCGAGGCGGATGTCCTGCCGGCCCAGCTCTACCGTGGCGAAGTAGCGCGGCCCCAGGTTCAGGTCGGCGGCCATTTCCCACTGCCTATGGCCCGAGTCGGCCAGGCTGGTGGCCAGCTCGGCCAGGTCCAGGCTCAGGCGGGGCCGCGGGGGTGGGGCCTGGGCCAGGCTGTCGGGCGCGTTTTGGGCGCAGGCCCAGGGCGCCAGGCTAATCCACAGAAAAATAAAGGAGCAGGTTCGTCTGGTATTCATCATCGACGGTTGGGAGGACGATCAGCAAGGAATCGAAGAAGGAGCCGGAAAGCTGGGCCGAGCGCAGGCTGTGCCGGGTGCCGAACCCGCAGGCCTGGGAGACCAGGTAGAGCTGCCGGTCGGCCACCAGGGTGAGGGTGTCGGCCTGGTCGCCGAGGGTGGCCAGCCAGCGGGTGGTGTCCGAGGTGGGCGAAAGGGGCAGGGAGGCCGCGCCGAGGGCCTCGGCCTGGTCGTAGGGCAGGCTGTCGGGCCCGCCCAAGGCCCTGAAGCTGATGGGCATGGGCAGCGCCCGGCTGACGTCCTGCCCGGCTGAGTCGATGCCCACGAAGGCGAGCTCGAGCCGGTTGTCGTCCGGGCCGTCGCACTCCTCTTCCTGGCACGATGCGGCCACGGCGGCCAGTGAGGCGAGCAGGGCCAGCCTCCACGTCTTACTCTTTGTACTTTTCAAGGACGATCTGGTTGAATTGCCGTTCGTAGAGGAACATTTCGAGCACCTGCCTTGGCCCGAAGGCCTGCTGCACCTGCTGCCGGAACTCGAGCTCCAGCTCGCGCAGGCGCTGGTCGTAGCCGAGGTACTCCTCCAGCAGGGCCAGGTCTTGCTGGGCCGAGGGCTGGCTCTGCTCGAAGCGGGCGAGCACGCGGGCGCGCTGGGCCAGGAGCTCGTTCTTCTGGGCCAGGTGCTGCTCGTAGAGGCTGGCGAAGCTGGCGGGGTTGGCGCTGACGTTCTGGCTGACGTAGCGGCTTTGCTCGCGGTTGATGTCTTCTTCCTGCCTGACGCTTTGGGCGCGCAGGGCGCCGACGCTCAGGGCCAAGGCCAGGATCAACCCAAGGAGAGGCTTCATGGGGGCGAGGGTTTAGTAGGTTCGGATGGACTCCAGGTAGGGGTCGTTCAGGAGCAGGAAATCGAGCAGGCGGGCCTTGTCGTTGGGCAAGTTCTTCAGGCTTTGTTCTTTGTGGTTGAGCAGGAGCTCCCGCGCCGAGGGCGAGGCGGAGGCTTGCCGGAGGCGGTAGGCGGAGGCCGTCGCGGGCAGCGGCGCTCCGTTGTCGAGGTCCATGAGCGCGGCTTCGGCTTGCTCGGGCGCGATTCCGGCCTCCTGCTCGGCCAGGGCCTGCCACTCGTCCGCCCGGCTTTCTTCGAGGACGGCGTCGTCCAGGCGGTCTTGCGGGGCGGGTTCGGCGGCGGGCGGGCGGGCCATGCTGGCGGCGTCGTCCGGTTCCGGGAGTTCGTTCGTCCGTTTGGCCAGGGCGTCGTCGGCCAAGGCCGCGCGGGCTTCGGGCGCCGCCACCAAGGCTTGTTGGGCGGCCAGCGGCTCGGCCACGGGGCCGGACTGGGTTTCCTCGGCCAGGAGCGGCATGGCGGGCGCGCTTTCTTCGGCGGCCATGCTGGCTTCGTTGCCCTTCAGCAGGAGCCGCGGGAGGGCCATGAGGCCGAGCGCCAGCGCGGCGGCCAACGACAAGGCCACCGCCAGCCGGCCCGGGCTCCAGCGGCGGCGTGCCGGGCCAGCCGCCAGCTCCTGCCCGATGCGCCGGGCCAGGCGGTCGGGCAAAGCTTCGAAATAGCCGTCGGGCACCGCGTAGGGCCTCCGGCGTTCGAGCTTGGACAGCTCGGGGGCGATGTCTTTCCATTCCTGGTCCATGGCTTCGGGCTTTAGCTTGAAAGACGGCTTGGGCCGAAAAAGGTTTAACGGCATTTTTCGCCAATTGGCACATCCCCGCGCCCTACTCAGTCGGCCGCGCCTTTGAGGAACTCCTCGACCTTCTTGACGGCGTGGTGGTACGAGGCCTTGAGGGCGCCCACGGAGGTCCCCATGATCTCGGACATGTCCTTGTATTTCATCTCGTCGAAGTACTTGAGGCTGAAGACGGCCCGCTGCTTGTCGGGCAGGCGCTCCACGGCCTGCCGCAGGCGCTCCTGGGCCATGTCCGAATCCATGAACGAGTCGGCCTCGAGGCTGCCCATGCGCTGGCTGTCGAGGGCGTCGATGGACACGGTGGCGCGCCGCTTGCGCTGGGCCAGGAAGGTGATGGACTCGTTGGTGGCGATGCGGTAGAGCCAGGTGAAGATCTTGGACTCGCCCCGGAACTCGGGCAGGGCCTTCCAGGCCTTGAGGAAGACGTTCTGCAGCACGTCGTCGGCGTCCTCGTGCTCGCCCACCATCGTGCGGACGTGCCAGTAGAGCCGCTGCTGGTATTTCCGGACCAGCGTCTGGAAAGCCCTGTCTCGCTGCTTTTCCTGCTGGAACTGGGCAAGGATCTGGTCGTCGTCAGGGTAGTCGGGCATCGTTCGGGGCGTTTGGCCTGGCTAAGCTAAGCCATTTTGCGGAAAAAGGAAAGCCTAGGTCCCGGCCTGCCGCGCCACCACTACGGCCTTCTGCACGATGAACGTCTGGCCCTGGGCGCGCAGCCGGATGATGGGCTTGACCACTTGCGTGATGACCAGGCCGTCCAGGCCCGCGCCGGCGATGCTCGCCTGGCAGTCGGTGCGGGTCTCGTCGTAGCGCTCGCCCAGGGGCGAGTGGTAGCTCAGCGAGAGGCCCTCGTCCTGGAGCTCCTGCTCGAAGAAGGCCTTGAGCCTGTCCAGGTTGCGGTGGATGCTGTTGGGCGCGTCCAGCCGCTGGGTCTTCTGCTCGATCTCGAAGATCTGGTTGATCAGGAAGATGTACTTGCCAGGCACTCGCGGATGTTCCATGCTTGCGGGGTTTAGGCCGAGGGGTGCTGCCTCCGGCTCGTTTTGCGCGAAGATACGCGCTTGTGGCCACAGATTTCGCCCCTGCCTCCGCGCTCGGGCCGCCAGGGCGGCTTCGACCCATTTTTCGCAGAACTGCCGTCCCTGTCCAATTTCCCATTGGAAATAATCAAAGACCCTTGGTAAGTAAGACTTTGAAATTAGATTGTGTTAAATCTGAAATCAATGTTCGATTTTTTTCCGGGATCGAAATTTGAAGAAGAATCTCGCAAGGAGCCAAACCCATTGAGAGCCATCCCAATGAGACCAGGCCACCTGGCAAACTTCGGCACACCCCCCAAAGCCACCACCATAAAATTCGTACCCTAGGCTCCAAAACCCTTTCCTTCAAAATCGCTTTCGCACCCCCCATCCCTTTCGAGGCAAGAATATTTTCGTGTTTTTCGTGCATTTCGTGGAAAAAATCTTTTCGTATTGATAATGCAAACTGAATCTAGCCTTTTACTTAAAGAAATATTCCTTTTCAAACTTGAATGTGTTTTTGAAAGATGTTGTCCCCAATACACATTTCAAAAAAATGGGGATTTGCCAGCGTTCGGACAAAGCGGATCTGAAATTTTGACATATGTGGTAAATCCAATCCAACCCACAACGCGAATTTCGCGAACAAAATCCATTTCGAATTCGTTTGTTTGCGAGCTATGTTGTAAATTGCCAGAAACGGCATCGGAATGCTGTCCGTCGAGATTGTCCAAGCTCAAGGCCTATTGAAACTCGTCTCCAGACCTGCCGGGCTTGCGGCTCGACCGATTGGCGGCGGCTCCTCGCTCCATCTGGCCGCCCCCGACGATTCCGTAAGGATCAGGTTTCGACAAAAAACAAAACGCGATCAGGGGATTCCTCCGACTTGATGGGGCGAACGGATTGAAAGCCAATTGTCCTACTTCAGGTTTTCACTTCCGGGTGTAGTGTTTTTCCTTTGGGGGAATCGGCATGCGTTCAGGATTTGATTCGGCAAGATGATTTTTTTGTTTTTGACGAAGGGTTTTCTCACAAAAAAAGCAAGAACCATGAATTTCCAAGATGTCAAAATCGGCAACAAGCTGCTGATTGGTTTTTCCAGCATGGTGCTCATCGCCATTTTCATTGGTGGGGTGGGCTACCGCGGCATGAAGACCATCGAATCGCAACACGATGAAGTCGCGCTCGTCCGCCTGCCGAGCGTCCGGGCATTGCTGATCATCAGCGAAGCGCAGACCGCCGTCGACGCGGCTGAAAACGTCCTGCTGGCGCAAGGGATAACCCCAGAAATCCGAAGGCTTGCCTACGGGCGTTTCGACGCGGCCAAGCAGAGGGCCGACAAGGCCTGGGAAATCTATGCGGCACTGCCTCAAACCGACGAAGAAGCGCGGGTATGGACAGAGTTTGTACCCGCTTGGGAAAACTGGTGGAGCCACCACGAGCAGTACGTCGAATTGGCCCGCAAGTACGAAGCCGACACGGCCCCCGCCAGCTACAAGGCCATGTCGGATTTCGCCTTGGTAACGATAGCCGGCCCCTTCGCCAAGGCTGAAAGACTGATCAACCAACTGGTGGAAATCAATGACCAGGTAGCCCATCGATCCAACGAATTGGCCGAGGAGGAAGCCCGGGACGCCACGATCCTGCTGCTTTCCATCGTCTTGTTGGGCGTCTTGGTTTCCGCGGTCCTGGGCGCCAGCATCAGCAGGTCCATCACCCAGCCCCTGGCCAAAGGCGTTCGGTTCGCGGAGGCCGTCGCGGCCGGAGACCTCCTGGTCAATATCGACATCCAGCAGAAAGATGAAATTGGACTTTTGTCCAACGCGCTGAAAAGGATGGTCGAGACGCTCAAGAGAATCCTCTCGGAAATCTCCAACGGGGCGGAAAACCTTTCGTCGGCAAGCCAGCAGATCAGCTCGACAGCCCAGCAGATGTCGCAAGGCGCCAGCGAGCAGGCCGCGTCGGTCGAGGAGCTCTCTTCGACCATGGAGCAGATGTCGTCCAACATCCTGCAAAACACAGGCAACTCGCAGCAGACCGACAAGATTGCCACGAGAGCCTCCGGCGAGATCGTCCAAGGCGGCAAGGCCGTCAGCGAAACGGTCGTTTCCATGAAGACCATCGCCCAGAAAGTCTCGGTCATCAGCGAAATCGCGTTCCAGACCAACATCCTGGCCCTGAACGCCGCGGTGGAGGCCGCCCGAGCGGGCGAGCAGGGAAGAGGCTTCGCGGTCGTGGCGGCGGAGGTCCGCAAGCTGGCCGAGCGAAGCCAGCGCGCGGCCAAGGAAATCGGCGAGCTGACCAAGGCCAGCGCCCAGATCGCCGAGCGTACAGGCAAGCTGTTTGTCGAAATCGTGCCCTCGATACAAGACACCGCCCGCCTGGTCCAGGAAATCACCGCGTCGAGCATCCAGCAGAGCAGCGGCGCCAACCAGGCCAACCTCGCCATACAGCAGCTCAACCAGGTCTCGCAGCAAAACGCGGCGGCCTCCGAGCAACTGGCCACCAGCGCCGAAGAAATGGCAAGCCAGGCCGAGCAGTTGCAGGACATTGTCTCGTATTTCAAGGTCGACGCGAAGATGAAGCACCACCAAGCCAAACTCGAGCTGGTGGAGGCCGACTGAGGCCCGCTGGCGCTCGGATTCCGACCGATGCCCCGTCGCGTTCGGCCGCGAAATAGCCCCAACAACCCGTTTACGATAGAAGCGGTTGCTTGACCCCTCCTGCCGGAAGGGGCCAAGCAACCGCCCTCTTGTGCCCAGTCGCTTTCGGATATTTCACCGCTGAAGGCAACGGGTACAACCTGCGTCAGATCCCACTTTTCCAGACATTTTGCTCTACAAATTCGTGGGCCAAAATAAGGTAATAAGGTTGTTTTGATTTCGCCAATTGACTTTCTACTAAGGTTTTACCCAAAAATAAGGTCTGATGCCAAGTCGATTTCCAACGCGGTGGATTGGCTTGAAACGTCTTGGTTTTCGCATTGAACCCCTGCGGGGTTCTGGTTTGCGGTGGTTCTCTCCCCCGGATTTCATCCGGGGCTATTCATGTTCAATCCCTTCGGGATGGGCGGAACAGCTCGCTGCCCATCGCCCCAATTCATCCGGGGCTATTCATGTTCAATCCCTTCGGGATTGGCGGAACAGCCCGCTGCCCATCGCCCCAAAAATTCATGTTCAATCCCTTGGGGATTGGCGGAACGGCCCGCTGCCCATCGCCCCAAAAAGCGGAAGGCCGCCCCGGCGATGGGGCGGCCTTCCGTTGGGATAGGCGTTGGGGCCAGGGCTTACTGCTTGACCACTCGGCTGGTGAGGGTCTCGCCTTGGGACTGCACGCGGACCAGGTAGAGGCCGGCGGGCAGTTGGGCCATGTCGAAGCGCTGGCTTCCTTTGATGTCCTGCTCCATGACCATGCTGCCGGCGGCGTTGAAGAACTGCACGGTGGCTTCGGTCTGGCTGCCCAGGTCCACCACGAGGAGGTCGGTGGCGGGGTTGGGGAAGACGCTGAGCTCGATGCCGGCGCCCTCTTCGGCGGCCAGGGTGTTGGACACGATGCCGCTGGCCAGGAAGGTAGTCGTCTGGGTGGCTCCGCTGGTGGGGGCGACTCCGGCGATGGCCTGGCTGGTGGCGGTGATGACCACGTTGTCGATGTAGATGTCGTCGTTGTTGTCGGAGGCGTCGCACACGAAGCGGAACTCGGCGTTGGCGGGGAAGTTGTAGGCGGTCTTGGCCAGTTCGACGGTGGCGCTGTAGAAGGTGTTGTTGTTGAAGCTGGTTCCCGCTGCCCAAGAGCCGACGGTCTGCCATGTGCTGCCGTTGAAGTACTGCAACCAGAAGTCCTCGCCAGTTTCCATGCTGACGGCGTAGAAGACGAACTCGACCTTGACGCTGGCGTAGCTGGTCAGGTTGAAGTCCTGGTTGGTGTAGAAGGAAGAAGGCACGCCGGAGTTGTCCTGGATGTCGAGGGCGCGCGAGCCGCTGTAGGCGTAGGTTCCGCTGGTGTAGAAGGAGGCGTCGGTTCCGCCGTCGATCCAGATGCCGCTGCCGGCCTCGAAGTCGGTGGCGTGGAGGGTAACGGTTCCGCCGGTTCCGCCGCCGGTGGGGGCGGTGATGGTAACGGTGGCGTTGCTGGTGGCGGTGGCTCCGTCGTCATCGGTTACGGTGAGGGTGGCGGTGAAGGTTCCGGCGGCCGCGTAGCTGTGGGTGGGGTTGGCCGAGGTGCTGGTGGTGCCGTCGCCGAAGTTCCAGGCGTAGCTGGCGATGGTGCCGTCGGCGTCGGTTGAGCCGGCGCTGCTGAAGGCGATGGCCTGTCCGGTCTGGGCGGCGTAGGGGCCGTTGGCTTTGGCGGTGGGCGCCTGGTTGGGGGCGGTTCCGGTCACGACGGTGAAGTTGACGGTCTCGGACTTGCCGATGCTGCCGCCGGTCTTGAAGGTGCGGCATCCGTCGGCCAGGGCGTATCCGCCGTTGCCGTAGGCGCAGCACATTCCGTCGCCGTAGGAGTCGTTGATGGTGAAGGTGTAGTCGCCGGCGGCGAGGCTCCAGTTGAAGTTGTAAGTGGTGTTGTTGCCGTAGCCCGAGCCGGTCTGGATGGTCGTGGTGCCTTTCTTGAGGGTCCAAGAGGTCTCGGAGCCGTACTTGTCGGTGGTCAGGCTGAGGCTGATGTTGCCGTCGCAGGTCTCGATGGCCGGGGTGATCAGGCCGATGGCCACGAAGGCGGCCTGGGTGGAGGCGTACTGCTGCGAGCTGGAGCCGAAGATGTCGGCGGCGGCCAGCAGGCCGTAGGTCTTGGCGTCGGCGTACTGCGAGTTGGAGGTCAGATAGACGGACTCGAGGCGGTAGGCGATCTTGGCGGCGTCGTCGATGCCGATGGCGGGCACGGCGAAGGCGGTGCCGAAGTCGTTGGTGCCGCTTCCGCCGGCGCTGAGCAGGTAGAACCAGTAGTTGAGCACGCCGGAGTTGTAGTGTACGCCGCCGTTGTCGCCGGTGCCGGAGTACCACATGGTTCCCTTGTAGGTGTCAGGCTGGTTCTGCGAGTTGGGGTTGCTCATCGAGCGCAGGGGGCTGGTGCCGATTTCCTCGCCGATTTCCCAGACCAGGTTGTTGTCGTTCTTGGAGAAGGCCTCGACGCAGGCGCCCCAGATGTCGGAGAAGCCCTCGTTCATGGCGCCGGACTCGTAGGAATAGACCAGGTTGGCGGTCTTCTCGCAGACGGCGTGGCCGATCTCGTGGGCCACGACGTCCATCGAGGTGAGGATGTCGAAGGTGGAGCCGTCGCCGTAGGTCATGACGGAGCCGTTCCAGAAGGCGTTGTCGTAGTTGCGGTCGTAGTGGACGTATGAGTTGATGGCCGCGCCGTTGCCGTCCCAACTGTTGCGGCTGTGCTTCTGCATCCAGTAGTCGTAGGTCATCTCGGCTCCCCAGTGGGCGTCGAGGGCGCCGTTGTCCTTGGCGGCGTTGTTCCACTCGGCGGCCGACCAGTTGTTGTCGTTGTCGATGAAGTCGGTGTTGACGTAGCGGGTTCCGGTGGCGCAGTTGTAGGTGTTGATGCCGTTGCCGCGGGTGTTGTCGCGCAGGGCATGTCCGCCGGTCGCGGGCGTGGTCTGGATGGTCTGGGTGCCGCTGTAGCGGGTGGCGGCGCTTCCGGCGGCCATGATGCCTTGCGGTGCCATGAGGCCGGGCAGGGCGTTGAAGTGCTCGTGGCCGTGCTGGCCCTCGAAGCTGCCGTGGCCGAAGTTGTCGGCGTGCTTGATGATGGGGTTGACGTGGACCACGCGTCCGTCGCGGGCATCGACATAGACGTAGTCGCGGCGGATGGGCGAGGTGGCGTAGATGTCGAACTTGTAGGCCAGGACGGGCTTCATGAAGCGGTCCTTGTCGGCTGCGGCGCTGTAGTCCTGGACCACGACCAGCTCGCCCTTGGGCATCTCGGCCTGTCCGTCTTCCCAGGCGTAGGCGTCGGCGCCCACGAAGGCCTTGGCCTTGGCGAACGCGGCGCGCTCGGTCAGCACGGGCACGACCGAGAGGCCCTCGACGCGCTTGAACTCGCCGTTCATGGCCACGAGCTGGCCGCCGCGCAGGTGCGCCGTGTAGCGCCCGTACTCCACGGGGATGCCCATGTAGGTCTGCTGGAAGCGGAGGTGCTCGTAGCCCAGGCCGTCGGTGCTCTGGTCCACCAGCTCCATCTTGTCGGTACGGCCCAGGCCCAGGTGCTGCTCCATCAGGCTGCCCCCCTGCGCGGCGCGGTAGCTGCCGCCGCCGGTGAACTGCACCAGCATCGGGCTGCCGTCGGTGCCCAGGGTGATGGACGCGTCTTGCGCGTGGAGATTGCCGGTCGCCATGCTTCCGGCTGCCATGGCCAGGGCCAAGAATGTGTGCTTTTTCTTCATCATTTGCAAAAAAAATGTGGTTTGGAAATGGGTTTGTGTTCTCGATGCAAATGTAAAAGAGTTTCTTAAAAAGTTGTTAACTTAAATAGAAAATTTTCTTTTTATTTTTTAATTATTTGTTTAAGCCTCTGATTTTCAAGTGTTAATTTTTTGGTTGGTATTTTTAAAAGCACAATTTTTTTGAAAAAGGAAGCACTTTCGCTCTCCTTCTGGTTTCCAAGGAACTTTCGGGCCAGGGCCGATGCGGCCACGGCAGTGCGGCGGCGCCCGCCACCCGAGGCCCGCGGGCGTCCAGATTTCGACTAGCTTCGCGGCCTCCGGGGCCCTCAGCCCTGCCCGCCCCATGAAGCCCTCCCGCCCCGCCGCCCCCCAGATGGGCAAGGACGACATAGGCCTCCTGCTCTGGAAGCTCTCCGCGCCCGCCGCCGTGGGCATGATGGTCATGAGCCTCAACAACGTGGTGGACACCATCTTCATCGGCCACTGGCTGGGCACCCTGGGCATAGCCGGGGTCTCGGTGGTGGTGCCCGTGACCTTCCTGATCGCCATCATCGGCATGGCCCTGGGCGTGGGCGGCTCGTCGATCTCGGCCCGCGCGCTCGGGGCCGGGCAGCCCGCCCGCGCCGAGAAGGCCCTGGCCAACCTGCTGCTGGTCAACCTCGCGCTGGCCTCGCTGGCCTCGCTGCTGGCCCTGGCCTTCGAGCGGCCCATCCTGCTGGCCTTCGGCGCCCAGGGCGCGATCTACCCCTTCGCGGCCGAGTACTACCGCGTGAGCCTCTACGGCCTGCCGCTGTTCAGCACCGCCATGTTCTTCAACAACATGATCCGCTCGCAGGGCCAGGCCCGAGTGTCGATGCGGGCCATGATGCTGGCCGCCGTGCTGAACATCGTGCTCGACCCCATCCTCATCCGGACGTTCGGCATGGGCATGGCCGGGGCCGCCTGGGCCTCGAACCTTTCCTACCTGGGCAGTGTCAGCTTCAGCCTGAACTTCTTCCTGCGCGGGCCCAGCAGGGTGCGCTTCCGCCGCGCGGCCTTCCGCCCCGACTGGGGCATCGTGGGCGAGGCCATGGCCCTGGGCTCGACCAACTTCGCGCGCCAGGGCACCAACAGCCTGCTCACGCTGGTGGTCAACCAGGCGCTGTTCACCTACGGCGGCGAGGTGGGCGTGGCCGTTTACGGCATCGTCAACCGCGTGGTCATGTTCACGATGTTCCCCCTGACGGGCCTCGCGCAGGGCTTCCTGCCCGTGGCCGGCTTCAACTACGGCGCCCGGCACTTCGGCCGCGTCCGCGAGACCCTGGCCCTGGCCGCCCGCTACGGCATGCTGGCGGGGCTGCTGGCCCTGCTGGTGGTCGAGCTCTTCCCCAGGGCGCTGGCCTCGGCCTTCACCGACGACCCCGAGCTCGTGGACATGGCCTCCCACGCCCTGCGGATGGTGTTCCTGACCATGCCGCTGGTGGGCCTCCAGTTCCTGGGCGCCGGCTACTTCCAGGCCATCGGGCAGGCCGGGAGGGCCCTCTTCCTGGCCCTGAGCCGACAGGGGCTGCTGCTGGTGCCCCTGGTGCTGGTGCTGCCCCGCTTCTGGCAGATCGACGGCGTCTGGTACTCCTTCGTCATCGCCGACGCGCTCGCCTTCGCCATCACGGCCGCCTTCGTCGTGCCGCAGTGGAAGCGGCTCGAGCTGGCCCAGTCGCGCCACGCCGAAGAAGCAGAGGCCATGCCCCAGGCCAGCGTCGCCCCCAGCCCCAGTTGATGCCTGCTTGCTTTCGATGGTGGACGATCCCAACCCCTGTCCGACAAAAGCGCGCTGCCTTGCCAATCCCGAAGGGATGGAAGGGTGATAGCCCCGGATGAAATCCGGGGGAACCGCCGCAAATCATACCAAGTTGCCTTCCTTGGTGGCAAATACACATCGTCAGCATCCTGCGAAATTCGAATCAAATGGCAGGCATAAGTAAGACTTTGAAATTAGATTGTGTTAAATCTGAAATCAATGTTCGATTTTTTTCCACGAAAAACACGAAGAAAACGAAATTTTTTT
>JFJP01039211.1_pt1 | contig 14175 bp, 7 predicted proteins | sample 431651 | NCBI WGS metagenome assembly JFJP01 (sample SAMN02602958, study PRJNA72255) | Microbial mat metagenome, whole genome shotgun sequencing project. | biome: fresh water; feature: sink hole; material: water; isolation source: purple microbial (photo- and chemosynthetic) mats found in... | reverse complement strand
CCGATACCGATACCGATACCGATACCGATACGTTCAGCGAGATTGAAAACGCTCAAGAGCGAATCAAGCTTGGCAATGTTCTACGCCACTTAAACACCGTCCAATGTGAACGGCTGGACAAATTGATTACGAGTTTTGCCAAGAATGGCAAAAACCAGAACCAAAACCAGGTGTACGTCGACGCCCAACTCCAGACCGACCAGACGCAAGCAATCTGGCTCAATCACTTGGATTGCAGCGACAGTGGACACGCAACCATCCGGCGTGATGTCGAGCAATCCACCATCGAAGACGCTCAACAATTTTCCAGTTCCAACACGTCCAAACTGCGCAGGCTCGCCGAGCACAATGTACAGGACATCTTTCTGACGGGCTGCAATCGTATGCCTGGGTTTGAGGCTGCGACAAAGCGCCGACTGAAAGAGCGAGATTCGTCTTGTGCCATCCAAAAGGGCGCTGCACCTTCTGCACCTGTCCCTTACGACGGCAGCGAGCCCCCGCTGGTGTTTTCATCTCCACTGCTTGAACGCCAGGAGATCTTGCCCAGCGCCATGACCAATGCGCTGGCCATTGGCAGCACGGGGTCAGGCAAAACCGTCTCCTTCGTGATGCCTGCCCTGCGAGCGATGCTGGACTACCGCCTCGCGGATGGCAAGACGGCCAGCCTGCTGGTGATCGACCCCAAGGTCGAGTTGCTCAGCGTGGTGCAGAACCAACTCGCCGCCCTGGGCGAAAGCGAACGCCTGGTTGTGATTGGCCAGTGCGATCCCATCAGCTACTTTCAGGACGGCGATGGCCTGACACTGAGCGACCGTTTTGAGACAGTCAAAAGCTTGGTGGCGGCCCCAAGCGCACGGGGCGATGATGGGCGTTGGCAACTGTTTGCCGAGCAGCTCATCTTGGCGTTCCTGCGAGATGACCAACAGTTTGCCGATGTCTGCCACCTGCCCTTGCTTGAGAGCGTGGCTGCACTGGTCACGGGTGATGCCCAGTACCTTCGGCGCAACCAGTGGGTTGCGCTGCGCAAACTTTTGCTGCTGGGCATGGAGAGTGTGGCGAATCTGCGCCACATCTCGGATGTGTTTGACGTGCTGACATTCAGCGTCGGGATGACCGGGATGGATCGACCCCTGTCGCGTTACGTCGCACTCAGGGATGGCGAGCAGTTTTTCTACAACGCCCGTGGGGCGCTGACCGTGGTGGATGGCTTGGGCAGCAATGAGATTGAGCACTTGATGGACTTCAGCGTGCGCCGCCAGCTGGTAAAAGACCAGAGAGCCGATGTGGCTGAGCTTCTTGCGTCCGGCCGGGCCATTGTTTTCCAGCCGGCTCAGAGGGCGTCCCATGACCTGGTGGGTGCTGCCCTGAAGTCACTGTTCTTTCGCAACGTGATGGAGCGACAGGACATGAATCGCCCGGTGGGCTACTTTTGTGATGAGTTCCAGCGCTTCATCACCACCGACCCCGACACCGGTGAGCACACCTTTTTGGACCGCTGCCGAGCTTACCGGGTCAACTGCTTTCTGGCCACCCAGTCGATGGCAGCCCTGATGGCGGCAACCAGCAAAGCCGGGGCCAACGTCAGCAGTTCGCTTGATTCAATTTTGGTCAACACGCCCACCAAGCTGTGTTTCAGAACCACCGACAGGCACGCGCTAGATGTCATGAAGTCCTTCATCCCGCATGACCCCCAAAGTCAACTGCATGTGCTGAATTTTCGTCCACCGTCCTCCCTTCTGGTGGGGGAGTACTACTTCACCATGGGCCATCAATGGGGTCGAACCCATTACCGGTTGGCAAAGCAGACCCTGACATTCAAGCCAGACACTGTCTCCTATGGCCCTGAGCCATGCAAACGAGTCGACCGAAGCAGGTTGTTGCAGCAACCTTCGACGAAAGGAGTCATCCAATGAAAAATACCCACGATTTCTCATTGGTATGTACAGAAATGAGCCCCCACCAGGCCAGCTTGCGTTACACCGGTGACATGTGTCATGACGGGGCCCTGAGTCTCGAATCCCAGTTGGATCGCCTGTTTGGCTATTACAAATACCGCCGGGTCGTTCTCATGGTGGAGTCCCCCGGGGGCACCATTGATGGCCTGGATTATGTGTTGCGAGTGATGCAGCGCTGGGCCGCACAGGGCATGACCGTAGTTATTGGCACCACGTTCATATGCGCCAGTGCCGCTGCCTTTTTGTTGTCCATGGGTGAGTGGGGCCATCGCCGGGTGGATCGCAGCACCTTGTTGCTGTTTCACAGCGCCCGTGTGCAAAACGCGGCCGAGACCGAAATCACGGCGGAGTCCTCCACTAATCTGTCACATACGCTCAGCAGTGTGGACAGAAAACTGCTAGATGTGATGGTGAACAAGATGCTGCTGGAGACCGGCAACGCCCAACAACTGGCTCAGTTGGTGGTGTCGCGTTTGCGCCATGTCGAACTGAGCTGGAAAGAACTGGCGTCCAACCTCAGCACCTTCACCATGGCGTCTGATGCCACGAGCAGCCCGCCCTGGCTCAAGGCGATCAAGAAGTGGGCGCGCTCTGGCGCTGATGCGAGCAGGTTTGTGCCGGACTTCAAGAAATATTTAAGCCGGCGCATGCAGCTAAATAGGCGCATGGACCTGCGTGAGGCCTATGTGCTGTGCCTGATTGATGAGGTGGTGGACGTGTTGACGCCAGATTCACCCCACGCCACTGTCATGACCGAGAACAGGTTGCAGGTGGCGGTGCCGCAGAGCGCAGCGCGCCCAACAGCAGCACCAGATACACCAGATACACCAGATACACCAGATACACCAGACACACCAGATACACCAGACACACCAGACACACCACAATACCGGGTTGGCAACAGGCCCCGGGGCAACCTGCCATCATTGCCGGATCGTGTACGCTGCCATCTATCCCGATGACGTGCAACCCCTGGCCAGACAACGCGCTTATATTCTGATCACCCACAAAGCCCCGTCTTGCCATCCCTATGACTTTGAGGCACCCGATGAGATGGCCCGCTCCATGCGGGTGGTGCGCACATTCCACGGTCACCACCATGATGACCGAAGCGATGAATACGCCCTGGTGCGCGAAAAGCTGGGTTTTGATGCGCGGGCGGTGGACTATTGCGGCATCAAAAACGGGCTGGGTCACTTCTTCCTTTCCGGGCCAAAGGGCTGGTGAGGCAAAGCAAGGCGCAACTAAACCATCCCCACGGATAAATCTATATGAAGTAAAAACACTTATATTGACGAGTGAGTGAGTGGAATAAAACTATTAAGCATAATATTTCGGCCAACCTTGCGGTTGGCCGATTTTTTCTTGCCTCGCGAGTAAGGCTAACCCCCGGCCTACGGCCGACCCCTCTACACGAGGGGTAAACATCCGTGCTTATCAAAGGAAAGGCAGAACAGCCAATCAAGTGCTACGGCCTGCTGCTTACATGGTTTGCGCCCATTAAAGCCAACGGCAATCCGCGCGGATCACTTTTGGACACCAGTTCTGGCATTCATGACCACGAAGCTGATCCAAGGTGAATCACGTCAACTCGATGTGGCCGGTTACGACCCATTGCTGTCGTAGCGACTACCCAAATCGATGCCCGATAGCCGACATTCACGCGTCTACAGTTTTTTGCCGCCAATGTCCGCTACCGAGGTGGCCCATCCTCAAAGTGGTCGTCTCGTGATGGCCAAGAGCCGTCACCCGCGACTGTCCGCTGTCCGGTAACGAAAAGCTCGCGGGTTACCCGAACATGTTTCGACACGCGGAAAATTTGCGGTCGTGGTTGCAAGAGCGACGTCATTAGGCATCGGTATCCATGTGGGTCGGATCGAACTCGTAGACGACGCTACCCTTACCAACAGCTCGAAACCTCCCAGCCGCCGGGGCCGAGAAAGGGTTGGCAAGGAGCGTTGGAGTCATTTGCACTGGGTCGCCAACGTTGGACAAGTACAGAATCCGATAGCGATGCTCACGATCGGTGCGATAGCGTTGCGCTGCGAAGATCTCGGTGGGACCCATCTCGAATCGCAGCGGGTTGCCGGTACTCGCTTTGACTTCGTAATAGTAGGTGCGACTCTTTGTCGTGACAATGAAATCGTAGCCCAAACTGTCCGAGCCTCCGCTCGTGTTGAGAACCGCATCGCGGTAACCAGACACCCAAATGCTTTCGTCGACCGCATCGAGATTGTGTCGGCGGCGCAGCCATTCACGGGCCCAAAGCTCGCCGATTAGGCCGACCGCAAGCTTCTGTTCGTCGGACATGCCGCTCTCGGGCAATTTCGGAGCACCACGGCTACTCCCTCCTCCCGAGCCTCCGCTCGCCTTGGTGAGATCCATCGGCTCAAGCTTGGCGTCATTCGATGAAACGTGATCTAAAGCGGGCGCTCGAGCTGCGGCCGCGGCGACCGCGGCGGCAATGTCAGCGTACCCATCTGAGTGCGCCGACATCGTCACGCCGGAGAACTGCACCTGCGATCGGCGGCGCTGATGTTCGGCCCGCGCCGCCTTAGCGAGTTCCTCGCTACTGGCAATGCTGTCCGTCGACAGGCCCCAGGACGCCAAGTCCGCGTTTGCTGGGTGTCCGACGGGCCAGACCCCGTCAAGGGACAGCCAATAGGCGATCTGGCCTTCATCGAGCGACCGGAAGTCAAGCCAACCGCTGTCCCGTGCACGCCCAATACAGGCGTCGTGTGCCGTTTCTGGGTTGACCCATGCTTGACGCACCTCACCGGTGGTTGCGATGCCGGGCGCACGAACCCACGCAGACAGAATCGGCGCGAATTTAACCCAGAAGCTACGAAGCAGGGCCCCGTTGGACGTCCTGCTTTCGTTGAGTGTGAGGTTTAGCGGTATCTCTGCAGTCTCGGATGGCAAGAGGTCATCGATCCACCGATCGATATGTGCGTTCATCAGCCCCTCGGGTAGTTCGTCATACGCAGTAAACCAGGCTGGATCCGGAGAAATGGCGAGGCCCCCATCCCTCGCGACTACATACGCGCTGAGGGCCTCTCCCCTGTCGAACGTTCCGGTAGCGCGCACGCGCAAACTCTCAACGGTCACGGGTTGGCGCAGGCGCAAATGTCGCGTCCACGCATCCCGGTGCATTTGCTCGTTGCTTACGGGCTTGTACCTGCCACCAATTGCAGCGATGGCCGCGTTGAGTTGAGCGATGGGCAACGAGAATTCTCTCTTAAGGTCGGACAGATCGACAAGGTGCATCATTCGTTCCTCGAGATCAGCCAGTGGCATCCCAAGGCTGAGTGCCAACGCTTCCAGTGCTGCGCGCAGTTCCTCGTCGCGAGGATCGTCCTGTGCCGAGAGTTCCTGCAGGCGCGACGTGGTCTCCGGCGTTCCGATGCAGGCGGCGAGCGGGATGGCGAGATCGAGCATCCCAATCAGGTCTCCGCTTGCAAGGCGACGTGTTTTGCGGATAGCCTCTGGATCGACGCCCAGCGCCGCCGCCACGATCGAGTCGTCGGGTGTTTCTCCAGACTGATCTCGCATGGAAGCCGCTAGCCGCAACAAGGCTGCGTCGAGTCCGTGCGTTAGCTCCCGCGAACCGAGGGCCGCCGCGAGTTGACCCGCCGCTCCTGCGAGATAGTCTAAGGTGAAAGGTCCATCTGCAGCCTGAATTATTAGCACTGGACCGACGGCTCGGTGGAGTGTGAGTGCGCCGCGCAACGACGGAGGCAAGGCGACCCGCTCATCGCCATGCGCGATCTGAATCTGCCTGCCCATGACCACCGCCAAAGCTATCGCGGCGCGCCGAATCCGGCCCAGCGTGTTCTGAGTTGATTGAACGAATGCGCTGCTCTTGTGCTCGGCGACGCAGACGAGGAAGTCGACGATCCATGGTCCGACGATGCCGGTCAACAACTGGCTCGGCGTACCTTCATCGAACTTGATGCCGTCTATGTAAACCTCGGCCGGCTCGTCGGAGATGCGGCGGAACCTCCCCGGTGCGCTCGCGTTGACCCAATTCCACGCAGCTATCGTGTCCCCACGCACGAGATCAAAGACAGGCTCCCCGACCTCCTCGAGCAACTGCTTCTTCAGTCCATCAAGCTCATCGTCGAAGTAGGCCACGGCGGGCCCATCCCCTGTTGTGGACACAACGCCAATTTCGCCGTCCGCGAGTACCGGCACGCACGAGCCGGCCTTGGGCGAGCCCTCTTTGCGTGCGCTGGTCCACATACGCCGAAACAGCTCCTGGAATCGTCGGACGTCTCGAATGTCGGAGATTCGCGAGGATGCTGCCTCAGCAAGCGCCACAAGGGCCCGTCCGGCATGCCGCTCGTCGTTGAACAGCCCAAGCCGCGCGCGATCCTGAAGCCACTCGAGCGTTGTCGCGTCGATCGCGGCGGCCACCTGATGCACCACGAAATCGACGAAGCGTGGTGGCCGCTCCTCGTCGGTGTCGAAGTACCACGCGACCGATGGTTTGACGAACCGCAACTGACCTCCTGGCCGCGTCACTGGCAGCCACTCTGCGCCAGTCAGGAAGGCGTTCAACGGTGTCGACAAGCGGTGCGGCTCGGTTGCGATTGCGCCGGTATCGGCACGCACGGCGCGGAACGATCGATGTTCATCTCCAAACGCTCGCATGGCCAGCGCAACCTGTACCGCGTAGTCCCGCCGCACCTCGATCGGAAACGACTCGTGCTCGCACTGGCCAGGGATGCGCCAGGGTCGCAACTCTCCGCGATACTGGCGCGAGGTGTACATGCGGGCGCAGTCCTGCGTGAGCTGCGCGCGCCAGTGCGAGCGCAGCACTTCGGCGAGTCCCGTCACTCTGTGCGAGATGGCAGCCGGCAGACTGGTGGGATAGCCGGTCGGCTCCGAGGCGACACTCTCGCCGCCGACGGGTCGCAGGCAATCCGTTACACCGGCTGCAGAGAGGAAGCGCACCCAATCAGACGGGGTTCCATGGCGGATCGGCCATGCAACATGCTCGAGCAGCAGACGCGCCAGGGATCGCCTCAAATCCTCAGAACCATCGGCGGTGATCCGCAGTAGCGCGTGCAACTTCTTGCCGTTCGGAACGTCCCAGCCAGTACCAAACATCGCGGCCTCGGCGTCGATCCAGCCTTCGGCCGTCGGCACGAAGAAGCCGGCTGAGCGTGTCTCCTTGTCAGAGAGCGACCGGCCACTGTTCCATAGACGAAAGGCCCATTCGAGCGCCTGTTCTCGGGTGCGGTCGGCGCTGGAGGACCGGGTCACTCCGGCGAGGGTACGTAGCACATCGCGGGTGTCGTACTCGCGCGCCAGCTTGCCCGCAATCAGGAACGAACGGCCGGGGCGATGACCGCCATCGTCCTTCAGCCACGGAACGTCACGGTTCAACAAGGCGAACCCCTTGCGCAGTGTCGCCGGCAGGCGCTCCAGGGGTAGAGATTGCTTGCTTGCGTCGTCGTCGACGTCTGTGTCCATGGATAACACGGGTGCGAAATAGACGTCCGCTGCGCGCCGACTGCGGCCGGTGCTACCGCTTGCAGGCAACTCGCTGCTGATCAGGTCACCGCTCACGCTGAGCAAGAACCGCTTGCCGAAGAGGGTCGACGCATGGCCAGCCAGCGCGAAGGACACCTCATCGTAGAACACAGCCCACCGTTCCGGTCCAACTGCATCCTCGTGCATCTTTCCGGCGATTCTTTCCACCCAGCATGCGACAACGTCGGCGGGTGGTTTGAAGTCGGAGTGGCGAAGACGCAGGAAGAGATGGTCCAGCGCTGCTCGTTGATTCAAGGTGAGCGAATCGACCAAGATCCGACCATCACCGACCTCGCAAACGCTCTTGGGCGACATGCATGCGTCGTCGGGAGCAACCCATGCATAGGCATCCTTGGGCGACGCCCATGCAATCGCGTCGTCCTGGCCGCGTACCGGGAGGAACTCGCGATTCAGGATGCCTTGGCCGTTGTCGCCCATCGCGTGCTTCAACGTCTCGATATACGCCTCGTCCCAACACAAGAGGCTGACGACTGCGTTCGGCGCTTGCGGCCACTCGCTCTTGACCAGGAACCCGATTAACTGGCAACTCAGCCATGCGGCCATTCGCATAAAGAGATTGTTCAGACGATTCGAAACGTCGACGGTTCGACGGTCCATCTTCGTGTAGAAGTTCGCGTTGATGTAGCCAGGGAACGGGGCCTTGCCTTCCGGCCCGAGCGGCAGGAAGCAATACAACCTTCCTGCATCCAAAGGAGCACCAAGCGGGACGGCGACACTGATCCGGGGAGCGCCTTCCCAAGCCTTCCAGCTTTCCGGCACCTCACCCTTCTCGAGGCTCGACTGAAGCGCATCCCTGAATAGTTTTTCGTCGATGTCCCAATTTGCAGCGACGAACTCCGCCGAACCAAGGCGAAGCTTGGCCACGGTCACGGGCGAGTCGACGTTGAACCCAGGCGGCTTCAGAGTCCAGGTCTTCTGAACCGACCGCTCCATCACGAATGGTTCGCCAGTTCCGGTATCAAGCGAGATGCGACCGACCCGCTCGAGAAACAGGTGAAGCGGTGTCTTCAGGCCCAACAACACGTCGAACTCCGCCCGCACCGCTTGAAGAGCGTCAGGCGATTTCAGTGGCAATCGAACGACTGTGGCGAATCCTGCCATTGCAAACCGCGCAACAGCGACACCAGGTTCGGCGGGGACAGGCACGTGCCAGCACGGCAGGTTGCGCGCCATCTCCTCAGCAATGCCCTCCGGTTTGCCAGCCAGTTGGTCGCGCAAGTCGTCTATGGTCGCGAAGCGGAAGCAATAGCCATCGAAGGTGCCTCTTCCCCCTTCGCCCTGAACCGAATAGATCTCGGGCCAGTTGCAAACCTGCAGCACACTTCGGAAGCCGAGCCCCTTGTTGCCGATGCCTGCATTGACGGGCTTGCTGCTCAGCGCGATGTTGGTAATGGCCTTGAGGTTGCTGCCGTTGAAGCCAACTCCGCGGTTTGCAACGTAGAAGCAGCCGTCACCATCGGAGGCGTCCAGAACTATGGAGATCTCGCCATCTGTGCGTGACGGATCGTGCGCGTCGTGGGCATTCTGGATAAGCTCTACGAGAAAGCGGTTCCCGTAGTCGTCAGAGACAAACTGCGACATGTTCCGAACACTTTGATAGAGGCTCGGATCATTGCGGGCGGCCAAGTAACTCGAGATCCGCTGACGCATGAGCTGCACAACCAAGTCTGCGGGTGGGACCTCGTTGATATCAACGCCCGGTTCAAGTGTTACAGCCATATCGTTTATTCTTCCTGATGGTTTGTGATAACCGCTGACGCTCCGTGCATCTTCTACTTCTTCGCCACTACGACGTGCCGCAACCAGACCGCGAGTGCCGTACGGTGTGTAGATGATATGGAGATGATATGGTGTTGTGCTCGGATCCCTCGTCTTGATGACCGCGTGGCCGGAAGTGGGGGGCTATGTGCGCCCAGCCGGCTGATGTGGTGGACGCGAAACTGACGGTACCAGTGGGCTTGGTCGCACTGCGCACAGGCGTTATGAGCCGGGTGCGTATTCGCTTTTGCTTAGCGCGCTTTGATTCGACCTGCCTCCAGCAGCCCATGATCGGCCGTGGCGGCGCATGGTCAGGCGGTCACTGACACTAAAGTGATGGGCTGTGGTTGTACTGATCCGTCGGAACGCATGGCGCTTACTGCGAGGGTCTCGAGCCTAGCTCGTGGTAACATATGTGCTACCAATAGGGCGAGCTTGGCGACGGGCTCAACGACAACGGTGCATCCTTTACCGGCGAGGGAACTTATGGCACTTACGCGCGACTTCAAGGAGTCGATCCAGGCAAGGGGCATAGCCGATCCGAAGTTCTGCGACGCCCTGCTGAAGGAAGGCATCGAGACCTTGCTGGCCGGTGACGTCGACGGTGGCAAAGCAATCCTGCGTGAGTACATCAAGGCGACGCTAGGCTTTGAAAAGCTTGGCGCCGACACCGATTCATCTCCAAAGAGCCTGATCCGCATGTTCGGCCCTGGGGGCAACCCGCAAGCGCGCAACCTGTTCGGCGTCATCAGTCATCTTCAGCGTCACGCCGGTCTTACGCTTCATGTCACGGCACAGCAGAACGGACGCGCGAGATGACTGTGCGTGACGTGCCGGCAAGTAGCCCAAAAAATATTAGATCCGCTCTGGCGCGGGTGCAAACAAGCGGATTTCACCATGGAATCGCAGCCATGGGCCTCAGTACAAACAACGCGATGATTCGCAAAGTGAAGGGGTGATATCGCATGAACGCCGATATTCTTAAGAGGGTGGTCCGAGCCATTGCCGACGGATCGCAAAGTGATCTGGATCGCCTTGCAGGCAAAATTGTCGAAGCGGAACGCCAATCCGGTCATGGCAGGCTGGCTGCACAACTCGATGCGATCCTCAAGCAGTCGAAGCCGAAACGCACGCAGCCTTTGCCAGCGCCATCAGCCGACATTAACCGAACACTCAACGAGTTACCGATGAGTCGGCGGCATGGCGAAACGCTGGCGACGCTGATTCCGACGGAACACCTTGAACACCACATGGTGTTGCCAGAGGCCGTTGAGCAGCGCTTTGCCCGCATTGAGTCCGAGTATGCAGCTCGTGACCGGTTGCGCACATTTGGCCTTAAACCAAGGAAGACTGTTCTTCTGTATGGCCCACCAGGTTGCGGAAAGTCGTTAGGTGCCAAGCGCCTGGCATGGAATACTGGCCTCCCACTGATGAAGGTTCGGTTCGACATCCTGATCTCATCATTCTTTGGGGAGTCAGCACAGAATCTGCGATCCATCTTTGGCGCTGCAAAGGAAAAGCCTTGCGTGCTATTGCTGGACGAGTGTGACTTCATCGCTCGATCTCGGACGAACTCGAAGGACATCGGCGAGGTGTCGCGGATCGTTAACTCACTTCTTCAGCTCATGGAGGAATACGACGCACCTGGACTGCTGGTCGCCACGACCAATCTTGAGTCAGCTCTGGACCCTGCACTCTTCCGGCGTTTCGACGATGTGTTCTCAATCCCGTTGCCTGGCCCAGTCGAGATCGAGAGGCTTTTGCGGATGACACTCACCACCGTACGGATGGAGAAGAACATTTTCTGGGATCAAATGGTAGCGAGGCTGAAAGGATCCTCTGCAGCAATGGTTGTCAAAGCGGGTCAGGATGCTGCCAAGGCTGCTGTTCTGGCGGGCGGTTTGGCACTATCAAACGAATCGCTTGTTCAAGCGATTGACGAATTGCAACGGCACGATGCCTCACAAGTGGCGTAGTTTATGCCGGGCGCACACAATTTTGAATATCTGCCGCTGATACGCACTTTCAAAGGTCCAGCCAGGCTGCGCGGGGGCGGTGATCCGTCTCCACAAACGATCGCAAACAAAAACGCGCGCCAAGCACACAGTAATACATTGGACACTGCGGCCCAAGCGTTCAGTGCGGCTTGGGAAGCGCGGAAGGCCGAACGGCAAGCGGCGGGCGTAGCCCTGCCAGATCTCCCGTCTGGCGTTCCAATCCTACTACAAGTCGATCCAGGCCTCGACCTGGACGTATTGCGTCAGAAGTTCGCTTTCGAAATTGTCGCAGAGCAAGAGGAAGGTTATGTGATTGTGGCGTCTGAAGATATTCAGATCGCTCCCTTTCGCGCGATGCTCCAAGGCTTCGCTGTCACGATGCATGGGTCGGCAACGATTGCTCAAGTACACAAGCTGTTTGACGATCCGAATCAAACGGATCGCCTGGGCCGTATCCTTTCTGAACACCTAATGAACAATTGGGGCAACATCGCAGACGACCAACTCTATATTGCAGACATTGGCATTGCGTGTACCGGGACCAGGGACATTCCGACGCGCCCTAAGCGAGGGAAACGTGCAACAGACGCAGAGTGGGCCGCCAAAGAGTTGGCATGGTCACAAGCTCGCACCAATGCCTACAACGAGTGGGAGGACATTAAGATGGAGCGCGAGGGCACGATCCAAAGAATCACCGCCTTCTATCGCGCTGAAATCCTGCACCTTGTTGACGGAGCTGATTTCGACGCGGGTGTTCTTCCCGACAGCTTCACGGTTAGATTGAAAATCTCGGGGAAAGGGTTGAGAGATTTCGTTCTCAACTATCCTTATGTTTTCGAGGTTGTCGAACCAGAAGACATCGCACTCCCACAAAATCTCGGCCAAGCGGTTGCTCAAGCACCACCAGTAGTCACGCCTATCCCGCCCGATGCCGATGCCCCTTTAGTTTGCGTGATCGACAGTGGAATTCAGGAGGGCCATCTCCTTCTTCAGCCCGCCATCGACCTGACTACATCGCACTGCTTCCTGCCAGGCAAGACCGTAACCGATGTGGGTGACTACGTCACCGGAGGCGGCCACGGAACGCGCGTCGCCGGCGCGGTCTTGTACGGCGAACAGGTGGCCAAAGCCGGGACTCCCAAACTGCCGTTCTGGATTCAAAACGCACGCATACTCGACGACAACAATCGAATGCCCGATGAAGTCTTTCCGGCCGAAGCCATACGAGCGATAGTCGAGCATTACCACCTCAAGCCGCGAGCCACACGCATCTTCAATCACTCCATCAATGCTTACGGCTATTGCCGCCTGCGATACATGTCGTCGTGGGCAGCCGAAATCGATGCTCTCTCGAATGAGCATGATGTCTTGGTTGTTCAAAGCGCCGGCAACATTCGGCCGATTGGACCGATGCCGTACCCTGGCGTGAAGGATCACCTGGACGCTGGTCGCGTGTATCCCGGGTATCTCTACGAACCAGCGGCCCGTGTCGCCAATCCAGGACAAAGCCTGCAAGCTCTGACGGTTGGCTCTATCGCCTATGACGCGTTTGAAGTTGGTAGCTGGCGCAGCTTCGCGACTGAGCCTGACGGTCCGTCGGCGTTTTCGCGTTCTGGACCCGGCATCTGGGACGTCATCAAGCCAGAAGTGGTCGAGTACGGAGGGGACTTCATCCGCACGAATAATCAACCGCATGACGTTCAAGGGGGTGGCGGCATTCCAGCGGCTTGCCCTGAGCTGGTTCGGTCGACCATGTTTCCACCGGGACCGATCGCCGATCGCGACGCAACCGGTACTTCATTTTCCGCGCCGAAAGTGGCCCGGATTGCTGCACACTTGCAACGGATCTTGCCTGATGAGCCGACGCTGCTATATCGTGCACTCATAGTGCAATCTGCACAATGGCCGACTTGGGCTGAAAGCATACTGACGCAACTGCGAGCGCCAAACGGGCAGCTACCCCACGCGCTGCGGCAACAGTTGCTCAATGATGCTTCGCAAATCGTCCGCTCTATTGGCTTTGGAGTTCCGAACGAATCTCGTGCCACAGTCAACACAGATCATCGGACAACGTTGATAACGAGCAGCGAGACGTCGATCCGTGCAGGCGATTGCCACATCTACCAAGTGCCAATACCAGCAGCTATGCGTCAGCAAGCGGATGATTACGATGTCCGGATTGATGTGACGATGTCCTATGTAGCTCAGCCGCGCCGTACGCGCCGCAGGCTTCGCCGCTATCTATCCACATGGGTTGACTGGATTGCCAGCAATTTGGGTGAGGGCCTCGACGACTTCCGTGTTCGAGCCATGAAGGATGAAGAGAACCAAGGTGAACCGCTACCCGGCTCAACGCTTCCCTGGACTCTTCATGAGAAGTCGAATTCGGGTCTAGTTCGCGACACTCGGCGCAATAGCGGTACGGTTCAAAAGGATTGGGCCACTGTGAAGTCAAACACTTTGCCTGACCACTTCTGTATCTCAGTGCGCGGACACCAAGGTTGGAGTCATGATCCTGACACAGCTGCACGCTACGCGCTCGCCGTCACGTTCGAAATCGTTGGCCAGGAAATTAGTATCTACGACCCACTGCGGACGGCCATCATTGAGCTGCAAACCCAGATCAAAACTGACGTTGAAGTCGAGATGGAGGTCGAAGTCGACGAGTAGGGCGGCCGAGGCAAATTCGCAGTCGGGCCAATGGAAATTTGGCGGGACGTATGCAGTGTGCACACACCGCCATCCGCATTGAAATTTCACTGTCCCATGTATGTCGGCTATCGGGCGCTGATTCAGGTGCTCGCTACAACCGCTTTGGGCACCGACATGCCGATGGCCAATGTCAGCTTTCCGGCATGTCCACGGCCGGACCGAGTTGACTATTCGCGCAACAGGTGCACAGTTGT
>JFJP01006187.1_pt1 | contig 14175 bp, 13 predicted proteins | sample 431651 | NCBI WGS metagenome assembly JFJP01 (sample SAMN02602958, study PRJNA72255) | Microbial mat metagenome, whole genome shotgun sequencing project. | biome: fresh water; feature: sink hole; material: water; isolation source: purple microbial (photo- and chemosynthetic) mats found in... | reverse complement strand
AGGGCAAGGTTCGCTTTGGCCTGCCGCAGCACGCCTTGCGGTTTTATTTTCCGGCGCTTTGGCCAGAGGCTCAGGTCGATGATTAAGTGATGTTTTGGCTGCTAGCCCTTATTCAGAAAGCGCAAGTAGCTATTAAATTTATATCAAGTATCAAATCTTGATTGACCGTCCGGTCACGTTGCGACATCTTCAGCATCCATGCAAGTGGGTTGGTTTTCGCCGTAAGAAAAGCGTGTCGCTGAGCACGAACGCGTAGTCGTAATTTCCAGTAGTGAGCAATTCATCGCCAGCTTGCTGGGGACCACTGCCGAAGCTCCAGATATAGTCATCAAGCATCAGCCATCCATAGTCAGCCAGATAGGGTGCCCAGTCTCGGATGTCGGCACATACGTGGTCGTATCGGTGGTTACCGTCGATATGGAGCAAAGCGATGCGGCCCTGAAGCGACACGGGGTCGAGTCCTTCTGCCTGATAGCGACCGATCTGAATGGCACGGGCGTAGATATCGATGGCCTGCTCCGAAGGGGCGCGAATATAGCTCAGTCCTCGCGTTGTTGCAGCGGTAGCAAGAAAATGACTGAATATCTTGTCAAAATCTTGCGACTGCGCCTCAATGTTAAGCAGTGCGGCGGCCATCCCCTGGTTATTGCCATTTGCCAATTTCCATGGATCCACACAAATGGTGGAACCGATGCCGTAATAACTTGCCATCCATGCCATGGCCTGGGCAGAACGTCCGAACAGTGAGCCTATTTCCACCACATCACCGACTGGGCACAGACGGGCGATGCTGCACAGTCCGGCGAGTTTTTCGTCGTCGGACTCACCTGGGGTATGCAGAAAACACCGATGTAGTCCGGCGAGTTGACTTACCGTAAGCGGTGCACGAAGTCCTTGCGACGGCTGCGGTAATGCCTGGGTTATCACTTCTTCCGCCTGATTCTCAGCCCAACGGAGGCTCGGCACAAAATCATTCCAATATTCGTCGAAGGGATGGGGCGCGCAAAGACTAAAAAATGCGAATTTCTGGGCTTTTTGAATGTTCTGGATACGCCACCATACTGCATGATGGGGTGCATAGACGTGCGTGATGCCGTATTTTTTGAGAGCATCCAAAAAGTCATTTTCGAAGGCTGTTTCGGTAATGAATGGCAAGTAAAAATGGGCATCTAAGCCTTGGAGTACCGGCGGGCTATGCACCGAACTCGCCCCGACTATCTTGAAGTCCAGTGCACGAGCTGTCCGGGCAAACGCAACGGCGGAGTCAACGGTCGATGGGAATACCAGCAATGTTTGCTTGCTCATATGATTGGGTAGGTAGAGGTCATCCGAGTTCCAATGGTTACCAAACTATGCTTTTGATCTCCGAGTAAGCATCGAAGGCAGCGACACCCTTCTCTCGCATCATTGCACCGGATTCCTTGATCCCGCCGAAGGGCACACTGATGTCGTCGCCACCATAGCGGTTGAGATACACAACACCAGACTCAATGCGGGCTGCATATTCAAAAATACATCGCAGGTCCGGATTGCCGGAATAAATGGCCGCAGCCAGACCGTAACGGGTACCGTTCACGATCGCAATGCCTTCCTCTATTGTTTCGAAGCTGTTGACGGCCAATATCGGCCCAAAGAGTTCCTGCTGGACAAGGGGTGAGGCAAGCGGCGCATCAACGACAACGGTTGGACTAAAGTATGCTCCGCCCGTGACTGGTGTTCGGCGATCTCCACCGTACAGGATACATGCTCCGCGTTGGCGCGCATCAGCCAGTTGCTCTTCGAAGCGCGCCATGACCGCATGATCAACCAATGCACCAACACGGGTTGTTGGCAGACGTGGATCCCCAGGCTCGTAATCGGGTAGCAGAGTAACGAGTTGCTCCAAAAAGGCATCCCGTTTTGAGCGGTGAACCAGAACTCTAGCGCATGCGTTGCAGGTTTGACCAGCATTTAGAAAGATACTATTTGCTATGTCCAGCGCTGCTTTTCCGTTGTCAGCCCAGTCTTCGCACAATAACGCAGCACCTTTTCCTCCCGCTTCAAGGGCCACACGTTTGACGCGGTAGCGCGCTGCATGCTGTTGAATTTGGCGTGCGGTGTCTGTCGAGCCCGTGAAAAAAATTGCCTCAAGTCCGGGATGTGCAACTAGGCCTGCACCTGCACGTTCACCCTGGCCGGGTACGACGTTCACGACACCAGGCGGCAGCCCACATTCGCAGGCCAACCAGGCTGTAAATAGCACGCTCGCCGTCGCTTGTTCAGCTGGTTTGAGCACAACACAATTGCCGGCAGCCAGCGCCGGGGCGAGTTTCCAGGCTAAGTTTTCAGAAGGGTAGTTCCAAGGCAGGATCGCCCCAATCGCCCCGATTGGCTGACGCAGCATTAACGCATAACGATCAGGCATTGGTGGCGCAACACTGTCGTACATCTTGTCGATCAGTTCTGCAAACCAGCGATAGCATTCCACAGCTTTGGGTATGTCCTGTGTCAGAAGTGATTTCTTGGCTTTGCCCATGCTCAGACAATCTAGTTCGGCCAGCACTTCTGCATTGGCAGCAATGGCATGAGCCAAATTTTGCAATATCGCCTTGCGCGCTGATGGCCGGAGCATGCGCCAACGACCATCGCGGTGCGCCCGTTGACACGATGAGACTGCTTGGTCTACCCCGCTATCGCTGGTATCCATGATTGCAGGGAGTTGTTGACCATCTACTGGAGAAAGGCGATTGACTTCGCCAATCGCCAATTCCGGCCACAACCGACCATCAATGAACGGTGCCAAGGGAAAGTTGAGCGAGTTCATGGAAGTCTGGATGGTGCCGCAAGTGCACGCCGGTTCAGCTTTCCGTTCGCCAGTCTGGGCAGGCTCTCGACAAAACGGAAAATCTGTGGTTGCTCATCAGGACTCAATTTTGCAAGTGCTTGCAGCGACAAAAGTACTTTTATCGCCTCTGAGGTACTACCTGCCCCAGCAATCGCCAAACCGATCTGCTCACCTAGCAAGACGTGCGGTATCGCAAAAACTGCAATTTCTACCCCTTCTGGCAAGACTTGGCTGAGTTCGTGTTCTATACGATTTGGGAATACGGCCACACCGCCACGCTTGATGCACTCTTTGCTGCGACCGATGATACGTAGTCGCCGCCCGTCCAATTCAGCCAGATCGCCGGTGGCAAAATAGCCATCTGCATCTACCCCGCTTGGGTGTGGCTGTCCGTCTTGCCAGTAACCCAGCATGGGAAAGGGGCTCTTCAGCCACAGCTCAGGTAGTTGTGCTTCATCACTAATGATCTTTGCTTCAAAGCCGGGGAGTAGTTCGCTCCAGTCATCACCGCTTGCTGCGCTGGTGATTGACTCAACGGTTGCCGGGCCACCGCACTCAGTTATACCAAAGACGTTATGCAAATAGAGTCCTGTCCGCTCGGCAAAGAGAGCACGAACACTTGGCGGAATCGGGGCTGACGTGCTTTGCACATAGACGGCATGCTGCACCAAACGATCACGCATGCCGGGGTCGCGTGCCAGCATGGCCAAGTTCGCAGCAATAAGCGGTGTAACACTAAATGTATTGGGATTGAAACGTGATTGATTCTTCCAGAAGTCAAGTGCAGATTCGGCACAGAAACGCGGCCCCTCAATGACTGCCCCCCCAGCAGCAAACACAGCAAACAGCGCATTCATAAGTCCTGCCATATAACTCATGGGAAGGACGTGGTAAACACGAGTCTGCCGTGAAAACCCGCTGGCCTGTGCGAAGTTTTGAGCTGAACGCAGGAAACCAAAAGCAGAAAGCGTAATCAGCTTGGGCACAGAAGTCGTGCCAGAACTGGCCGCAAGAACAAATGGCACATCCGCCTCAGGTAGGATGTCTAAGGGTTCTCGCTTTGGCGCAAGAGCAAAAAACGTAGCAGGTTCAGGTAGCAACACAGCCCCCGCGCGCGCGATAAGTTCCTCTTGATGTGCAGTAGGCAGATTCACTTGTAACGGAAGCAGGGCAAGCCCTAGTCGTAATGCCGCATGAGTAATCACAGCATGATGCCACCCGTTCACCCATGCATAGGCGACCACTTTCTGGGGATGACTGCCGAGAAGATCAATGAGCACGCCGGCCCAACGCGCGGAACTTGCCAATAAATCACCATAGGTGTGCATAGCCCCATCCGGTTCAATCCAGCAGGAAACGGTTTGCCGTGTCACTAGGTCCGCGAACCACGAAACAGGGCCAGATTGATGAGAACTTTTCATACGTTTGCCTGGTGTCGCTGGATCAGACGAGCTAAGCCACCGACGGTTCGAAAATCGGCCAAACCAAAGTCTGAATCGGCAAAACTGACTGCGAAACTTGCTTCGAGATAACCAATGAGTTCAATGAGGCCAAAGGAATCGACCCAGCCAGCTCTGTATATATCTTCATCGGGCAAAGGCCGTTCCGACACTATTGCGGCAGGGCGCTGCTGCAACCAATCAATGATGCTTTCTTGAATAACACAGGTAGAAGTCATAAGCGGAGAACTCAAATCGGTCGAATTTGACCGGTCACCCAGTCTTCAACAAAGAGATTGCTTTCATGCCGAATACAGTGCATCGTACAGTCGCGCGCTGGATCAAGTTTGGACATAACCTCTGCACGTTGGGCGCTTTGCCATACTACTTTGAACTCGCTCTTCGTGACATCACCAACTCGCTTATCGTCGCGCCCGCGGAAGTACGGACAAACATAAACCCCGGATGGGGTAATCAAAGTGCGCATCTGTGCCACCGCACAACGATGATAGGGTTTGGGCTCAGTGGGCGACTTGTGTGCAAAGAAGTCCGGCAGTTTGGTCGCCAACAACACTTTGAAACTATCTGTCTCTAGCCTAATCGCCTGCTCAGCTGCTTGACTGGCGAGCTGAGTGATCTCCTGATTCATTAAGATAAGAAAATGATTTTCGTCATACATTGGCTTGAGCTCGAAATAGTCACAGCCAATATCTTTGGCTAACCCAGCCGCAGCATAAATTTCACCAACATTGGTGACGGATTGTTTTGTCTCGCCTGCAACTCCATTGGCGAAAGCCGGTTGCAACGGAATGATGCGTTTGCCGTTGGCTGCTTTTGGACCTGCCTCGGGCGCTTTCGAATAAAGCCCGTCGCAATAAATCATAAATGAGTATCCAAGTTTGCCACGCTTCTTTGCTGCAAACTGCCGCATGTTATTGATCACCTTTGGAAAAAGCGACTTTCCTGACGGACTGGGACGAAGTTGCTGAAAAGTGGCTGCAGTCGCAGCATCAATTGAAACCCGCGTCCAGTCAACCGCTTCCGCAATTAAGTCCAAGTGTCGATCAAGCAACGTGCCATTAGTCGTTAGACCGAGTTTCACATCACTTTTGGCAAAGTACTCGATCAACCAACCAATCTCCGGGTGGGCCAGCGGCTCGCCACCACCAATAAGCACCACAGCTTTCACCCCCGCTTCGACCAACTCGTGTGCTAGGTCATGAAGCCGCTTCCGTGAGAAGTAGCCCTGGTTCAACAACTCTCGGCTGATGCAGTCCGGGCAGGCCAAATTGCACGCAGTAGTAGGGTCAAGTTCCACAACGAAGGGCGCTAGACTGTTACCTTGCCCTACCCAATCAACATGTGACATGTAGTCAAGAATGGACTTTTGTGACAGCTTTTTCTTCAAGTTGAGTGTGCTATCGACGTTTTTGTCCTTGCTAGGCGGCGGGGCTTCGTGGTCTATCGCCCTAGATTGGACGGTGGTCTTCATAGTCAATCTCCTTCTTTGCGCATATGTGTAAGTTGTGCTTCGAGTGCCGCAAAGCGTAGAGCGGAGACCGCACTATTGCGTCCCTCGGCAGCCAGCAGGATTTGACCAGCAATTACATCCTTGGTAACGACCGCTCCGGCTCCAATATAAGCACCGTCACCAATTCGTACGGCAGAAGCGACTTTTGCGCCGATGCCAAGAAAAGCTCTCTCACCAATTCGGACATTGCCACTCAACAAGCAGCCCGCCCCAATCCAAGCGTAAGGACCGATGTCCACATCATGTCCAATCATCGCATGACTGCCAATGAACACACCCGTCCCAACATTGACGCCTGGATGTAACGTGACATGGTCCAGCACGATCGTGTTGGGCGCAATCATCAAGCCATTCAAAGGCTGCCAAGTAGTCTTGTCAACCAGACGCATAAAGGTGAAACCCAGGTCCAAAAGGCGATTGCTGACACGCTGGCGAACTTCATTCATTTGAACGTAGCCTACTGAAACCAGTGCCTGAAAATCGCCAGGAGCAAGGGTATCCGACATATCCTCCAATGTGTAAATCGGCAACCCAAGTTTAGTGCTGACCGCATCAGGCTCGGCAGTACGTTGCCATAGGGCCGCTTCGATGACGGCGGCGTATATCTTGCAGCCATTGCTCTCCAGGTAGGCTTTTACAACGCGAGTGTGCGGACCAATGCCGTACAGAATCACAGGGCATTTGATCGAACTGCAAGCGATAGCGGCGCTCATAATAAGTGTCAAAATTTACCCAATGGCGCGAAACATTATGCGTCTAGCGACCTTCGCATCGACATCAGCATATTCACCAAGGGCATACCCACGCTGTTCAAGTTGATCGGTTACCCAGCCAACGAGGGATTCAGCCGCTGCAGCTGAGAGTGATTTCAGGTCGGTTGGCGCTTCGAGGCTGGCAAAAAAGGCTTCAGTCGCGTCGATGGCGGCCGTGGCCAGTGCATTCTCGGTTGCACAGTGGTCGATGCCCCAAACCGTGCGGCCAAAGCGAGCCAACTTCGCTTTCTTTATGGCAAAACGCTCGCGAAAATTCGCCGCTAACAGGGCAGTGAGCGTGTCTGCATGCGCCATGCCAATAAAGGCTGTGACAAGGTGGCCAAGTTCGTGGGTGCTCCAATCGCCTCTAACCCCACGGCTCAGTGTGCCATTCAGCGCCTGCGGTGCAGCCCAGGCGAACATCGCGAGGTCGTTGTCATCCCAGCATTGCGATGAGGCTAACTTGTGCCCCAAATCGCGCAGCGTCATCAGCAAGGCTTCTGCTTGTCGATCTTGGAGCCAGACTTGTTCGTGATCATCTCCAACAAGATATTGCTCCAGAGTGTGAACAAAGGCATCGCACAAACCTTGCGCGCACGCACGCCGACTCAGGCTGCGTTGGTAGTGCACGTCAATCACAGCCCACCGGGGTGCGCAACGGTAGTGGGCAAAACCGAGTTTTTCCCGAGTGCTGGTGCGGCTGATAACCATGGCGGAATTCACCTCACTTGCAGTCCCGGAGCGGGTAACGACCACCCCTATGGGCAAGGGGTCGGCAGGTGGATGCATCTTTTTGGTGAGGATGTTCCAAGCTTCTCCTGGGTCATTGAGCCTGGCAGCCATGGCAATATATTTTGCAGCATCAATCACTGAGCCACCACCGACGGCAATGATGCAGTCCGCAGAATGGTCGCGTGCTTCCCGCGCAATCCGTACACACGATGAGTGTTGTGGATTGGGCTCAATGCCCCAACACTCATGCGTCTTAAAGGCACTCAATGCAGTTTTCAGCGCGCCAGCAGCACCGCAGACATGCGCCGACCTTTCACCGAAAAGCAAGAGCGGGCGGGCTCCCGCGCCAAGTTCGCTAGTGATCCGTTCGACCATGCCATGGCCAAAAAGAATCTTCGTCGGTGCGTAGTGATAAAAACAGGTCTTGTTCATGGTGCCCTTTATCGTTCAGAACTTAGCTTTTTGACTTTCTTCAAATCATTCTATGAACTTCACGACCCTGCGGTGTTTCCGCCAAGCGAGCGTTGACATCAAAGTAACGATGCAAAGCGTGCGTCGTACAGCGATCACAAAAACCCGTGCCTTCTCTGGCCAATAACAAGTCAGCGAAGCTTATGTCAAGAAAACGCTGTTCAAGGACAGGTTGAATCAAGTTGCAACACAAGGCCACCGAGCCATCCCAACGGACATTCGGGAAAGCTTTAATGATGGGACAGGGCAAATGTTGATTTGCACGTGCGAAAGCCATTTGCTCTTCAATGGGGTAAATCAGGTTTTGATCGTTCTTGCGCGCCTCTTCGGGTAGGTCAGTTCCCTCCAGAATCCATTGATAAATAGAATCCGGAAACTGTTGTGCAACGATCGTCTCCAATTTGAACCCAAGCTCGTTCACGAGTGCTCGCGTCTCATCCAGATCTTCGTTCAAGTTATCTTTGTACAAGTGATAAACAACGCGTACATTGATCATTTTTTGATCTAGTTCGTTGATAGCCTGACGCAAAACAAATAGGTTACGACGAAATTTCTCCCAACTTCCCCCAGTTCTTCCCCTGGTAAATTTCGGGCCAATACCACTAGTCGGAACAATGATCTGATCCGGCCCACTGGCGACAAAATTTCTTAGCCGCGTTTCGCTGATCAGCAGATTGGTTGAAACATCAACTGCAACACCTTGTTTATGGGTGTAGGCCACAATTTCTGGAAGATCCGGGTTGAGGAGCGGTTCACCGAAAAAGTACAGGCAGACAGAATTTAGAAAAGGAATATCCCTCAACATCTTGTCCAGAACCAAACGATATGTGTTCAGTTGCATGTATGACCGCCCACCCTTGCTTTCGTCTAGCGCCATTGGGCAACTCATGCAGCGCAAGTTACACTGACCAGCACATTCGATCGTGGGGTAGAACGGACAGAGTTCACCAGCCAGAAACAGATCGCGGCCGCGCACGAAACCTAAATCCTTCAAGCGCTGAAGATACCAGCGTCGAAAATCCCTGTGTTTTGTTGCAATGACGACTACATCGCGCACAGGTGCGGCCTTTACAAAAAAAACTTCCGGGTCTAAGCGAGCAAGACCTAACGGAACGGGATCAAAAATCCGGGTGTCGAGGAAACCCGTCGGCGGGTAGTTCAAGCTAATGAGTCGCCGTGCGATACCCAAGCCTTCCAAGTTAATGCCGGCAATAGATATGGTGCGACCTGCCACAACGCCAAGCCAGTCCTGCGGTGTCCAATATTTGTTGGTTAAAGCAGAGAGGCGATTTTCTGGATTCGACTGCGGGATAAGGGTGTGCATAGGTGATTACCTTCAGTTGGCATTTGGGTTCAAATCGAGATGCTCATCAAGGCGGTGCAACCCGGCCTTCAAGCAACGACGACACTGTACCGAGGTGTTACGCATGATGACGTATTCCTGGAACGATTTGTCCAGCCATTGGTCGTCCAACTTTTCCGCCTGCCACAGGTGGCAGTTAACGAGTTCACCGGTTGCGCTGATAACCGGAAAAACCCGTTGGGCTCGACAGACGCCTGCTTGTTCTTCACGCATACGGGCAAACACATCAGCATCCAGCCAGCGATAAGAGACGTAGCCGCTTTCGCCAAGCAGCCGCGAATATGGAAAGGGAAACGGAAGGTGCGCTAAAACCTTAAGGCCAGCCTCGTTTGCCATGCGCCGCACGCGTGCGAAGTTACCACTGTTGGCAATGTGAATTGCAATTCGGTGGCGATCTTCGGCAGGCATATGGTTGTAGTGATTTACAAGCACTGGCCACTGGGCCAAAAACTCCATAGCGGTCGGATGGTCATCGGGTGGTGGGCTAATCATCCAGCGCAGCTGCCGGATGGCCAAAGCAGCGGGCCAATCCTGGGCTGCGATATGGGTAAGACTGGTTTGCAGACTGACCGATGCCACTGTAGACATTACTTTCAAGATACTGACGCACTGCGGGTGAGCCAAGGGTTCGCCAGCAATCCCGATAATGATACGTGAGAGTGACGGAACTCCCTTTAGCGCAGTGACGATGCGATCAACTTTGTCCAACGGCAGATGCACTGTCAAGTTCAAACCGGGATCGAATGGGGCAAAAATTTCTGGCAAGGGCCGCAACGGTTTATTCACGACTTCAATTTGCGCAATGAGCCGGGTGAGGGTGTACGCTTGCAGGTAGTCTTGACTCGACAAAAAGCCCTGAGTCTTCAAGTGCTGCGATGCAAGCGACCAAAACCCAACCGAGCCAGCGTAGATCACGAAGTGATCTCGGGGATCGAGACGATCCAGACAGGCTGCATCCCATACAGGAATATCCCAGTACGTGGCCGCCGGGGCCGTCGTGTGAATCCAGCCATGGCAAAGCAAAGAGGCACGCTTGAGCACGCAGACTACTTCCTCTGCGCGTGACCCCATGCCCCAAATCAATGTCTGCCGACCTCCGATTCGTTCGGTTAAGAACGCGGCATCTAAGCCAGTCAGGGTTGTGATTCGGTGGTCAGGTGGCATAGGCGCATCAGCCGAAACTAGCGTAAGCAATTGTTTCCTCCAATCCTGAGGTGTAGTGTGCAAGATAGTAACGGGTACTAGGGCGCAGGGTCTGCACCATGAAAGGAACATCAATCAACTGGGTTGCATAGTGGTAAGCGGCGATCGCAAGCGCTGGGGTGTCTTTGGTAATCGTGCGTGCTGCACCTTCAAGGGCGCGCTGTTCGCTCCCCTCAATGTCCAGCTTGATCCATGAGACGGGTTTGCCTGCGACGATCTCGTCGATGGTTTGGGTTTGAACCTGGATGGAAATCGCCGGATGGGATTCCTTTGGGTCATCGTTCGATGCTCTGCACATCATCTCTGATCTCACAAACTCCGACGTCGGAATCCAAGATGACGGGCCAAACCCATCGATGAACGAGGTAACACCACAACACCGATCCAGTGCACAGGCAACGACCGCTGTCTGCTCAAGACTGGTAGTTGCCAGCCGCAACGCGTTTGTCGGACTAGCTTCAATCAGCCATATCTGACCATGATCAGGATGGGCTCTGGCAAAAGCCTTGGCGGTCATGCCATCGAAGCTGCCGCCATCCAAGAAAGAAGGTCGCGCCGGAAGTTTCAGCCTTTGGTCGAAATACTGATCTGCCGTGGGTCGCGCGACGCTGCCAATGTAATTGAGGTCAGCCGTTAACCGAGCCAGCGTGACTGCAGCGTAAGTGTTGCGAGAATTAGCATCTGACCATCCCAAATAATTGCGTTTCCAGATATCAAACCGCAATGTAAGTGCTCGCTGCATTTCATGCATGAACGCGAGCGGCTGAAAACGGCAGGGCTCCAGTGCACGAAGGTCAGCATATTCGACCATCATGCAGGGTAGTGCTTGGTGGTTGATCTCATGCGTTAGTCTTTGTCTTGCAAGTTTAGCAAAGGTTCGAAACACGCAGCTAATGATCACATATGCCGACATCCGGAATGTTTTAGTCAATTTTTCGACACTGGAAACGACTGGCAGGCCATGCCACTCAAGGGACTGTCCAGGAGCAATCATTTGGTCAAGTACGGCGCAAACCGGAAGTTGGCCACTTTCAATCAGATACTGCGACAACGGGGTGCGGCCCTGCAAAACTACTACGGCACCAGCTTTGATGGCCTGCAAAGCACGCGCTGCTCGATCCAGATCGGCATCGGGACTGATTTGAGTTTGCAAGGCTTCTTCGACTGTCGCGAGGGTCGCGTGAGTCGCGGCAGGTTTACTTGCAATCATGAAGATTAACCAATCCCTGATGAATCGAGCTGACCACCGTCGGACCGTTCAGGGGGCTACTTATAGAAAGTGGACTTTTTCTCATTGTTTGAATGGTGGTGACTATTGAAGTTGAAGATCAAGTATGAGCAATCTTTTTGAACCCTGTGAATCCAGGGCTATACATGTAAATGCGCATTCAGTGAATTTGGGTAAGCGTTATTCATGATGCAGTTCGGCCAAGAACTTCTGTTGCAGTGGCGCCGTGGTCGAACCCCGAACAGGCACAGCGTAGGATGTCAAGAACTGTATCCACATCATCAACACTCAAGCCTGGATAAATCGGCAAGCAAATTACCTGACGAGCTACCCGGTGCGCTGTTTCCAAGCCAAGCGGGGCAGCACTGGGCAGGTCCCGGTACATGGGTAAAGAACTGATAAGTGGGAAGAAATAGCGCCTGGCAAGAATATTGGAAGCCCTCAGCAGACCGTAGAGCGCGTCCCTGCCAATGGGATGGCTGTCTGCAATAAGCACTGGACAATACGCGAAATTCCAGGTAACCCCTGCTGTGGGGGATAGGAGTCGCATCGACGGCATCAAGGAGATCGATTGTGCGTACTGCTGATAAATGGCGGCACGCGCCGAAAGGGCGGCATCGATATGTTTGAGTTGAAGCAACCCCATCGCAGCTTCAACCTCATTCATCTTGCCGTTGATACCTGGTGCGATTACCGTTAACTCGTCGACAAAACCAAAGTTCTTCAGATGGTCAATGCGCTCTTTGGTCTGTGCATCCGAGCTGACAATGGCACCACCCTCAAAGGTATTGAACACCTTGGTAGCATGAAAACTCAACACCGACAGGTCGCCATGGCGCAGCACACTGCCGCCCGCATCTTTTACGCCAAAGGCATGGGCTGCGTCGTAAATTACTTTCAGCCCATGTTTGTCAGCAATGCTCTGGATATGCGCCACGTCACACGGGTGGCCATAGCAATGCACTGGCATGATGGCGGTGGTTTGCGGCGTGATGGCCGCTTCAATTTTGCAGGGGTCCAGGTTCAGTGTGACCGGGTCAATATCCACAAACACTGGTCTGATGCCGTTCCAAAGCAGCGAATGAGAGGTGGCCACAAACGAATACGGCGTGGTGATGACTTCACCGGTAATGCGCAAGGCCTGCAACGCCGTCACCAGCGCCAGCGTGCCATTGGCAAACAGGCTGATGTGACCAATGCCCAAGTAGTCACATAGCGCTTGTTCCAACTCTTGATGAAACGGGCCGCCGTTAGTCAAAATTTTGTTGGCCCAGATCTTTTCCAGATACGGCATGAACTCTGCCAGTGGCGGCAGGAGTGGCTGGGTGACGTAGATAGGTGATGGCATGGCCTGATTGGCTATCCTATTTATAGCCTCTTACGCTTGATGGACAAAAGCTAGAGGTCATTTTTACCAACATCATTTCGCTGTCAGCCCGTATGACAGTAAATGGCAGTAAATGGCATTTCATGGATGATCTAGATTAATGAGGCCTTGATGGAACCCAAGTGCTGCCAATGGCCGCAGAGTCATCAGTCCCGTCAGGAAGGTCGTTGAATGCACGTCCACGCCGATCTGCACTCGTTGGATGTGTCATCTCGTGAATGATGGCATCTGCGGATTCAATGATGTGGGCCTTTTCCAATCCACGAAGCATGCCAGTTGTTGATAACAAATGAAGATTTGGAGGCTTTCTGAAGAATCTTACATTTGGAATATCTGTATCCTCAAACAAAACCAAAACGGGCTCGTTTGCTGCAAGATACTTTACCAGGCCTGTCTCTGATGTCATGAACTCGACGATGGCAATATCGCCCGCATTCTTGCTTCGGCTGCCACCGTTTTGAACCTTCGCTCTTTCACTTGCCCCTTTGTCAGTTGACTCAATGATGAACGGTGGCTTATTGGAGTCAATGAACATTTTTACGGCCTGATCTTTTGGATAGTTTTCAGGATCGCTGGTCACTTCGTCGTAAATTGCATCAAGGACTACAATTTTCATATCAAGTGCCAGAAGCAGCGTTAGTTCCCCAGCAACCCAAAGGCTATTGAGCGGACCTGCATCCGATATGACAATTGTGCAACGCTTCATGAATTGAATAACTCAGCAAACATTTTCGCTTGATTGTCAATTTCAGCTTGTGACAAAGAAGGCAGTGGAATATCTGCATCTCCCATGGCAACAAGTAGTTGCGCGTAGTCACGCAGCCCTGCTACTTGCACCGCCTGCTCTTTTGTCAGTAAATTGCGTGAAAACTGGATCAGAGGGTCGCGGGTCTTGACTTTGGTCATCGACTCCAACTGTTCAATAACTAAAGCCGTGAGTGTTGTGTGATGCTCAGCGGCGTACGCCATGGCGCTTGAAAGAAGCGTATCTGGCAGATCAAATTTTGTACTTTTTAGCATGATAGTTTCCATTTGAAATGTTCGTGAAGCATCAACGATTCGGTGCCCTTTTGGAATTGTCAGCATGGCAGCTAAGAAACTTCAGAGGAATTTTGCCAGTGGCAGCAGCACCATCTGGGTCATGTAAATGGGTTTTTGCATGGCCTAAATCGCTATTCCATTTGGAGCTGCTTGCGCTTGATGGACGAGGGCTAGAGTCTAATTTAACCAGCTTCATTTCGCTGC
>JFJP01022204.1_pt1 | contig 14177 bp, 17 predicted proteins | sample 431651 | NCBI WGS metagenome assembly JFJP01 (sample SAMN02602958, study PRJNA72255) | Microbial mat metagenome, whole genome shotgun sequencing project. | biome: fresh water; feature: sink hole; material: water; isolation source: purple microbial (photo- and chemosynthetic) mats found in... | reverse complement strand
AAGAGCGAATTTTTGGCAAATATCAGCCATGAGTTCCGCACACCGATGAACGCCGTTATCGGCATGATTGATCTGGCGATTAATACGGAGTTGACACCTGAACAGGAAGATTTTCTGCAAAACGCAAAAACATCGTCAAAGCTTCTGCTGGGACTTTTAAACGACATTTTTGATCTTATCGGAATCGAATCGGGTCGGATCAGGTTAGAGTATGAAAATATTGACTTTCGCCGATTTTCAGATGATATTTCACAATCTTTTTCAGAAAAAGCAACACGAAACGGTCTGAAATTTCATACCCGCTTCAGCCCTGACATACCGAAAATGCTTTATGCTGACAAGCATCGTCTGCGTCAGATTCTTGACAATTTATTGAATAATGCGTTAAAATTTACGCCGACAGGAGAAATCCGATTGAGCGTTGAACCGCGCGGAAAAGAACTTCTGTTTACCGTATCTGACACCGGAATCGGCATTGCTCCGGAAGATGTGGGGCGGATATTTGATTCGTTCACACAGGCGGATGGCTCCCATACCCGGCGTTTCGGAGGCGCGGGCTTAGGCGCGGCTATCTGCAAAAAGCTGACGCAGATGATGGACGGGAGTATCGGGGTTAAAAGCGAATTGGGAAAAGGCTCTGCATTTTATTTTACAATCAAAGGACAAAAAGCGGAAATGACCGAATCGCCCACTGTTTCTTCGCCTCTGAAAATTCTGATTGCAGAAGATAACCCGTTGAATCGCAAGCTGCTGATGGCTATTCTGCAAATGAAAGGGCATCAGGTCAGATCAGTCGAAGATGGCAAAGCTGCGGTCGAAGCCGTTGAGCAAGAAGGTTTTGATTTGATTTTGATGGATATTCAGATGCCGATAATGGACGGACTTGAGGCAACCCGGCTGATTCGGGAAAAAGAGAAGAAAACCGGCGGACATATTCCCATTGTGGCAGTAACCGCACATGGTATGCCGGGGGATCGGGAGCGGTTTTTAGCTTCAGGAATGGATGAATATCTTACCAAGCCTATCCATAAAGAGCAGCTTTTGTCGGTGATTGAAATGCTGATTGCTTCAGACTCTCATAAAGCCTCTGTCTGTGAGATCGTCGCCGAATACAGTCCGGAAGTCTTCAACGCTGATGAATTTTTGGCAATGGTAGGCGGAAATCAGAATTTGGCATCAGAGCTGATACAGATATATCTGGAAAGTCTGCCTGACCTGATGATCCGGATCAAAGAGAGCATTTATAAACAGGATAGCTGTGAATTGGTGTTTTCAAGCCATTCCCTGAAAGGAATGAGTCTGAATCTGTCAGCAGGCGCGGTTTCCAAAAGAACTCTGGAATTGGAAAAAATGGGCAGATGTAACAAACTGAGCAATGCCGCACACAGTTACGACCTTCTGAAACAGGAAGCTGAGGAATTGAAAGCTGCATTGAATTTGTTTCAGAGCAAAAATGATAAAGAAACAGGGGAATAAAAAATGGATCATATTTTAGATAAACAAGCGTTAATGGACATGATTGATCACAATGCCGATTTGCTTAAAGAACTGATTCGGCTTTATCTGGCAAATCTTCCCAAGCTGATGGCTCAGATAAAGGAAGGCGTTTTGAAAAAAGACGGCAGCATGATTGAACAGCCTGCTCACGCGCTTAAAGGAGCATCTGCCGCGCTGACGCTGGAAAAAACCGGGCGGAGCAATGATCTGACTCAGATTCAGGAAAACTATGCGGTTTTGGAAAAAGAAGCGCGGGATTTGGAAAACGTGCTGAATGCGCTTTTGCAGAGTGCGGGATAAGAATGGCTATTTCTGAAAATCTCAAAGATCAGATTCTTGCTGTTATGTTCCGCTATGTCAATCCTGAAAAAACAGAGATATTTCTGTTCGGCTCGCAGGCTGAACTTATGGCAATGCAGAGATCAGATATTGACATCGGATTTTTCAGCAAAGACGAAATCGGAGATGCAGAATTTTTATCGCTTTATGATGCTCTGAATCTTGAAGTTGATACGCTGAAAAAAATTGATCTGGTGGATTTTAATAAAGCAGATGCGTCTTTCAAAGAATTTGCGTTGAAAAAGATCGAACTATGGCATACAGCGAAAAGCTTAAACAAAAACTTGCCAATTTAGACAGAGCGTTTTCAAAACTGCATGAAAGCCAATTTTTCACCTATGATTTTCAAATCAATGTGGAAGTCGTTACCCAGCGATTTGAATATACGTTTGAAACGCTGTGGAAAACCTTGAAGCTGTATCTGAGCGAAGAAAAAGGACTGGAGTGCTATTCTCCGGTGGATTGTCTGAAGACAGCCCATCAGGTGGGAGTGATTCCCGATAAATACGAACATGACTTTATGACGATGGTCAGAAAGCGCAATGACATTGTGCATATCTATAACGAACCTGTTGCCGGTGAAATTTATCACCTGATTATATCCCGCTTTATCGAAGCCATCGGCGCTGTAGTAATTTCATTGAAAGCATCGGAGAAAAATGAGCGAAAGCGTAAATATTCAAAATGAACCGGAAGATGATGCGATTATCAGAATTATCGGAATGCACAAATGGTATGCGGATTATCATGTGCTTCGGGATATTAATCTGACCGTAAAGCGCAAAGAGCGTATCGTGATCTGCGGACCTTCGGGATCAGGCAAATCAACATTGATCCGGTGCATCAATCGCTTAGAAGAACATCAGCAGGGCAGAATCATCGTGGATAATATCGAGTTGAGCAACGACATCCGAAATATCGAAAAAATCAGAGAAGAAGTGGGAATGGTGTTTCAGCACTTCAATTTATTTCCGCATCTGACGATTTTGGAAAATCTGACGCTGGGTCCGATCTGGGTTCGCAAAATTCCGAAAAAACAGGCTGAAGATACCGCCATGTATTATCTGGAAAAAGTGCATATTGCAGAACAGGCGCACAAATATCCGGGGCAGCTTTCCGGCGGACAGCAGCAGCGCGTGGCAATTGCCCGAAGTCTGTGCATGAAACCCAAAATCATGCTGTTTGATGAGCCGACATCCGCATTAGACCCTGAAATGGTCAAGGAAGTGCTGGATGTTATGATAAGTCTGGCGCAGGAAGGAATGACCATGCTGGTGGTAACGCATGAGATGGGCTTTGCCAAAAGCGTTGCTCACCGGGTGATTTTTATGGATTTCGGTCAGATTTTGGAGCAGAATGCGCCGCAGGAATTTTTCACACATCCGCAGCATGAGCGGACAAAGTTGTTTTTAAGTCAGATTCTGCATTGACCATACTTCAGAACTCAGATCAACCGCATTCAATCTCAATAAAGCCAAAGAAACCGGACAGAATTATCCTGACATGATTTGATTTAAGTCAATGCAATGCTGCACAATATTTTTTAAAGTGATAGTCAGGTCTTCAATAACATAACAATTCATCGGAAAGGAAATCCGTCATGAAGCGCATCGAAGTGTTCAAAGAAAACGGTTTCAGCGATAAAGGCATGAAAAAATTGCTGATTCAGGATTCGCCGTATTTCAGAGTTCTGAAGTTCAATTTCATGCCCGGTCAGGAACTTCCCATTCATTCTCACGATGTGGAAGGCAGCGGCGAATTTCTGGGCAAAGACGGCGCGGTTCTGCCTGCGAATCAGGGAGATGTTCTGATTTCAGCCATCAGCGAACCGCACGGAATCAGGGCAAAAACAAATATGCGGGTTCTGGTAACGATTGCGCCGCTTATCCGAGAACTGCTTTGATAAACGACCAAGGGGGAGTTGATTCTCCCTTGCTTAGTCCACGACCAAGATTATCACAATACAATTTGTTGAGGCAATAACATGAAACCTGAAAAGCTGGAAAATCTGAAAGGTTATTTGTGCAGAACGTTTGGCGGAAAGTATTTTTTTCGGACTTATGGCGAGGATGGAGAATTCACTGACTACAGATTATGTCATTCGGATTTGGAAATACAGATTTCGGATTCGGATGCTTATATTTATGAAAGAAATGGCGAACTCTGTATTGATCACAGTCCTCAGACATTAGGTATCGAAGAATAGGATGCCAAGCATAAACCGGCAAAGTGATAAGGAAAAGATTCGTTTTTTGAGCTTGACAGCTTTTGCCGTATTTGCTATGGCATATCTGAAATATTGTTGGTAACAAAAAAGATGAGGAACGACATGAATCTATTGCAAGATCAAAATGTTGATTGCTATTCAGTTTTACTGAATATGAATGTCAGTGATTACTTGGGAATTGTCAATCAAGCATACGAAAAGAGTGGCGGGCTGGAAGGACAGCGAGAACCTTTAAAAACAAGTACGGCAATACGAATATGTAGAAGAATGGTAGAAGATTTGAAAAAGGGTGCTATTTTACCTCCTATTGTTTTAGGTGTAGTAGTTCCAGATGAGTTGTTCATAAATATAGGAAAAATGGATGAAGAAAAGAATGAATCTGACTTTAAAAGTTCAATAAATTCGCAACCGAAAGAAAACATATTTATAATAGACGGTATGCAACGAACGACTGCTATGTCAGAAATAAGTAAAACAGATAACGATATTGCTCAAAGAACTATTCGTATTGAGTACTGGATAGCTAAAAATACAAATAGCCTGATTTACAGAATGTTAGTACTGAATACAGGACAAGTTCCATGGAATTTGAGGCGACAGATTGAAGTTGTATTTCGCTCAATGATTCGGGAAATAAAAGAAAAGGTTAAATCAATTGAAGTTTTAGCTATCCGAGATCAAAGCAGACGATCTTGTGCAGGGCAGTTTCAAGCGGATCAAATTATTGAACTTTTTTTAGTTAGGAGTTACGCAGTTGAAGCCAAAACATAAACCGGATTGGCGAGATAAGCCCTTATCGCATCTCGCTGTAACCCGTTTTCAGATTGACAACTTCAAATCTCAGAAATGCCCGGATAGCAAGTCCGATATGATTTCTCTGAGCTTCGGCAATTCTGACCTGAGATCGCCCGACGCCGCAAAATTGTCTGATACCGCGATGGTACTCTTCGATAGTCCGTGAGAAGTCAGCCGGTTGAAGACGCCTGAGTTCATCCATGTCAGGGTCATCGGTTGCCCGATGTTCAATGTCGCCGTTTCTGGCAACTATCCTGAATACCTTGATAAATCCGTACCCTTTAAGATGAACACGCGTACCGGACTCTGATATATCTGCCGACAATACCGCAATATTCTTTTTGCCGTCAGGATTGACTGACCGATTACACCTGAGCCGTGTCAGCCTTTTCCACTCAGGGCTTCTGAGCAGTCTGAGGTTTTTCATGCCGGCAAACCATGAGTCAGACAGAACGCATTCGGGTTTGAATCCCCGCTTATGAGCTTTACAGAGCATATCGGCAAAATGATCGTTTTCGGTTTTACCATCCTGATCCTTATGGTAAATCCTGAAATCACACGGAATATGTGCATCTCCGTCAGTCCATAGAAGAGTGGTCAGATTGATGCCTCTGACAACTTTATGATGTTTTCCTGACCGATGTCGGGTAACCGGCTCAATTTTCAGAGCATACAGTTTGTCCGAGGTCGGGTCATCCGCTATAAGCACTCCGCTCATCAGATCAGCAAATTGAACGGCTTCATCCCTTAATGCCTTTGCATTCGCCGGAAGTCTGTGAAGGAGACGATTAATCGAATCATGCGCAGGTCCGTTCTCCTGATCCGGCTGAACTTTTCCGGCTTCGGTGCAACTGAAAACTTTCGGACCTGCCATCAGAAAATTGATATAATCATATTCATTGCATTTCGGAGGATTCATGTTCGGGAACATAACATTTTCTGATACTTTTTTTCAACTGCGTAACTCCTAAACATATCGCTATCCTTTCTAATACCTTGAAATCAATTATTCCGAGCCACTCTTATTTCAGCAACAATTTCTTCGGCATCTCTGTCTCTCCGACACTCAGCTTTCTTCCGACTCTGACATCTTTTTCATCATTGACCGTCATGCCGGGAACGGATTCGCCTCTTTGCAAGCTTCTGATAACGCTGTTATTTTTTACTTGTTCGGCTTTGATGATTTCAAGAAAGTGTTCCTGTGCGGATGCCGCAAGGCAAAGGAATAACGATATAATGACAGAAAAAAAGCTTTTCATAGAATCCTTCCTTTGATTTATCCGGATTGAACTTTATGAAATTGTTGTTATCACAGATTTGTAACAAAATCAATTTTTCATCCGCTGAACAAAACTTTAACACAATCCTAATCATTTTCTAACAATTCCCTGTTATTTTCCGAATGTCTTTTGAAATGAGACAGCATAATTTTATTCGGAGGAAAAAAATGAAAAGATTCAAATTGATTGCAGGCTTGGCTTTGTTGACAGCGATATTTGCAGCAGATATGGTATTTGCCGGAAATATCAGCATTAATGGCTCCACAACCGTGCTGCCCATTGCCCAGAAAGTGGCGGAAGCTTACATGAAAGAGCATCCTGATGCGAAAATCTCCATTTCCGGCGGCGGTTCCGGAAACGGCATCAAAGCTATTATTGACGGTACGGCAGATATTGGCAATTCATCCCGTGCCATTAAGCCGGAAGAAGAAAAGCTGGCAAAGGAAAAAGGCGTAACGCCTACCCCCTTCCCGGTTGCGTATGACTGTATCATTCCGGTCGTACATCCGAGCAATACGCTCAAAGACATCTCAATGGATCAGTTGAAAGCAATTTACAAGGGAGAAACCAAAAATTGGAAAGAAATCGGCGGTCCCGACAAACCCATCGTGATTATCTCCCGTGATACTTCTTCCGGTACTTATGAGGTCTGGGAAGAAAAAGTGATGAAAAAAGAAAAGGTTTTTCCGGGCGCACTGCTTCAGGCATCCAGCGGTGCAGTGGTTCAGTCGATTTCCAAAAATCCCAATGCTGTAGGTTATGTCGGCGTAGGATATATCAATAATACCATCAAAGCACTGAGTGTCAATGGCGTTGTAGGTTCGAAGGAGACGACACTGAACGGCAAATTCCCCATCAGCAGACCTTTGTTCATGTACACAAAGGGACAGCCTGTCGGAGAAATCAAAGATTTCATTGATTATGTGCTGAATAAAGATAAAGGTCAGAAATTGGTAGAGGAAAGCGGTTTTGTGCCGTTGCAGTAAATTTTTCTCTCCCAGCCCCTCTCTGAAACGGAGAGGGGTAATGAGTTCTTTTTATCTTTAAAAGTATTAATCAATGGATGATAAGATAACCGTGAAAAAAATCAGAGTATTGTTTGTTTGTATTCATAACAGCGCGCGCAGCCAGATTGCTGAGGCTTATGTCAGACAGTTGGGCGGAGATCGTTTTGAGGCGGAAAGCGCGGGATTTGAACCCGGAAAACTGAATCCGCTTGTTGTCGAAGTGATGAAAGAAGCAGAGATTGACATTTCCGATCATAAAACCAAAAGCGTGTTTGAATTTTTCAAACAGGGCAGACTGTATGATTATGTGATTACCGTATGCGATGAATCTTCAGGACAGCAATGCCCGATATTTCCGGGAATTGTCAAACGCATACACTGGAGTTTTCCGGACCCGTCTTCATTTGACGGGACTTATGAGGAAAAACTGGCACAGACCCGGAATGTCAGAGATCAGATCAGAAAAGCGGTTGAAAATCTGATTAAAGAAGCAGTCTGAAAGGAATTTTATGCGTCAGAAAATGGAAAAATCGGTACACGGTTTGTTTTTATGCGTGGCAGCAGCTTCCATTGCCATTCTGTTTATGATTATGATCTTTTTGTTTATGGAAGGTCTGCCGATTTTCAAAAAAATATCCGTTGCCGAGTTTGTTTTCGGAAAATTCTGGTATCCGACATCAAGCCCGCCGGATTTCGGTATTTTCCCGCTGATTCTGGCTTCGATAGCCGTAACTGCTGTGTCTGCAATGATTTCCATACCACTTGGCGTAATGACCGCGATTTATCTTGCGGAACTCGCTTCAAAACGTATGGCTGAAATTGTCAAGCCGATGGTGGAACTGTTGGCGGCATTGCCTTCGGTAGTTATCGGATTTTTCGGAATGGTAATTGTCGCGCCGTTTTTGCAGGAAACCTTCGGGCTTGCCACAGGTCTGAATCTGTTCAATGCCGCGCTCATGCTCGCATTCATGTCTGTTCCTACGATATGCAGTCTGTCCGAAGATGCGATTTACAGCGTTCCGGCGGCATTGAAAGAAGGCTCTCTCGCACTCGGCGCAACGCATTGGGAAACTTTGCTCAGAGTTATTCTTCCGGCTTCGATTTCAGGCATCAGCACGGCAATTATTCTTGGCATGTCCAGAGCTATCGGCGAAACAATGGTGGTGCTGATGGTTGCGGGCGGCGCAGCTATGATACCGACATCGTTGTTTGATCCGGTTCGCCCCATGCCCGCCAGCATTGCCGCAGAAATGGCAGAAGCACCGTTTCGCGGAGACCATTATTATGCCTTATTCGCTACGGGTATTATGCTGTTTTTATTCACATTGATGTTCAACATCATTGCGGATCACATTGCCCATAAATATCGTCAGGTCGGAGAGGCGTCGCTTTAGAAGCTTATGCTGCCATAAGCTCCGGTATCGGCTGTAAAAAAGTGATCGGCACAATCTCCGCCATTGACGGGGTATAAGCTGACAGAATAAGAATGTTACTGACCGGCGGTTTCAGCAGAACAGAAAGCACAATCTCTTTCAGTTCATCAGATAGTTCCGACAGACCGCTTAACGGAAAACTGCGAAGTCCGAGATCGGTTTTCTGAGCCAGAAGAGAGTAATCCAGAAATGTCAATCCGACAGCCCGTCTCTCTGTTTTGCTGATACGCAGCAGGATATGGTCATTCAGTTCGATACCGGTCGCTTTTTCTCCCGGTTTGAAAGACACATACAGCGTATCGCTGATTTCGTCATAATTAAAAATCGGCTGAGTCATTGTTTCCTATGTTTCCGTTTGAAATTCCTGCAAATTCATATAGCACACATCAATATAAAACTGATAGATACTTTTTTCAGATTTGTCAATTCTATTGACAATTTACTTTTTATTCTTATTCGTTTTTAACGAATGGCGCCGTTCCAATACAATAGAGGAGGTGTCCAATGATACATACAAGGATATTCTTTGAAAAGTACATTGGGGTTATTACCATTATATTCTATTTGAGGAATTAGCTTATTCTATAAAAATATTTAATAATTTTCATTTTTGCCGCATCTCCTTTCCGGAAAGGGGGTGCGGATTTTTTTTATGACCTTTTGGGAATATCTCTCTTGATTTTATTATATAAAAATTGATTTTAGAAAGATGCCTAATGAAGAATTGACATTTTCACCATTTTTTAACACAATCCTAATCATTTTCTAACAATTCACTGTTATCTTCCAAACATAATCTTCAGATAGGAGAGGCATCACTTTAAATGAATGAAAATCTTGAAATGACATACAACGAAGAGTTGCCGGAGACGGAACCCGTTGCGGTTAAGGAAATCGTGAAGAAGAAAAATATCATTCAGGAGTCTTTCAAGCGCGTTCATGCACGGCGCAGACTGACTCAGGGAATCCTGTTCACAATTTTCAGAATTGCGGCAATGATTAACGGTATCGGATTGGCTGTTATTGTATTTTTCATGGTAAAAAACGGATGGAGAGCCATTACTTGGGAATTTCTGAGTCAGGTTCCGACAGATTCGATGACCAAAGGCGGAATCCTGCCCTGTATTATCGGAACATTATCTTTGAGTATCGGCGCAATCGCAGTGTCGTTGCCAATCGGCGTGGCATCTGCAATTTATTTAAACGAATATGCCCGACCCGGAAAATTCTTAAGAATCGTGCGTCTCGGAATCAGCAATCTTGCAGGCGTGCCGTCAGTCGTATTCGGATTGTTCGGACTGGCGTTTTTTGTAATATGGCTGAAAATGGGCGAGAGCATCTTAGCAGGATCATTGACGCTGGGCGCATTGACTTTGCCGGTGATTATCGGCTCTACCGAAGAAGCATTGAAAGCGGTTCCGAATACTTACCGCGAAGCATCTTTGGGATTGGGCGCGACCAAGTGGCAGACCATTTACCGCGTGGTGCTTCCTGCGGCTACGCCCGGCATTTTAACCGGCGCGATTTTGGGGATAAGCCGCGCTGCCGGAGAAACCGCGCCCATCATGTTCACGGCAGCCGTGTTTTTCACACCCAATCTGCCGACGTCTGTGTTTGATAAAATCATGGCATTGCCTTATCATATTTATGTGTTGGCAACCGCCGGAACCGACATCGAACTGACCCGTCCGCTTCAGTACGGTACTGCATTGGTGCTGATTGCGCTGGTCTTGGGAATGAACACAATTGCTATTATATGGCGGGCGCGGCTGAGAAAGAGGTTGAAATGACGGAAACAGTTAAAATCAGCGCGCAGCATCTGAATTTTTATTATGGCGATGCTCAGGCGATTTTTGATGTGTCATTGGATTTCAAGCCCTGTCAGGTAACTGCGCTGATAGGTCCTTCAGGATGCGGCAAAAGTACATTTTTAAGATGCCTGAACCGCATGAACGACTTGATTCCCATAAGCCGCGTGAACGGGAAAATTCTGCTGGATAACGAAAATATTTATGACCAGTCTGTGGATGTGGTCATGCTTCGGCGCAGAGTGGGCATGGTGTTTCAGAAACCCAATCCTTTTCCCAAAACCATTTTTGAAAATGCGGCTTACGGGCTTAGGGTCAACGGCGTCAGAGACAAGGCTTTTATCGAACATCGGGTTGAAGAAAGTCTTAAAAAAGCAGCTATCTGGGATGAAGTCAAAGACAGATTGAACGAATCTGCATTGGGGCTTTCCGGGGGACAGCAGCAGCGGCTTTGCATTGCAAGAGCTTTGGCGGTGGAGCCTGAAGTTGTTCTGATGGATGAACCGGCATCTGCGCTTGATCCGATTGCCACTCAGAAAATTGAGGATCTGATTCACGAATTGAAAGAATCTTACACGATTATTATCGTAACCCACAGTATGCAGCAGGCGGCAAGAGTATCGGATATGACTGCATTTTTTTACATAGGAAAGCTCATAGAAGTCGGGGAAACCGATACGTTGTTCACCCGTCCCAGACTGAAGCAGACCGAAGACTATATTACCGGTCGTTTCGGATGATAAGAGGATAAAATGGCAAAACATCTGCAAAGAGAATTGGAAAATATCAAAAAAAGAATTCTGAGTCTGGGCGCTCTGGTGGAAGACCGTGTTCGTCTTGCTGTCAAAAGCATCAAATCCCGAAACACATCCGAGGCGGAGCAGATTATCAATCTTGACCATGAAATTGATGAAATTGAGGTAGAAATCGAAGAGGAGTGCTTAAAAATTCTGGCTCTGCATCAGCCGGTTGCTGTTGATCTCCGCTTTCTGGTGGCAGTCATCAAAATCAATAATGATTTGGAAAGAATTGCAGATGAGGCAGTCAATATTGCCTATCGCGTCAAAACCATCGCAAAAAATAAGGATTGCAATTTTATCTTTGATTACACCATGATGGCAGAAAAAGCAAAAACCATGCTCAGAATGAGCCTTGATTCTCTGGTGCATCTGGATACGGATATGGCAATGAAGGTCTGTCTTATGGATGATGAAGTGGATGCCTTTTGCAGCCGGGCATACGAGCAGCTTAAAGAATCTATCCGTCAGATGCCGGATAAGGTCGGAATCCTGATTAATATGTTTCTGGTTTCCCGTCATCTGGAGCGCATCGGCGATCATGCCACCAACATTGCCGAAGAAGTGATTTATCTGACCGAAGGCGAGATCATCCGGCATGGGAACTTCTGAGTTTCTGAAATTCTGTCCCGGGCGCATTGATAGCAATGAGGCAGATCATGTTACCGCAAATCAGACAGGAAGAAGGACTTTATCCCGTTCTGCAGTTTCCGATAGAGAAAACAGATATCGGGGGCTTCACGGATGATCTGAAAGGATTTCACGGAGCATTGCCGATTGCTTTCCCGGAGCGAACCGTGTGAGAATTCCGGTCAGTATATGACAGGACTGTCTGCTCAGTCGGGCAATACGGAAGATGCTTCGGAGGTAAATCGGTATGAAATTACTACAACTACTTAAGATAACAGAGTTATTTGCAAAAACAGTTTTGCAACAAATCATGAAATCACGGAGGGGACTGATTGAAATTGACCGGAAGGCGCACCGTGTTTCCGGCTTTATTTGTGAACAGCAGATAGCCGTTTTTTCTGCCATACAGAAACAAATCGCGGGTGATTCGCACATCTGATGTGCAGTATTCGATGATTTCCCGAATACGCCGCTGTTTCCACAATCGAAGCGCTAACAGACCGTCTCCGCTTTTCTGAGTTTCCAGAGTGGCTTTGGCAAGGCTGTCCAATGAAAGCCGGTAATTCAGATGCTGATAAACATGCTCTAAAATATCCAGCGTGGGAAGGCTGCTGAAATCAAAGTCATAACATCCGCCAAGTACCTGATAGTCAAATTTTTTGATATTAAAGCCGACCACCATCTCCAGCCGCCTGAGATGCTTTATCAGATCATAAATATCTTCCTGCAGAAATTCAAAAAACCGATCTTCTCTCGAATCATACAACACCGCGCAGCTGATGCCCATCCGATCCGCATGGTGCCATCCGCCAACTTCTTCTGCGGAACGCCGGGTTTCGACATCCAGCACACCGTAATATTTTTCTGTATTTTCCGCATCTTTTTGAGATTGTCTGTTTTCCAAAAGAACAGGCTTGGCGCGAAACGGAACAGCACGATTTTTCAAAATTCCGTTGAGAATAACGGTTGCGGCGGTTTTGTCAATCGGCTTATTCCCTGCCCCGCATTTGGGAGAATACACACAGGACGGGCAGCCGTTTTCACAACCGCAGGTGTCAATGACATTCAGGGTATGGGAGAGCAGTTTTTCCGCCTTATGAAACGCCTCGCGGCTGAGTCCCGAACCGCCGGGAGTTGCGTCATAAATAAACACCGCAGCCCCTCCGGTCTGTTGATGATACGGCGTTGAAATCCCGCCCAAATCATTGCGATCCGCCATGACCAGCAGAGGAAAAATGCCGATAGCCGCATGTTCGATGGCGTGAATGCCGCCCATGAAATGATACATCTGCGATTCGATTTCGCGCTGAATTTCAATAGGAATATCAATCCACAAGCCTTCGGTTTCAAAGATATTCGGTGGCAGAGTAAGCTCAACCGAAGATATTTTTTGCGATGGGTGAATATGCCAAATATCGTAGCCATTGACCTGATCCGTTACTTTGAGCCGCCCCAGACAAACCCGCGTACCATGCACGGGCTTTTCATCGAAAATCTCCAGAATCTCCGTGTCTTTGGCTGCTCTGACTTTGGTGTAATAACTCACCTCTGCCGCCCTGACTCTGACTATCCGGGTGTCCAAATCAAGATTTTCCACAATGTAGGTTTCGCCGTTATGCAGATACACCGCGCCCGGATGCGTTTCCCGAAACGCCCGGAATCCGTCAACATCGCCCTTATGTTTGCCGGTTTCGCTGCAAATAATGGAAAACCGCACCCCGGTTCCGCGCAAATCCACTTCCCGCTGAGGTCTTTTGCGATTTGAATAAAATGCCTGACCATCCGCGCTTCGGAATAAAAGCCCTTTGCGTTCAGCGTCAGATACCGCACGCCGGATAGCCGGATGCGCCATAAACGGCTCATTTGTTTTTATCGGCATTTCAGACGCGGCGCAAATCAGATGTTTTTCCATAATGTAGGGATTAAACGGATTGACCACCGCAGCTTCAGACTCGCGGTTCATCAATTCTTCAGGATTTCGCATGAAATACTGATCTAAGGCATCTTCTCCGGCAATCAGAATCATGGCAGAATCCTGACCGCCGCGCCCCACTCTGCCGCCGCGCTGCTGCATGGCGACAATGGTTCCCGGATAGCCGATCAATAAGCAAAGATCCAAGTCGCCGACATCAATGCCCAATTCCAGTGCGCTGGTGGAAATCACTGCCAAAAGCTCGCCGCTGGATAATTTGGCTTCGATTTCCCGGCGTTCTTCCGGCAAAAATCCCGCGCGATACGCACTGATGCGATTGGCAAAAGCTCCGGCTTTGCTGCCTGCCCACACCGCAATCAGTTCGGTCATTTTGCGCGATTGGGCATAGACGATGGTTCGCAATCCCCGATGCAGAGCAGCTTTTAGCAGCA
>JFJP01005688.1_pt1 | contig 14177 bp, 10 predicted proteins | sample 431651 | NCBI WGS metagenome assembly JFJP01 (sample SAMN02602958, study PRJNA72255) | Microbial mat metagenome, whole genome shotgun sequencing project. | biome: fresh water; feature: sink hole; material: water; isolation source: purple microbial (photo- and chemosynthetic) mats found in... | reverse complement strand
CCGAACCGCGCCAGCCAGGCGCTGGCGCCGCAAAAACGGTCGCCGACAGTGCCTGGGGCCTGGCCTCGGTGCTGGCTGGCGCTGACAGTCTGGGTCGGGTCAGCCAAGTGCCGACTGAGGCGCCGCTGCCGCACAAAGCCGTGTCCTTGCCCACCCATCTGGCGGCACAACTGGCGTTGGGGCGCGAGTCTGGGGCAGCGTTGCCACGACCCGAGTTGCTCACCGCGGTGGTGGCCGACACGCCGCTGGCCTTGATCAATCAACTGGCAGACAGCATGGCCCCTGCCGGCGAGCGCGGGCCGGGCCGCGCATTTGCCACCCGGCAGGGTGGCACGGCGGATGCAAGCTGGGGCGCGGGTTCCGGCGTCCAGATGCGCGCCGATGCACCCTACCAGATTGAGGCCACGGCGGCGGCCGTGCCGCCCGAGGCGCTGGCCGAAACGGTGAGTTTCTGGGCCACGCAAGGGGTGCAAAACGCTGAACTCACGCTGGACGGCTTTGGCGAGGAGCCCATTGAGGTGCGCATTTCCATGGACGGCGATCTGGCGCAGATCGACTTCCGTACCAACCAGCCGGCGCTGCGCGAGCTGCTGGAAGCGGCCAGTGCGCCCTTGCGCGACCTGCTGTCGGGCCAGGGTTTGCAACTCGGCGGGGTGTCGGTGGGCGCATCGCCCGGGCGCGGCACCGGCACTGGCACCGGGCAGCAAGACCGTCCCACCGCGCGCCAGGTGACCCTGCAGGCCCAGCCGGTGTCGGGTGTCGTTGCCAGCCGGTCGCTGAACCCTGCCGTGGGTCAGTCGCTTGATCTGTTCGTCTGAACCGGCCCAGACCGTGGCCGGTGCGGGGCTGCGGCTTTGGCACAGGTCGCTGCACCCAGCAGACAGTTAGACTCGCAAGCCTGACAGTAAGGGCGCTTTTGGGTGTCAGTTTTGCCGCATGCCGGGCGGCTGTTGCTCAATAATGCAATCTATCCAACCTAAGCAAGGAATCATCGTGGCTGCCAAACCAGAAGAAGCCGATGCCGCCAAGCCTGCGGGCAAGAGCAAAAAGATGTTGATCATCATCATTGCCGTGGTGCTGCTGCTGGTGCTGGGCGGTGGTGCGGCGTTTTTGATGTTGAGCAAGAAAAAGGCCGCAGCCGAAGACGAAGAGGGTGCGGCCGACCACGCTCCGGCGCCGGTGGCCGCAGCGGCGCATGACCCCAAGTCGCCGCCGGTCTATCTGCCGATGGACAACATGGTGATCAACCTGGCCGACCCCGGGGGCGAGCGTGTTGCCCAGGTTGGCATCACGCTGCAGGTGGTGGACGCCAAGGCGGCTGATTCAGTCAAGGCCTACATGCCCACCATCCGCAGCGGTGTCTTGATGCTGCTGTCGCAGCGCACCGCGCAAGACCTGCTTTCGCCTGAAGGCAAGGAAAAACTGATCGAAGACATCCTGCGCGAAACCTCCATTCCTTTTGGCGGCGGCGACGACCACGAGACCGACAGCACCGCCAAGAAGAAGGCCAAGAAAAAGGTGGTGGTTCAGTACCCTGTGATCGGTGTGCTGTTTTCCAGCCTGATCGTGCAATAGCCGGCGGCAGCGGATGGGCGTGTCATGAGTGAATCGTTTCTGTCGCAAGAAGAGGTCGATGCCTTACTGGAAGGTGTCACCGGCGAGAGCCAGAAGCTGGCCGAAGAGGTGGCCGAGAGCGGTGAGGTTCGTGCCTACAACATCTCAAGCCAGGAGCGCATCGTGCGTGGGCGCATGCCCACGATGGAGATCGTCAACGAGCGCTTTGCCCGCAATTTGCGCGTGGGCCTGTTCAACTTCATTCGGCGCAGCCCCGAAATTTCGGTCGGCCCGGTCACGGTGCAGCGCTACAGCGCCTTTTTGCGTGAGCTGGCGGTGCCAACCAACTTCAACATCGTGGCGGTGCGGCCCTTGCGCGGCAGTGGTCTGGTGGTGTGCGAGCCGGCGCTGGTGTTTGGCGTGATCGAGTCGCTGTATGGCGGCATCGGCAAGTTCCAGACGCGCATCGAAGGTCGTGATTTTTCGGCCACCGAACAGCGCGTGATCAACCGGCTGGTGGATGTGGTCACCGACGAGTACAAAAAAGCCTGGGTTGGCATTTACCCGCTGGAGCTGGACTACCAGCGCTCCGAGATGCAGCCACAGTTTGCCAACATTGCCACGCCCAGCGAAATCGTGGTGTCAACCTCGTTTCAGCTTGAAATCGGCGAAATCACCGGGGCCATCCATTTCTGCATTCCCTATGCCACCCTGGAGCCGATCCGCGATGTGCTGTATTCCTCCACCCAGGGTGACTCGATCGAGGTGGACCGGCGCTGGGTGAATGTGCTGACGCAGGAAATTCAGGCTGCTGAGGTGGTGCTGGTGGCCGAACTGGCGCATGCCGATGCCACCATCGAGCAGTTGCTGGCGATGAAGCCGGGCGACTTCATCGAGCTGGACCGCCAGCCACGGGTGCAGGCCAAGATCGACGGGGTGCCGATCTTCGAATGCCAATATGGCACCCACAACGCCAAGTACGCATTGAAGATTGACCGCTGTCTGAGGTCGAACGACCTCAACTGGAAGGGTGACCAACATGGCAAATGACGACAAGCCTGCTGAAGACGATGGCCTGGCCGACTGGGCCGAGGCCTTGCTGGAGCAAAAAGCCGCTGAATCCCCGCCGGCAGCCGAGCCGGGCGGTGTGCTGACCGGTGAGACGCCGCGCCCTTACGGCGGTGGCAGCGACGCGCAGATCAACGACATCAACCGGGTGCTTGATATTCCGGTGCTGTTGTCGGTGGAACTGGGGCGCACCAAGGTGCCGATCAAGCATATTTTGCAGCTCGGCCAAGGCTCGGTGGTGGAACTGGACGCGCTGGCTGGCGAACCGATGGATGTGCTGGTCAACGGCTACCTGATTGCGCAAGGCGAGGTGGTGGTGGTGAACGACAAGTTCGGCATTCGCCTGACCGATGTGGTGACGCCGTCCGAGCGGCTGCGCCGGGTCAGCAAGGGATAAGGCCGGGCCATGACCCTGTCAAGCACCCTGCTGCTGGCGCTGGGCTTCTTGCTTGTGCTGGCGCTGATCCCGCTGGGGCTGAAGTGGTTGCAGCAACGCATGGGCGTGGTGGGCGGGTCCGCGGCGCACTCGACGCGGGTGATCTCGGCGGTGGCCGTGGGGCCGCACCAGCGTGTGGTCACGGTGGAGGCCGGGCCGCCAGGGGCGCGCGTCTGGCTGACGCTGGGCGTCACCGCGCAGTCGGTCACCTGTCTGCACACCGCGGTGCTGGGTGACGCACCGGATGCCCCCTTGCTCGGCGCCCGGTCGCCGCTGGAGCCGTCATGAACTGGCGCTGTCCTGACCTGGCCAGCCGCAACCAGGTGCTGGCGCGCGTGCTGCGACGCGGCTTGCCGGCGCTTTGCCTGTTGACGCCGACTCTGCTTTGGGCGCAAGGCAGTGCCGCCGGTGGCGCGCAATTGCCCTTGCTGGTGGGCAGCGGTGGCGGCAACATGAGCTTTTCGGTGCCGATCCAGACCCTGCTGTTTTTCACGGCGCTGTCTTTTCTGCCGGCCATCTTGCTGATGATGACAGGCTTTACCCGGATCGTGATCGTGCTGTCGCTGCTGCGCCAGGCGCTGGGCACACAGTCGGTGCCGCCCAACCAGGTCATCATTGGGTTGTCCTTGTTCCTGACCGCGTTTGTCATGGGCCCGACGCTGGACCGCGTCTATGAAGACGCCTATGTGCCTTACAACAACAATACCCTGCCTTTCGAGCAGGCGCTGGACAAGGCGCAGGCACCGATGCGCGCCTTCATGGGCAAGCAGACACGCCAGGCTGATCTGGCGCTGTTTGTCAAACTGGCCAAATTGCCGGTGGGCACTGACGCCAACACGGTGCCGATGCGGGTGCTGATCCCGGCGTTTGTCACCAGCGAGCTGAAATCGGCGTTCCAGATCGGCTTCATGATCTTTATTCCGTTCCTGGTGATCGACATCGTGGTCGCCAGTGTGCTGATGTCGCTGGGCATGATGATGCTGTCGCCGGTGCTGGTGGCCTTGCCGTTCAAGCTGATGATATTTGTGCTGGCCGACGGCTGGAACCTGCTGATCGGCTCGCTGGCAGCCAGCTTTGTGACCTGAACCCAGGCTGAAAGGGACTTTTTGTGAACGCGCAATTGGTGCTCTCAATGGGCCAGGAGGCCCTGTGGATGATGTTGCTGGTGTCGGCCCCGGTGCTGGGCATTGTGCTGGTGGTGGGGCTGGTGGTGAGCCTGTTTCAGGCAGTCACGCAGATCAACGAGGCCACGCTGGCCTTTGTCCCCAAGCTGGTGGCGGCGATGGCGGTGTTCGCCCTGGCCGGGCCGTGGATGCTGAGCACACTGGTCGATTACATCCGGCGCACCATCGAAGCCATTCCGGCGGCGGTGATGTGACGGGGCGGGCGCCGCGGCTGCCTGGCCTTTGACGCAGGGCCTTGGCCGTGATCACTTTCTCTGAAGCGCAACTGGTGGCCTGGCTGTCACCACTGATCTGGCCGTTTCTGCGTGTGCTGGCGCTGTTCACTGCCGCGCCGGTGCTCAGTTCGCGCGTCTTTCCGGTGCGTGCACGCATCGCGCTGGCCTTTTTTGTCGCGCTGGCCGCACAGCCATTTTTGGGGACACAGCCAGTCATCAGCCTGACCGGTCCGCACGCGCTGGGGGCAGTGGTGCAGCAGGTCGGGGTCGGGCTGGCCATGGGGTTTGTGATTCGGGTGGTGTTTTCTGCGGTGGAACTTGCGGGTGAAGTGATCGGTTTTCAGATGGGGCTGAACTTTGCCTCGTTTTTTGACCCGTCGCTCAACACCCAGAGCAGTGCGGTGGCGCGCTTCTTTGGCCAGATGGCGTCCTTGATGTTCGTCGTGATGAACGGCCACCTGCTGCTGCTGATGGCGGTGATCAGCAGCTTTGCAGCGTTCCCGGTGGATCAGAATTTTCTCGAGGCGCTCAAGCAGATGAAGGTGCTGGACTTGGGGCTGGACCTGTTTGCCAGCGCGCTGTGGCTGGCGTTGCCCTTGGTGGGCATGCTGCTGTTTGCCAATCTGGCGCTGGGCATTGTGTCGCGCGTGGCCCCGCAAATGAACATCTACGCGATCGGCTTTCCGGTCACGCTCAGCGTGGGGCTGGTCGGCATGGCGGTCTTGCTGCCGATGCTCGACGAGCCCTTCATTGGGCTGATGACGCGCGCCATCGAGCTGTTTCTGCCGCCCTGAAGAAAGCAGAATCCGGCGGGATGCGGCCGTCGAGCACTGCACAGCCGACCTTGCGCTGTACCCCCTGCTGAACAAAATAATAGCTGCCAGCGCTTATCAGTCAAGGGCTGCAGGCCTTTTTTACTGAGAATCGAGTGCCTGCGCCAGCACGGCGCTGCAGGGCCCGAGCTGGGTTGGATCAAACAGCCGCGCGATCCATTCGGCCTCGCGTGTTTGTACCGTGCGCAGAAACTCGGCGGCCGCACCGGGCGTCTGGTTCATGCCGGCAAACCGGTCAAAGCCGGTTTCCAGAAAGACCTGCAGTGCCTCCAGGCCGGCCAGCCGGGCCGGCTGGCGCATCATCTTGAGCATCATGCGCAGGCTGCGCTTGCGTGTCAGATCGGTCAGGGTCTGGCCAATCTGCAACACGGTGTCCAACTGCCAGCCACGCTCTGACGCGTGCCCCAGGCTGCGCCAGGCTTGCACATAGCGCAATCCCCGGTCGGACTCTGCGGTGCTCAGCCAGGCTCGCGCCAGCCCCATGTCCAGCGTTTCAGTCAACTGGTGCAGTTGCGCCAAGGCCACGGCGGTGCTCACCACATGGGCCGGAAAGGTGAGCTCCAGCGCTGTGGCAATGCGGGCAAATTGCTGGTCGCGCAGTCGGTAGTCGCGTGCGCTGTACAGTTCTTCCAAAAAAAAACGGGCACTGGGGGCAAAGGTGTCGCTGGCCAGCAAGTCGGCGTAGTTGTGGGCAAAGCGCGCGGCCTGCAATTGCTTGATCTGCTGCAAGGCCAGCGCCAGAGCGGGGTTGTCGGCGGCTTGCTGGCGCAGCGCTGCAACCTGCGTCATTGCCTCGCGTATGGTCTGGGATGCATCCATGGCGCAGCAAGTGTAGTGGGCGCAAGGCCTTGTCAGGTCGGGTGCGCTCCCTACAGTGGCCAGCGCAGGCAAGCCCGGGTGCAGGGCCATGGCAGGCTGCCTACAATGCCCGGCCCCTTTGTCGGTTCGACGATCGTCCCGTTGCGCCAAGGCCCTTCATCCCACTGCATTTCATCCCACCGCCAATTGCCATGACCCAGGGAACCATCCGCATTCGGGGTGCGCGCCAGCACAACCTGAAGAATCTCGACCTCGATCTGCGCACCGGTGAGCTCACCGTCGTCACCGGCCCGAGCGGCTCGGGCAAGTCCAGCCTGGTGTTTGACACCCTGTTTGCCGAAGGCCAGCGCCGCTATGTCGAGACCTTCAGCGCCTATGCACGCCAGTTTCTCGACCGCATGGACAAGCCGGCGGTGGACCTGGTGGAAGGAGTGCCGCCAGCGATTGCCATCGATCAGACCAATCCGGTGCGCTCCAGTCGCAGCACGGTGGGCACCATGACCGAGCTGAACGACCACCTCAAGCTGCTGTTTGCGCGTAGCGCGCAATTGTTCGACCAAGACAGCGCCGAGCCGGTGCGCCACGACACCCCCGAGACCATTTACGCCGACCTGCTGGCGCGCACCGAGGCGCAGGACGCGCGGCTGGTGATCACCTTTGCGGTTGAACTGCCGGCTGCCACCGGTGCCGATGAGTTGGCGCAATGGTTGTCCTTGAGCGGTTTCACCAAGGTTCAGGCGCAGCGCACCGTGGGTGAGCGGCTGCTGCTGGACGTGGTGGCAGACCGCTTTCGGCTGCGACAGGCCGGACGTGCCCGTGCCATCGAGGCCATTGAGCTGGCGCTCAAGCAGGGCGCCGGGCAGCTCGCGGTTTATGTGGATTTTTCGGCCCAAGCGCCCGTCAGCAGTGCGCCAGATGCTATTGAAAACGGATCGTCTCGGGGGGCCGAGCTGTGGCGCTATTCGACGGGTTTGCATTGTCCAGGCAGCCAGCGCCGCTACAGCGAGCCGATTGCGTCGATGTTCTCGTTCAACTCGGCGGTGGGGGCCTGTGAAACTTGCCGGGGCTTTGGGCGGGTGATCGGGGTCGATTGGGGCCTGGTGTTTCCGAACGACAAGCTGACCTTGCGCGGCGGCGCCGTCAAACCGTTCCAGACCCCGGCCTGGGCCGAGTGCCAGGACGACTTGCTGCGCCATGCCGAACTGCACGGCATCGGGCGCGACACACCCTGGAACAAGTTGGCACCACAGCAGCAGCAATGGGTGATTCAGGGCGAGAGCGGCTACCGCGACGGCCAGTGGGGCAAAAAGTGGTACGGTGTGAGGCGCTTTTTTGAGTACCTTGAGACCAAGTCCTACAAGATGCACATCCGGGTGCTGCTGTCCAAGTACCGCAGCTACACCGAGTGCCCCAGTTGCGCCGGCGCGCGCCTGAAGCCCGAGAGCCTGCTGTGGCGGGTGGGCAGCCAGGCCGCCGCCGATGCGGTGCTCGCGCCAGAGCAACGCTTCATGCCGCAAGGCGTGGGCTGGACGCGCGCGCAGCTCCAGGCCCTGCCCGGACTGTGCCTGCACGACCTGATGCTGCTGCCGATTGACGCGCTGCGGCGGTTTTTTGACAGCATGGCGCAGCAGCAGCCAACGGTTGACCGGGGCGCTGCGGCGCTGCCAAGCCAAGCCGTGGGCGAGCAGCAGGCCAGCAAACTGCTGTTGGACGAAATCAGCACCCGGCTGCGCTACCTCAGCGAGGTCGGCATTGGCTATCTGACGCTGGACCGGCAAAGCCGCACCCTCAGTGGTGGCGAGGTGCAGCGCATCAACCTGACGACCGCGCTGGGCACCTCACTGGTCAACACCTTGTTTGTGCTGGACGAGCCCAGCATCGGCCTGCACCCGCGTGACATGGGGCGCATCGTGCGTGCCATGCAGCGTCTGCGCGACGCCGGCAACACACTGGTGGTGGTGGAGCATGACCCGGCCGTGATGCTGGCGGCTGACCGTATCATCGACATGGGCCCCGGCCCTGGGGTGCAGGGCGGGCAGATCGTGTTTGACGGCAGCCCGGCTGGCTTGCGGCAAGCCGACACGCTGACCGGCGCCTATCTGGGCGCACGCAAGCAAGTCGGCATGGGTTTCAAGCGCCCGGTGCTGGCTGGCAGCCCGCGCCTGATTCTGCAAGGCGCCTGCGCCAACAACCTGAAGCATCTGGACATCGAGATCCCGCTGAACCGTCTGGTGTGCATCACCGGCGTCAGCGGCTCGGGCAAATCAACGCTGGTGCAGGACACGCTGGCGCCAGCACTGCTGCGCCACTTTGGCAAGCCCAGCGAAACCCCTGGCGCATTTGCCACCCTGCTCGGGGCCGAGCAACTCAGCGACGTGGTGTTTGTCGATCAGTCTCCGATCGGCAAGACCGCCCGCTCCAACCCGGCCAGCTACGTGGGCGCCTGGGACGCCTTGCGCGAGCTGTTTGCAAAGGCGCCGCTGGCCTGCCAGCGTGGCTACACCGCCAGCAAGTTCAGCTTCAACAACGGCGACGGGCGCTGCCCGACCTGCGGTGGTTCCGGCTTTGAGCACATCGAGATGCAATTTCTCAGCGATGTCTATCTGCGGTGCCCGGATTGCCAAGGCCGGCGCTACCGGCCAGAGATTCTGGAGGTGACCATCGAGCGCGACGCGCGCCTTCTTTCGGTGGCCGATGTGCTGGCCTGCACCGTGCGTGAAGCGGCGCAATTGTTCAGAGATGACCGCGAGGTGCTGCGTGCCCTGCAGCCGATCATCGACGTCGGGCTGGACTACGTCGCATTGGGGCAGCCGGTGCCGACGCTCAGCGGTGGCGAAGCCCAGCGACTCAAGCTGGCCGGTTTTCTGGCCGAGGCCGCACGCCAGCGCAGCGCCAGCCGGCAGGCGCTGGCGCGCCGGGGGGTGCTGTTCATGTTCGATGAGCCCACGACCGGCCTGCACTTTGACGACATTGCCAAACTGATGCGCAGTTTTCGCAAGCTGCAAGACGCCGGGCATAGCCTGCTGGTGATTGAGCACAACCTGGACGTGATCCGCAGCGCCGACTGGTTGATCGACCTCGGCCCGGAAGGCGGCGACGCCGGCGGCGAGCTGATCGCGCAAGGCCCGCCCGAGGCGCTGATGCTGCACCCGAGCTCGCACACGGCGCTGGCGCTGCGCGACTACTGCGCCGACATGGGCGTGATCCACGCCGTGCAGGAAGTTAATTGGGGTCAGAGTCAGATTAATTCGGACTTTTCGAAAACGCCCAATAATCTGACTCTGACCCCAATTATTCAGATCATCAACGCGCGTGAGCACAATCTGAAGTCGCTCAGCGTGGACATTCCGCGCGGGAAGTTCACGGTGGTGACCGGTGTCAGCGGTTCGGGCAAATCGACCTTGGCCTTTGACATCCTGTTCAACGAGGGCCAGCGCCGTTATCTGGAGAGCCTCAATGCCTACGCCCGCTCGATCGTGCAGCCGGCCGGCCGCCCGGAGGTGGATGCGGTGTATGGCATTCCGCCCACGGTGGCGATCGAGCAGCGCTTGAGCCGGGGCGGGCGCAAATCCACCGTCGGCACGACCACCGAGGTCTGGCACTTTTTGCGCCTGCTGTTTGTCAAGCTTGGCACGCAACACTGTATTCATGATGGCACACCGGTGGCACCGCAAACCCCCGAGCGCATCGCCGCGTCGCTGCTGCGCGACTTCAAGGGCCAGCACATCGGCCTGCTCAGCCCGCTGGTGCAAAACCGCAAGGGCGTCTATACCGAGCTGGCCGACTGGGCGCGCCAGCGTGGTTTCAACTACCTGCGGGTGGATGGCGAGTTTGTCCCGACCAACGGCTTTGCGCGGCTGGACCGCTTCAAAGAGCACCGGATCGAGCTGCCGGTGTTCAGCCTGGATGTGGACGCCGCCAACGAGGCCGCCCTGCGCTCGGCCCTGGCCGATGCCTTGCAACACGGCAAGGGTGTGTTGTATGTGCTCAGTGCGCTCGACGGTCTGGCCGAGGCCATGCAAGCCGGTCGCAGCACGGCCGGCATTGGGCGTGTGAGTGTGTTTTCCACCCTGCGGGCCTGTCCGGTCTGCGCCACCAGCTACGCCGAGCTCGACCCCCGGCTGTTCAGCTACAACAGCAAGCATGGCTGGTGCCCGGACTGCGTTGGGACCGGGCTGCGTCTGAGCAAGGAGCAGCGCAGGCGTCTGGACGACTCGGTGCGTGACGACGAGCAAAAGGGCCGCGAGCAGACCTTTGCCGAACCCGAGCTGGACGATCTGTCGGACGCGGTCTGTCCCACCTGTCAGGGCACACGGCTGAACCCGACGGCGCGTGCGGTGCGCTTTGGCCCGCTGGCGCATGCTGCGGGCGGTGTCAGCATCACCGAACTGGCGCAGCTCAGTGTGACCGAGGTGCGCGCCTGGGTGCAGTCGCTGCAGCAAGCCGGGGCACTGGCGGCGCGTGCGCAAGAGGTGGCGCGCGACTTGCTCCCTGAGATTCTGGGTCGCCTGCAATTTTTGGAGCAAGTTGGTCTGGGTTACCTGACGCTGGACCGGGGCGCTCCCACGCTGTCAGGTGGCGAGGCGCAGCGCATCCGGCTGGCGGCGCAACTGGGCAGCCACCTGCAAGGCGTGTGCTATGTGCTCGACGAGCCCACCATCGGCCTGCACCCGCGCGACAACCGGCTGCTGCTGGGCGCGCTGCAGCAGTTGAGCGCCCAGGGCAACACGCTGCTGGTGGTCGAGCACGACGAAGACACCATCCGCCACGCCGAGCACCTGATCGACATCGGGCCCGGCGCTGGCAAGCGCGGGGGGCGGCTGGTGGCGCAGGGGCAGGCAGCCGACCTGCAGGCGGCGGCCGAGTCGCAGACGGGCCGCTACCTGCTGCACGCCATGCGGCATCCGCTGCAAGCCAGACGGCTGGTGCTTGCTTCTGATTCGATAGCGTCCTGCGCGAATGCACCGCTTGCGGTCGGTGCGCTGGCGTCCGCCGGGCCGGCTGCCCGGTGCGACGCGCAGCAATCATCAGCCGGCCAGGACGAACGGGCCGCGCCAGCGGCCACGCAGGCAGGCATCACCGTCAGCGGCGCCACCCTGCACAACCTGCAACACGTGACGGTGCACTTGCCGCTGCAACGCCTGGTCGCCGTGACAGGTGTCAGCGGCTCGGGCAAATCCACCCTGGCGCGCGAGGTGTTGCTGGCCAACGTTCAAGCTGCGGTGCAGCAGCGCAGTACCCAGGCTGGTCGCAACGCCTTGCAGGCGGGCGAAACCATCGCCTGGGTAGGCTGCCAGGACGTCATTGGGTTTGAAGCGGTTGACCGGGTGCTGGAGGTGGATCAAACCCCGATCGGCAAGACGCCGCGCAGTTGCCCGGCCACCTACATCGGGTTTTGGGACATCATCCGCAAATTGTTTGCCGACACGCTCGAGGCGCGGGCCCGTGGCTATGGCGCCGGGCGCTTCAGCTTCAACACCGGCGCTGGCCGCTGCCCAAGCTGTGAGGGCCAGGGCCTGCGCACCATCGCCATGAGTTTCCTGCCGGACGTGAAGGTGCTGTGCGAGACCTGCAAGGGCGCGCGCTTCAACCCCGAGACACTGGCGGTGAACTGGCGCGGCAAGAACATCGCAGAGGTGCTGCACATGGAGGTGGACGAGGCGGTGGCATTCTTTGCGGCCATGCCGGTGATTGCGCACCCCTTGCAACTGCTCAAAGACGTGGGCCTGGGCTATCTGACGCTGGGCCAGCCGTCGCCCACCCTCAGCGGTGGTGAGGCGCAGCGCATCAAGCTGGTGACCGAGCTGAGTCGGGTGCGCGATGACATCGGCCGGCGTGGCAGGCAGGCACCGCATACGCTGTATGTGCTGGACGAGCCCACGGTGGGCCTGCACATGGCCGACGTGGAAAAGCTGATCCGCGTGCTGCATCGGCTGGTGGACGGCGGCCATAGCGTGGTGGTGATCGAGCATGACCTGGACCTCATTGCCGAAGCCGACTGGGTGCTTGACCTCGGCCCCGAAGGCGGCGGCGCCGGTGGCCGCCTGATCGCGGCTGGCACCCCCGAAGACCTGGTGCGCCTGGGCACACATACTGGTGTCGCGTTGGCGCCGGTGCTGCAGCGTGGTGCGGCCGCAGCCAGCGCGCCCCCACCACCGACCGAGACCCTGGCGCCGCGCAGCGATCAGGCGCTTTGCCACCAACCGCTTAATGAATCGCTGCGGCCACGATGATGCAAATGCCCAGCGACATGGCGGCCACCACCAGGCCGAGCGCGCGGTTTTGTTTTTCGACGATTTCCTCCCACAGGTTGTAGGGCGTGAGCTTGTCGATGATGATGAAGCTGACCCAGAAAATCACCACGCCCATCAGCGCATAAACCAGCGAGCCCAGCAGCACGGCCGGCTTGAACCATTCCATTCCCATCGCAATCTCCTTGAAAACTGTGTGTGGCGGCGCTACTTGTGCCCGCCACCCGTCGAAAAACCACCAAAAGAGCCGCCCGAGCTGCGCGAACTGGCCGCGCAGTTTTCCACCTGGGGGTCGCAGTCAGAGCAACTGCTGAAGATCGCCGACAGCAGCAGCAACAGCACAAAGATGATGATCAAGGTGCTCAGGCTCATGCCGGCGCTGCTGCTCAGCGGGCTGGCGTCGGTGCGCTTGAGCAGCGCTTGCTTGTCTTGCAGCTTGAACGCTGCAGCCACCCGGGCGCTGTCAATCTGGCGCCCGACCGACCAGACCACCTCGTGCTCGGACTGCTCGCAGGACAGCAGGTTGGGGCCTTGCGCAAAGTCGCTGTTGTCGGTGCGCTGGCCGCGCGTGACCTGCCAGTAAAACTCGCCTTGCACATAGCTGGTCTGCGCTCGGTAGCTCTCCTTGAGCTGGTATTTTGTGCCCAGGTAGCTGGCGCTTTGGCCGTTCGCGCTCAGCACCGGCGCGCCGGTGGCCGGCTTGACCAGGCTCCAGCCATCGGTGGAATCGACCAGAAAGAGAAAGCCGCGCTGCTGGTTGTAAAGCAGGTACTCCTCCCAGCCAAAAGACTCATCCGGGTCGGCAGGGTCGGTGCCCAGCCGGTGCTGAAAACCCACCACCTGCCAACTCGTGCCCTGCAACTGCCCGATGCTGCCCAGCGCAATCAGGGCTTGCACCGGTTCGTCCTGCACGGCGTGTTTCAGCTCGCCGCCGATGCCGCCCGACAGGTCGATCAGGCTCTGGCAGGACGGGCAGGTGATGCTTTGGCTGCCCGCCAAAGTGACCGTCACCGTCGCACCACAGTGGGGGCAATTGAACAAGCGCGCCTGCTCGGCCTTGGCCGAAGTTTCGCGCAGGCCGGTCATCTGCAGCGCCTGCAACGCCACTGGCTGGCCCAGCGACACGCTCGGTGGCTGGCTGCTGTAGTCGATGCTCAGCACCTTGCCACCCGGGCGCTCGACGGTGTCGTCGTCGCCGGTTGAGCCGGCCTTGGACGCGCCCAGGCTGCTACCGATCAGGCTGCCGCTGGGGCTGGCAGCCTGGGTGCCTGCGACGCCCTGGCTGCGCAGTTCGACCATGGCAAACGGCTCGCCCAGTGCCGGCAGGTGCGGCAGCTCGCCCTGGGCCGACAACAGCAGCACCTGCTGGTTCGAGGCGACGCTGAAACTGTCACCGTTGATGCGGGTGCTGGCACCGAGTTTGAAGCGTTCGGGCGCGGGCATCGCACTTGCGGTCTGCTGCGGCAGGGCAAACACATAGGCGCCGTTGTCTTCGCTGAGCCAGGCGCTGCGCCCGTCGGCCAGCAAGGCATGCCACTCGGTCCAGGTGCCCTCAGCATATTTGTACTGAAGCCGTCCGACCAGCGTGAAAGCCTGCCCGTCCCAGCGGCCGCTGGCCTGCAACTGCAGGGGGCTGTGGTCGTCAAACAGCTCGGCCATCTTGCCGATGCGCGACAGCACCTCGCCGCTGCGTACGATGCTGCTCTGGCAATAGCCGCACACCGCATGCGTGGACTGCGCGCTGGCAAAGCTGACCGGCGCTCCGCAGCCCGGGCAGGGTGCGGTGTAGTGGCGTTGCGCGGCAGCCTCAGCCATGG
>JFJP01030221.1_pt1 | contig 14180 bp, 10 predicted proteins | sample 431651 | NCBI WGS metagenome assembly JFJP01 (sample SAMN02602958, study PRJNA72255) | Microbial mat metagenome, whole genome shotgun sequencing project. | biome: fresh water; feature: sink hole; material: water; isolation source: purple microbial (photo- and chemosynthetic) mats found in... | reverse complement strand
TGGTCGAGGTCGGGTCAAAGTCGCCCAGTTCGACCGCGCCGGGAATAAAGTCGATCTGATGCACCTTCAGCGTTTCCGCAATCGAGGCGTACAAATCCTGAGCGAAGGCGTCGCGCAAGGCGGTCATCCGGGCAATGTCTGGCGCTTCGTCGAGAATCACCGCCATGGCGGCAGCGTCTTTCAGTCCGCGCAGGATAAAGAAATTATCCCAGTAGGAATGCTGCGGCTGGCTGGCGTAGCCTTCGTGGCTGATCGACTCCGGAACCAGGCCGCGATAGGCCTGATACTTCACGTCATCCCTATATTTACCATTGGAGCGCTGGTCGCGCAGGGTCTCAATGTAGCCAACGGCCTTGACGACATAAGGCCACATCTCGCGCAGAAAACCGACATCGCGGGTGTAGCGATAGTACTCCATCGCCGCGTAAATCAGTTGGCCATGACTGTCATGTTCCACCGTCGGGTCGGCACCGCGCCCGTCCACACAGCACGGCACTTTGCCATCCGGGAACTGGTGGGGAGCGAACCATTGCAGAAACTGTCGCGCCTCTTCGGTAAAACCCATGCTCAACAGCGCCGATGAGGTCAGTGCGCCGTCGCGAATCCAGGAGCGGGCGTAAGCGCGGGAACCGGGCTGAATCGCCGGGCCATTGCGGTTAATCAGAATGTACGCCAGATTGCTTTTGATACTATCCGCCAAATGCCGGGCATCCGGGGGCAGTTGCAGACTGGCGCGATCCAGTCGCGCTGCCCACTCACGCTGAGTCCGTTCCAGCAGCCGGTTAACTTGGGCAGCAGCGTCGGCCTCGGGCAGGATGGGCGCATCGTTGCCGGCGGCGTGGAGCGGAATACGCAGATAGACATCGCGGGATTCGCCGGGACGCAAATCCCAGCCGTACTCCAAAACCCCGGCGGCGTAACCGAAGGTATCCTGATCAACCCGTTCCCGTTCGGGCAATCGACCGTTGACCAACTCATCGGTAATGGCGCCCTGATCAAAAGCAGCGGCGCGGAAGCGATCCGGCGTGGTCAGCACCGCGATCTTTTTACCCCCCGGTTCAACGTAAACCCGTCGGTCGGCGTAACTGAGCTGGCGGATCGGCGCAACGCCCGTGGCGCTGTTCAAACTTTGCCAGGGCGGGCTGACCTGAAAGGGTCGCACGGTCAGAAATAAGGCGATATGGCGGGTTTCATCGCTCAGGTTTTCAATCCGGTAGCGGGTGTACAGCGCCGATTCCCCGGCCTTGCCCGCGGCGAAAGCGGTGACGGCGAACCAGAAATGTTCCAGTTCCCAGCGCACGGTCGGGATCGGCAGATGATCCTCCGCCAAACTCTGGACCGGTTCCACATCCGCCCAGGTGATCAATCGGCCATCGGTGAACAGGAAGGGTTCCACGGTGAAGCCGCCCTTCCCGACTTCCAAGGTGCCATCTTCATTGAGTAACGCCTCCTGGCTGTCGCCGGGAACGCCGACGACCGTCCAGTAACTCTGTTCACCCTGGAGATAGCGGGGATAGAGGCCGCGCCGGGCATCGCGGGCGACCGTTTCAAAGAAACGGTTGGGCGAGGCGGAAAATTCGTAGGATTGAATGGCGATATAGCGAATGGCGTAGCCGCGTCCCCGACTGCTGCGCTCCAGGTTCAGCCGCAGGTAGCGGGATTCCGCATTGTGCAGATACAGGTAATCACGCTGACCGTTGCCGCCACTGACCGTGTACAGCGTCCGCCAGTGTTTGCCGTCATCGGAAGCCTGCACCTGATAATCCATGGCGTAATCGTCAGCGTCCCAGTCGATGATCAGTCCGCCATATTCACGCGGTCGCACAAAATCCAGCAACAACCATTGCTTTTCCGCCAGTTCGCCGCTGCGCCAGGAGGTATTGGCATCGGTATTCAGCGCCGCGGCGGGCGGATGACCGTTGATTTCGGTAGAAGCGGTCGCCAGCGGATTGAACGTCGTGGTTTCCAGCGGCTCGCGTTCCTCCAGCGTGAGTTCGTCGATCCAGACCGATCCTTTGCCCAGGACATTGGCGGAAATCGCGAATTCGATTTCGGTCAGTTCTTCCACCGCGCCGCCCGGCCCCCAGGCCAGTTGGAGATGGCGTTTCTTAATGACCACCGGTTGCCAGTCGGTGGGAAAGTCGAAGTCGCGCCGTTTGGCCCACCACACATTCTGGCGGGCGTCGACCAGTTTAAATTCCACATCACTGCGTGGCCCCTGCCCGCGGATGGTGTAGCGGAACACGAAATTTTCCGGCAAGCGCATCCGGAAGGTTTTACGCGCGATGACGAAGCTCGCGCCTTCCTGAAACTCGAAATCCAGCCGCATGGCCCGGCGACCGTCCAGGCCAATATCCTGAGCGATTTCCAGCCGGGCGCCGGTCGAGACGGCAGCGCTCCAGCCACTAAGGTTCTCAAAATCGTCCAGCAACAGGGTTTTCGGGGACGTCACTGGTGCTTCGGGCGTCGCCGCTGGCAGGGTGGAAGGCAACATAAAGAGGAGAACCGTGAGGAAAAGGGATGAGAAAGCGTGAGGAGGCGTCATAAATTGTCTCTGCGTGGAGGCCAGCATCAGCAAGAATGATTGAGTGTAGTCAATTTCAGCCCTTCATCCCGCCGAGCATAATCCCAGCGATGTAATACTTCTGCAGGACTACAAACAGCAGCATGACCGGCAACACGGTCAGCACCGAACCCGCCATCATCATTTCCGTATCCTGCACATGCTCGCCCAGTAAATTGGCCAGCGCCACCGGCAGGGTGTACAGCGAACTATCCGTCAGGACGATCAAAGGCCACATAAAATCATTCCACACGCCCATGAAGGTAAAAATCGCCAGCGTGACCAGAATCGGTCGGCACAGCGGCAACACCAGCGACCAGTAAATGCGGAACTCGCCCGCGCCATCCATCCGCGCCGCATCCAGCAAGCTGTCCGGAATGGCCAGCAGGTATTGGCGAATCAGGAAAATGCCGAAGATGCTGGCCATGCCGGGGATAATCACCCCCCAATAGGTGTTGATCAACCCAAACTGTTTCAGCAGCAGGAACAGCGGCAACATCGCCACCTGGGCAGGAATCACCAGCGCCCCGAGCAGACTCTGAAACAACGGGTCGCGACCCCGGAACCGGAACTTGGCGAAGGCATAGCCGGCCATCGAGTTGATGAACAGCGAAATGGCGGTGACCGCGCCGGCCAGCAGTGCGCTGTTCAACAGATATCGCGCCAAATCCAGCCGGGTGAACAGCGCCGCGTAATGTTCAAACGTGACGGTACTCGGCCACAGGCGCGGCGGGACGCTGTTCGCTTCACCGGACGGCATTAGCGACGCCGCAATCATCCACCACAATGGCGTCAGCGTCAGCAGCAGACCGACTACCAGCAGTCCGTATAAGGCCAGCGCCGGAAACAAAGAATGCAAGAAGCGGTTCATGACGACGCTCTCCGGCGTAATTTCAATTGCAGCACCGTCCCGGCCAGAATCAACACAAACAGGATAAACGCCGCCGCCGACGCATAGCCCATGTTCCACCAGCGGAAGCCTTCTTCATACATCAGCAGCACGATGCTCAAGGTCCGATTCGCGGGACCGCCCTGGGTCATCACATACGGTTCCGCGAACACCTGAAAATAGCCAATCATGGTCATCAGCGCCACGAACAGAAAGGTCGGTCCCAGCAGGGGCAGGGTGATATGCCGAAATTGCGCCCAGGCTTCAGCGCCGTCAATCCGCGCTGCTTCGTAGAGTTGCGGCGGAATGTTCTGCAAACCCGCGATAAAAATGACCATGTTGAACCCGAAATTTTTCCACACCGCCATCACAATAATCGCGGGCATCGCCCAGTCCGGGTCACCCAGCCAGTCAATCGGTTCCATGCCCATCAGGCTTAATCCGTAATTCAGCACCCCATAGCGGGGATGGTAGAGATAGCGCCAGACCACCGCCACGGCGACCAGCGTCGTCACCACGGGCAGAAAGAATGCCGTGCGGAACAGGCCGGGGAAGCGGGTCAGTCGGGCATTTACCAGCAGCGCTGCGCTGAGGGACACCGCAACCGACAGCGGGCCGCCGAGAATCACGAAATAGAAGGTATTGCCGAGCGCCGTCCAGAACAGCGGGCTTTGCAGCAAATGCAGATAGTTGTTGAAGCCCACAAAGCGCAGCCGGTTCAAATCGCCCAGGGCGTAAATATCGAAATCGGTAAAGCTCAACAACAGCGCCGCCAGCACCGGCAGAAAAAAGAACACCGCAATCAGCAGCAGCGCCGGGGCCAGAAACAGCCAAGCACTGAAAGTGGCATGATGCTCTAGACCTTTCATCATCCCCCCGCGCCCTTGGGGAGAAGAGCCGGGGGTGAGGTTGGCTGTTCCCGCGCCAGCAACCACCGCCGCTTTTCCAGAATATGATCCACCTCACCATCCAGCGCCGCCAGCGCTTCATCCACGGTCATTTGTCGCCGCGCCGTCATTTCCACGTAATACGTCAGGCGACTGGCAATCCGTTCCCATTCCGGAATAGGCGGGGTCGCCTGAAGATTCTGCAACTGTCGCCGGAAGGCCTGGGCATAACGGTTGCCCGCCAATGCCGGATTCTTCCAGGCCGATTGCCGGGCGGGCAGGTCGCCGGTGATTTGATAAAATCGCGCCTGCTGTTCCGGTTCCGCTAAATACTCCAGCAACGTCCAGGCGGCCTCCTGATGCAGCGACGTGCGGCTCAGCGCCAGACTGGCTCCGCCCGCCAGCGATGCGCCCGGCAAGGGCGCAGTCATCCACTGATCCTGCAAACCCACCGGCAACCGCCGCCGAAACTCGCCGATATTCCACGGCCCGGTCACATAGACTGCGAAATAACCGTTGGCGAATTCCTGATACAGATTCGCCATCTGGGTATTGCTCATCGGCGGCGCCAATTCCTCGGTAAACAGGTTCAAATAAAACCGGAACGCTTCCTTAAAGCGGGGATTCTGGAAATCGCCGTACTGATGCCGGTCTCGCAACAGCGTTGCGCCGCGTTGCAGAGCGAGAATCACGAGAAACTGCCATTCATTAATGGGCAGCAGAATGGCGTAACGCTCCGTATCATCGAGCGTTTTCAACCGCGCCATGGCCTGCAACCAATCGTCCCACGTGGTCGGCGGCTCGGGGTAGCCCACCGCTTTCAGCAAATCGCTCCGATAAAAGAAAAGTCGCGTATCGACATACCAAGGCAAAGCCCAAGTCTGACCGTCCAACCGGTTCGTAGCGAGAATGCCGGGGAAATAGTCATTAGCGGCAGCAGCCGACCAGTCTTTCAGCCGCGCATCCAAGGGTTCCAGCGCCCGCAATGCGACGAATTCGGGAATCCAGGTATTACCGAGTTGGAATATATCGGGCATGGCGTCACCGGCGTAAGCGGTCAGCAATTTTTCATGCGCGGCGCTCCAGGGAATTTGCTGGACCCGCACCCGGATACCCGGATGGCGGCGTTCAAATTCCGGCAACAATGCCTTGACCTGCTCGCCTTCCTGGCCCATCGCCCAGAATTCAACGACCACTAGCTGATTATTGGGCGCATGACAACTGATCAGCCCCACGGTGGTAAGAATAATCAGCAAGCAACGGTGGATAGTGGGCAGGCGCATGGAGAGCAGTGAACAGGCGGGATGGGCGGGAGAAGCGAGGCACCGACCCGTGCGGTCGGAGCCGGGAAGGCTAAGCAGAATTGTATATTGAATTGAAAGGGGCAGTTAGGCGATTTCCTGAAAAGAGGATACCCGCCTTGATCCCCACTTCAGTCAAACGTGAGAATTTTAGCCACGGAATGACACGGAATGACACAGAAAAAAACAAATTTCCGTGTTTTTCTGTGTCATTCCGTGGCTAATTTCTGGAATCCTGTGGAATTTGTTGAATCAGCAATAATCCCATCTGTTCCAGCCCGCCCACCGAAGCCGTTCCCGGAACCATTCCCGTACGGAATCCTGCCGCGATAAACCATTCCAGCCGCGCCGGATCCCGGGAAAAGACATGCACGGGCACTTCCCAGGAAATATCCCGACCGCCAACGATGGCCGGCGGCTGATGATCGCCGATGACCAGCAACAGCGCATTCGATGGCGCATAGTGGCGCAGATAGCCACCCAGTACCGCCAGGTTGTACCGGACGCTCTCTCGATAAGCCGTTGCCAGCGCCGCCCCATCCAGCCGTTCCTCCAGTTTTACCGTTTCAACCGCGCTGCCCTCTCCCGCAGAGACATTAATATCGTCCCAGTTCGGCTGATAGGGCGGCAGGGGTGCAAAAGGTGCGTGGCTGTTGATCGTCGGGAAAAAGACGAAGAGCGGTGGCCGGTCGGCTCGCGCCAATTCAGTGCGATGAATCCAGTACAGGCTGTACTGGTCAGGAATCGTCCACCAGCCATACGCCGGGCCGCGATAGTCCAGGCGCTCGGCGTTATAAATCTCGGTGAATCCATAGAACTGCCCCTCCGGCCACGGATAGCGCAATCCCGGCATGACCGCCAGAGTTCGATAACCCGCCTCGGCAAAGCGATGTACCAGCGTCCGGCGGTCTGAAACCAGCATATCCCGATAATCGCCCTGATCGGGGATGCGCAACCCGGACAGCAGACTGGAATGCGCCAACCACGACTGGCCGCCAAACGTGCTGGAGGTCACTCGCGCCGAGGCCATTTGCCAACCCGCCGATTCCAGCGCCTCTTCCAGTGCCGCAAATTCTCCGGCCAACGGTCCGGCAAACCGGGGATCGTCGAAGACCAGCGCACCGTAGGATTCAAAGAAAATCACGAAAACATCGCCCGGTTTCCGGCCACTTCGGTTCAGAACCGGCAACGGCGGCGCAGCGGCGATCCATCCCTGATGGCGGAACACCGTGGCCTCCAGCGCTAACTGAATTTGCCCGACGAACACCGGCATAACCGGCAAGGCAAACCCGCGTTCAGTGGACAGGCGCTCACTCCACCGGCCGACACCATAAAGGGTCAGCAAACCGGCAGCCAGTGCGCCTAATCCACGCCGCCACTTAGGTCGATCCAGCGCTGCCAGTACCGTCTGTAACGCCCAGCGTAAAGCCATCACCAGCAGTCCCAGCAGAACCAGCAGCGCCAGACTGCCCAGCGCTAGGTGCCAACCGGCCACGCTGTCTAGCAGCATTGCCGTTACCGCCGGAAGATGCTGGCTATCCCAGTACAGATGAACCGAACGCCCCAGCAAGGCGGGTGCGGTCACATCGACATACCGACCCAGCACCAAGAGCATCAGCCCCCCGAGCAATAGATGGCGCATCCAGCGACCCGGCGTCTTGCCGCCGGCGATGGCCAGCGCTAATAGCAGCACTAACAAATCCAGCGACAGTTCCGCAACCCAACGCACCCCGGCCGTCGGCCAGCGATTCTGGAACGTCAGCATGGAATTCAGCAGTGCCAGCGCCAAGGCCAGCCGCAAACCGGCTATAATCAATTTCGACAGGCGTTCCATAGGGACAGGGAGCTTCAGAGAGTTGGGGAGTTGTGGAACCTGTCGCCGCGTACTGCTGCAACCCAACCCCAATAACAGGAGGCGAACCCGATGAGCCGGTTAGACAAAGGCGCATTAACCATTCCGATTGAGAACGACGTTCAGCAAACCGGTCACCAACCCAGTGAAGACATGCAGCGCTGTCTCGACGAGGTCGTGGCCGTGCTGCGCAAGTACCCGGTGGGCGTCACGCTCTGCCTGGCCAGTGACCAGGAATCGGTGCTGCTCTACCGCATTCCCGAATGGTGCGCCGTGTCCCTCAGCGACAACGGGCCGGAAGTCAATTCAGACCCGCTATGGGAAACCGATGATCTGGAACAACTGCTGGTTCGCACCCACCAGATGTCCAGCGCCCTGCGCAGCATGAATGAACGCATGTCCAGTGAATCAGCGCAACTGGACGATTTCGTCCAGAACCTGGGTCAGCACCTCCTCGATCCCGACCGCAAGGCGCATTAACGGCATTTCAGTTCCGGGCGTTGGCCGTCCGCCATCGCTGCGCCAACTGCCGAGCCTGCGCCCGCTGTTCCTCGCTCAGCCGGTTCGATACGGATTCCAGTGGCTGCATCGCCCCCAGATAGCCGTTGGATACTGCCAGATCCAGCCAGAGATAAGCCTTGACCCGATCCGGCTCTACCCCGCGCCCGTGCGTGTAAAACATCCCCAGTCCGTACTGCGCCAGCGGCAGATTACTATTAGCCGCTTTCTCAAACCAGTCAACGGCTTGCCGGTCATCACCGGGGACGCCACGTCCGGTAGCGTACAGGACGCCGAGCAAGACCTGAGCCAGCGCTATATTCTGATCCGCCGCCTTGCGATACCATTCCGCCGCTTGCGCCTCGTTGCGGGACAAACCACCGCGGCCATCCGCATACATCAATCCCAGATTCAACTGCGCCGCCGCCAGTCCCTGGTTGGCCGCTTTACGCAACCAGCCCACTGCCTGCGGATCGTCACGCGGCGTTCCCCGGCCCGTCGCATAAAACAGCCCCACGCTGAATTCCGACTCGGCATCGCCCTGTTTGGCGGCTTCCTTGAACCAGCGTAGCGCCTGGCGTTCATCCTGCGATACCCCAATGCCGTTGGCGTACATTTTCGCCAATTCCGCCTGACTGGCTCTATGACCCTGCTCGGCGGCTTTTCGATACCAGTCCACCGCCAACCGTTCGTTCTGACTCTCCGCACCCTGCCGGGCGTAATACCCCGCCAGGTGATATTGCGCCTCAATGACGCCTTGTTCCGCAGACTGACGCAACCAGTTCAATCCCATCCGCTCATCGCGGGTGACGCCACGTCCAGCCAAATAACGTTCAGCCAAACGTAATTGCGCTTCAGCGCTCCCCCCCGCTGCCGCTCGCTCCAGCAATTGAATACCCTTGGCCTGATCCAGAGCAATGCCGCGACCCTCCAGATACCGACGGGACAACTCCAGTTGCGCCAGTGGCAAATCCTGGTCAGCGGCTCGTCGAAACCAGAACAGCGCCTGGCGTTCGTCGCCGGTCACGCCAAGACCCTCGGCGTGCATCCGCCCCAGCGAGTACTGCGCCAACGGCAAATTCCGGTCAGCCGCTGTTCGATACCAGCGCACGGCCTCGCCATGATTACGAGCGACGCCCTGCCCCTCGGCATACATCCGTCCGACGTTCAGTTCCGCCAACCCGAGCCCCTGTTCCGCCGCCTTGCGGAACCAGCGGAAGGCCTCTTGATCATTCCGGCCCGCGCCACGTCCGCTCAGATACCGCACCGCCAGATTGTACTGAGCCTCGGCATGACCCTGTTCCGCCGCCTTGCGATACCACTCTGTCGCCTCTTGCTCGTTAACCGCGATGCCCCGCCCCGCCGCCAGCATGGAACCCAGTGCAAACTGGGCACTGGCGTTGCCCTGCGGCGCGGCCTGCTGATACCAGCGCACCGCTTCCTTGTCGTCGCGGGAGACGCCGCGCCCGCTCGCATAGTAGTTTCCCAACTCCGACTGAGCCGCTGCGTAACCCTGCTCAGCCGCCTTGCGATACCACTGTGCGGCTTCAACGTCACTCTGTTTTTGGCCTTTCCCCGTCGCATACTGGGTCGCCAGAGTATATTGAGCCTCGGGATTCCCCCGTTCCGCTGACTTGACCAACCAGAACGACGCCTCCTTTTCGCTGGGTGCGGCTTGCGGGTTGTTGGCGTACAGAATCCCCAGATGGAATTGCGCGTCGGCATTGCCTTGCATGGCGGCCCGCCGGAGCCATTCGGTCGCGGTGCGCTGGTTTTGCGCCACGCCCTGACCACGCAGATACATCTGGCCGATCATGGTCTGTGCGCGGGGATCGCCCTGTTTGGCCCAGGCCAGGTATTCCCGGAATGCCGTGGCGTAATCACCGCGCTGATACGCTTCGGCCGCGCTGTTGGCTGCCGTTTCAGGTGCCTCCGGACGCACGTCGCCATAGTGCCAAACGCCTTGGGCATCCTGCCATTTCTTGACTGTCGAATCGGCCGGCGGGGCTGCCGCCTGGACAACGCCAACCCACAGTGCGGCGATCCACCATAATGCTCTCTTACGCATCACCACCTCCCCTCCATTGAGAATTTCCTTGAATGATTGCTGACAAATACGCTCTCATGACTGCAAATAGCTAGGCTTTTAATGAAAATCATTGGACAATTCAATGCACGCATCGGACGTTTAACCCCATCACTGCGAGGAGATGATCAATGGCTATCAATCTACAAAAAGGGCAGCGCATCAGCCTGGAGAAAGAGGCGGGACGCGGTCTCACCCGGGTCGTCATGGGCTTGGGCTGGGGCATGAAGCAAGTTCAGAGCAAAGGCTTCCTGGGCTTCGGCGGCGGAACCCGGCAGGAATCGGTCGATCTGGACGCCTCATGCTTGCTGTTCGATACCAGTGGCAATTTAGCCGACACGGTGTGGTTTCGACAACTGGAAAGTCATTGCGGCTCGATCCACCACAGTGGCGATGACCGTTCCGGCGGTGGCGAGGAGGGCGCGGATAATGAGCGGATCAGCATTGATCTGAGCCGGGTGCCGACGACGATCCAGGCACTGATCTTCACCGTCAACAGCTTCAGTGGCGAAAGTTTCGCCGGGATTCCCAGCGCCTTCTGCCGACTAGTTGACGATGCGACCGGCAGCGAGATTGCCCGGTTTGACCTGTCCCTGGAAGCCGGCAACCATACAGGGCTGGTGATGACCAAGCTCTATCGCCATAACAATGAATGGAAGATGCTGGCGATTGGCGAATCCGCCGAAGGCCGTACTTTCCATGATCTATTGCCGGCGCTGCGTCCTCACCTGTAGACCGGGAACTCGTCATGGATTTGCAGCCCGGTCAAAATATTTCCATCAGCAAACAGAGTCCAGCGCCGGCGGCCGTGGAGGTGGTCTTGACCTGGGAACCGGTCAATACGCCATTGGCGCTCGATTCCAGTGCCTTTGTTCTAAATGCGCAGGGCACGGTGCGCGGCGACGACGATTTCATCTTCTACAACCAGTTGACCCTGCCCGGTGGCGGGGTTCAGCGCGCCAGCGATGGGCGTAGTTTCACCGTCGCTTTCGCCAAAATCCCCGCTGGTATCGAACGGATCGTCATGGCGTTGACCATTGATCAGGGGCAACAGCGCGGACAGTCGTTCGGCCAGTTGCATCAGGTGCGGGCAGAACTCCGCGATGCGGTCAGCCAGACGCCGCTGGCGGCCTTTCCATTGGCGACGAAAATGATGCCGGAAACGGCGCTGATTGTAGGGGAATTTTACCTGCGCAATGGCGAATGGAAATTCCGGGCTGTCGGCCAGGGTTTCGTCGGCGGTTTAGCACCATTAGCGCGGCAATATGGGGTCGATGTCGCCGATGATCCCGATATCGCTGCACAGCCGCCTGTTCCCGTTCCCGCCCCACGTCCGGCAACGCCCCCAGCACCAGCGGTGCCAGCGCCACCAATCCGGCTGGAAAAGATCACGCTGGACAAAAAGGGCAGCAGCATCTCGCTGGAGAAAAAAGGCCAGGGCTTTGAAGAACTGGTCATCAATCTCAACTGGAATCAGGGCGGGAGCAGTGGCAAAGGCTTTTTTGGCCGACTGACTGGTGGCGGCAAGATCGATCTGGATCTGGGCTGTCTGTTCAAACTGAGCGATGGACGACCCGGTGCGGTGCAGGCGCTGGGTGAGAGTTTTGGCAGCCTGCAACAACCGCCCTATATCCAGCTCATGGGCGACGACCGCAGTGGTGCCAGTGCTCAGGGCGAATTCCTGCGCATCAACGGTCGTCAATGGCAACAACTGGAGCGGATTGTGGTGTTTGCCCTGATCTACGAAGGCGCTCCCAACTGGTCGGCGACCGATGCAGTAGTGACGATTCAAACCCCGAATCAACCGACCCTGGAAATCCGTCTGGACAGTCATCAAAGCGATCAGCGTCTGTGTGCGCTGGTAATGCTGGAAAATCAGGGTGGCAACATCAAAGTCACCAAGCTCGTTGACTATTTCCGGGATCATCGCCTGCTGGACCAGGCCTATGGTTTTGGCCTGCGCTGGGTCGCCGGGTCGAAGGATTAAGGATGCATTCTCCGACAAACCTCAGTTGTGAATTCTTCCCCCCGGTCACCGCCGAAGGTCTGACTAAACTGCAAGCCGCTCGCCAGCAGTTATTGGCGCTGCGTCCGGCCTATTTCTCGGTCACCTACGGCGCGGGCGGATCTACCCGCGACCGGACGGTGGAAGTGGTGCTGGATACCCAGGCCCACAGCGGCGTTCCCGCTGCGCCGCATCTCACCTGCATTGCTGCGACTAGGGACAGTATCCGCGAATTGCTGAATCACTATAAAGCGCAGGGCATTCGCCGCATCGTCGCCCTGCGCGGGGATATGCCCTCCGGGATGCGCGACCCGGGCGAGTTCCGCTACGCCAATGAACTGGTCAGTTTTATCCGGGCAGAATTCGGCGATCACTTTCATCTCGAAGTCGCCGCTTACCCCGAATATCACCCCCAAGCCGCCAGTCCGGAAAAAGATCTGGAGAATTTTCAACGCAAGGTCGATGCCGGAGCCAGCAGCGCCATTACTCAGTATTTCTACAATCCCGACGCCTATTTCCGCTTTGTCGATCGCTGCGTCGGTCTGGGCATCGATATTCCCATTGTGCCGGGCATCATGCCGATCACTAACTTCACCCAGCTTGCGCGATTCTCCGACGCCTGCGGGGCGGAAATCCCCCGCTGGATGCGCAAAACCCTGGAAAGTTTTGGCGATGACCGCGAGGCCATTCGCGCCTTCGGTCTGGACGTGGTCAGCGAATTGTGTCGGAAATTGCTGGAAGGCGGTGCGCCCGGCCTGCACTTCTACACGATGAATCAGGCGGGACTGATCCTGACCCTGGGCGAACGGCTGGGATTGATCACCTGTTAGCCGATGTTCCGAACGGCAGAAACCAGAACGCCCCTCCAACCGGAAGGGCGTTGCTGAACATCAAAGCAGATCTGGACTTACTGGGAGGCAATGAGCGCTTTGGCGTCCGGCCCCAGGGGCAGCACATAATCGTAGGAGGCCAGCACCAGGTTGTCGGTAGCGCGAATCAATCGGGCGTTGACAAACACCGACTGCCGCCCGACCGCATAGGTTCCGGCAATCACCGCCGCCGCGTTATGCGACTGGCTGAGTTCCTTGACCGAACGCGACAGGGCGAACTCGCCGGAGCCTTCCTTGACGAAGATGTTGTTGCGCATCTTGATCTCGATCACGGTAAAGTCCTGCTGGGCGAACCGGGAGCCGATCTGATCGCCGATCACCCGCCCGAGACCTGATGACGTCTCAAGATTGTTGATATCGACAAAAGTCGCTGACAACAACGGTTCACGCCGTTCCCGGAGCCAAGGCGTGCGCATCAGCAGTGCATCTGCCGCCCGGTAACTCTGGTCGATCAGGTTAGCGTCCTGAATGATCGGCCGGATGGGTACGTCATCTCCCGAAGACGCACACCCCTGCAGACCAACCACACTCAACGCAGTGAACAGCGCCAGCCCGGCGCGCGGGATCGTGTTCCCATTCATGGGCCAACAACCTCCACAATGCGGGTCGTGACCGGAGCGGGTCCACTGGCCAGGTACTGCCCGACATTGTTGTCACTGATGTAGTAGATATCTCGTAACCGAGCGACATAACGGTCGCCGCTCATAACGGAAGTGGTGACGATGATTTCATTGTTCGGGTTGTCCGTGATGTAGCCGGTAGCGACATCCATCCCCACCGCGCCAGCCATCCATGCTGCTGTGGAACTTTCATTCGCGATGTTGTGCAGGACAAACACACTACCCGCCAGTGCGGTGAACAAGCCCGGCATCGGCCGAATAAAACCACGATCTTTGTGCGACACGACTTGCACATCATAAATCAGCGGCAATCCACTGGCCGGGTTTTCGGTCAGGCTGAAACCCCGTTCCATCAGGTGCGTGATCAGCAGATTGTGAAAGGCTTCGCCAAAATCGCTGTTATATTTCGGCGGCTGGACATACAGGGAGACCGCACGCCCCTGTTCTCCGGAACCGATCAGCGTACCCTGCAGCCGATTGGCAACATCCTCGGTCAGCACATCCCAGTGATGCGCAGCTTGCATCTTTTTCTGGAACGATATGGGGTAAGTCGTCGCCATGGGTATTTGGGACATACAGGCCCCCAGAC
>JFJP01015739.1_pt1 | contig 14180 bp, 10 predicted proteins | sample 431651 | NCBI WGS metagenome assembly JFJP01 (sample SAMN02602958, study PRJNA72255) | Microbial mat metagenome, whole genome shotgun sequencing project. | biome: fresh water; feature: sink hole; material: water; isolation source: purple microbial (photo- and chemosynthetic) mats found in... | reverse complement strand
AACTGCTAACTGTGAACCCATGAAAAATCAACGTCGTTGTGTTGCTTGTCGCCAATTAGGGGCAAAAGAAAGCTTCTGGCGATTTGTCAGGCTCTATCCATCACATCAGGTACAATTAGATCATGGCATGGGTCGTTCGGCCTATCTTTGCCCTAACCCTGATTGTTTGCGGGTGGCTCAGAAAAAAAATCGACTGGGACACGCGCTCCGAACATCTGTATCAGAGGAAGTTTATCAAAGCATAAGGCAACGTTTGGATTAATCTGTGATTGATCCCCCCCTCCTCCCTAGGAACTAGGGAAGGGTGGGAACAATTGCGGAGTAGCCGAAGGTAACGAGTTGCTCAATAATATATTTTAATTCAGTCAGCAACCCTACTCCTCAGATAGAGGACGTTGAGGTGTAAGTTGAAGCAAAATGAAGTAAACTGAGTAACTTATTGGTCAACCTTCACCATAAGGTTAATATCTGCTAACTTGATAAAGACAATACTAAAGATTTGAGGAATTCAAGTTCACCAAAAATTAACATAACATTAAGAACTGTCAAAGCAGCCCTTACATCTGCATCCTGGATACTTAAATGACAAGAGCAGATGGTATCGTTATTTAAAATGTGGGGATTACTGTTGTGAGAGTAAATCGAACTATGTAAACATCAAACAATGGGTAGGTACGAAGAGGGGTCAGTGGATGAACAACGCCAAAGTCAGAATTTACGAACTATCACGGGAACTTAATTTGGATAACAAGGACATTTTAGCGGTGTGTGAACGGCTGAATATTTCGGTTAAAAGCCACAGTAGCACGATTTCAGAATCAGATAAAGAACGGATTGAAAAATACGTCGCAACTCACCCAAACCCCAGCCTGGAAGCCAAAGCATCGGGGTCGCAACCCAATGGGAAATTATCAGCGACGGCACCAAGTGACAAAAAAAGGCAAGAAATTTTAGAGATCCAGAAGCCCAAAATTCGGTCGAGCTTCGAGTCCTCCCCACCCTACGACGAGGCCAGTTCCTCCGGATCAGCTTCCGTTGCTACCCCACCTAAATCACTTGTTTCTTCAAAAGCGCCTGTGAAACCCACGTTAAATCGACCTGTATTATCGAAACCCAATTCTTCTGCTCCAGCGGAAACGGAATCTGCCCAAACGACAACGGAGAACGTTGCCCCAGAAACCGAACAGATCGCCATTGAGTCCCCCCTACCGTCAACAGAAACCTCTGAAGATGTTGATCCATCTCTGTTAGAACCAGCACCACTATCTCCTCCACCCGTTAGACCAGCAGGAGTAGTTCCAGTTGTTGTCAGTGAAGGTGTTACTGTTGCCCCGGAGCCCGGATCAATCTCCAAAAACAAGCCCGTTTTAAAGACGAATAAACCAACGCCCAAACCCGTTGAGCCGAGATCTAAAACGGAATCTCCCGAAAAACCGACTCCCAAATCTCAACAAGCTACCCCAGAGGGGAAAGAAAAAGACTCAGAAGCCCGAAGACCGCCGCGTAAAGAGATCGGGACTCCCAGACCCCGTTCAGTTTCCGACTTGCAACCACCGACCGCGCGTAAACCCGCTCAATCTGTTGATGAGGATGGAGAATCTCCTGAAAACGCAGAAGAGGAACCCTTAGCTACTGTCGATGATTTAGTCAAACGGCCAAAACGGATTGTCACCCTAACTCGACCCAACCCCCCACGCACAGGGAAACGAGGGCCAGCATGGGAGGAAGAAGAAGAAGAAGTTGTCGATACAGCGAAAACTAAAGCCGCTAGACGATGAGTTAAATGCGTTGTCTCAGTTGAATGCCAATAATGCCATGATCGGCGTCTCCCTGGCTCGTCCACCCAAACCCAAAACCGGCCCCGGGCAAAATGTGGCAACAACGACGGCTAGACCGAAAAAACAAGCTCCCAGTCGGGGGGGTTCAGGTTCTTCGGGCGGGAATACGCGTCGGACAGAAGCTAAACCCAAAGCTGAACGCCCAGAGAAAATCGTTGTCCCAGGGCCAATGACTGTTCAGGAATTAGCGACGGCCTTAATATTGCCCGAAACCGAAATTATCAAACGCCTATTCTCCCAAGGGATTGCGGTTAATATTACGGAAACCCTGGACTATAACACAATTCTGTTAATTTGTCAAGAGCTAGACGTTGTAGTTGAAAACGAAAAACTCAAATCCGGTGCGATCAAACCGGACAATATGCTGAACGCAGAAGACCTGGAGCATCTGCAACGGCGTCCTCCGGTGGTGACAATCATGGGTCACGTCGATCACGGGAAAACTACCCTCCTCGACGCTATCCGCGAAACCAAAGTGGCTCAAGGCGAAGCCGGGGGCATCACCCAACACATCGGAGCCTATCATGTCGATATGGAACATGAGGGTCAAACCCAGCAGGTCGTCTTCCTCGATACTCCCGGTCACGAAGCCTTTACCGCCATGCGAGCCAGGGGAGCGCGAGTTACGGACGTGGCAATTCTGGTGGTGGCCGCCGATGATGGTGTCCAACCCCAAACCATTGAGGCGATTAGCCATGCTAAGGCCGCCGGAGTCCCGATGATCATTGCTATTAACAAAATTGATAAGGAAGGCGCCCAGCCTGATCGGGTGAAACAGGAGTTAACGGAATTTGCTCTGGTTCCCGAAGAATGGGGTGGGGACACGATTATGGTTCCGGTCAGTGCCATCAGGGGAGAAAACCTTGATACCCTCTTAGAGATGATTCTGTTGGTGGCTGAGGTTGAGGATCTTTATGCCAACCCCAACCGGGCAGCTAAAGGAACAATTATTGAAGCTCACCTCGACAAATCTCGTGGCCCTGTAGCAACTTTGTTGGTGCAGAATGGAACCTTGCGGGTTGGAGATATAGTTGTGGCTGGTTCAGTCCTGGGTAAAGTTCGGGCGATGGTGGATGACCGAGGCGATCGCGTAGACGATGCCAGTCCTTCCTTTGCCGTTGAAGTCTTAGGTCTGCGGGATGTCCCAGCAGCCGGGGATGAATTTGAAGTCTTTGAAAGTGAAAAAGAAGCCTCGGCTTTGGCCAACCAACGGGGAGAAGCTAAACGCCAAACCCGCTTAACTAAGGGTCGGATCAGTCTGAGTGAGTTCTCAGCCCGGGCTCAACAGGGTGAGTTGAAAGAACTTAACTTGATCCTCAAGGGCGATGTTCAAGGGTCTGTAGAAGCGATCGTTGGCGCCCTGAAGAAACTACCTCAGAAAGAAGTCGAACTACAACTGCTCTTAGCTGCTCCTGGTGAAATTACCGAAACGGATATTGACTTAGCATCTGCCAGTAATGCGGTCTTGCTAGGGTTTAATACCACTTTGGCTCATGGCGCTCGCCAAGCAGCCGATCGCGCTGGAGTGGATATTCGTGATTACAACATCATTTACAACCTCTTAGATGATGTCCAAGCTGCCATGGAAGGTTTATTAGAACCGGAATTGGTGGAAGAACATCTGGGTCAAGTGGAAGTCCGGGCGATCTTCCCCGTCGGACGCAATACCATTGCTGGTTGTTATGTGCTCTCGGGTAAAGTGATTCGGAACTGTAAAGTCCGAGTTCGCCGGAAAAATGAGGTGGTTCACGAAGGTGTCCTCGACTCCCTGAAACGGATGAAAGAAGATGCTAAGGAAGTCAATACTGGCTATGAGTGCGGTGTTGCTTTGGATAACTTCAACGACTGGGCGATCGGCGATATTATCGAAACCTATCGGATGACAACTAAACGTCGCACCCTGTCCCTGTCTTGAACAGAGTCAAAGCGTACCAACTAATGGGGGAATGTTAACCCCTGTTTCCCATCAGCCACCTGTAATTGCAGCAATTACAGGTGGCTGATCTATTGTTAAGCATCTACCGGGTTTAGTGGTATCATCGCCCAAGTTGTGTAGGTTCCAATCGGACTCCACAGGACAAAAGGGAGCAGCAAGAAAACTGCGGTTTGAGAAATCGGCCAAACACTAACTATCAGCATTAAACCTAAAATAAAACCTGTCCCTCCTAAAATTGTTCCCACGCGTAAACTTTTTGCCTTACACATCACAGGAGTATAGGACAAAATTACTATTTCTAATAATAGATAAAATCCCATCAATACCCAAGTTTGGGATCTTCCTGGTTCCGCTTCCCAGACTAAAATTGCCGACCAAGCACCCGCAATAAAAACTATTATCCAAATTAAAGGAATAGCTTTTTCAAAGGTTAACCAACTCGGACGAGTCAAACGATTAAACCATCGGATATCATCAGAAGTTAATAGAATATTATTGGCTAAGGCGACTAAAAACGCCACTCCTCCAATGACCATCCAAGATTTAATCATATGCTTGATTATAGAAAGATAAAGCTAGTTCAGGGTTTCCCTGTTCTAAACATTGATTAGAGGAAGTTAAATAATATTCTGCTATTTGCAAAACTGATTAAAATTTATTCCGATAATTGTTAACCTTTTGTTAATTGATACACCAGATAAAACACTAAACCAGCAATAGCAGGAATTGCCAGTAAATAAATCAATAAAACTTGAGAAATCCCACTAGCTACATATAATAAACCACCGTAGGGCCCAAACACGAAGATTAAGAATAAAATCAGTTTAACGGGAGTCCATTTAACGGGTTTTAGGGTCTGCATACTTTTGCCCCCTAAATTGGGTAACATTAAAGATTTAGGGGGAGTTCCAAAGTTATCATGTTTTCCCGATGGCTTTTGTTTTGTCATTATGCCTCAATTTACTTTTTTAAACGACTGATCGATCTCAATAAGACTTATAATAACAGATTGATTGACTAAAATGTTAAATTTATGTTGAGTTCATCTCCTCGAGTTAGTGTTATTATTCCTACCTATAATGGCGATCGCTACCTTAGCCAAGCCATTGATAGTGTTTTGAGCCAAACTTACTCAAACTATGAAATTATTATCGTTGATGATGGTTCAACGGATAACACATACAGAATTGTACAACATTATTTTGAAACAAGCCAAGATCCCTCTCTAATTCGTTATATTGTTCAATCTAATCAGGGAGTTGCAGCCGCCAGAAATCGAGGAATTCAGGAAGCTAGAGGAGAATTAATTGCTTTACTAGATCAAGATGATGTATTTTTACCAGAAAAATTAGCCCATCAAGTTGCCTGTTTTGATTATAACCTAAATGTGGCAATTGTCAATAGTGGTTGGTGTTTAATTGATCAAAATAATAATAAAATTTCTGATATTGAACCTTGGCATAATTTACCCAATTTAACCTTAGAAACTTGGATAACTAGAACTCCAATTTTACCCAGTGCATTGATGTTTAGGCGAGAATCTTGGCAACAAGTAGGGGGATTTAATTCTAGGTTTAATGGAGTTGATGATGTTGATTTTATTTGGCGTTTAGCATTACAAGGATATTCAGCAATTTGGCTACCTGAAATTACCGTTAATTATCGACAACATGAGCAAACTGTTTCTAATCAAAAAGCTAGAGAAAGAGCTAATTTGATCATAGCCCTTCACGACCATTTTTTTAATCAACCTAATTTATCCGATGAAATTCGTCAATTAGAAAAACCCGCTAGATATGAAACCTTAACTTGGATGGCATGGCATTTATATCATACCAATCATCCTCAACAAATGGCTCAATTTCTACAAAAATCTTTACTCTATACTCCTTATACCGTAGCTATTACTATTTCTGACTGGGTACATAGATTTATTGGTTATTGTCGTGGTTATGGTTATGAACTTGATTTAAAAAACTTCTATAATTTACCCGAATGGAAACAATTAATTGCTCAGATTATCCCACAAAATCAACCTAGAGTTAGTGTGATTATTCCAGCTTATAACTGTGATCAATATATTGAACAATGCGTAAAAAGTGTTCTTGAACAAACCTATACTGATTATGAAGTAATTGTTATTGATGATGGCTCTCAAGATCAAACTCAACAAGTTCTAAAACCTTATTTTCCTGTAATTAAATATATCTATCAAGAAAATCAAGGAGCCTCAAAAGCCAGAAATCATGGCTGTCAAATAGCTCAAGGCGAATTTTTAGCTTTTTTAGATGGAGATGACTTTTTCTTACCTCAAAAATTAGCAGATCAAGTGGCACTTTTTGATACTGATTTTTCTATTAATTTAGTTCAAAGTGGTTGGTATTGTGTTAATCAAGAAGGACAAAACTGGACAGCCGTAACGCCTTGGAATATTGCACCCGAACTCAATTTAGAAGCATGGATTTTACATAAATGTGTTCGTCCTAGTGCTATGATTTTACGTCGAGAATGGTGGGAAAAAGTCGGAGGATTTGATCATCGCTATCCCCCAACAGAAGACTTAGATTTTGTTTTACGCCTGTCTTTAATGGGATGTAAAACTGTTTGGTTAAAAGAAATTCATGCTGGTTATCGTCAACATGACAAAAATTTAATGTCAGGAGGATTAAAAGTAATTAAAAATACTGAAATCGTTATGGATCAATTTTTTGATCACCCCGGTCTTCCTAAAAAAATTAGTCGCTTACGTCGAAAAGAAAGTTATGATCGTTGGGTCTGGTTAGCTTGGCGAATGTATCGAGATAATTATCCAGACTTAATGATATATTGTTTAGAGAAATCCATAGAATATACTTTTTTCCCTCTAACAGAAACAATTTCTCACTGGCTTGATGCCTTTCAAAATATTGGATCAGACTATGGAGAAAAAGTAGATACTTATGCTTTAATTAAATCTCAGGAATGGCAAACTGTTATCCATAAAATTATGAATCCCAAACTCACCACTCAACCTAAACCTACCTTAACACCCTCCCCGAAAAAACCTCATATTCTGTTAATGAATACCGATGATCCGGGTATTGGCGGGTTAGCCCAATATGATCATTTAATTCTATGTGAATTAGCAAAATTAGGCTATCAAGTAACAGCCGTTAGACCCCAACATGATAACCCCTTAGTTGAGGAAGAAAAAGACTTAGAAATTCAGCAATATTGGTTAGATTATAGCACCAGCCAAGATTTACCTAGAATTTTGAGAAATACCCAAGATGCAGAAACCCTTTATGATGAAATCAAGCCCGATTTTATTATTTTTAGTGATGGCTGGCCCTACTCCCATTTTGCCGCTAAACAAGTAGCAATTCAACGTAATATTCCCTATATGATTGCTTTGGGATTAGCCATGCCAGAACATATTAATTTTACTATGGGAGATGGTGTTCCCTACGCCAAAGGAGTATTATATCAATATGGATTAGCCCGTACCTTTAATACCGCAGCTTACGAACATATTCAGATTTTACAAGACCAATTTGGCTTACCAAAAGATCAAGGAAATGTAGTATATTATGGGCGATCAGAAAAATATTTTGCCTCGCCTAATTTAGCCACTCGTCAACGGTTACGACAAGAAATTGGTATTCCTGAAGATGGGATTATGTGTTTAACAACGGCAAGATTAGCACCCATTAAAGGACATCGGTTTCAGTTAGAAGCGATCGCCAAATTAAAACATACTTCTATCTGGGAAAAATTATACTTTGTTTGGGCAGGAACAGGACAGGGAAGTGATCATAATTTAGAACAGGAATTAAAACAAAAAGTTGAGGATTTAGGAGTTAGCGATCGCGTCATATTCTTAGGACAACGGTGGGATATTCCCGACTGGTTAGATGCCTGTGATATCTTTATATTAACCTCCTTAGCAGAAGCCGCTCCCTCCTTTGCAATTATGGAAGCAATGGCAAAAGGATTACCCATTATTGCCTCGGCTGCGGGGGGTATTCCCGAAGGATTAGGAGATACGGGAAAACTCTTAACTGATCCTAATATTGATCCTGAAAAAACAGTTAATGAACTTGTTCAAAGCCTGCAAGAATTAGCCGTTAATCCTCTGTTATTATCTAAAATGGGTGTAGCATCAAAACAACGGGCGGAAGAACTATTTAAAGAAGACCGGATGTTAAAACAAACCCTAGAAATTATAGAAATTGCTTTAACTTCCTCTCAAGAGGATGCTTTGATAAATTTACCCTTAACTAAAACCGAAGTAAAACATCTCAATCATCGTCTCAAATATGCCTCATTACTTTGGAATGCTTGGTATTATTATACCCAAGGAAATGTCTCTCAAATGGTTAATTTTCTTCAACAATCTTTAAAATACTCTCCCTTTGAATTTGTCACCGAATCTGTGTTAGATTGGGTGAATGATTTTCTGCGCTTATCCAGTTATAAGAAATATCCTCTGGATGCGTCTACCTTGAGTCAATCCCCGGCATGGCAATATGCAATGGAAAGAATTCTCGGCATTGTTGCTCGTTGATTTAATTGTTTTGAATTAATATTGAAGCCCTGAAGGGCTTACTACGAGCCGTTGATTTAATTGTTTTGAATTAATATTGAAGCCCTGAAGGGCTTACTACGAGCATTAGATACAATATAAACAAGTGAATTAGGATATGAAAACAGCATTAATTTCTGGCGTATCAGGACAGGATGGAGCCTATTTAGCTGACCTTTTATTAAAACAAGGTTATTCTGTTTATGGCACATCACGCGACGCTCAAATGTCTTCTTTTAGCAATTTATCTCGTCTAGGAATTCGAGACAAAATTAAATTAGAATCCATGATTTTGACAGATTTTAGAAGTGTATTGCAAACTCTAACTAAAATTCAACCCGATGAAGTCTATAATTTAGCAGGTCAAAGTTCAGTAGGACTATCCTTTGAACAGCCAGTAGAAACCTTAGAAAGTATGGCAATTGGAACCCTGAATTTATTAGAAGCTATTCGATTTACCGGGGCTAAAATTAAGCTTTATAATGCCAGTTCCAGTGAATGCTTTGGGGATACAAAAGGACTTCCTGCCGATGAAAATACTCCCTTTCATCCCCGCAGTCCCTACGCCGTTGCCAAATCTACCGCTTTTTGGGAAGTAGCAAACTATCGAGAAGCCTATGGTTTATTTGCCTGTTCAGGGATTTTATTTAACCATGAATCTCCCCTGCGTCCTGAAAGATTTGTGACTCAAAAAATTGTTAAAGCTGCTGTGGATATTGCAGCAGGAAAACAAGAAAAACTCTATTTAGGAGATATTTCTATTCAACGAGATTGGGGTTGGGCTCCAGAATATGTAGAAGCCATGTATTTAATGTTGCAGCAGGAAGAACCCGATGATTATGTAATTGCAACAGGGGAAACTTATGCCTTAGAATCATTTATAGAAACAGCTTTTTCTTGTGTGGGATTAGATTGGAAAACTTGTGTTAAATCCGATAGCAATTTATTAAGACCTACGGATATTGCAGTAGGTCGAGGAAATCCCGGTAAAGCCGAACAGAAATTAGGATGGAAAGCTGAATATAAAATGCCAGATGTTGTTAGAATGATGATCGAAGCCAGACACTCGTAGTAAGCCCTTCAGGGCTTCAATATTCAGCCAAAATTAAAAACTGTAGTAAGCCCTTCAGGGCTTCAATATTCAGCCAATGTAATCGCCAAGCAGCCTGAAAACTGGAATTAGTTGCTCATATTTTTGATGAACGCAACGAAGCGGTACTGCGGATGGTGACTGTTGTATACAACGTCTCTACAGGGATAGTTTGCTGAATTTTAGGATTTGATATATTAGGGTATGGCGATGCTGTACCCTTTATTTATGGGCTTAATCTTGCCAGTAAATCTATGGGATTTTTATGGAAAGAAGAAAAATTTTGATTGCGACTAAAACCTATCCTTCAATTAGTACCAAGTACCGAGAAACTGTCTGTACTGCTGGTATCCTTCTGGATGATAACGAACAACCTTTAGAATGGATTCGTATTTATCCTATACGATTTCGACAGCTAGATTTTGATCAACGTTATCCACGCTGGTCAATTATTAGTGCTAAGATAGAAAAAAATGATCAGGATTCCAGATTAGAAAGTTATCGGATTGATGATTCTTCTATTAAAATTTTAAGGCTTATAGGAACCCAAGATAATTGGTCAGAAAGGAAATCTTTTGTATTACCTTTAGAATTTGAATCTATTCAATCTATTAAAGATCAAGGTAAATCTCTGGGAATTATTAAACCAGAGTCTATTGTAAAATATTATTATAAAAAAGACAAGCGTGAATGGCGAGATAAACAAAAAGGCATATTAGATCAACTAGACTTATTTGAAATTCCTTCAGACCTTGAAAAAATACCCTACAAATTTTTTTATGAGTTTATTGAAAATAATCAAGTTAAACATAAATATTCAATTAGTGACTGGGAAATTTCTGAACTCTATCGAAAATGTAGAGATCGATCAAAAAAAGATACTTTAGAAGAACGAGAAGCAGAAGCACTAGAAAAAGTTCGAGAAAAATTAGAGGTTGACTTTTTAAACAAAAAAGATTTATACTTTATTGTTGGGAATTTAAAAGATCATCGACAAACTTTTATGATTATAGGTTTATTTTATCCTACTATTTCCAAAAAATCTGACCAACCCGATCAAAATTATAGCCAGTTAAAATTGTTTGATTTTTAATCAAAAATATGAAAAACAATATTTCTAAACTCAAAAACAAACTAATTCTAACCTTCGGATATGGAAATCGAAAAAATTATGATATATTTTTAGAATATCTGAACAAATATCAGGTTAATTTTGTCATTGATGTGAGAATGACTCCCCGGGCTTGGAGTCGTAAATGGTATGGGAATAAACTTCAAGAAGTTTGTGAAGCTCATAATGTTAAATATATCTCTAAAACAGCTTTAGGTAATACATCCGGTCAACAAAATTGGATTCCTCCTGACCGAGAAGCAGCAGATATCGCTTTGGGTGAAGTTGCAGCTAATTTCTAATAGTCAAATTCAACATTTAGAGTAGATTAACTAAATTTTTTAAATAAAATTATTAGTTTAATTAAAAATGCGATCGCAACCCCTAAAACAATGAATCAATCCTTAAATATTCCTTCCCACTATGGAAAGTAGTTACTTTTGCTTGCGCCGAGGAATTAAGGGAGGTTTTGCAGGTTCATAGGACTTTAATCCTCCATCTCCCGTCAGAATTTCGACTTCATAACCCGACTTTGCATAATAATCTGCAACTCGCTTAATGGTTGCATCTCCGAGGGATAATTTTTGCGTGGCTAACTGAGGAAATTCATCCGCCAGTTGTTTAATTTGTTCAGAATTCCATAACTCTGACTGTTGAGTAAATGCAGCCCAAGGGGTTTGATTATCAGCCGTTAATTTCATTAATTCTGCTAATTTTAGAGCAGTTTCATATCGTAAATTTGAAGATTGGGCGATGTGATTTCCTGTTTCAATAATAGAAGCTAATGGTAAAACAAACGTTGTTTTTAATTTTTCTTCCTGTTGTAAAATTTTCTCAACTTTGGCTTGATTCCAAAAATTTTCTTTTGAACCACAGGTTTCTTTACCCGGAACTCCTAACCAAACACAGAGGATAGAAGTATCAAAAATTAATACTTTTCCCATCATTTCTATTCCCGATGTTTAGCTAAACTTTTTTCTAATAATCCCTCTTGGGTGATTTTTCCCAAAGACCCCGAAGCCATTAATTTCGGTAAATTTTCAATTTCATCTAAGGGAATTAACTGGCTTTCTCCGGTATCTTGATCTCGATAAGCAACCATAACAAAAGGAATAAAATCAGGGGTTAATTCATCCATTAAAGCCGGGTTATGGGTTGTAACTAAAATATCAATATTCCGTTTTTTCCCTATTTCGCGTAACATTTTCAAAAGCAAACCAGCGCGGGAAGGATGTAAACCATTATCAACTTCTTCAATCACAATTAAACTGCCTTCTGGACGGGTTAATAAAGCTGTTAAAATGGCTAAAAATCTTAATGTTCCATCGGACATTCCCCTCGCATCGACTAATAAAGGTTCTTGATTTTTACCCCATTTTTCTTCACAATATAACATCGCATCACTACCTAATCTTCCCACAGGTTCAGCCCAAACTCGTTGTAAATCTCCTTCAGGAAGTTGGGATAAATAATTGAGTAAAGTTTGTTCTATTTTTTCTTTTTCTGGTTCAGGAAGGTCGGCTAAAACTCCAGCAATATTTGAGCCATCTTGTTCTAAAATTTTTGATAGGGGAGAATAGTCTCTCATGTTCTGAGGAATTGGGTTAATAATAAATATTTTTTTGAGAACTATTTTAGTAGCTCTGTAAATCTGTATCTGAATACTTGAATCATCACAATCATAAAAAGATAAAGGTTTTAGAGATCCCAAAAAGAATTTAGGTCTAGGAAACGATCTATTAATCGTATTTTCTGATGAGTTATTACTTTTGTTATTTTCATTAGATTTAAGGAATTTTATAAATTCTTTAATTGATTGTATTTTAGGTTCTATTTCTGTTTTAATACTATAAAGACAATCAAATTCAAATTGCTCAATTTCCTTACCTGGCCGTTTATATTGTTTATATTTTCCACTAATAACCGCTTCTAAAGTAAACTGAGTTTCTGGTTTTCTAACTACCCATTCTAACCCTCCTCGAATTCCTGGGGTATGACTATCACCAATTAAAGCAGATTCTAAAGATTTAGCTTCAGGAATGCGACTTAAAAAATCTAAAGCATCAATAATATTAGATTTGCCACTAGAATTAGTTCCAATTAAAATAGTAATTGGATCTATATATAAGGTCGCTTCTTTAAAACTTTTCCAGTTTTTTAAATTGATTTGCTTTAGCATTAGATTTTTTTAATTTTTTAAACCTCGCTCTTTCCTTGTTAACACTATCTTGAAAGTTGCTGTTGTATAAGTTGCTGTTGCATAAGTTGATAGGACAAAAGTTGAAAGGTTTTTTCTAAGTTCTGCTGCACTATAGCCTGATTGGGGTCAAGGTTTAATGATTTTTGATACTCAGTAATTGCTTCTTGAAATCTTCCTTGACCACTAAGTGCAACACCCATATTATTATAAGCAGGAGCTAATTTAGGGTCAAGCTCAATAGCTTTCTGACATTGTTCGATAGCTTCTGGAAATTTTTCTTGACTAGCAAGTGCCTGACATAAATTATTGTAAGGCTGCGCTAATTTAGGGTCAAGCTCAATAGCTTTCTGGTATTGTTCGGTAGCTTCTGGAAATTTTCCTTGACCAGCTAATGCAAAACCTAGATTATTGTAAGCAAGAGCTAATTTAGGGTCAAGCTCAATAGCTTTTCGACATTGTTCAATAGCTTCTTCTGATTTTCCTTGATTCGCTAGTGCCTGACATAGATTATTGTAAGGCTCAACTAATTGAGAGTCTAGTTGAATGGCTTTTTGGTATTGTTCGGTAGCTTCTGGAAATTTTCCTTGACTAGCTAATGCAAAACCTAGATTATTGTAAGCCATCGCCAATTTAGGGTCAAGCTCAATAGCTTTCTGACATTGTTCGAGAGCTTCTGGAAATTTTCCTTGACTCGCTAGTGCCAGACATAGATTATTGTAAGCAATAGCAAATTTGGGATTAAGTTCAATAGCTTTCTGGTATTTTTCGATAGCTTCTTCTAATTTTCCCTCCTGATAAAGTGCGAAGCCCTCATTATTGCTAACCTTACTCTGATAAGGCGCACAAGCTACTAGAGAAATAGTCAACATCAAGGAAAGTCGTTTCCACTGTTTCACGTTTCACCTCGGTTTTAGGATAGATGTCTGTGACTTATAGTGTAACATAGTAATTTGATGCGATCGCATCAAGCTATAATTTTTATACAGCCTAATTTTATAGTTCATAAGGATGTTAAGCTAGACCATCTTATTGAAATTTATTAAATCAGTGCGATCGCAACTTATCAAACAATGAATCAATCCCCTATTATTCCAATGATATTACAAAAATTAATAAAGCTGTCCAAGCACCTCACCACGATAATAATTGCTATAACTTTAGGCTTGATAACTGTTTGAGCTATAATTAAATACTAACCTAACCCAGAAACACTTTACCAATTCTCGATTATGCTTGTATTTTTTATTCATGGTGTCGCCACCAGAGATGCTTGCTACTCATCAAATTTACAACAACTTATCAAAACAGAATTTAGTCACCGGGAAGAAAAAAATCCTCATTTTTATGCTAGTTTTTGGGGTTCTGCTTTAACGGATATGGGGAAAATATGGAATGGTATTGATGATGATTTAGCAGCCGTTAAAAAGAAATATCCTAAAAT
>JFJP01012414.1_pt1 | contig 14182 bp, 11 predicted proteins | sample 431651 | NCBI WGS metagenome assembly JFJP01 (sample SAMN02602958, study PRJNA72255) | Microbial mat metagenome, whole genome shotgun sequencing project. | biome: fresh water; feature: sink hole; material: water; isolation source: purple microbial (photo- and chemosynthetic) mats found in... | reverse complement strand
CGTACCAGTACCGAGGAAGTCCGTCAGATCCGCAAGGTGGCCCTCGAGCTTGTTCTGGCCAATCATGACCGTGAATGCACAACGTGCATGAAGAGTACGAATTGCAAACTTCAGGACCTGTCGAGGCGCTTGGGGGTCAACAAGGTGCGGTTCCGTTCGATCCAGAAACTTTTGCCGGTTGACGAAAGTTCTCCGTCTCTGGTGCGTAATCCTAATAAATGTATCCTTTGCGGGGATTGTGTGCGGATGTGCTCTGAAGTTCAGGGTGTCGGGGCGATCGATTTTGCCCATCGCGGCCATGATGTTGTTGTGCAGCCGGCATTCGGCAAAGATCTTGCCAGCGTTGAATGTGTTGTTTGCGGGCAGTGCGCGCGCGTTTGCCCGACGGGGGCATTGACACCCAAGTCAGAGATCGAGCCTGTGTGGAAAGCACTTCATGATCCGAAAAAGTATGTGATCGCTCAGATCGCGCCCGCTGTACGTGTGGCGCTCGGTGAGGCCTTTGGATATAAGGCCGGTGAATTAACAACGGGACAGATCGTCGCGGCGCTTAAAATGATGGGGATCAAAAAAGTGTTTGATACCTGTTTTGCGGCAGACCTTACCATCCTTGAAGAAGGCAATGAGTTCATTAACCGTGTAAAGAATAATGGGATTCTGCCGATGTTCACCTCATGCTGTCCGTCATGGGTGAAGTTTGTCGAGCAGTATTATCCCGAGCTCATCCCGAATATGTCCAGTTGTAAATCGCCCCAGCAGATGTTCGGTTCCGTGGCCAAGGATATTTTTGCGAAAGAAATGAATATTGCACCCGCGGACATGGTGGTTGTTTCGATCATGCCGTGTACGGCAAAGAAATTCGAGGCCAAACGTCCGGAGTTCTCTTCCGGCGGCGTTGCTGAAGTTGATCATGTGATAACGACGCAGGAACTTGTGGCCATGATCCAGGAATTCGGGATCCAGTTCCGGGACGTAAAACCGGAATCCCTGGACATGCCGCTCGGATTCAAGACTGGCGCTGGCGTGATCTTTGGTAATACCGGTGGCGTTATGGAAGCCGCGCTGCGTTATGTTTATGAAAAGGTTGAAGGCCGTATCCTTGAAAATCCTGATTTTCATGAAGTGCGGGGTGAAGCAGGTGTGCGAGAGGCAGAGGTGACGTTGGCGGGAAAGACGTTCAAGCTGGCGGTTGTGCATTCCCTGGTTCATGCCCGTGCCCTGGTTGAAAAGATGAAAGCCGGGAAGGCCGAATATCATTTCATCGAGTTCATGGCCTGTCCGTCGGGATGTATCAACGGTGCGGGTCAGCCGGTCAATTTTGCACCGGATTACAAGAAAAAACGTACCGAAGGCCTTTATGAGGCGGATAAAATGCTGCAGCTGCATAAGTCGCAGGATAATCCGTACCTTAAGGAGCTTTATCATAGTAAACTGGGCACACCCGGCAGTGACGCAGCGCATCATTTATTACATACACATTACGGGTCCCGCCGACGGACACAGGGTCGTTCGATGGTCATTGTGGATGGGAAGCAGGAAAATAAGATAGAGATCCGTGTGTGTGTCGGAACGAGCTGTTACCTGAAGGGGTCGCAGGATATTTTGCATCATGTGGGCCGGTATATTGCGGATAAAGGGTTGCAGGACCGTGTCCAGGTCAAAGCGACGTTCTGTTTTGAAAAGTGTGATAAAGGCCCAACGGTCAAGGTGGACGATGAGATCATCACGCATTGTGATCTTGCGCAAGCCATTGCGGCTGTGGATAAAGTGCTCGCTCAAAAATAGGAGGCCGTATGGCCGAAGGTAATGCCCGACAGGTTGTGTATACCCATGAAGCGCGGTGCCGTGATTGTTACCGCTGTGTCAGGGTGTGTCCGATCAAGGCTATCCGCATTGATGACGGTCAGGCCTTTGTTGACCCGGACCGTTGTATCAGTTGCGGGACGTGTGTGCGCGAATGTCCTCAGGGCGCTAAAGTTTTTCGGCGGGATATTGATAAGGCCGAAGAACTGGTGGCGCACAACGCGTTTGTTGCTGTCAGTCTTGCCCCGTCGTTCGCAGGTGTCTTTGAACCATGGCAATACGCGCGGATCCCTTCTGCGTTACGTGCGTTGGGTTTTGAATATGTGGCCGAAACCGCGGTGGGGGCTTATCTGGTTGCTCAAAGGACAGCTTCCTGTGCTGAAAATACGCCCCGCATCAGCATTTGTACGGCCTGTCCGGCGGTGGTGACTTATGTCGAGAAGTATGAACCTGACAAGATCGGGAATCTTCTGCCGGTGGTTTCGCCGATGATCGCGCATGCGCGTCATATCAAGGCCAGGTTCGGTGCTGAGGCGAAGGTTGTTTTCATCGGTCCTTGTGTCGCCAAGAAGACAGAGGCCGAGCGCCCGGAGTTCAAGGGGCTTGTGGATTGTGTGCTCACATTTGATGAATTTGAAGAATGGCTCAAGCGTAAGCATATTGATCTTGCACGTTGTGAGGATAGTACGTTTGATGAAGAGCCGGAAGGTAAAAGTCGTCTTTTTCCGGTTGAGGGCGGCTGTATGGCGACGACCACGCTGGATACGAGTGTCGTCGATGACAAGCTGGTCTTTGTCAGCGGTTTCCGTGAAATGAAAGATGTTTTGGATTCGGCAGATAAGGGGCTTACGCCTTGTATCGTTGAGCCTTTGTTTTGTTCGCATGGGTGTATCAACGGGCCAGGGGTGAGTAGGGAGGGCAATCTTTTTGAACGACGTGCCAGGATCATCCGTTATGCCGATGAGCATCCCGGTGCAGCACCCCGGCAGGAGATCAGCATTGATCTGAAAACGGTCTTTGGAGTACATGCGCCTGTGATCCCTCCTGTCAGTGAGCAGGAGGTTCTAGCGGTGCTGGAGAAGGCTGGTAAGGCCCGCAAGGAAGACCAACTCAATTGCGGCGCGTGCGGCTATGCTTCGTGCCGTGACCAGGCCGCGGCTGTGGTCCAGGGGATGGCGGAAGTGGAGATGTGCATTCCTTATATGCGGCGTCTGGCAGAACAACGGTCGGACCGCATCATTGATACCAGTCCCAACGGGATCGTCGTGCTCGATGCGGATCTTAATATCCTCAATTACAATCCTGCGTTTGCCAGGCTGTTCCGTGTCAATGGCTCTTTTGCCGGGAAAAGCATTTCACACCTGATCGATCCTGAACCGTTTGAACGTGTCAAGTCAGGGCAGGTCGATATGGCCGATGATATCCGGGGTCATAAGATGCAGGGGGTCATTGCGCGTGAGATCGTTTATGCGCTGCGCGCTGAAAAACAGTATGTTGGTATTTTTATTAACATTACGGCCGATCATCTTAATGCCGAGCGTTTGCAGAAAGTCAAGGATGAGACCGCGGTGCAGGCGCGTGAACTTCATGAACATCAGATCGAAATGGCGCGTCAGTTCGCCAACTTCCTGGGCGAGTACACGGCTAAAGGCGAGCAGTTGGTCAATAAGCTCATGCAGGCCGTGGAAAGCAAGGATGGGGTTGAAGATAAAGGTAAGAATATTTAGCAGGCATTGCCGTTAGAGCCTGGACATATATCTTGGTGCGAGTTTAGAGACCGGCTTACATTCCTTATTAGAAAAATTTGATGATCGTTTATTGAAGGGGTGAGGATGTCTTATCATCACATTGATGTGGAATGCCAGCAAGTTTCCAAGAAGCCGGGAGATCCCTGCGGCGATGTCTTTGTGTGCAAGCGCACGATCTACCATTCGACGCTCATCTGTGCCGACGGGATCGGTTCAGGGATCAAAGCGCATATCGCCTCCCAGATGAATACGGCGCGCCTGTCCCAGCTTCTTTCTTCGGGCATGTCCTTGCGTGATGCTTTTTTCAGTGTGGTTGAGACCATGGGCCAATGGCGCGATAGCACGAAGCCTTTTACCGCGTTCACGGTAGCCAGGATCCTCAATGATGGTTCGACCACAGTGCTGGGTTATGAAATGCCGGCACCGGTCTTTCTGGGGGCGAAGGAAGCGTGTGTGCTGGTCGCGTATCCCTTGGTTGTTGAGACGGGCGTGGCCCAGGAATACCGTTGTCATCTTGCTCCCGGGACAGGCCTTGTGCTCATGAGTGACGGGATTACACAGGCGGGGATCGGACATGCTTATCCGATGGGTTGGGGTATGGATGGGGTTGAGCAATTCCTGGAGGGCTGGGTTGGCCGCGGCCGCCCTTTGCGCCTGGCCGTGCGCGATATCCTGCGGCAGGCGCATGATCATGATGAAGGGGTCAGCGGTGATGACCAGACTGTTGTGGTGGCGCATTGCCGTGAAGGCGGGGTCGTTAATATGATGACCGGTCCTGCTAAAGATCGTGCCCAGGACATGGCGATGGTCAATACGTTCCTTGAGCAGGAAGGGTTAAAGGTTGTTTGCGGCGCAACCACCGCGGATGTTGTGGCGCGTTGTTCCCAGGAAGAGCTGGAAGTTGAACAGAAGCCTTTGTCTTTTTCAACGCCGCCGCGCTATTTTATCCAGGGGATTGATCTTGTGACCGAAGGCGCTGTAACCCTCAATCAGGTCTATAACATCCTGGGAGAGGACCTGGAACGTGAATCGGACCAGAGCGCCGCGGCAGATCTTGCGTTGATGCTCAAAGGCGCAGACCGTATCAATTTTATTGTGGGCGGTGCCCAAAATCCTGCCAATAAAGACCTTGTGTACCGCAAGCAGGGCATCCTCTCCCGTGACAAGATCATTCCTCTGATCGCTGCCAAGCTTGAGCAGATGGGGAAGCTTGTCAGCATCCAATATGCCTGATAACGTCTTTTTAATTTGATGCGTCTTGCCGGATTCGATGTAAAATAACAATATGATCTACGAACGTTCGCTTTTCATTTTCCGCCGCGACCTGCGCCTGGAAGACAATACGGCGCTCCTTTGTGCCCTTGCCTCATCGCGTGAAGTGTGCGCCGCCTTCATCTTTGATCCCCGTCAGTGCGAGCCGCATGATTATTTTAGTTCGAATGCCTTTCAATTCCTGAGTGAGGCGCTTGATGAGGTGGCGCTTGAGATTGAAAAGCGTGGGGGTGTGTTGTATCGTTTTTACGGGAAGTCGGATGAGGTGGTCCAAGAGCTTTTGGATGTGGAGGCCTTTGACGCGGTCTTTATCAATAAAGATTACACGCCGTTCAGCCGTCGACGGGATGCGGTGATCAAGAAGATTTGCCAGAAAAAAGGTGTGGTTTTTGAAGAGCATGATGATGCCCTGTTATGCCCTCCGGGTTCTGTGATGAAAGATGCGGGCGGCCCGTATGCGGTCTTTACGCCCTTTTATAGAAAGGCCTCGGCGCAGGCCGTCCCGCCGGCTCAACGGAATACGTTTAATAACTTTGCCCGTAAATTGCTGAAAAGTTCGTTCCTCGTTGCGGGGACGCATCCTGGGTCCAAGGATGCGAGGCATGTTAATCCGGATCTGGCTGTTCATGGCGGGCGATCGCTGGGGTTAAAGCTTTTTGAAAAGTTGTCCGGTCTTGGCGGATATGCCCGTGATCGCGATATTCCTTCGCTGGATGCGACGAGCCATCTCTCGGCGCATCTTAAGTTTGGTACGGTCTCGCCGCGTGAGGTTTTTTATGCCATGCAAGATAAGCTTGGCCGGGCGCATCCTGTTTTGCAGCAGCTTTACTGGCGTGATTTCTTTACGCATGTGGGATATTACTATCCGCATGTGTTCGGCGGGTGTTTTTACGACGAGTATAACGCCATACCTTGGAAGAATGATCTGCCTGCATTTAACTTGTGGTGCGAGGGCCGGACGGGGATGCCGATCGTTGATGCCGGCATGCGGGAGCTGAATACGACTGGGTTCATGCATAACCGTGTGCGCATGATCACGGCTTCTTTCCTTGTTAAAGATCTGCATATCGACTGGCGCTGGGGTGAGCGTTATTTTGCCACGCGCCTGGTGGACTACGATCCTGCGGTCAATAATGGCAATTGGCAATGGGTCGCATCTACGGGGTGTGATCATCAGCCATATTTTCGTATTTTTAACCCCTGGCTGCAGCAAAAAAGGTTTGATCCCCAGTGTTCTTATATAAGGAAGTGGGTTTCTGAGCTCAAAGACAGGCCGGCCAAGGATATTTTTAACCTTGGCCCCAAAGACCTTCACTCCGACGCTGTGGCATGGATAAAATCGGCCTTTAAAGAGGCATCTCGACGGGGCAAAATCGGTTGACAGAGTACCTGGCCCGGGAGTAATATTCTTTCCTCTCACAACAGGGAAACGGATTTTCAGGACATTTAGGGTATTTTTTCATTTCTCGACGAGAAAAACTTAAAAAAAAGATCATAAAAGCGCTTGACATTTTTTTAGAGAGTAATACCATATCTAGTACCTGCTGCAACCGATCGTAGCTATATCTTGTTCTTCAGGGAATTTCAGTTCTTTAACGTCCTTTAACATTCATTACACGCAGCGCGCATGACATTGAAGTCACAGCCTCAATTTAAGCACATCTATGGCCCCGTTCATTCCTGGAGAATGGGGATGTCCTTGGGACTGGATCCTATTTCCACCACTCAAAAGATCTGTAATTTTAACTGCACGTATTGTCAGCTTGGCTGCATGGGCGTGGCGGATGCTGTCGCCCAGCGCCTTATTTTCATTCCTACGATGGCCTTGGTGCAGGAACTCAAGGCTTTGGAGACAGATGTTGTCATTGATTACATCACATTCTCAGGGAATGGTGAACCGACTCTTGCGGCTAATCTGGGAGACATGATCCAGGCTGTTAAGGCGATCCGCTCTGAAAAGATCGCGGTCATTACCAATGCCACGCTACTTGGCCGCAAGGATGTTCAGGCCGATCTGCGCGATGCAGACCTTGTTCTCGTCAAGCTTGAAGCTGCGGATGAGGCGACGTTTCAGGCGATGAATCGTCCTGCGGCGGGTGTTACATTGGCTTCTGTTGTCGATGGGATCAGGGCGTTCAAGCAGGTTTTTAAGGGACGCTTTGTCCTTCAGATCATGTTCATTGAGAAGAACAGGGTTCAGGCCCGTGAAATTGCGCGTCTGGCGGCTGAGATCGGGGCGGATGAGGTTCAGATCAATACGCCGCTCCGTCAAAGTCTGGAAAGGCCTCTGTCTCCTTCAGATATGGCGGAATTAAAGACATTTTTTGCCGGACAGAACGTGCGTTCGGTTTATGAAGAGGAAAAGAAAGATTATCATCCGTTCGATGATCAGGCGACCGTGCGTCGCCACGGGAATTTTAAGCGTTAACAGGTTTGGATTTCGGGCGTTTTTATCATTATCCATTCATCACAAGGGGGTGCTTCGGTGTACACAACAGAATTGTTCGACAAGATCCTCAAACGTAACGGCGGAGAAGAAACTTTTGATCCGGACAAGATCACAAAGGCGCTGGTCAAGGCGGGTGCCGCGACCGGGGAATACAATGAAGAAGCGGCTCAGAAACTGACGATCCGTGTTTTGAACCTCGCGCTTCAGATGTATTCCAAGCGTTTACCGACCGTCGAGGGTATTCAGGATATTGTTGAAGAAGTTCTGATCACATCTCCTTATAGAAAGACCGCGAAAGCGTATATCATTTATCGTGACCAGCACTCGCGCATGCGCGAGATCGCGTCCATGTTCAATGTTGATCTCGTTGAGAAGTATCTTTCCCGCCGCGACTGGAAGGTCAACGAGAATTCCAACATGGCGTATTCTCTGCAGGGGTTGAATCATTATGTTTCCTCCGAGATCTCCCAGGCCTACTGGTTGAACAAGGTTTATCCGCAGGAAGTCCGTGATGCGCATAGCAATGGCGATCAGCATATCCATGATCTGGGCAGTATCAGCGTCTATTGTGTGGGTTGGGACCTTTATGATCTTCTGACACAGGGTTTTCAGGGTGCATCCGGCAAGGCGGAATCCCGTCCGGCCAAGCATTTCCGTTCGGCGCTGGGTCAGGTGGTCAATTTCTTCTATACACTTCAGGGCGAAGCCGCCGGTGCGCAGGCGTTCTCGAACTTCGATACACTTTTGGCCCCGTTCATCCGTTACGACGGCTTGTCGGAAAAAGAAGTGCGCCAGGCGCTGCAGGAATTCCTGTTCAACGTGAATGTTCCGACGCGCGTCGGATTCCAAACTCCGTTTACGAATGTCACGATGGATGTGCGTGTACCGACTTATTATAAGGAAAAAGGTGTTATCATCGGTGGACAGGTCCAGGCCGAAACGTACGGCGAGTTCCAGAAAGAAATGGACATGTTCAATAAGGCGTTCCTCGAGGTCATGATCGAGGGTGATGCCAAGGGTCGCGTCTTCACGTTCCCGATCCCGACGTATAATATCACCAAGGACTTTGACTGGGATAATCCGGAATTAAAGCCCTTGTGGGATATGGCGGGCAAATACGGCATCCCGTATTTCACCAACTATATCAATTCCGACATGAGCCCCGACGATGCGCGCAGCATGTGCTGTCGTCTGCGCATCGATAACCGCCAGCTCAATTCCCGCGGCGGCGGTCTGTTCGGTGCGGCGCCCCTGACCGGCTCGATCGGTGTGGTCACGATCAATATGCCGCGTTTGGGCTTTTCCTGCAAGAACGAGGAAACGTTCTATGCCGAGCTTGAGCATCAGATGATCCTGGCCCGCGAGAGCCTTGAGATCAAGCGCAAGGGCCTTGAAACCCTGATGGATGATAATCTGTATCCGTACATGAAGTTTTATCTGCGCAATATGAAGGAGCGTTTCGGCAAGTACTGGACGAATCACTTCTCAACGATCGGGCTGGTCGGCATGAATGAATGCTGCCTGAATTTCCTGGGTGAGAACATTGCTACGCCCAAGGGCAAGAAATTCGCCGAGGATACGCTCGATTTCATGCGCAAGGTCTTGTTGAGGTTCCAGGAGGAGACGGGGAATAATTATAATCTTGAAGCCACACCTGCTGAAGGCGTATCATACCGCCTGGCGCGCATGGACAAGGATATGTTCCCTGAGCTCAAGCGTGATTGTCCGCAGGAAGCTGCGGGCGGGGAGCCGTTCTATTCCAACTCCACACATCTGCCTGTGCATCAGACGGATGATATCTTTCACCTGTTCGATCATCAGGATTCTTTGCAGACACGTTATACGGGTGGTACCGTCATCCATGTCTTTGTCGGTGAGCGTATTGAAGACACGGAATCCGTTAAGAACTTTGTACGCACCGTGTGCGAAAAGTACAGTTTGCCGTATTTCACATTGTCACCGACGTTCAGTGTTTGTCCGTCCTGCGGCTATATCAGGGGAGAGCAGAAGCATTGTCCGAAATGCCAGGCTGAGTGCGAGGTTTATTCGAGGATCGTCGGGTACCTGCGTCCCGTCAACCAGTGGAACAAGGGTAAGAAGGCCGAGTTCCTCCAGAGAAAGACCTTTAGCGTATGCTCATCGGGGGCCTGCTCAAATTCTCTCTGATCGATTATCCGGGAAAGGTGGCAGCGGTAATTTTCACCCAGGGGTGCAATTACCGCTGCCCCTTTTGCCATAACCCTGAACTTGTCCTCCCGGAAAAGTTCAACGCTCCGATCTCTACGGATGATGTTATGGCTTTCTTGAATCTCCGCCGGGGGCAGTTGCAGGGCATTGTCATTACAGGCGGCGAACCCACCCTCCATCCTGATTTAAAGGATTTTATCCGTTCGATCAAAGATCTTGGTTTTCTGGTCAAGCTTGATACGAACGGGTCCCGTCCTGAAGTATTGCGCGAGATCCTGCAGGAAAATCTTGTTGATCTTGTGGCCATGGATATAAAATCATCCTTGCCGGGATATTGTAAGGCAACGGGGGTTGAGGCCGACTTAGGATCTATAAGGACATCCATTGCCTTGATCAAGTCATCCGGTGTGAAGTATATTTTTCGTACCACGGTCCTTAAGGGGATCGTATCGCCTGAAGATGTTGAGCAGATCAAACGGCTGCTGGATGGATCGGAAAATTACAAGATCCAGCGGGGTAATCTGAGCGGCAATGTGCTTGACCGCGATATTCTTGACAGTCCCGTGGAATATTCGGATGCGGAATGGGAAAATTTGAAACATATTATTTCATGAACACCGCTGTATCATGATGTGTAGGGGCGGGCTCCCACGCCCGCCCGATATGATATTCCGATGAAAAACAGGAGGTCATGATGAAGGTTCTTATTGTTCAATATTTACCCTCAGGCGAGAGATCGAACACGCGGAAAATTTTGAACACAGCGCTAGCTGTGTTCCAGTCAAGGAAAGTTAATCCGGAAGTTCTGGATCTGACCCGGGAATTGCCGGACCTCCTTACAGAGGAGAGGATCTCTGTTTATTATGAGCGCAATTATGGTGGCCAAAAAGTTTCGCCGGAACGTGCCGCTTGTATGGCTAAAATGGACCGGATGACCGCTCAACTGAGATCGGCGGATATTCTTGTTGTGGCGGCCCCCATGTATAACTTCTCTCAACCTGCTGCCCTGAAAGCGTGGTTTGATTCGGTCATGCAGAAAGGCCAGACATGGGATTTCGCTCCGACAGGTGGGTACGCCGGTTTGATGAAAGGCAGGAAGGCGCTTTTTATTTCTACAAGCGGCGGCGTGTATGATGCCGGACATCCGTATGAGCATTGTGTCAGTCTCACAAAGATCCACTTGGGGTTTATGGGGTTTGAAGTCGAGGCGGTTACCGCAGGAGGATTAAGTCAGTTCCCTGACAAGGCGCCTGCAGCGATCGCTGAGGCTCAGGTCAGGGTTAAAACGTTATTGGAACAATGGCTTTGAGGGGGCGCGGGGAATGCAACATAGTCTTGACAGTCCAAGAGGCTGGAGCTAGACTATCATTTATTGTTCAATACACACATATTTTATAAAAAGGAGATTTAGGATGAAGAAATTAATGCTTGCCCCGTTGTTTGCCCTTGTTCTGGCGTTTACGGTTAATATGCCCGTCCGCGCCCAAGAAAATATGAATGAAGATAAATTCTCTTTCGGCAAAGTGATCAATGTCAGTGCTCAGGAAGTTGTGGTTAAGGAGTATGATTTTGCCAAGGATGCCGATGTTGAAGTAGCTTATGTGATCACGGCGGAAACAGAACTCGGGAATGTGAATGTTATCACTGACCTTGTGGCCAATGATGACATCGTCATTGACTATGTTGAAAAAGACGGAAAGCGTGTTGTGACGACCCTTGTGAAGGAAGATAAAGGGGCTGAGGCTCCTGTGGCGATGGATGCTGCGGTAACATCTGAAGCACCTGCGGCAGATGCTCCTGTGGCGGAAGTCCCTGCGGTTGTGGCTCCTGTGGTTGAGGCGCCCGCTCAAAATTAAGGGATAGCCGACATTAAGTTCCCGATGGGAATATCAAAAACAAGGCATAACGAAAGAGACTCAAATGAACAAAGGTAAAGTGAAGTGGTTTGATCGCAAGAAAGGTTACGGTTTTATCACGACAACGGAAGGCAAGGACGTTTATGTGCACTATAGCGGCATTCAGGCCGACGGGTTCAAGTACCTCGTTGATGGCGAGGAAGTTGAATTTGAGGTGCAGGAAGATTCCCGCGGTCCTAAAGCCGTAAATGTTCTGCGTCTTAATCCTCCGCCGGAAAAGCCTCGCGGGAACAGCTACGAAGCGTAATTTTTTGTAGCGGATCATAGAGATCATATATAAAGGATGGATCGCCGTGTGCGGTCCATCCTTTATTTTTTGAATATTCCTGTTTATAGAATTCTTTGATCGTCTTTAATTTTAATGATTTTAACGTTGTTTGTGTCCTTATTCAAAGGTATGATTTCTTATATGAATAAATATATTTTTATATTAGGCATGGCCATAATGGCTAGCGTCTGTTTTATCCGTGTTGCTGCGGCAGCACCTGATAAGCTGATCCTTTTGCAGGATGAGAATTTCTTTCTTCAGGATGAGATCAGGAAACTTCACGCGGAGCTTGTTGATAAGGATAATGCGGTCAAGAAGGTTTTGCTCGAACGGGAAACAGCCCGTTATGAGCTTGGTTTGATGGTTAAGGAAAAAGAAGCGCTTGAAGACAAGGTTGCGTCGCTTTATAAGCTTATTGCTGCGCGTGATGAGGAATTTCCCCGCAAAGTGGAATTGGCCTCGCTTCCGTACCGCTCCCAGGTCGAAGATGCCGTGGATCAGTTGAAGGCTATGACCATAGCTCTCGAGGAGAAGAATGTACAGGCGGCGGACTTGATGAAAGAAGTCCGGGAGTTGAAGGAGAAAACGGAAATTCTCACAGCGGAGAAGCGTTCTTTGCTGCAGTCGGTAAGAAAGATCTCCGCTGAACATGATCTGTTGAAGGCTCAGGTTGATGATAAGCTCTCGGATGCTGAGGCTGAGGCACAGGATAAGATCAGGGATTTTCAGGTGCGTCTCGCTGCCGAACAGACGCTGGTCCATGAAAAGATCGCGCAGGTCAGGAAACCTCTGGAAGAGAAGATCGCCGGTATGGTGCAGGATATGCGCATGCTGGAGCAGCAGATCGTTCTTTTAAAGGATCAGGCGGGATCCTGTGCAGGGGCGGGCAAGAAATAGGATATTATGAGAATCTGCTTTATCGTCGGAAAATTTCCGGCGCTCTCTGAGACATTCATTCTTAACCAGATGACAGGCCTGATGGATGCCGGCTGTGATATCCGTGTTTTTGCTTATGAACGCGGCAAAGATGCGGTGGTGCATGAGGATGTTGTGCGTCATGGGCTTTTGCATCACACGCGATATTTTGCACCCATGCCGGCCTGGTGGATCGTGCGGTTGCTTAAAGCACTGGTTCTTTTGCCTTTCAAGTTGGCACAGGCGCCGAGGCCTGTTTTGCGATCGATGAATGTTTTTCGTTTCGGCCGGGAAGCATTGTCGTTTGAGCTTTTTTACCGGACACTCATGTTCCTGGAAGCGCGTGATCATGAGATCGTGGTTTGTCATGGAGGAGAGCAGGGTATCCTCGGCTTGCAGATGAAAGAGATCGGGGCTTTAACCGGAAAACTTGTGACAGTTTTTCATGTGGAAGATCTGACAGATATGGTCAAGGCCATGATGTCCGAGAAATTGCAGTATCTTTTTGCGAAGGGAGATCTTTTTCTACCCGTCAGCCGTTATGCACGGGAGAAGCTCATTGAACTTGGCTGTCCCGAACGTAAGATCGTTATCCATCGCATGGGCGTTGATGTGCGGCAATTCGATGTTACGGCCCGGCGCAGATTCGGTTCAACGACGCTCAAGATCCTTTCCGTGGCCCGTCTTATTGAAAAGAAAGGGATCACATATGCGCTGGAGGCGATGGCGCTTTTAGAAGATGTGCCCTATGAATATGTCATCATCGGTGATGGCCCTTTAAGGGAGCAGCTAGAGAGCAGAGTGAAGGAACTTTCCATTCTTAAGAATGTGCGTTTCTTGGGAGCCAGGGATTCAGGAACGATCCGTCGCTATTTGAAAGATGCAGATATATTCCTGGCGCCGAGCGTGACGGCTGGCAGCGGTGAAAGAGAAGGGGTCCCTGTTGTTCTTATGGAAGCGATGGCCAGCGGGGTGCCTGTTTTGACAACAGCTAATGGTGCCATCCGCGAGCTTGTGCATGACGGACGGACAGGCTTTCTTGTTTTTGAAAAGGATCCTGGCGCGCTCGCGGCAAAACTGAGGGTCCTGCGCCAAGCGCCGGAACATGTTGAGTCCGCGGTACGAGCTGCGCGCGTTCTTATCGAAGATCAGTTTAATATTGTTCAGTTGAATCAGGAATTGCTCAGACTTTTTACCGACAAGGCTTATGAGACGTTATGAAGGTTAAATTCCTGGATAGTTTTGATATCGTCGGAGAAAAAGCCTGGGATGCTCTCGTTGCCCAATCTCCAACACGTACGCTCTTTCAGACATGGGCCTGGCAACGTGCGTGGTGGCGTTCCTATGGTTGTTGCAGCCGTAAGCTTTGTCTGGTCGCTGTTTATGATGGAGATCATTTGCGGGTCCTGATGCCGCTTTTTGAGGAAGGACGCGTTCTGCGGTTCATCGGGCACGGGGCGGCTGACCGCATCGATCTTATTTACGATGCCGGCCGTTCAGCCGATCTGCTGGCGCTCTTTTTACCGCTTAAAGCCCGTGATGACTGGGATGAGATCGAGCTTGCGCTTATTCCGGATGCTTCGCCGACATGGCGTTATTTGAAGATCCTGGCTGCGGAAGCCGG
>JFJP01005687.1_pt1 | contig 14183 bp, 12 predicted proteins | sample 431651 | NCBI WGS metagenome assembly JFJP01 (sample SAMN02602958, study PRJNA72255) | Microbial mat metagenome, whole genome shotgun sequencing project. | biome: fresh water; feature: sink hole; material: water; isolation source: purple microbial (photo- and chemosynthetic) mats found in... | reverse complement strand
GTTAACGTGAAACAACGGCCAAAACAGCCAGCCCCCACCCCAACCCTCCCCCAGCGGGGGAGGGAGTCATACCGGCAGCCGGGGCATCAGGTTCGGCTGTTGCTCCTACCCCCTTTGGCAGAAGGCCGGGATGGGGACTGGCATCCGGCACGGCTTCATCATCCGGTGCGTCGCTCTGGATTCATGCCGGTTTGATCGGTTGACACGCGGCAGGTTACGCTTGCGGCTGCTTGGGCAGCCCAGACCCCCTATCATCGCGCCATGGAAAAACAATTCAACACCGCCGGGCCCAACCAGCCCGGCATTCACTAAACCCAGACACCCAGTGACCGCATCAACTGGCCCGAGTTTGGCGGACGGCTGGGACGGCGGCTGGCTGCTGGGCCACACCCCTTTGAATCGCACCCAGCCCGACGAGCCGGAATCAAGGAGCCTTTGTTGCGAGGGCGCGTCTCCCTGTCACCAACAGCCAGCGCATTTGGTGGTATCCAACACCGCACGGCCCTCACTACCGGCTTTTGTTGCGCATGGCGGGCAGACCACGCCTTCCGTCGATATGGATCAGGTGCTGCGGCTGCGTGCCAGTGGCGGGTTTTTGGAGAAGTAGCCTTCAATGCCGCGCATCAGCGCATTGGCCAGTTTGTCCTGGTAGTCGTCGCTGTTGAGTTTGACTTCTTCTTCGGGGTTGCTGATGAAGGCTGCCTCTACCAGCACGCTGGGAATGTCGGGTGCCTTCAGCACGGCAAAAGAGGCCTGTTCGACGCGGGCCTTGTGCAGTTTGCCTACACGCTTGATCTCGCCGAGCATGGCTCCGCCGAGCTGCAGGCTGTCCTTGATCTGCGCGGTGGTGCTCATGTCGAGCAGGGCACGCTTGACCTGCAGGTCTTTGGCTGTGACGTTAAGGCCGCCAATCAGGTCGGCCTTGTTCTCCTTGTCGGCCATCCAGCGCGCGGCGCTGCTGGAGGCTCCCCCCTGGCTTAACGCAAACACGCTCGCACCCTGCGGGTTGGGTGTGAAAAACGCATCGGCGTGCAGGCTGATGAACAGGTCGGCCTGTACCCGGCGGGCTTTTTCGACCCGTGTCTGCAAGGGCACAAAAAAGTCGGCATCACGCGTCAGAAAAGCGCGCATCGGGTTGCCGTTGACAGATGCCACGTTGATGCGCTCGCGCAGCCGGTGTGCCAGGCGCAGCACCACGTTTTTTTCATAAGTGCCGCCGGGGCCAATGGCGCCCGGGTCTTCGCCACCGTGGCCGGGGTCGAGTGCGACGATGATCAGGCGATCGGTCGCTGCAATGGGTGCAGCATGGCTGCCTGGTGCTTTTGCATTATTCAAGGCTTTTTGGCCTGTAGCCCTTTCAGGTATTGCGCTACCAGCTATGGTTATTGAATGTTCTGCGGCTTGGCTGGTGGCTGGCTGGGGCTGGGTGGGGTGCGTGGGCGGGCGTGTCAGGTCGATTTTTTGGGCTATCAGCTCACCCAGCGGGTCAGCCGTTGCAGTGGCTGACGCAGTGGTGGATGCTGCTGCGGTGGCAGCAGTTGGCGCAGATGCGGGCGTGGCCGCCGTGTCTTTCAACCGCTGGGCAATCAACGCTTCCAGCGGGTCTTGCACCTGCGTGGGATAGAGGTCAAACACCAGCCGGTGGCGATAGGCGGCCACCGGCGGCAAGGTGAACACCTGCGGTGCCACGGGCTGCTTGAGGTCAACCACCAGCCGCACCACGCCCGGGCCAAACTGGCCGACGCGAATGCCATTGATGGTCGGGTCAGTTGGGCCAACCTTGGCCACCAGCTCCTTGAGCGTGGCGTTGAGTTCAATGCCGCGCACATCAACTGCCAGGCGCGGCGGGTTGGGAACAAAATTTTGTGTAAAGGTGATGTGGGCATCCGACTCGATGGTGACGCGCGAATACTCCTGCGCCGGCCATACCCGCACCGCCACAATGCTGGCCCCGCGCGCCAGCTCTTGCGCACCCAGCAACAGCACCAGTGTGCCGTTTTTTACAAAATGACGGCGTTTCATGGCAGACCGGTCAATGCGTTTTGCAGCGCCAGGCCGGTGATGGTTTGCGCTGTCAGTGTGACTTGCCGGGTGTCTTCGTCAACCACCTCCAGTGCCATCACCAGGTCGGCCAGCGGCAGACAGCCCGCCGCTTTGTCGGGCCATTCGGCCAGTTTCAGGCCGGGGCTGGCAAAGATGTCACGAAAACCGGCTTCTTCCCACTCGCGCGGGTCGCTGAACCGGTAAAAATCAAAGTGCCACACCGCCAGATCAGGCAAGTCATAAGGTTCAACCACTGCGTAGGTGGGACTTTTGATACGCCCTTGCACCCCCAGGGCACGCAACAGATGGCGCACCAGCGTGGTTTTGCCAGCCCCCAGATCACCGTGCAAGGCAATGAACGCCTGGCGCAGCGCTGGCTGGGCCGCCAGCGCTGCGGCAAATTGCTGCGTGGCAGCCTCAAGGGGCCAGACGGCGGTTTTTACAATTGGCAGGTGAACACAATCAGCGCACATGGTGAAGGCAGTCTTTGGGTCGCCAAAATACAGGCGTGGGGGCGGGCGCTGGGATTTTCTCAAATCGGCATTGCCGGGGTGGACCTGGCCAGCGCAGAACCCGGATTATCCGCGTGGTTGGCGCAGGGGTTTCATGGCGACATGGCCTATATGGCAGCGCACGGCCTCAAGCGCGCGCGTCCGGCAGAGCTGCTGCCAGGCACCGTCAGCGTGATCACGGCGCGCATGGATTATTTGCCAGCGCAGCCGACCGCCCCAATGCCGGAAACCGTTTGTCCTGAGTCTGCCCAAGGACCTGCGCAGCCCGCCGAACAGACCACCCCCGGCGCTGCTGGCTGGCAGTCGGTCGAGCTGGCGCGTCTGCAGCGTCCGCAGGAGGCGATTGTGTCGCTGTACGCGCGTGGCCGTGACTACCACAAGGTGCTGCGCCACCGCCTACAGCGTTTGAGCGCGCAAATAGCTACAGAACTGACCCCGCTGGGATGCCGGGTGTTTTGCGACTCGGCCCCGGTGCTTGAAGTGGAACTGGCTAGCCGCAGCGGTCTGGGTTGGCGCGGCAAGCACACGCTGCTGCTGCACCGCAAGGCGGGGTCGATGTTCTTTCTGGGCGAGATTTTTGTTGACCTGGCGCTGCCGCCCACCATGGCGGTCAGCGCGCATTGCGGCGATTGCCGTGCCTGCATTGAGGTGTGCCCCACGCAGGCGATAGTGGCGCCGGGCAGGCTTGATGCACGGCGCTGCATTTCTTACTTGACGATTGAACACGCCGGGCCAATACCGCTGGCGTTGCGCCCCTTGCTGGGCAACCACATCTATGGCTGCGACGACTGCCAGTTGGTCTGCCCGTGGAACAAATTTGCCAAGCGCAGCCTGTTGCCCGACTTTGAGGTGCGCGATGGGCTGGCTGGCAGCAGCCTGGTGGCGCTGTTTGGCTGGAGCGAAGCCGAGTTTTTGCGCCGTACCGAGGGCAGCCCGATTCGCCGCATCGGCCACGAGCGCTGGCTGCGCAACATTGCCGTGGCGCTGGGCAATGCCATCCGCCAAACCGCGTCAGCCGGGCAGCGCCAGCCGCTGCTGCAGGCGTTGCAAAGTCGCCAGGAACATCCCGATGCCTTGCTGCGCGAGCACGTGGCCTGGGCGCTGCGCGAGAATGACGGTCATCCACTTTCACCCTGAAAAAAATCATGCTGATCACACGTATTACCGTTGGTGAAGTCAAAGTGCCGCTCAAAGTGCCGTTCAAGACCGCCATGCGCAGTGTCAGGGAACTGCACGATCTGGTGCTGATGGTTGAGACCGATACCGGCCTCAAGGGCTATGGCGAGGCGGCCGTCACTGCCGTCATCACCGGCGATCTGCTGGACTCGATGCGGGCCGCGCTGGCGCTGATTGCGCCACGCTTGCTGGGGCGTCGTCTGCTGGATTTCAATGCGATATTGCGCAGCATCCATCAGACCGTGCTGCATCACAGCAGCCTCAAGGCGGCGCTGGAGATCGCCCTGTATGACCTGCGTGCCCAGCAATTGGGCTTGCCGCTGTACCAGTTGCTCGGCGGCGGCGAGCCACAAATCAAGACCGATATCACCATCAGCATCAACGACGTGGAGGTCATGGTGCGCGATGCCCGGCGTGCCGTGGCGGCCGGCTTTGACTGCCTCAAGATCAAGGTGGGCGGGCGCACCTGGCGCGACGATGTTGAAAGCGTGCTGGCCATTGAGCGGGCCGTGGGGCCGCATGTGGCGCTGTGTCTGGATGCCAACCAGGGCTGGAGCCCAAAGCAGGCAGTGCAAGTCATTTTGGCGCTGGAAAAGGCCAATGTGGTGCTGGAACTGGTCGAGCAACCGGTCAAGGCCGCCGACCTGGCCGGGCTGAAGTTTGTCACTGATCGCACGCTGACCCCCATCATGGCCGATGAAGCCATGTTTTCAGTGGCTGATGCGCTGCGCATTTTGAGCAGCGGCAGCGCCGACATCATCAACATCAAGCTCATGAAAACCGCCGGCATCAGCCAGGCGCTGGAGGTGGCGCACCTGACGCGTCAGCATCACAAAACCTGCATGGTCGGCTGCATGCTCGAAGGCGTCATCAGCGTTACCGCTGCCGCCCACCTGGCAGTGGCGCTGGACGATGTGGTGACCTATATTGACCTTGATGGTCCGCAGTTGTGCGAAGGCAGCGCAGTGGCAGGCGGCTTGGTCATGGACGGGCCGTGGATCAAACTGCCCGATGCCCCCGGTTTGGGCATCACCGCCGTGCACGGCCTGACCCAAATTGTTGTTTATGAAACCTGACCCGGACGAGTCGGCATCGAAGCGCCTTCGTCGCGAGGGCGCGACTCCCACAGAGAAGCCGCAGCCTGTTTGAATTTGCAGGAGTCGCGCCCTCGCGACGAATGACTTCATGACTTTTTCGATTTCTTCTCGGAAATGGCAAAGACTTAACTTTTTAGAGACCAAAGCCCCACAGATGAATGCTTACCCCACTTCCCAATTGCAGATTCACCAATTTTGCGCGTTACACAGCGGCCCCCGACTCATTGTTCTGGGTGCAGTGCACGGCAACGAGGTGTGCGGCACGCGCGGCATCGAGCGGGTGCTGGCCGAGCTGGCAGCGGGTGCGCTGCATATCCAGCGCGGCAGCGTCAGCTTTGTGCCGGTGACCAACCCGCTGGCTTACCACCAGGTGCAGCGCAACGGTGAGCGCAACCTCAATCGCAATTTGCGACCCACCGAGGCACCGCAAGACTATGAAGACCGCATTGCCAATGTGCTGTGTCCGCTGCTGGCGCGGCATGATGTGCTGCTTGACCTGCACTCGTTTCAGGCGCAGTCCGTGCCATTTGCCATGCTCGGGCCGGTCAACAACAGCGGCACGCTGGAGCCGTTTGCCCAGGCCGGGCTGGAGCAGGCGCTGGCTTTGCGGCTGGGCGTGGGGCGCATTGTGGAGGGCTGGCTGTCAACTTACGCGCTGGGTGTGCAGGAGCGTCTGGCGCGCACCCCGGCGCATGACCGCGCCGGCTTGCTCAGCACCGACCCCGGCTACGGTGTGGGCACCACTGAATATATGCGCAGCCAGGGCGGCTGCGCCATCACCCTGGAATGCGGCCAGCACGCCGACCCGCGCGCACCCGATGTAGCTTACCGCGCCATCCGCCATACGCTGGCGCAACTTGGCCTGGTGGACGAGCCTGCGCCGGCACCGGCTGCGGGCGTGGAACTGCTGACGCTGACCCGGGTGGTGGATCGGCTGCACCCGCAGGACACCTTTGCCCGGGTTTGGGCAAGCTTTGATGTGCTGCACGTGGGTGATGTGATAGCCACCCGGCATGACGGCACGCCTCTGCTGGCCCCGGCTGACGGCTACATCGTGTTCCCCAACAACAACGCCACGCCGGGCAACGAGTGGTTTTATCTGGCGCAGCGCAGTGCGCGGTCTATCGAAAACCCTGCCGTGGCGGACTGCATGGCGGGCACATAATCGCACCTGGCCTGTTTTTTGCGTGCCTGTGTTCAATCTGTTCCAGCCATGTGTTGGTGCTGGTGGCAGAGTTGAAAGTGTTTGTTGGTGTTGTTTGGTCGCTTAACTTGTTCTTTTTCCTGAAAGTCTGTTCCATGAAAATTCTTGCCCCTTCGCTTACCCGTCGTCGCCTGGGCGTGGCTGCCGCTGCATCGGCATTGGTTCTGAGTCTTGGCAGCGTGCCTGCTTTGGCGGCCACACCCGCTGATACCCTGGTACTGGCCTGGGCGTTTGACGACATGATCACGCTCGACCCGGGCGAGGCGTTTGAAATCTCCACCGGTGAATTCATCGGCAATACCTACAGCCAGTTGGTGCGCTACGAAGTCACCGACCCGTCCAAGCTGTATGGCGATGTGGCCAAGTCGTGGACGGTGTCGGCGGATGGCAAAACCTACAGTTTTGAGCTCAAGCCCGGCCTGAAGTTTGCCTCTGGCAACCCCATCAGCGCTGAAGATGTGGTGTGGTCGCTGCAACGCGCGGTACAGCTTGACAAAGGCCCGGCCTTCATCCTGACGCAATTTGGTTTCACCAAGGAGAACGCCAAAGACAAAATCAAGCAAACCGGCCCGTTGACGCTGACGATTGAGACCGACAAGGCCTACGCGCCGACCTTTGTGCTCAACTGCCTGACCGCCAACGTGGCGGCCGTGCTGGACAAAAAACTGGTGCTGTCCAAAGAAGTCAATGGCGACCTGGGCTACGCTTGGCTGAAAACCAACTACGCCGGCTCGGGCGCGCTCAAGCTGCGCGAGTGGCGCGCCAACGAGGTGCTGGTGCTGGAGCGCAACGACAACTACTACGCTGACAAGTCCAGGTCGGCACGGGTGATTTACCGTTTCAGCAAAGAGTCGGCCACGCAGCGCCTGATGCTCGAAAAAGGTGATGTCGATATTGCACGCAACCTCACGCCACAAGACCTGGCCGCAGTGACCGCCAACAAGGACATCAAGACCACTGCAACACCCAAAGGTACGGTGTATTACATCAGCCTGAACCAGAAAAACCCGGTACTGGCCAAGCCAGAAGTGCGCGAAGCCTTCAAGTGGCTGGTTGATTACAACGCCATTGGCGACACCATCATCAAGAACATTGGTGTCATCCACCAGAACTTCCTGCCGGTGGGCCTGCTTGGCGCCAGTACCGTCAACCCTTACAAGCTTGATGTTGACAAAGCCAAAGCCTTGCTGGCCAAGGCCGGTTACCCGAATGGCTTCAAGGTGACGATTGACATGCGCACGGTGCAGCCGGTGCAGGGCATTACCGAAGCCTTCCAGCAAACCGCCAAGCGCGCCGGAATTGACATCGAAATCATTCCCGGTGACGGCAAACAGGTGCTGACCAAGTACCGTGCCCGCACCCACGACATGTTCATCGGCCAATGGGGTGCCGACTACTGGGATCCGCACACCAATGCCGACACCTTTGTGCGCAATCCCGACAACTCTGATGCCGCCAAGTCCAAACCCCTGGCCTGGCGCAATGCCTGGGACATCCCTGAACTGACCAAACAGGCCGATGCCGCCGTGCTGGAGCGCGATCCGGCCAAACGCAAGGCGATGTATGAAAAGATGCAAGCCGAATTCCGCGCCACCAGCCCGTTTGTGATGTTGTACCAGCAGACCGAGGTGGCGGCTTACCGCGCCAATGTGGATGGCCTGCGCATTGGCTCAACCTCCGACTCCACCTACGTTTACCGGGTTTCCAAGCGCTGATTGCCGCTGGTAGAAAAATGCTCTCCGTGTCGGTTGGCAATGGCCATCTGACGGGGAGCATGGTTTGGTCCACCTTGGCTCGCGAGCGGGAGCTTTTTTTCAGCATGACCAAGCCATCGTGGGGGATTGGGCAGCCAGTCTAAGAATTCCTTAAGCTAGGCTGCCTATGCTTTGGCGCAGTTCACAACTCATCAGCGCCAACCCCATGAATCTCAACCCTTCCACCTCCCGCCTGCTGCTTTGTCTGGTCGCAGCCCTGCCGTTTGCCACCCTGGCCAACCCGGTGCTAGACGGCTTGCGCAGCACCGCCAAGCAGGAAAACCCGGCTTTCAAGGACTTCAGTGCCGCAGCGGGCGAAAAGCTCTACACCACGGTCGGGCCCAAACAGGTGTCGTGCGCAAGCTGCCACACCAGTTCGCCCAAAAATGCCGGCAAACACGCCACCACCAACAAGCCAATCGAGCCGATGGCCCCGGTTGTCAACCCGCAGCGCTTTACCGATGCGGCCAAGGTTGAAAAATGGTTCAAGCGCAACTGCAACGATGCCCTGGCCCGCGCTTGCACCACGCAGGAAAAAGGCGATTTTGTGGCCTATATGTTGTCGGTCAAATAAGGTGCCGCACATGAAAACCAAACACATCCTGGCCAGGCTTTTGCTGGTGGCTGCTGCTTTGGGTAGCGTGGCCGTGCACGCCGCTGCCAAATACAACGGCGAAGACCGTGGTCGCCCGGTGATGCCGGCGCAAGGCAATGCCCGCTGGCAGGCCGAATGCGGCAGTTGCCACCTGGCTTTTCCACCGGGTTTGCTGCCCGCAGCATCATGGAAAAAAGTCATGGAGTCGCTGGACAAACACTTTGACACCGATGCCTCGCTGTCCGCTGCCGACACGCAAGAGATTGCCCGTTACCTCACCCAATATGCCTCCAACCGCTGGACATCGAATGCTGCACCGCTGCGCATCAGCGACTCGCAGTGGTTCAAAACCAAGCACAGTGCCGGCGAAATCAGCCCTGCCGTCTGGAAGCGCGAGTCGGTCAAAAGTCCGGCCAATTGCGCCGCCTGTCACGCAGGTGCCGCCAAGGGCGACTTCAACGAGCACAACATCCACATCCCGAAATAAAGTCCAATACGCCATATCTTGTGCACTTGGCTTGCCGGATTCGGGTGCATGACATCATTGGCAATCGCTTGTTTGACGAACCGCCAGTTGCGGCGGGCCGCGTCCGCTTTTTGAGAGTTTTCCGATGCAACGCATTTTGATCTGGGACATTCCCACCCGCTTGTTTCACTGGACGCTGGCGCTGAGTTTCGCGCTGGCCTGGCTGACGGGCGAGTCTGATACTTGGCTGTCGCTGCATGTGTTTTGCGGCTACCTGATGCTTGGGGCTCTGGCATTTCGGCTGATTTGGGGTTTTGCCGGATCGCACTACGCGCGTTTTGCCAGTTTCTGGTTTGGCCCCGGCGAGGCGCTGGCTTACCTCAAGCAGGTGCTGCGTGGCCACGCCACGCGCCATGTAGGGCACAACCCGGCGGGTAGCCTGGCCATTTATGCCTTGCTGGCGCTGACGTTGGCTGCCGGGCTGACGGGCATTTTGACTTTGGGTGCCGAGGAGCAACATGGGCTGGCGGCGGGCTGGTTTGGCTATGGGCAGGCCCGTTTGCTCAAACTGCTGCATGAAGGCGTAACTACCGCCATGTTGCTGGTGGTGCTGGGTCACCTTGCAGGTGTGTTGGTGGAGAGCTGGCAGCACCGCGAAAACCTGGCGCGCGCCATGCTGACAGGCAAAAAACTGGCCCAGCCGGAAACCGTGGCAGCACGGCCACACGGCGCGCTTGCGGTGGTGCTGGGTCTGCTGATGCTGGGCTTTGCCGCCTGGTGGTTTGCTTATGCCATTGACCGTCAGCTTGACCAGTCGGCCTGGCACAGCAGTCGCGAAGGCAGCCATGCCATGGGCGATGAGCCGCATGTCAAATTTGTTGGCCAGCGTCTGCCAGACAACGCCCACTGGCGCGAAGAATGCGGCAGTTGTCATGCGGTTTTTTACCCGTCGCTGCTGCCTGCACGCTCGTGGCAAGCCATCATGGACGGGCAGGCCGAGCACTTTGGTACCGATCTGGCCCTTGATGCCGCCACCACCCAGGCGGTGCTGAAGTTCATGCTGGACAACGCCGCCGACCATCACCTGACCGAAGCCGGGTTAAAAATTGACCAGTCAGTGGCCAGGGATGCCGTGCCACTGCGCATCACCGACACCGCTTACTGGATCAGAAAACACCGCGAAATCGCTGCTGCCGACTGGGCCAACCCATTGGTCAAAAGCCAAGCCAACTGCGCCGCCTGTCACAGCGATGCCGATGCCGGTACTTATGAAGATGGTGCCATGCAACTGCCGCCGCGCCCCACAGCACCAGCAAGTGCAGCAGCGGCAGCGGCATCGAACAGGCGCTGAAATCCGGCGGGTTACGACACTGCCGGCCAAACCACCCGCACGCTCAAGCCACCCAATGCCTCTGAATGCTGCACGCTGACTTCGGCCTGATAAACCGCCGCAATGCGCCGCACAATCGACCAGCCCAGCCCGCTGCCGCTCTGGTTGGTACCCAGTACCCGAAAAAAACGCTCACCCAGCCGTGCCAGGTCAGCTTGTGGCAAACCCGGGCCGCTGTCATCAACCTGCAACCACGCCTGCGTGCCAGTCAAGCCGATGCTTACGCACACCCTGGCATCTGCCGGGCTGTAGCGCAAGGCGTTGTCAAGCAGGTTGCGCATCAAGACGCCGGTCAGCGTTTCGTCGGCAGCAACCAGGGCTGGCTGCGCAGCGTCGAGCGACAGCGTTTGGCGCCGCTGCAGGGCAGTCAGGGCCAGATCAGCGGCTACCCGCTGGGCCAGTGCTGCCAGGTTGACGCAGCCACCCGGTGCGCCGTTGCTTGAGGATTCGAGTCTGGACAGGGTCAACAACTGCTCCACAAGATGGGTGGCACGGTCGCAGCCAGCCAGTGTTTGCTGCAGTGCCCGGGTACGCCCCGGCGTGTCGTTATCAGTGGCACCCAGCGCCACCTGGGCCTGCATGCGTATGGCGGCAATCGGCGTGCGCAATTCGTGCGCGGCATCGGCGGTAAAGCGCCGTTCGGCGGCCAGCATCCGGCTGATGCGGTCGAGCAACTGGTTGAGTGCCTGCAGCACAGGTCCTATTTCTGAGGGCACATCGGCAAGCGCAATGGCATCCATCGCCTGCGGCTGGCGGCTGGCCAGCGCCTGACCGAGTGCACGCAACGGCCGCAAGGCGTGCCGCACCATCAGCCAGCCAAACACCCCCAGCACCGGCAGCGCCAGCAATAGCGGGGTCAGCAGACTTTGCAGCACCGCCCACAAAATGGCATCGCGCGAGGTCACTTGTTCGCCCACATAGACCTGCACGTCACCCTCGTTGCCCTGTGCTGCAAAGACCCGCCAGACCAGACCATCAGCGCGCTCCACGGTTTCAAAACCATGCAGGATGGATGCCATTGGCGTGACACCCGCATTGCTGGAGTGAAGCGTCAGTTGTCCCTCGTGAAACACCTGAAACGCAACCCGGGGCGCGTACTTGTGCGGCATGTCGGGCGCGTCATGCATGACGTTTTCATTGGCCTCATGCGGCCCATGCCCGGTTTGCTGGGCTACCAGCAGCGCGGCTGATTGTGCCAGGTGGCCGTCCAGTAATTCGTCCAACTCGTGCGATGCGTTTGACCAGGTCAACAGCGCAGCCACCAGCCAGACCGCCAGCATCATGCTCAGCAGCAGTGATAGCAAGCGCGCGTGCAGTGAGCGCAGCCGGGGACGCCAGCGTATCAGCTTAACGGGCATCGTCGGCCTGTCGGCTCGGCTGCAGCAAGGTGTAGCCCACCCCGCGCACGGTCTGGATCAGATCGGGGCGAAGCTTTTTGCGCAGGTGGTGAATGTGCACCTCAATGGTGTTGCTCTCCACCTCGTAACCCCAACTGTAGAGCTGCTGCTCAAGTTGTTCACGCGACAAAATCCGCCCAACATTGCGTGCCAGCGCATGCAGCAGGTTAAATTCGCGCAACGATAGCGTGACCCCTTGCCCGGCCAGCGTGACCTGCCGCGCCGACAGGTTGATTTGCAAATCGCCACAGCTCAGCATGTCCTGCGTCTGCCCATGGGCGCGGCGCACCAGTGAGCGCAGCCGGGCCCCCAGCTCAAACAGGTCCACGGGTTTGAGCACATAGTCGTCAGCCCCCAGGTCCAGGCCCTTGATGCGGTCTGGCACCGCGTCGCGCGCTGTCAGCACCAGCACCGGTGTGGCAATTTTGCGGGCGCGCAGGGCTTGCAGTACATCGAGCCCGTCTTTGAGTGGCAGCCCCAGGTCCAGCACGGCAGCCTGATAGTCGCCACTGACAAGTTCACGTTCAGCAGCTTGGCCGTCGCGCACCCAATCCACCAGAAAACCCTGCTGGCGCAGACCGGCACGCAGGCCGTCGCCCAAAATCATGTCATCTTCGGCCAGCAATATTCGCATGTCATTCCTTGGTTTGGGTATCAGCCGGACGGGTCAGGGCGACCGTCAGCCTGCCGTGTGTGGTGGCGGCATGGGCCGCTGCTGCTGCCGTCCATTCTGCCGGACAGCCAACGAACACCAGCATGACCGGACGCAGGCGACCGCGCAGCAAACGCTTCAACAACCCCACCAGGTTGGCAGAATCGATCAGACCCGGACAACTGGCGTACCAAAAAGCCCCCAGCAAATTGCTGGCATACAGGCCATAAATCGCGTCATTGGTGTTTGTCAGCGTCGGCGCACAGGTCGCCAGTGGCTGGTCGGTGCGTAGAAACAGGACATCGGCACAGGTGTGTCGGGTCAGTTCGGCAAGCACCGCGCCACGCAGTGGCTGGTGCGGCATCACCAGACCGAGTCGCAGCAGCAACTTTGACACTGACAACAGCGACAAACTGACCTGAAACCGGGCCAGCAGCAATTGCTGCACTGTCTGGCGTGTCCACAAACTGCTGCCAAACCCATAGTGGTCTGGGCGTTTGGCATTCATCAGGCGCCGCACCTGCCCATCCTGCTGTGCCGACAACTTGCGTGGACGCCCACTGCGCTGCGCTGGCGTGAAGGCAGCAACTGCCAACCCGGCGGGAGCGCACACGGTGTCAGTTGAGGCTGTCATGTGAAATGCGTTAGCGTGAAACTTAACAGGGTGTTTTACCGAAACATCGCCCTTGCAGCGAGGATGCCGATCCTGCAAAGATTTGTATTTTTGGGGGGTAGAAAAGCGCCAGTCAGGCTGAAATCGTAAACATCCAAGCTTGCGCATTCAGGCTTAAGGAAGTCTTAAGGCGGCCTGATCTGCCACGCCACCCTTGAGTCCTGCAACAACGGCTGACCGATGCGCGGCAGTCGGGCTGATTCCAGGTACGACTGGCCCAGGCAAAGCACGCGCGAGGTCAGTCAGAACAGCTTGCCATCGTTGGCATCCGGTCGGTGTGGCCAATGCTGAATTGGCAGCTAAGTTAAAACTATTAAAAATATAGCTGGCAGCGCTTGTTTATCAAGCGCTGGAGGCCAATTTGTTATGTAGGATGCTTGGCAGTCAGTGGTCTGCCTGCGCAGGGTGGTAAAGCGCCTTTTGCATGTTGTGGCGGGATGCGGCGGTTTGATGTCGTCGGACCCAGGGTGGTCATTGGGCCCTCAGGCAACGCCCAGGCGCTGCTGTAGCAGGGCACTGCTGGTGGTGTATTGCAGCACGCCCGTGTCCTGCGGGTGAATCAGCCGGGCGGCAGCAAAAGCGGCCAGCGTGGCCTCATGAAAGCCACAGACAATGAGTTTCTTTTTGCCAGGATAGGTCACCACGTCACCCACTGCAAAAATGCCGGGTGCACTGCTGGCAAAGGTCTCGGTGCTGACGCTGAGTTGCTTGCGCTCCATGGCCAGGCCCCACTGGGTTAGGGGCCCGAGTTTTGGGCCGAGGCCCCAGCAGACCAGTAGCACATCCAGGGGTAAGTGCAGGGTTTCATCGGCAGGCGTATTGATGACCACGCCGTGCAATTGGCCATCGGCTGCATCAACTGCCGTTACCTGACCGGCTTGAAAGTGGATGTGCCCTGCCCGCCGCAATGCGGCGAAATGCGCTAGATCGGCGTTGCTGGCTTGCAGCACGTCGCGCCGATGCACCAGCGTGACGCTGCGGGCCTGCGCCGGCCCAGGTTGCGCCAGCGCAATCGCGTGGGCCAGGGCGGCATCTTCACCGCCCACAATCACCACGTCCTTGCCAGCCAGGCTGTCAGGCGCAGGCGACTGGTAAAAAAACTGGTTACCCAAAAAACGGGACAAACCATCAACCTTGAGCTCTTTCGGAACAAAAGCACCCACACCGGCAGCAATGAACACGGTGCGCGCCAAAAACTGCTGAAACGGCCGTTGATGCCGCTGG
>JFJP01000055.1_pt1 | contig 14185 bp, 13 predicted proteins | sample 431651 | NCBI WGS metagenome assembly JFJP01 (sample SAMN02602958, study PRJNA72255) | Microbial mat metagenome, whole genome shotgun sequencing project. | biome: fresh water; feature: sink hole; material: water; isolation source: purple microbial (photo- and chemosynthetic) mats found in... | reverse complement strand
TTCACGCTGATTCCTTGGGCCACCTTTCTGCTGCCCCTGCTAGTGTGCCTGCTGGCCACGCTGCTCCTGAATCTGGAACATCAGAACCATCAATGGAAGCACCTGAATGCTCTTCCCGTGAGCCGCTGGAAGCACTACGCCACCAAGCCGTTCATTTTGGGATGGCTGCTCTTGATGGCGCACTTGCTCTTGCTGGCGGGTTTTTTCGTGGGCGGATGGGTCATCAAATGGGCTCGGCCCACGTTGCATTTGGAAAACCCCAGCCTGGTTTTTGCCTCGAAGCTGCTGGGCCTCCTTTTCCTGACGAGTTGGGCCATGCTCAGCACCCACACTTGGCTGGCCTCGCGGTTTTCCAATCTGGGCGTGAACTTGGCGGTTGGCATCGGCGGATTTGTATTATCGGGGGTCGCGAGTCAGCGACCTGCCATGGCGCGGTTCCTCCCCTGGGCCATGCCTAGTCTTGGCATTACGGACTGGATGGGGCCGAATACGCCAACGCCATGGCTGGTGGTAGGAATTTCCTTGACAATCGGCTCGGTGCTTTTTGCGTTGGCCTGCTGGGATGCGCAACACCGGGAATCGGCGGGATGAGCCCCGACGCTCTGGCACACTGTTCTTTTGCGCCGGAGCCTGAATGAATCTATTGCACGCCATCCTGCTGGGCCTTGTTCAGGGCTTGACTGAATTTTTGCCGGTCTCTTCCACCGCCCATCTCACACTTGTGGAAAACCTGATGTTGAAGCGCAGCATGCCACTGGCCTTTGATGTGCTGCTGCACGTGGGAACCCTCGCGGCACTGTGTGTCTATTTCCGTTTAGAAATCGCCAAGGTGGTGCGTGGCATTTTTGGCGGAGATCCCGAAGGTCGGCGCTTGGCGCAATGGCTTTTCCTTGCCATGATTCCCACCGGCGTTTTTGCCATCGGTACGCGCCATTTCAAGGAATTGGCCAAGGAGCATATTTGGGTTTACGGTGTTTGCCTCTTTCTCACGGCTGGATTGCTATTCGCGGCTAACGCCTTGGCCAAGCGGCGGGAAGGGCGGGGCGTGGAGGGCATGAACGCTCTGGATGCTCTGGCGGTTGGCACAATCCAGGGTATCGGTGGTGGCTTTGGCCTTTCGCGCAGCGGCTCCACTATTTCCATGGGGGTTTTTCGAGGGCTGGCCTTGCCGGCCTCGGCTCGGTTCAGCTTTTTGCTGGGCATTCCCACCATCGCCGCCGCGGCTGTTTTTGAAGGGAAAAAACTGATCAAACCATTGCTTTCCGGGCAGCCGCTCTCTTCCGAACTGGCCTTTCCCGTCGGGTCGAGTGATGCGGGGCTGCTCTGTCTGGTGGGTGTTCTGGCTGCAGCGATCTCGGGCTATGCCGCCGTGGGGCTCCTTGACCGTTTCACGCGTCAGCCCAAGTTGAATGGGTTTGCGATCTACTGCATTGGCGCGGGTGCGGTGCTGGTGTTCATGGGCCTCCGATAGCGCCTTAGCCCCCCCGAATCCGCCATTCACCGGTCTGAGCCTCCAGTTCGTCCAGGGCGAGGGATGAGCTTGGCCCTGCGCGGTAGACTCCATCCTTCATTCCTTTTCCGGGAGGCGCGCGTGATCCAGCTCACGGACGTACACAAGACGTTCACAGTCAAAGACAAACGGACCCATTTAAAAAAGCGCATTGAAGCGGTGCGGGGAATCTCTTTGACGGTCAAGCCCGGTGAAATCTACGGCCTTCTGGGGCCCAATGGGGCCGGGAAATCCACCACGCTGCGGATGATTGCGGGCCTCATGCAGGCGGACCAGGGGCAAATTCAGGTCTGTGGCATTGATACCTTAGAAAAGCCTGAAAAGGCGCGCTCGGTGGTGGGGTATCTCTCGACCGATCTGAATGTCTATGGGCGGTTTACACCCAGGGAATTGCTCCGCTTATTCGGCGAATTTCAAGGCGTCGATGCGAAAGTGGCCGAGCGCCGAGGGCTGCACCTGCTTGAGAAATTGCAGCTGCTGGATTTCGCGGATGTGAAGATGGAAGGCTTTTCTAGTGGACAAAAACAGAAAGTTTCCATTGCCCGGGCCTTGTTACACGATCCCAAGGTGGTGATTTTTGATGAACCCACCACGGGGTTGGATGTTCTGACGGCCAAAACCGTGCTGGATTTGCTTCGGGTCATGCGGGCCGAAGGGCGTTCGGTGATCGTTTCGACCCACGTCATGCCCCTCGTGGACGAGATCTGCGATCGCGTGGGCATCATCTTTGATGGCGAATTGCATGGGGATGCACCACCTAAGCAAATTCTCGAAACCTGGAATGCCAAGACGCTCGACGAGGTCTTCTTCCAACTGGCAGCGCGCAGCGCGGCGGAGGTTTAAGATGCGCGGAGCACTGCTGGTTTGCAAAAAGGAGTTCATGGAGCTTTCCAAGGACCGGAAGACGATGTTCTTCACGTTCCTGATGCCGGTGATCCTCTATCCGCTGCTCTTCACGATGATGGGGAAACTCAGTCAGAACGATGAAGCCACCCGCAAGAACAAGCCCAGTCGCATCGTGCTGGTGGATCCGGGACACGTCGTGGAACCCCTTCTCAAGGCCGATGGTAAGGCCTTCGAGGTCGTAGTAGCACCTTCGGGCGATGTCAAACAGGCCATTCGCGATCAGAAACTGGAAATGAAGTTGGAAGTGGATGCGGATGCGGCCACCAAGCTTGAAGGCCACAAAACGTTTGGCCTCAAGGCAACCTACGACAAGAGCGATGATTCTTCCAAACTGGCGCTGAGCCGCCTGAAGGAAACCCTTCAAAAGCAAGACAAAGCTTGGGTTCAGGCGCGCCTGAAGGCCCTGGGGGCTTCGCCCGATCTGGCGGTGCCCACCAAGATTGCGACGGAAGATGCCGGGGATATGGGGCTCTTTGTGGGGAAGTTGATTGGAGGCTTCCTTCCTTACATGCTGATGATCATGATGTTCGCGGGCTCGATGAACCTTGGCATCTACACCACTGCCGGTGAAAAGGAACGAGGTACTCTGCAGAGCCTTTTGTGCACCAGCCTTCCCCGCAACCAGATCATTTGGGGCAAGTTGCTATTTGTTTTTGCTGTCGGGATTATCAGCGCCTTGTTCAATCTCCTGAGCATGGGGTTATCCATCGGTCGGGTTATTTCGGGCGGAGCCGGTGCTGCCGGTGCAGCGGGGGCCCCAATGGGTAGCCTGTCCGCTTTGGCTAACCCCGTGACTCTCAGCCTCACCTTCCTCCTGATGGTTCCCCTGGGGCTGCTGTTCGCAAATTTCATCGTAATGATGGGCATTCAGGCCAAAAACACGGTGGAAGCTGGCACCGCGATCATGCCGGGCTTCGTGGTTGTAATGGTCATGGCGGTATTTTCCATGGCACCGGGCATCGAAAAATTGGCCTTTCTGCCCTACGTTCCCATCCTGAATGTGAGCCTAGCCATCCGGAAACTTTTCAGCCAACAGGGCAATCCCTTGGAATACACCATCGCTTTATTGATGACCGTGGGATTGGCCGGAGCCTTGACTTGGCTTTCGACGCGCCTGTTGAACCGCGAGTCGGTACTTTTCAAGGTATAGTTGGGATGCAATGACACCGAGGTAAAGCATGCCAACGAAAGCGAAGTCCTCCGCGACCACGAGCGCTGCTCCTGCGAAGGAACACAACAACCCACTTGGTGACAAGCTGAATGGCGCAATGGCGTTGTTCTGTGGTGGGAAATTCAAGGAAGCCCAGACCGCCTTGACGGCACTCCTGGCTGAAGCTCGGGAAGTGTCTGATTACGGGATGGTCCATACCGTTCGTGCGACCTTGACCACGATCGAAGCGCGGCTTGCCAAGGCGGGTGAAGGCAAGGAGCTTCCTGAAATGGTGGCGACCCTTCACCTGAACAAGCAGGAGAGCGAGGCCGCGCTGGAGGTGCTGGAAAAGGCACTGAAAGCCGATGGCAGCAATGCTCACTTGCATTTCCTGAAGGCCACGGCTCTGGCGCAACTCGACAAATCCGACGAGGCTGCCGAGGCTCTGAAGAATGCCATTGCGATTGATCCAGAACTGAAGGTGCTCTTCCGTCTTGAGCGCGATTTTGACGGCGTGCGGTACGATTCCGTGTTCGCCGCCTTCGAAAGAGACTAGGTTCTACAGTGTCTGGCCCTCGCGGCCTCCATGCCGACCAGCCTCTGCGAGTGGCGGCCATTGGTGGAGGCACGGGGCTTGCCGCCTTGCTTCGGGCTCTTAAGCACGAAGCCGGGCGGAGCCGCGACCCCTGGCGCCTTACAGGCTTGGTGGTTGTTTCGGATAACGGTGGCAGCTCTGGGCGATTGCGGGCCGAATTAGGCGGCATTCCACCCGGGGATCTCAGGAACTGCCTTTCGGCCTTGACCCGAGAAGAATCGGTGCTCTCCGAGCTCTTGAACTATCGGTTCAAGGGTGAAGGCACCCTGGCCGGGCATTCTCTGGGCAATCTCATGCTCTTGGCTCTGGCGGATATTTCCGGGGATTGGGTGCGGGCCATTCGCCAGCTGTCCGGCATCTTGGTCACCGCAGGCCGATTGTTCCCCTCCTCGGTCGTTCCCGTCACCCTTTGTGCCGAAGACATGCAAGGCAATGTTTACGTGGGCGAAACCCAGGTCAACGCTTCTGTGCCTCCCTTGGCGAGGCTTTGGCTTGAGCCCAGGGACGCCGAACCCCTCGCCGAAGCCATACTGACCATTCTTCAGGCCGACCTCATCTTGCTGGCGCCGGGGAGTCTCTATACCTCCACCATTTCCAATTTGCTGATCCCTGAATTCCAGCAGGCCCTGGCTCGGTCTCTGGCGCCCATCGTTTATGTGGCCAACCTGATGACCGAACCGGGGGAAAGCACCGGGCTGGATTTAGAAACGCATGTGGCGAGCATTCAGGCTTTTGGCGGGCTCGGGCTCTCGGCTGTCATTGCCAACAATGCTGTCTTACCTGAACCCGTTTTGCAGCGCTACCTCGATGAAGGCGGCACCCCCTTGTTGCCTTCAGGAGACCGGGTTTGCGGAGTTCCCTTATTTGCTCAGCCCCTTTTGGACCCCGAGGAACAAGTGGCGCGCCATCATCCATCGCTACTAAATAGGGCACTTCGCGATGTGATTGAATCCTTATGAGTTATGTCCTGGCCGCGAGGTGCCGATAGGACTAATCTGCCCTTGGGCCTCGGTGCCTGTGCTGCGCAGTCTTTGTCTTGAGCAGGAGTACCCGAATGGGGTTGAAGGGTGATTTAGGGACCATGGGATTGGAGGACATCCTCCAGTGGCTAGCCGTGGGAAAAAAGACCGGCGTACTCGAGCTTCAGGGCTTCATGCACACCAAGCGGGTCGCCTTTGCCGAGGGGAGGATCACAGGTGTGTGGTCTTCGGATCCTCGCGAATACTTGGGTCAGTATCTGCTCGCGTTCAATCGCATTTCGGAAGATCAGCTCCGCGAGGCCTTGGCCTCCCAAGAAGATGAAAATCAGTTGCTGGGCCGCATCTTGGTGAATCGCCAGTTGATCACTGAAACCGAGATTCGCCGTATCGTGCAGTTGAAGGTGGATGAATCTATTTTCGATGTCTTCCTGTGGGAATTTGGAAATTTCGAATTCCACGACGGTGCCCAGCCACCCCAGAAGGCCGTTTTGTTGAATCTGGATGTCACGGGCATCGTGCTAGAAGGTGCCCGACGGGTCGATGAATGGAAACGGATCAAGAAGGTGATTCGAGGCGGCGATACTGTGCTGGATGCGGTTTCGGAGGCCATTGCAGAAATGCTTCCCCTGGCGCCGGAGGATGCAGATCTTCTGTCCCGGCTCAATGGGTCGAAAAGCGTGGACGAGCTGGTTATCGAAATGCGTGCCACGGATTTTAAGGTCCAGAAGCTTCTCTTCGATCTGCACGAAAAGGGCATGGTTCGCATTACCCGGCCCGGGGGCAAGCTGGGAGAACGGAGCAGCCTGCAGTTGCAGCGGGCCCGCCACTTGGTCGAAAAACAAAAACTGCAGGAAGCCCAATCCGAACTCATGAACATTCTTGAGGAGCAGCCAGCCCTCGCGGAAGCCACTCGGATGCTGGAAGTGGTTGAGCACATGTTGGACGATGTCGATATCGACGAATCCCAAATTCCTGAACTGGCCATCAGCATCGAAGATCTAATGCAGGCGCAGCTTGGCCCGAACGAAGCCTTCCTGGCCACCCGGGTGAATGGAGTCTGGAGCGTCAAGGACATCATCTCCATTTCGCCTTTCACCCACGAGGAATGCCTGACCATCTTCTCGAAGCTGCTTAAGCGTGGGATTCTCAAGGTGCAGATGCCGTATTCGGGGGGGATCCAGCCTGGTGCCAGCCGGTACTAGCGCCCCTCCACATCCTGGAGGGAATCGTGCCTAAATCCGCTACGACCTGGAGTGTTGCCTTACTGCTGACTTTGGCTTCTACCGCACCCTTGATTGGTGCAAAGCCCAAGCCCACCGGTCCGGTGGTTGCCCAGTTGCAGGCGCAAATCAAAAAACTTGCAGCCGAACGCGACGAGCTCAAAGAGCGTCTTGGGGCTACGGAAAGTGTTCAGCAGGATCTTGCCGAGGCTGCCAAATCCCGTGAACTGGCGCAAAAACAGGTTGCTGCCTGCCAGAAAGAATTGGAACAGCTGAAGGCTTCCTTCCGTGAAAACCAATCGGGTAGTGATGCCATCCTGGGAGATCTGCAGAAGGCTAAGGCCGAGAGTGCCCTCGCCGCAGCTGAAAACGAGAAATTGCAAAAACAGATTCAGGCCCTTGAAGCCAAACTCCAATCTGGGGTGGCCGAAGGTGCCTTGATGGTCGTTGGCCCGGATATCACCCCCGCCAAGGCCATGAACTTGAACCGCATCACCCCCAAGGCACGCAAGGTTGATCGCGGCGTGGTGGTGGTGAACGTGTTGGTCAGCGAGAATGGGGAAGTGTTGGCGACCCGTCTATTGCAGGGCCTTCCCGGCGATGGCGAATGGGTTCAAAAGGCCAACGAGGCCTGCGTGGAAGCGGCCAAACGCATCGTGTTCGACCCTGCCCGCGCCGCGGAGGGCAAAACCAAGGTGCGGGTCTGGCAGGGCGTGGGCTTTCTGATCGATTAAGGACCAGCTGTCGATTCGCTTAGACTTTGCAGCAGACATCGCCTTTGGCCCAGGCCTGACAAGAAAGCCGCTCCTCGGGGGCGGCTTTCAATACTTTGAGAATCCGGCTCTCGGCTGCGCCCATTTCGGAAAGGTTTTCAGCGCCTTCGAGGACGGTCACTTTGCAGGTGCCACAGCGGGCATGACCCCCGCAGCGGTGGTTGAGACCCGCACCGCCTTTGGCTGCTGCCGACAGAAGCGTTGTCTCCTGTTCGAGCTCGACTTCGTGAGTGGCTTTGGTTTGAAAGGTGATTTTGAACATGATAATCCTGGGATGAAGGCGAGGGCTCGCTTGTTCCTTCAGTCTATCCCGTGAATTAGGCCGACCGAGCGGGTACCCTGGATCTTGGCCCCTGCGCCGGGCCCGCCCGGTACCCCCTGCGGGACGAGGAGACGCGGATGTGGCATATCGAACACAAGCTAGAAACCACGGCCAACCCAACTGCCATTTGGCGACGGTGGGCCGAGGTTCAAGGGTGGCCCGACTGGGATAATGCCCTGCTCTGGGTGCGCCTTCGGGGCACCTTGATGCTGGGAAGTCAGGGCAAGCTTAAGTTTCGATCAGGGGAAATCCTGAATTTCAGGGTGACGGAGTTTACCTCAGGCCGATCGATTACCTGCCAGGCGCGCACGCTGGGAACTGTCATCCGGTTGCATTTTCACCTTAGCCCTTCCAACCTGGGCACCCGTCTCACGCATCGGGTTGAGATTCGAGGTCCTTTGGCATGGCTCCTTGCCATTACTTTAGGGAGGCGGCTCCGGGAAAGCCTCCCGATCGCCGCTCGGAAGCTGGCGCAAATGGCAGCGAAATCCGATCCAGCACCTCTTCCGCCGCCCGAATCCCGTGATCCTGAGCCTCCTCAAATAGCGCAAGCCCGGATAGATCCGAGTGGGCAAAGTGAACGCCCAGGAAAGGCTCCCTGGAAAGGGCGAGTTCCGAGCTCCAGAGCAGACCGGGGCGGGGGCGGATCATCGCATGGCCCCAACGCATAACGTCCAAACGGGCGATTTGGGATTCGATATCTGGGTGGGCCCTTTTTAAATCGTTTACAACCAGCTCCGCACAGGCGCGCCAATCCATGGCGGCAAGTTTGAGCCAGTCGGCCTTTGGATCCGGACCCGCGAGGGCGTGGTAATAGGTCCAGACCGTGGGACCGTGATCGCGGAGACTTTGATGGGTTGCCACCACGTAGCCCAAACCATTGCTTTGGCGGATGACGTTATCCCACGCTACGGGAAATCCGTGCTCAGAGGGGCGACTGCGGAGCGTAAGGTTGGCCACCAGCCAGGGTGTTGCCGGAAAGGCCTCGAAAAATGTTTTGCCTCTGGCTTTTTGCAGGGCTGGTATCACACGCCCGGCCATCTGCACGGGGCCCGCGAATACGGCGCGTTGAGCCAGAAAACCCACCGGTCGGTTTTCCCGAATATTCCAAGCCATTATGCGAACGGTTCCATCAGGCTGAGGTTCCAACCGGGTCACGGCATGTCCGGTTCGGATACGATCGCCGCAGACCTTTTGCATGTGGTGGATTAGGAATCCATTGCCTTCGGGCCACGTCAGCATTGGGCGACTTTCCTCACCCGGGCCTTGTTTGCGGGCGGCAAAGTAGAAAATCCCAGCCCAGGCGCTGGTGGTTTCCAGCCGTGAGCCAAAATCATCGCGCACGGCGTAATCCAGCAACCACAGCAAACGCTCCGATGTGAAGCCACGCGCATCCAGCCAAGCCTTGAAGCTTAATGAATCCAGAGCCCGGACTTCGGGATCATCTGAACCCTTGGATCGTGGCAAGGTGAAAGCCTTGCGGCCCTTGGCGTCTCGCCAAAGGGTCCAATAATCAATTTCCTTGAAGAAGGCACTGTATTGTCGGGCTTCTTCCGGGCTTTCTCCGGCATGCAGGTAGAGGCCTTCCCACCATTGGCCGTGGAAGAATATTCGTTCATCAGGACTTCGCACTAGATACTGTTCGGCGAAGATGGGCTCTCCTGCTGAGTCGTAGCCTTCGATAACGCCCGCTTCATCCAGCAGTTTTACTAAATTGGTGAGTTCTTTGGTGGGGGCGGGCACATAGTGGGCTGCCAAAGGGTAGGCGCTCACGCCATTGCGACCGCTGCGAGAAGTGCCTCCCACTTCGGATTCCAATTCCAACAAGAGGTAATTGTGGAAGCCTACACCCTCGAAATGCCTGGCCGTGGAAAGCCCCGCAACGCCACCTCCGACGATGATCACTCCGATAGGTTCGTAGCTCTCAGGTTGTGGCAGAGCGCCGTCCCGAACGAAATGCCCCATCTCCATCGAGGTTCCCAATAACTCGCCGCCAAAGGGGAATTTGTGCAGTCGCTTGCAGGCCAACCCAGCGAAGGGCAGCGCGGCAGCAGCGGAGAGGAGGGTTCGTCGTTTCATGGGCGGGAAAAAATTGGATTCACCACAGAGGACACAAAGAGCACAGAGAAAAAGGAGGACACAGAGAAAAAAGGGAAAGGTACAAAGGATCAAAAAGGGTGTTAAGGGGTGGCGGGCGTTGGTTTAAAAAATTAGATGCGATTGACATGCGGGTTTTGATATTCCCTCCGTGTCTTTCTTTTTACCTTTGTGCCTTTCCCTTTTTTGTCCTTCTCTGTGCTCTTTGTGTTCTCTGTGGTGAACTTTTTTTACGACCACCGTTTCCATTCCCGAGTGTACAGATGCACCAGGACTTGGTTATCGAGGCGGTTGATTTCGGTGGGCACACGGTCCATGTCTTTGGGGAAGGCGAACATGGCGGCCATGGCGTCGTTTGAGAGAAAGCGCAAATCAGGCAACGTTTGATGCGGAATCTCGAAGGGCTGCTGACTGGCTAGGATATAACCCCACACCGAGAAACTAGGTACTGCCAGGTGGTAGGGCCGGGTCTTAAAACCCGCGGCTTCCATGGTGGCGTTGATGCACCAGAACGATTGTCGTGCCATTAGGGGCGAGGTGCTTTGTACGCTAATGGTTGCCCCGGGTGCTAAGCGTTGCTTCAGCAATTTGTAAAAGCGCGTGGTGTAGAGCTTCCCGAGGGCATAAGCATTGGGGTCGGGGAAATCCACGATGGCCACATCAAAGGGTGATTCGCTGCGGTCATCTGCAATCCACATCATGGCATCGGCATTTACGACTTTGACCCGGGGATCTGCCAGGGCGGAACCATTGAGTTCCCGCATCAAGGGCATGTTGGCGGCCATATCGGTCATGGCTGGATCCAGGTCGACCAGGACAACACGCTCAACGTTGGTATGTTTCAGGATTTCCCGCACCGCCAAGCCGTCACCGCCGCCACACACCAAAACTCGCTTGGCGCTTGGATTCAGCGCAAAGGGTGGATGAACCAGGGCTTCGTGATAGCGATATTCGTCGGCGCTGCTGAACTGGAGGTTGCCGTTGAGGAAGAGCTGAAAACTACCGCGTCCGCGAGTCATCACAATGCGCTGATAAGGGCTGTCCTTGGCATAGACGATTTCATCTGAAAAAACTTCTTCTTCCATCGTTAACGTGAATTTATGGGCACCTGCCAAGCCGAGGCCCAGCATGACCAGGATCACGGCGCAGCGAAGGCGCACCATGAAGAGATCGCCCATTTGCGACTTGAGCAGGAAGGTCGACCAAAGCCCTACTGCCGCATTGAGCATGCCGAAAAGCAGGCTGGTGCGTACCAGTCCCAACTTGGGCATGAGAAGTAGGGGAAACAGCAAGGAGGCTGCGAGCGCGCCAATATAGTCCAGTGTCAAAACCTGGGCTACGAGATCCTTGAACCGCACCTGATCTTTCAGGATTCGCATGAGGATCGGGATTTCCAGGCCAACCAGCGTGCCTACCGCAGCGACAATTCCATAGAGGGTTGGCCGGAAGGCATGGGTATGAGCAAAGGCCATGAAAAGGATGGGGGCGGAAAAACCACCCACGAGGGCCACGGCCAACTCTAGATCCACAAATCGTTGGGCAAGGCCCCGATTGATGAATTTGGAAAGGTAGGAACCTAGCCCCATGGCGCTCAGGTAGACCCCGATCACTGTAGAAAATTGAAGAACCGAGTCCCCCAGCAGGTAGCTAGCCAGAGTGCCTGCCACCAATTCGTAGATCAATCCACAAGCGGCTATTAGGAAGACGCTGATGAATAGGAGCGAGGCATTAAGGGGTGCACCTTCCACCGCAGGTAGGGATGCGGTGGCTTCGACCTCATCCATGAATGGCGGCCGCGATGATGATGCTGATTCCTAGGATCAGAGCGCCCAGCACGATGCCTAGGGAGGTGTTTTGATCCACTTCGATTTCTTTTTGGAGCGAGAAGGGAAGCACCTTCGCAAGCACTACCCAGACCAGTCCCAGGATGCCTAGACCCAGGAAACAGAAGACAGCAGCGTTTGCCACGTGGCCCCATAAATCGTAGTTGGTCATCACTTACCCCCTCTGAAACCGTGATTATGCAAGAAGGTTCGGTAGCCGCCAGGCGTTTGCCGAACGCTGGGTGGAATATCAACACGACGGTGGGAGCCGAAAAATTCTCGACCAAGAAGGCCATTAGCGCTTACCAGACCAAAACCCCCGATTAATGCCAGCAGGTAGAAAATCTTCATTAATCACCTCCACCACTGTTCGAAGCCGAATACATGCTTTCCTGCCAGCGGCGACTTTCAAAGGAAAGGGCGCGTAACGCTGCCAGGGCCGGAACCAGCAGAATGGCCAGCAGGGCTATTAGGTAATAGGCCCACCGCATGACACCAGAACGCAGTTCGACGGTGAATGTATTGACGGGTGGGTTGGGGCCATCCCACTGAGGGGAAATCGCCATCACATAATTACCCGCGGGGAGGGCCGAAAGGTAGACCGTTCCAATCTGAGCACCCTCTTTCCAAGGCCCATCACTATCGGATCCGAAGTAGTAGCTGGAGGACGTTTCGAAGAGTTCGGCGACACCTGTGTCCTGGTTCACGATGGAGCCTTCCACGCCAATCCAGTTGTTCATGACGGGCGCGCTTAGCTTGACTTCAATGTTTTTGTGCCCATCCTCCACTCGAAAGGGTTGGGAAAAAAAGATTGGCTCTTGAGCAGCCTCGGCGGGAGGCGTTGCGACCTGAATCTTGGGAAGGCGCTCTGCCAGTTTGTAGCTTTCCCGGTGCAGGAGTTTTTCTCGGTGGGTCGCGCCATTCCATAACACCAGGACGAATAGCAAGACGAGAGACCCCAGCATCCAAAGGCCCAGTTGGCGGGCCTTGGACCAGAGAGGGTTGGGTTGGTTCGAGGCGATGTTCTGGGGAGTGGGAGCGGTTCCCTTAAGGTTAAAGGCCTTCCAAACCTCGGCGCTCTCCAGGTAGGTGCTTCGCGACCAGTTGATTTCCTCGCCTCCGCCCGGATGTTGCTGCCGCTCTTCCGCCAAGCTGATGGGAGCATGCACGAATTCGGCGACCTGGGCCCGCTCGTTGACCTCGACCTTCCAGTAGCACTCCCCGTAGACGCCCTGGACATAGGCTTCCACATCCTGGAATCGCTTGTAGGTTTCTCCTTGGTAGGACAAGGCCTTGGCGTTGGCTCCGGTGCGACTTACTTCTGAAGGAGAGACATTCTCGGCTAAGTTCCAATGGCCATCGCTTTCCACCAGCCAGCGAAAGCCGTGTTTGGGGTCCATCATCAAGTATTCGCCCCAATCGTAGGTGACCCCTTCGATGATGCAGGCCCGACGCAGAAAGCCAACGCAAACCAAGGGCACACCTCGGAGGTGGCCCTCGGTGCCCAAGGGAATCCACATTCGGGCATCGGGCTGTTTCACGGAACGCAGATAAATCAACTTCCCGGCGCTGGCGTCGAGCAGGCTGCCGCAACTGGGGCAGCCCACACGCTGGGTTTCATCGGGAGCCCGCAGAGTTAGGGGTGAGGCGCAATGGGGGCAGGGCAGGCTCAGGGCCTTCTGGCGCTCCTTCTTTCGGGGCACGCCGCCCGTGAGCTTGAGCTCATCCAAATCCAACTGGCGCCCGACAAAAAAGAGCGGGGGGTCTTCCGAAAAATCCAGGGTGGCAAAGGCCCCGTTCGCGCCACTGAGGTCCGCAAACCGGTAGTGCCCTTCCAATTCCACGGCCCAGGGGATTTCTCCCTCCGCCGACTGAAAGGTGCCCTCGCTGAGTTCACTCACCACCCAGCGGCCCCGGCTGCCAAAATCCAGTTCGGCACCCGCAGATAGGGCTTCGAGTGGAGGAATCGATTGATTCAAGTCTTGGCGGAACGTCAAAAAACAGCGGCCTTGGGCCTCGGCTAGCCAACCCCAGCGATCATCGTCGAAGGCTAGGTACCATTCGTCCCAAAACCCGCCCAAGGGGTGTTTGAGCTGGGTTCGACCCATCACCTTGAATTTGCGCCCGGCGAACTGGCCGCTCATGCCCAACTGCAATTGTGAGTCGGAGTCCACCAGGGCCGCCACTTTTCCGATCAGCAACGGATCACGGTCCGTGCGGGCGGAAAGGGCTGTGCAATGGGCGCAGACAGCCACCATGGTTCCGGGTCGGAACGTCAGGGGGGCTCCACAAGAGGGGCAATTGGCCTGATAGGACATGGCAGGAATCCAAGACTTAGGGCGATGATGCGCCAACTGGGGCCTTCCGACAAGCGTTAGACGCAGATCATATTGCAGGAAGCATTCGGATGATCCCTTCTCGAAACGTGGCTTCAGGCGTTAACAGGCTAAGGACCAGATAGGCATCTGAAGGCAGATCGAAATAATGCCCCGGCTGGACCAGGACATTGGTTTGTTGGAGCAACCTCACTGCACAGGCTTCATCCCCACCCAGGGAAGGGCGTCGGAGCAGGACAGACCATCCACCTTCCACGGGCAGCCGCGAGAGGTGGGGGAAGTCCTTCAAGTGGCGATCGAGGGTGTGAAGGTTGGCCCAGAGTCGCGCCCGAATGGCCGCCTGCAGCTCAGGCGCCAAGCGCAAGATTTCAGCAGCCGCTGCCTGGGCGGAGGCCGACACGGATAGAAACTGATCTGCAATGAAGAGCAGCGGTTCCAGCAAATCCCAGGCCTTTGGCCCCCGCGCGATGATC
>JFJP01039208.1_pt1 | contig 14187 bp, 8 predicted proteins | sample 431651 | NCBI WGS metagenome assembly JFJP01 (sample SAMN02602958, study PRJNA72255) | Microbial mat metagenome, whole genome shotgun sequencing project. | biome: fresh water; feature: sink hole; material: water; isolation source: purple microbial (photo- and chemosynthetic) mats found in... | reverse complement strand
CCCATAGTTTATATGAGAAACTTCAGCCAAAAGACTTTAAGCTCTATAGCTATTTTGTTGTGTATAAGTTTTTTAAGTGGATGATTTCAATGTTTGCTATATCTAATAGATATAATTCAAAGATATTTATATAGTTAAATAGTACCCCAAAATGATAAACTTCAACATTTTGAGATATTGTGGTTCTTGCTGTTAACTCAGTATTTGTTATTTAAAACTTACTTGACAAATAATATGCCTTTTAAAAACCAAGATAACACATCCGAGAAGGAGCTACTGTATGCATTAAAGAATGGTGATGTAGTTGCGTTTGATAAGCTTTTTGCAGCGTATGGAAAACGTTTATATCATTTTTCATACGGGTACTTAAAGTCACAGGAGGATGCTGAAGAGGTAGTTCAGGAAGTTTTTTTGCGTATATGGCGAAATCGGAAAAATCTCAATCCAGAGTTATCTTTTAAATCGTATCTTTTCAAAATTGCATACAACTATATTCTTGAGCTGTTTGAATATGTAAACAGCAAAAATCTATATAAACATCAAATTGTTGAAGAATCGTTTATTTTTAACGACGAAACTAACGAACGTTTAAATTATCAACTGCTTCTCGAGAAGGTCGAAAAGTTGATTGAAAAATTACCTTCCCGCCAAAAAGAAATTTTGCAGAAACGAAAAAAAGAGGGTATTCCTGTGAAAGAAATTGCCGAACAATTAGGCATCTCACCTAAAACAGTTGAAAATCATTTAACTGAAGCAATTAAAAATATCAAAAGTAGTTTAAGTAAGGAAGACATTTCTGCCTTATTTTTTCTACTTGCACTGGGGGTATTTTTTGACTTTTACCTATAACTATAATATCGTAAGAATATGCAGAACAAAAATTCTATGGATTTTAATCCCGAAGCATTATACCGATTTTTTAAAGGTCAATATTCAAGAAAAGATTTTCTTTCCGTAAAATCTGCTTTTGAGGATGCTAATCAGCACCAAAATTTAAGAGAATGTCTTGAAAAACACTGGAATGATTTAGATGCTGAGCAGTCATCAACGCCTAATGCCGACCATATATTGCGTAAAATTCGTAACCAGATAGCAATTGAAGATAAGCCCATTAAGAAAAACACATTTATTGTTGTTTTCCAACGAATTGCGGCAATTTTAATTGTACCGTTGATAGTGTCGTTTTTTGCAGCTTTTTATTTTCAAGGAAAGACTAACTCTCAGGTTTCGTTTGCTGAAATTCAGTGTCCTGTGGGTGCACAAACAAAATTTACGCTACCCGATGGCACTACAGGCTTTCTGAATAGTGGTTCAACACTCATATATCCGGTTGTTTTTTCGAAAAACAGAAGCGTTACTCTTAGAGGAGAAGCATTTTTTGATGTCGTACATGATAAGAAGCATCCTTTTTTTGTAAATACACCAAAGTTACGAACCAAAGTACTTGGAACTCAATTTAATGTAATTGCTTATGAAAACGAAAGTAGCGAAGAGGTTATTCTTAAAAATGGGAAAGTTGAGGTTTATTCTCAAAAGGGCAAAAAGTTAGACGTACTTGTACCCAATCAACAACTGACTTTAAATACTCAAGCCAGCACCTATCATATCAAAAATGTCGATTCTGAACAATATAGTTCATGGACTGAAGGCAAACTTGTTTTTCGAAACGAAAGTATGCAGCAAGTTTCAAAAAGGCTGGGCAGAAGGTACAATATTGAGATTGAAATACGTGACCCTGAGTTGTTGAATTATGCTTTCCGAGCCACATTTATTGATGAACCGGTGGAAGAGGTTCTTAAATTACTTGCTAAAACAGCTCCAATGAAATATGAAGAACAAAAACGAGAAGTGTCAACCGATAATGCTTATAACAAGCGTAAGTTTGTAATTAGTTTAGACAAAAAAAGGTTGCATTTGTTTTAGTAAAGTCGTAGATAATCAGTTAAATAATCAAACTTCAACAACATTTAACAGGAACCTTTGACAGATTCTCTCTTTCAGATTCTCTCTTTCATATTCGCAACAGTTACTTTAAGTTTTTCATGTGTATGCGTGAAAGTAACCTCCATTGCACGGGGAGTGTGGTGTCATCACCAAACATTACTACATTCACTCTCAACTTATTTTTTTGAAAAGTTACTGGGGGTTTCTTGAGAATTATCCCTATAACTATATTATCACAATAAATTGCAAAGCATAATTTATGGATTTTAATCCTGAAATATTATATCGCTTTTTTAAAGGTCAGTATTCAAGAAATGATTTTCAGAAATTAAAATCGGCTTTTGAAAATCCTGAGTTGCAAACTAAACTAAGAGAAGAGATTCAGAAACATTGGAGTGAATTTGCTGATACACAGCAATCAACAGACAATATCGACCAGATATTACACAAGATTCATCAGCAAATAGCCACTGAAAGTAAAAATGTAAGAGCTAATCGTTTTATTACTCTTTTTCAACGAATAGCAGCAATTTTAATAATCCCATTGACTATCTCATTTTTCGCAGCTTTATATTTTCAATCAAAAGCACTGATTACCGAAACAGCTATTGCCGAAATTCAGTGTCCGAGGGGCGTGCAAACAAAATTCACACTCCCTGATGGAACTACCGGATTTTTAAACAGTGGTTCCACTTTATCGTATCCTGTAAGATTTTCAGGCGATAGAAATGTAACATTACGCGGGGAAGCCTTTTTTGATGTAGCCCACGACAAAAATCATCCTTTTGTTGTGAACACACCAAATTTAAAAACCCTTGTACTTGGAACCCAATTTAATGTAATAGCGTATCAGGACGAAAGCATTGAAGAAGTAATACTTAACGAAGGGAAAGTTGAGGTTTATAATAACAAGGGAATGAAACTGAACGTGTTGAAACCCAATCAAAACCTCATTCTGAATACTCAAAATAATACATGTGCTGTGAAGGAGGTAGATTCCGAACAGTATATCTCGTGGACAAAAGGGAAGCTTGTTTTTCGTAACGAGAGCTTGCTGGAAGTATCAAAAAGACTTGGCAGAAGGTATAATATTGAAATTGAGATTGAGGATTCCGAGTTGTTAAATTATGCTTTTCGTGCCACTTTCGTTGATGAGCCAGTGGAAGAGATCCTGAAAATTCTGACAAAAACTGCTCCCATGAACTTTAAAGAACAAAAAAGAAAAATGTCAACCGACGATATATTCACCAAACGAAAGTTCATTATAAGTTTGGATAAAAGGCGACTGCATTCTTTTTAGAAATAAAACAGGGAAATTCATTTTACACTCGCCCGGCGCCAAAAGTAGTGTATTGTAGTTTTTTGTTTAACTTTTGTTCTTGTAGTTTATGAAAAAAAAATGGATTCGGGATGTATTATCTTGCCGTATCACAACTCAAACAAGAAAAATAATGCAGATCACTGCTTTTTTCTTCTTTTTCTTTCTTTCAGATGTGTGGGCATTTACTGATTATCCGCAAGACACCAAACTCACCCTGAAAATGGAAAATGTCAGGTTGATTGATGTGTTGGATGCGATTGAGAAAAAGAGTGAATTTCATTTTATTTTTAATCAAAGGCTAATTGACGTCGAACGTAGGGTCAATATCAATTTCCGGCATCAATCAATCGACTATATTTTAAAATATTTGTTTAAAGACACTGACGTACGGCATCAGATAAGTGACAAGCAAGTAGTGCTTACAACCGAGAAAAATATTATTGGGGAACAGTCGGATCAGAATACAAAACGAGCAGTTTACGGAAAAGTGACTGATGCCCTCGGCATGCCACTGCAGGGTGTCTCTCTGGTGATTAAAGGCACTAATGAAGGTACAATAACCGATTTTAATGGCAACTTTACATTAAAAGCTATCCCTGCAAATTCTGTCATACAGTTTTCATTTGTAGGAATGAAAACGAAGGAAGTTTCTACTATTGGCAAATCATATTTTAATGTTTTGATGGAAGAATCTGCAATTCGGATTCAGGAAGTGGTTGCTATTGGTTATGGATTTCAAAAACGAAAAGATTTAACCGCATCGATTAGTTCACTTAGTGGAGATGACTTAACCCACTCAACCACATCATCGTTTGACAATGCTATGCAAGGAAGGCTTGCCGGTGTACAGGTAACGCAGTCTACCGGTGCACCCGGAGGCTCTTCTACAATTCGAATCAGAGGTTTTGGTTCGATTTCAGCCAGCAATGAGCCTTTGTACGTGATTGATGGTTTTCCATTTGACAATACTGCAAACGAAGGTACTACCGGTTATAGTGCATCTAGCTTTTCTATTAATCCGCTCAGCATGTTCGACCCCAATGATATCGAATCCATTGATGTATTAAAAGATGCGGCTGCTTCATCTATTTATGGCTCAAGGGGTGCAAATGGAGTTGTTATTATCACCACGAAGAAAGGAAAAGGCAAAAAACCTACTATAGACCTTTCGCATTACACAGGCTGGCAGTCAGCTACAAATTTGCCTGAATTGATGAATGCTAAAGAATACCTCGAAATGATGGTTGATGCCCGTAACAATGCCTGGGTAGATGGAGATCATCTGAATCGTACCATCAACGACCCTGATAATATTCGTAATGCAAATTTTAAAGTAGATCCGTTTAAAACAGAACCAATTGCAGATACTGATTGGTTGGATGAGATTTTTCGAACCAGTCTGATGTCCAATTACAGTCTTGTAGTAAGAGGAGGTACCGACCAGATAAATTATGTTTTTACAGGAGGTTATCTTAATCAGGACGGTATCATTATCGGCTCGGGTTTTAAAAGGTATAGCTTCAGAGCTAATTTTGATGTTAAAGCGAGCGAAAAGCTTAGTTTTGGATTTAACGTTGCACCATCGTTTTCTGAACATGACAGGGCAAGGACAGAGGCCAAAGGAAATTTTGTTCAGGGAAGTGTTATTCATACGGCAATTTCTGCCCGACCATCGTATCCCGTTTACAATGAAGACGGGTCGCTATTTAATCATCGGGCTGCCGGAACTCCACCATATCTTTCGAACCCTGTGTATATTGCCAGTGAACTGAATGAGAACGTATATATCTCAAACATTGTAAGTAATTTGTATGCAAAATATGATTTTAATGAACATTTAAATTTCAAAATTTCTTTTGGCGGGAATTTAAATAATGTGAGAAACCATCAATTTGTACCAAAATCAGTACACTGGCCTCCAACTGAGGGACAAACCGGACAGGCTTATTCTTATCATTCACAGTCGCTTAATTGGTTGAATGAAAATGCTCTTAATTACACACAAAAAATTGACAATCACGATTTTTCAATTCTTTTGGGTTATACACAACAAGCCTATTCAATTGATAGGATGGATGCTTCGACAAGGAATTTTGCTGATAATAATATACAAACTATTAGTGCCGGAACACAAATCAATACTGTTTCTCAAAGAATTGAAGAGTGGTCGTTGGTAAGTTATCTTGCGAGATTGAGCTATAACTTTAAAGATAAATATTTAATGAACGTAACCACGAGAGCTGATGGGTCTTCAAGATTTGGGTCAAATACAAAATTTGGATATTTCCCAAGTGCTTCTTTTGGTTGGAGGTTTACTGAAGAGGAGTTTTTGTCTGAAAGAAAAATAATTGACGATGGTAAATTAAGAATAAGTTATGGTGTAACGGGTAATAATTCCATTGGTAATTATTCGCAATACACCCTTTTATCAAATACGCGATATGTTTTGGGTGCAAATCAGACTACAGTTACAGGATTAGCTCCGGGCAATATTGGCAACGATGAGTTAGGTTGGGAAACAGTAGAAATGATCAATTTTGGAACTGATTTATACTTGTTAAACAACAGGTTGAAATTAACAGGAGAGTATTATTTTAAAAATACAAGAAATTTACTTTTGTCGGTGCCTATTCCTTCTGTCACGGGATTTACAATTGCTATTAGCAATAGTGGGGTAATCAAGAATTGGGGTTGGGAATTTATTTTGTCAAGTAAAAATATCGACAAAGCATTTAAATGGACAACAGATATTAATCTATCGTCGAACAAGAATAAAATAATTAGCCTTGGAGGTGCGGGGAGTAATGGCGTTTTATTGATAGCCCCAAATATTTATGGTGTTGGAGATATATTATACAACGAAGAAGGAAAGCCATTCAGTCAATTTTATGGCTGGGTAACAGATGGAATTTTTCAGACTGAGGAAGAGGTACTTCAATCTTTGGGAAGCCAGCCTGCTGCTCGCCCTGGCGATTATAAATTCGTTGATATAAACAAAGATGGCGTAATTGACCCCGATGACAGAACCATTATTGGCAGTGCATTGCCCGATTTAATTTATGGGTTGAATAATCAGATTAGTTATAAAAACTTTGAATTAAGTATCTTTTTACAAGGTGTTTATGGTGGCGATATTTTTAATGTAAATAAACAGGCTCTTGCCACTTTAGGGGGAACTGCCAATCAGCTGAAGGCAGCTGTAAATCGTTGGAGATCGCCTGAAAACCCCGGTGATGGTTTTTATTCGCGGGCAAATTATAACGATTATAATATGAATAGCCGATTTTCGGACAGATGGATAGAAGATGGCTCCTATTTAAGAGTTAAAAATCTGACCTTTGCATATAATTTCAGTCCTAAGTTATTACGTCATTTAGGGTTAAAGTCCACTCGTTTATATGTGCAGGGAAATAATTTATTTACCATTACAAATTATAGCGGTTTTGATCCAGAAGTTTCTTTTAGCAACGGGGATCCGCTTATGCAAGGATTAGACTGGTCGGTTTATCCGATAAGCAAAACTTACACCGTAGGTGTTAATCTTTCATTCTGATTTTTTATGTTATGAAAAAACTCATACAATATACAGTACTTTGCAGCTTTCTTGCTTTAATGGCATGCGCTGATTTTCTGGAATTGACACCAACTTACCAGGAAAATATAACCATTTTTTACAAAAGCGCTGAAGATTTCAACGTAGCCTTGATGGGGTGTTACGATGGTCTTCAAAATATTTACAATACTGGTCAGAGCGGTGGTATTTGGCTTTATAGCGATTTGTCGTCCGACATTGCTGAAGTTCAGAGTACTTCGGGTGTGAAGTGGGCTGCATTTTCAAATTTTACTATTTTCTCTGATAATCCTCACTTGTCCGATTTTTGGAATTCAAGTTACAAAACTATCAATCGGTGCAATGTGATTCTGGATAAATTGCCTGAAACTGAAATTGCTCAGACCACAAAAAAACAAATTGAAGCTGAAGCCCGATTTATACGCGCACTTGTTTACTTTAACCTTGTAAGGGTGTTTGGCGATGTTCCCTTGGTCAAAAAATCAGTCGGAATTACTGAATCTTATCAGTATTTGCGGGAAGATAAGCAATTGGTATACACCTCAGTTATTGAGGATTTTAGTTTTGCTAAAGATGGTTTGCCTGCCACGTGGACAGCCGGTAATTTTGGAAGGGCTAATAGTGATGCAGCAATTGGTATGTTAGGCAAAGTATATCTTACATTAAAGGATTATTCAAAGGCAAGAGATATGTTTAAAGCATTAATAAATAGTAAACGATATAACCTTGAAGTTTCTTATGCAGATGTTTTTAGCTTGACTTTTCCTAATAAGGAGAATATATTTGAAATACATTATGCATCAAATTCAAACGGAGAAGGAAGCCGTTTTTTTCAGGTATTTATGCCACAAGGCTCTATTAATGGATTAGGTCAGGGATATTGTGTCCCGAATTCGGAATTTGTTGATTCTTTTGAGGATGGTGATCAAAGAAAAAGATACATGATTGTCAAAGATGTTCCGGAATCAATAATACCCGGCACTTATGGATGTTATAAATACAGAGATGCAAATGCCGTAGTTGCTGATGGGGCAAACAACTGGATTGTGCTTCGATATGCTGATGTCCTACTCTCTTATGCAGAGGCAGAGAATATGTTATTATATGGAAATCCAGATGCTTTGGAAGCATACAATGCTGTAAGAGTAAGAGCCGGTCTTGTACCAAAATCATTCGTTAAACTGTCCACGCAGCAATCATTTGACTTAGCAGTTGAAACCGAAAGAAAATTTGAGTTGGCTTTCGAGGGTCATCGTTGGTTTGATTTGATTCGGAGAGACAGAGCTTTAGAAGTAATTAATAACGAGTTTAATCATCCATCTAATGTAAAAATAAACGAGAAAAATCTTTTATTCCCAATACCATTAACGGTTATAAACAGCAATCGTGCTATTACACAAAATCCGGGTTATAATTAGTTGATAACCGATTAGTTAAATTAACCCATCAGTTCATTAGCTTTGATTTCATGCTGATTACAAAATGCACTGACATGAATTATTTCTGAAATTCTGTTTACATAGTTGCGAAAGGCTGTTTCAAGTAATCCTGTTAAAAAAGTGTACAAATATATGAAGTATCCCATAATGAAAACAAATTCAAAATTTATTTCTTCTGTTTTTCTAACTTTCTCACTTCTCGATATTCAAATGGCGTATTCATCACAAAAAGATGCACGCATATTACCAAATAATATACTTTTAATAATTGTTGACGATTTACGTATTCAGGCAAATTTTTCGGGGCAGAGTGAGATGAAAACTCCAAACTTAGATATGCTTGCCAAAAGTGGTGTGGCTTTTTCAAGGGCTTATTGCAATGTTCCGGTTAGTGGCGCTTCGCGTGCCAGTTTGTTGAGCGGGTTACGACCAACTCAAAATCGTTTTATTGATTATGATACTAAAAAGGATACGGATGCTCCTAATGTACCAAGCCTTCCAAAGTGGTTTAAAAATAACGGCTATAAAACTGTCTCAATTGGAAAAGTATATCATCATATCGACGATGATGTAAATGCATGGGGTAAACCGCCTGTAGATCCTTGTTTGGACGGAAAAATTGGAATGGGTTGGCAGGCTTATCTGACTGGTGAGTCTCACGATATTATTTTGCAAGAGCAGAAAAGGACAAGAAATTTGAATCTGATCAAGGGTCCTGCTTTTGAAGCCGCCGAAGTTGAAGATACAGCATATCCCGATGGCGTTTCGGCTTTGTTAGCTATTGAAGAATTAAAAAAAATGAACCAGTCTGAAACACCGTTTTTTCTGGCAGTAGGTTTCCGCAAACCCCATTTACCCTTTAATGCTCCCCGAAAATATTGGGATTTGTACAATGCGAACGACATTAAACTTGCCGATAACCCCTATAAACCTATGCATGCTCCGGATAAATCAATGCATAGCTCAGGAGAGCTAAGAAGTATGTATACAGGGGTTCCTGCCCAAAGATTGTTCCCTGATGAATATGCCAAAACGCTTATTCATGGTTATTATGCTTCTGTAAGCTATGTAGATGCTCAGATAGGAAAGGTATTGTCGGAACTGAAGAGTCTTGGGCTTGACCGTAATACAACGGTTATATTTATAGGAGATAATGGGTTTCATTTGGGAGAACATACATTATGGTGTAAACATTGTAATTTTCAACGGGTATTGAATACACCGATGATTATTAAAGCACCTGGATATACGACTGGAAAAACTACCAAGTCAATAGTTGAATTTGTCGATATTTATCCTACTATTTGTGATTTGGCAAAAATTAGAAAACCTTCACATCTTGAAGGAAAAACTATGCTCCCCATTCTTCGAAATCCAAAAGCAAAAATTAAGCGGTATGCATATCCTCGCTACGAAAAGGGAGAATCTGTTGTTTCGGAACATTTTTCATATACTGAATGGTATGATTACAAAACTTCCGATAGTGAGGTAAATATGCTATATGATTTAGATAATGACCCGCACGAAAATGTCAACATCTCCGGTGAACCAACTATGTATAAGATTGTAAAGAAGCAAAAACGGAAATTAATCAAATTGAGAGCAAAACTCGCCAAACATCATCCATAACTACTGTAAAAAGAATGATTTTGTGAGAGGATTTAGGATACATAATTTATTAAAAACAGATGATTAAAGAATTGATAGTAAAATGAAAATGATAGTAGATAAAAGTTTAAATATTAAAAAAATGTGTCTGATTGTATCAGCATTTGTTTTGTGTAATTCGAATGTCATGTCTCAATCAGGCGTTTGGATTGACCTCAACAGTAATGGCTTTATGGATTTATATGAGAACCCTTCGGCAGATATCGACAATCGGGTTTATGATTTGTTGAGTAGGTTGACTATTGCTGAAAAAATTGACCTTTTACATGAGACATCGCCTGCAATACCCCGATTAGGTATTTCTAAATTTTATCATGGAAACGAAGCACTTCATGGGGTGGTTCGTCCGGGGAAGTTTACGGTTTTTCCGCAAGCTATTGGTTTAGCTGCAACTTGGAGTCCGGAACTCATTTTGAAGGTGGCAACATCTATTTCGGACGAAGCACGCGGAAGGTGGAACGAGTTGAGTCAGGGGAAATTACAGACAGCCTATTTTAGTGATTTGTTGGCCTTATGGTCGCCAACAGTGAATATGGCTCGTGATCCACGTTGGGGCAGAACTCCTGAGACTTATGGCGAAGACCCTTTTCTGACTGCAAAGATAGGTGTTGCTTTTGTGAAAGGTTTACAAGGTGATGATTCCAAATATTTGAAAGTAGTTTCAACACCCAAGCATTTTGCAGCCAACAACGAAGAGCATAATCGCTTTGAATGTAATGCAATTATCTCAAAGCGCGACTTGCGTTCGTATTATTTACCGGCTTTTAAAGCCTTAATTACCGAAGGTAAGGCTGCCTCAATAATGTCGGCTTATAATGCAATAAACGGAGTGCCCTGTACTGCCAACCAATGGCTTTTAACTGATATATTGCGTAAAGAATGGGGTTTTAATGGCTATGTAGTTTCTGATTGTGGTGCTCCCGGTTTTTTAGTTTCTCACCATAAATACGTGGATAGTCCGGTGAAAGCTGCAGCAGTATCATTAAAAGCTGGTATGGATTTAGAATGCAGTGGATATTGCAAAGAATGTTTTATTTTTCGCGATTATTTGAAAAAAGCCTACCTTTCAGGATTAGTTACCGAAGATGAAATAAATACGTCGACTTCCCGTGTATTGCGAATGCGGTTTCAGTTAGGACTATTCGACCCATCCGAATTAAATCCATATACTAAAATTAGTCCTACGGTGATTGCAAGCAAAGAACACCAACTATTAGCACTTGAAACAGCACGTCAATCCATTGTATTACTTAAGAATAAGAATCAATTTCTGCCACTTGATCCAACTAAAATTAAACGTATTGCGGTAATAGGCATCAATGCTAATTCAGCCGAATTTGGAGATTACAGTGGGTTGCCTGCCAACGAGGCGGTTACGCCTTATCAGGGGATTTGCAACCGCGCATTGGGTAAGGCTGAGGTTAAAACCATTCAATGGATGGGAAACTTAAGCGCTTTTCAGCTAATTCCAGATAATTTATTTTCGCATAAAGAAAATATTGTTTTAAAGCCAGGTGTAAAAGTGGAGTATTATCACAATCAAGACTTGAAAGGTAAACCCGTAGTGCGGGTTGAATCGAAAATTCTTTTCGATCCAGCAAACCAACCCCCTGACCCAATTATTCCTCAAGCACCTCTTTCTATACGCTATTCAGGTTACATAACACCACCAAAAAGTGGAAATTACACATTTGCCGTGAAAAACGGGTATGGCGTGCGATTGTTTGTGAATGACTCGGTGATAATTAACCGTTGGTGGGATTTTACTACTAACGATACTGTATCGGTTTATTTAGAAAGTAATAAACCGGTTTCGTTCATGCTTGAATATAATTCAAAAGAGCCCCGCCCTTATATATCTCTGCTTTGGAAAACTCCGGTAATGGAAACTGCTGAATTATATAGAGCTGAAAAAGATCTGGCTGCCAAAAGCGATGTGGTAGTGGCGGTAGTTGGCATTAATAAATCCATCGAAAGGGAAGGTTTAGATAGGACTACATTGGATTTGCCCGACGATCAGACTGATTTTTTAAAGCAAATTTACAAGCTTAACAAAAGGCTGGTTGTGGTGCTGGTTGCAGGCAGCCCTCTGTCGATAAACTGGATAGACGAACACATTCCTGCTGTTGTGAATGCCTGGTATCCGGGTGAGCAGGGTGGAAATGCAATTGCAGATGTGTTGTTTGGAAATTATAATCCTTCGGGAAAATTACCTTTAACTTATTATAAAACTGTTGAGGAACTTCCGCCATTCAATGACTACGACATCACCAAGGGGCGAACTTATCAATATCTTGATAAAAAGCCTCTTTACCCATTTGGTCACGGTTTAAGTTACACCAATTTTAAGTATTCTGAGTTAACTTCTAATACAGATACTTTATCAATTGGAGACTCACTAAACATTTCATTAAATCTTCAAAATACAGGGCAAAAATCAGGAGCGGAAGTGATACAAATATATATTGTGCCTCCAAGAAAATTTGATTTTTTACCAAAAATGCAATTGAAATCTTTTAAAAAAATAAGTCTTTCAAGAAACGAGAACAAAATGGTAGATTTTTCGTTGCGTGATAATGATTTTTTCTTTTGGATTTCCGACGATAATTATCAACTCGTAGAGGGAAATTATACGATTTTAGTGGGATCCTCCTCAGGTGATATTCGTTGTAGAAAAAATGTATTTGTAACTCGATAAATCCGAAAATTGTTATTATGAAAAAAAAACAAAGACTTTCATGGTTAATATTGCTGTTAATTTCTACACAACAATTTGTTTTTTCTCAGAACTATGAGGCTAATTGGCTTTCTGTCGACCAACGTGCTACACCACAATGGTTTACAGATGCTAAATTTGGGATATTTATCCACTGGGGGTTATATTCGGTACCAGCGTGGGCTCCAACAGGTAAAAGTATTAATACATTTGACAAATATGCCGAATGGTACTGGTTTCGCATTGGAAATAGTTATGATAAAGAAGTGAAGGATTCAACACAAATTCAAAATCTTTTTCAAGGACATCACAAACGGGTATGGGGCGAACAATTTAAATATCCGGATTTTGCATCTTTGTGGAAAGCTGAGTTTTTTGATCCTGAACAATGGGCACGTATTATCAAAAATTCGGGCGCTAAGTATGTGGTTTTGACCTCAAAGCATCACGATGGTTTTGCGCTTTGGCCAAGCAAACAAAGTTGGAACTGGAACTCGGTGGATGTTGGTCCGCATCGTGATATTTGTGCATCGGTAACCAAAGCGGTGAAAGCACAAGGATTACACATGGGTTTATATTATTCGCTATACGAATGGTATAACCCCTTATACCAATCAAACTTTTCGAAATATGTAGACGACTATATGCTGCCACAACTCAAAGACCTGGTGGTACGTTATCAGCCGGACATTGTTTGGACAGATGGAGCATGGGATCATAGCAGCGAGGAGTGGAAAAGTACCGATTTCCTGGCTTGGCTCTACAACGAATCGCCTGTGAAAAGCACGGTGGTGGTAAATGACCGCTGGGGAAAGGAAACCAGAAGTAAGCATGGCGATTTTTTTACGACCGAGTATGATCACGGACATGACCGTGCCGATAGCTTAAAATACCATGCATGGGAAGAGTGTCGTGGTGTAGGCGGCTCTTTTGGTTATAATCAAAACGAAAATCTGGAGGATTATCAAACTCCCGAAGCGCTTATTCATACTTTAATTCAGAAGGTAGCAGCAGGAGGAAACCTGTTGTTAAATGTAGGGCCTACCGCAAGCGGACAAATTCCGGTTATTATGCAACAGCGACTTTCGGAAATTGGCGATTGGTTAAAGATAAATGGAGAAGCCATTTACGAAACAGGTATTTGGGATTCAAATTCACTAAATTCAACAAATCCAAACCTGTATTTCACAAGCAAGCCGAATACTGTTTATATAATTACTACTAAATGGTTAACTGATGAAATTACTTTAGAGGGGGTAACAGATGTAGTTGCTGCTGAGTTGTTGGGTTATAAAGGCAAAATAAAGTTTAAAGAAAGAAATAACCAGTTTAGTATAATACCCCCAACGATTCATCCCCAATTATTAAAGACTAATTACGCATGGGTGTATAAGCTGTCTTTGAAAAAATAATCAGTGAGTGAAACTAATCTATAATTTTTTAATTAATATGCGAACTTTAAAGAATAGCGTTTGCTCAGAAATTAAACCAAAAACAACTATTCGCACAAACCGAATCTTATTTTCTT
>JFJP01002359.1_pt1 | contig 14188 bp, 11 predicted proteins | sample 431651 | NCBI WGS metagenome assembly JFJP01 (sample SAMN02602958, study PRJNA72255) | Microbial mat metagenome, whole genome shotgun sequencing project. | biome: fresh water; feature: sink hole; material: water; isolation source: purple microbial (photo- and chemosynthetic) mats found in... | reverse complement strand
CAGGTGAAAATATTTCCAGCCTTCGCTTTACGTCATCCTTGACTTCTGCAACGGTTCCCCTATTTAATACTGATCGGGTATCAGCACCGCCGCCCCAGAAGGTTATATCCGCACCAAACTCGCGCTTTAGTCTTGCCGGGTCCATTCCTGCACTATTTGTTTGTACCGGATTCAAAATGTCATAACCGGCTTCAATCAAATCTGGAACAAAACGATAAATAGATCCACACGAATGCAGAAATGTCTTCATGCTGCTATTTTTATGAACATAGTCGCATAACATTTGATGTCGTGGCTTGAAAATATCCCTGTATTTTTCAGGTGACATGAATGGCCCCGTATCCATTCCCAAATCGTCGCCAAATCGTAAAATATCAACCACATCACCTACGGCACTACACACTTTCTGCAGGCTTGTCAGGTGAATTTCCATGAGTGCATCCAGAAGACCCTCGACCTCTTCCGGCTCGGAATAGATGTCCATTAGAAAGTTGTCCATTCTTCTGAGGAAAGTACCCCACTCGAATAAATTGCAACCACAAACAATCATCAAGGCACGGTCCGAATTCTGTTTTAAATGCAGTGCTTTTTCCCTAAGCTTTTCCCAGAAATCTGGCTCGCTTGCGTGATCCCATGGGCTATGAGCAAGTGCTTGCCACAAAACCTTTCCCATTGCGTCTGGCAATTTCTTATAGTCATTCGGATAAGCATCAAGGTAAGGAAAAATGGTCTGGTCGAAGAAGGTCGCTCCCACCGGCATTTTGGCAATTAAAGTACCGTCCTGATGGTATGCCTGATAGCTTCCGTCTGACTGCTTACGCGGCTTGAACCATGAAGGATATTGAGCCAGACTACCGTCCTGCAACTCAACATTGGACCAATCTGACGCTTTGTCATTAAACGCCCTTCCTATATCAATGACGTCAATACCAAATCTGTCCAAGATGATCTCTTCCGGCTGTGTCACCTGTTGAACAACATCGTAAACTCTATTTATTCCGGAGTTAATTCCGAGATATTTTTTCAGATTATTGTATGCAATCGCCGAAATACCTGAACTAGGAGTCGCGCCTAAATCAATTGCAACTCTGTCCGGCTCTCGGTGATTAATCGATGCCAGGATGCGCTCTCTTGAATTCATCACCATACCTCCTGTTGTGACACTAATTGTTTTCTATTTATATAGTCTAAGCCTTATCACCAAACGCTTCTGAGGCAAAAAAGCGAACAATACTTTACAATTTGCGAAATAGTTGGTAGCGTAGAGCATCTTAAAAAATTGTGATCGGGAGTCTTTTCCATGAACGGGACGCACTTACATTCTGCTTATGTTGCCGGGAAACGAATTGATGAATCATTTGGCAGATATAGATTAATTTGCAAGATAGGATCGTATTGTGAATTTGGCTATGATCAAATTTCAAACCAGCGGCATCATCACGATTGTTATGAACTCTGCATCGTCATATCAGGAAGTGGAATTTATATCTGCGACGACACAATTAGAAAAATTCAAGAAGGCGACATATTAATTGCAGACCCGAATGAAAAGCACGAGATTCGAGCTAGCTCGAAGGAAAGTTTGGTTCTTCTTTACATATTCATTTCGATTGAAAAAAACCTGCGTCCGACAAATATTGGTTCATTTGGCGAAGCATGCGTAGAAGAGTTCTTGAAAGGACATCTGCGAATAACATCAAAACGAAATTTGCTGTCTTATATTGCGTTTATCGAAGAATATAATTATATGAATAATCAAGGCTCTTTTGGCACGCACGAAGCGCTAAAGAATCTTGTGCTCGAAAGCATAAATTCATTGTCACTTACCCGAAGATCGTCAAATGACGAAGTTGTAAAGAATACATTCGAGCGAGCGTTGGATTATATCGACAGTAATTTGCATACCCGAATTTTTGTCAGTGCGGTTGCCGATTATTCGTGCACGACTCCTAGAAATCTTGAATACATATTCAGGCGACAATTAAGCAGCACCGTGAATGGTTATATTAATGAAAAAAAGATCGCACTTGCATGCCATTATCTCTCGATGTGCTTCAGCGTTTCTGATGCAGCCGAGAAAGCTGGAATTTTTAACCTGTCCCAATTTAGTACGATGTTTAAAAAGCACAAACAAATCTCTCCAAAGGAATACAGAGATCAGTTTTTAAATGAAAGGAAGGGAATGGGGCGAAGGATTTAGGCTTCAGACATTGCTCAGTAGCCGAATGCCAAAGCTCCGCCATCCACTGCAAAATCGGCACCCGTGATGTAACTCGCGGCGGGGGAAACCAGGAAAAGGATCATATTTGCGAGTTCCTCGGGTGCGCCGAAACGATGTACAGGCATGCGTCCCAGAATTTTCTTTTGGCGCTCTGTGTCCATGACCTGACGGTTCATCTCGGAGGGGAACCATCCGGGAGCCACCGCGTTGACGTGAACGTTGCGCCCTGCCCATTCGACAGCGAGCCCACGCGTCAGGCCAACGACTGCCGATTTAGAGGCGCAATAAGGTACTACGTCACTAAAACCGAGATGCGCAGCCATCGAGGAGATGTTGACGATTCGGCCTACAGATTTTGCTTCGCTCAGATAGGGAAAGGCGAGCTGACAGAGACTGAAGACGGAATCAACATTAACCTGCTGTATATGACGAAACTCCTCGGCAGAGAAATCTGTTGCTGGCTTTTTCACGGTAATACCGGCATTGTTAACTAGGAAATCCAGGCCGCTAGCGCCAATTTCCGCAACTTCGGTTGCGACGGCCTTCGCATCGGCGACATCCACGGTAACATGATGTATACCGACTGGGTCGGGGCCTGCGCCTTCTGTTTTTACGCAGCCACTGCGGCTAAATACGAACACCTCAGCCCCTGCGCGTGCAAGCAACCGGCTAATTGCCAGCCCCAATCCGGAAGAGCCTCCGGTAACAATGCCGCGCGAACCTTCAAGACTAAACCGGGAAAGCGCCTCTATTGTTTCAGGACGCATCATTTAAACTCCTGCATCTTGTCGTAACAGAAAGAAAAGCCCCAGCCCAACCCTTCGCGCGGATAGGCCATCCCGTCAACGATGGGCATCGGGTTATCAATCAATCCGTCGATCCAGTCGAAGGATTCGGCACCGTAGCCGTTCGGTATCGTGCACAATAATGGCACGTCGTAGTCCTTGTAATAGTGCGGGAGAACCGGGATGTGGTGGGCCCCCGCCAGGGCTGCCGAAGCACGCCACTGCTCGACACCGCCGATGCGTAGCAAATCGGGCTGCCAAAGATCAAGCGCGTTGCGCGCGATCAGTGCTTTAAGAGGTTCGAGGTCAAACTCGCGTTCACCCATCGCCAGTGATATTCCGGTTTTGGCGCGGATTGTCTCGTAGCCAGCAAAATCAGTATGGTTGATCGGCTCTTCGAACCAGGTGATGCCAATGTCTGCTGCTTCCCGTGCAAGGGCAATGGCTGAAGGTACGTCCATTCCTTGATTTGCGTCCATCATGATCTTGATGCCGTTGCCGACCGCGCTTCTTACCTTGCGCAGGCGGTCAATATCCCTTCCCGGCTCGCGGGCACCGACCTTTATTTTTACCGCTTTTAGTCCGCGTTGCTGGTAACGTGTAACTTCATCCACCAGTTCCTCATCACTATAGGAGAGCCAGCCCCCCGAGCCATAGACCGGAACTGCTCTCGGACCACTGCCCAAGACTTTCCAGATGGGTTGGCCGAGACTCTTGCTCCAGGCATCCCACATGGCCACATTGAGTGACGACTGGATCCACTTCAACATACCATTCTGGCCAAAGTATTCGCTCTCCTTGGCAAACTCCTGAGCCATTCGAACCGTCTCGTAGACCGAGAATCCTTTGGCAAAATTTGCTGCATCCTGCAGTGCACCCGAGATGGCATGCGGAAAATAGTGAAATGAAAGCAAGTATCCCTGGCCGATCACTCCGCCAGTGGTTTCGATTTCTGTGATAAAAAAGTCAATGTCCGAAATGCTATGCGTCGCATCTGCAATCGGCTGTGAGATGGGGGATCGGGCGCGGAAGAAACGAATGTCTTTGATTAAGTGCCGGTCTTTCATGATGATGCTATCTCCATGTTGTCTCCCTGCATGTCCACGAGGATCTTGATCGAATCACGGCTTTTCAGCGAAAACTCTAGAGCTGCCGGAGCCTCCGCGAATGGGAAGCGATGTGTAATAAGGTCATCAATCTTCAAGCGCCCCGAGGCAAGGAGCGCAATAACTTCAGGAAATGCCTTTTGATACTGGATTGAGCCACGCAAGTCGACCTCCTTCGACATGATCAGGTTTGCCGGAATGCTCACTAGCTCCGGTAAGGTACCAACCTGAACAACCACTCCCCCTTTGCGTACCAGTTTGATTGCCATACTCAAAGCACTTTCGGCACCTGCGGCTTCCCAAACAACGTCAAACCCGAAGGTGTTTTGTAACATTAGTTGCTCCAAGACGCCTTCCGCTTGAGGATCAACCGCTTGATTTACCCCTCCATTTGTAGCGAACGCACGGTTGTACTCGATTGGATCGGCAAGGACGGTGCGAACCGCACCAAGAACTCGGACAATGCGGAGAATCAGCTGGCCGATCGCTCCTCCGCCGATGACGAGCACATTTGCACCGGAAATACTCCCAGCACGCCTAACTGCATGAAACGCGACCGAAGCGGGTTCTATCAGAGCTGCCGTCTCTAAACCAATCGAGTCCGGCAAGGGATATACGTTGTCTGAAGGCACACAAACCTTCTCGCCCAGTCCACCATCGACATGAGGCCAAGCAGCGGCCGAACCCAAGTATCGTTTTGTCAGACAAAGATTGGCATGCTCGCTACGGCACATAGCGCATTGACCACACGCCAGAAGCGGGTCGATGGACACGCGATCGCCAACACTGACTTTTCTGACCTGATCGCCGATTGCAAGCACAACTCCGGAGAGTTCATGGCCCAATGCGAAAGGCGCCTTGGGAACAAATCCCCCACAACGGCCATGAGCGAAGTAGTGCTTGTCCGAGCCACACAGACCAACGTGGCACACTGCGACCAGAACATCGCTCACGCCCAAGTTCGGTTCAGACACATCGTCAAGCATTAGTTGTTTTGGTCCGTGAAGACGAAAGCGTTTCACGATGATCTCCTCGATTTTTTCGAATACGATTTCATGCTTTCTCCAATCTCATTTTATTGATATCGATCAATTCCTACATCGGCATCCATTCCGCGAGTATTAACGAGAGCGGCGGATAAAAGGTCGTGAGCATCAGGGTCAAACCAAAGGCCAGATAGAACGGCCCGATTTCCCGTATGTACTCATCGACCTTAACCTTGGTCAGATTGCAGGTCAGGAACATGGTTGTCCCGAACGGTGGCGTGATGGCACCGATCGACAGATTGAAGATCATCATGATCCCGAAATGCACTGGATCGATACCGAGCGTCTTCACGGTCGGCATCAGCAATGGCGTCAACACGACGATCGCCGCGTTGCCGTCGAGGAACATGCCGACGATGATCAACAGGAGATTGACGATAAGCAGGAAGACGACCGGGCTCGCCGAAACACCCATCAGCATTTCTGTCACGTCGGTCGCCACGCCCTCCCAGGTCAGAATCCAGGCAAAGCCGGCCGAAGCCATGAGGATCAGCATGATCGAGCCGTTGGCGCGTGCAGACTCGGCGAGCGCGTTCTTGACATCGGTCCACGTGCATTCGCGGTAGGCAAAGCCAACGATCAGGCAATAAATGCAGGTCACGGCGCCCGCCTCAGTCGGTGTGAAGATACCGTAACGAATCCCGCCGAGTATCAACACCATCAGCATCAATCCCCAGAAGGCACCAACCGAGGCTCTGGTGATTTCTCCAATGCCGGCCATTTTCGCGCGTGTCGGCTTGTAACCGCGCTTGCGCGACACCCAATTGACCGCGATCATCAGTGCGATGGTGCACACGATCCCCGGCCCCAATCCGCCCATGAACAGCTTGCCAATCGACGTATCCGAAACGAATCCGTAGATGATCAGGCCGATGCCTGGCGGCAGGATCGGGCCGAGCAGTGCGGACGCGGACGTGAGCGCCGCGGCGAAGGGGCGGCTGTATCCGGCCTTGGTCATTTCCGGGACGAGAACCTTACAGATCATAGCCGCATCGGCCAATCCCGCACCGGAGGGGCCGCCGATCAGCGCGCCGAGCACCACGTTGGTCTGCGCCAGACCACCGCGCAAATGACCGGAAAGCGCATCGGCCAGAATCAGCAGTCGCTGGGTCATCCCGGTGTAGTTCAGGATTGACCCGAGCATCATGAAGAACGGTATTGCCAGCAAGGGTAGATTGTCAGCGCCACCGATCATGCGCTGGATAACCATCACCGCCGACATATCCTGGGCAGCGAAGAAATAGACAAAGGTGGCAGCGCAGATGGCGAATGCCACGGGAACGTTGATGCCGAACAGCGCCAGCATCACGAGAAAGGCTAGCAGTACGCTCATTGCGGCGACTTCTCCTGATCGTCAAGATCGGTTGTATTTTTCTCGCCCCGCAAGCTGTTCCAGAACATCCGGCCATAGTACATAAGCATGAACGAGCAACAGACTGGAATTGAGGCGTCAATGTAGCTGTAGGGGATGCCGAGAATCGGCGTGAGTTTGGTATGGCCTTTGATGGTCAGAATGATGCCGAACCAGATGAGCAACCCCAGCGTAACCAGAACGACCAGATCGCCGAAAATGCTGATGATCCGCTGCCACTTTGGCGACATACGCGAAACCAGCACATCAATGCTGCAATGGCCTTCGACGTGAATGACCGCCGAAGCGCCAAGCATCGTCAGCCAGACAAAAATGAATACGGTAACTTCCTCAACCCAGCCCCACGGACTGCTCATTACATAGCGCATGAATACATTGGCGCATGCCAGCAGAACGATGAACGCCATGGCAAACATGCCCAGAAAGTTATCGAGCTTTCCGATGAGATTGTAGAGAGCCCGCAACAACTGCATGAATGAATTCCCCGTTTGATGACAATAGATATCCTTGGCGTAACTCGCATTCGCCATCCGATAAAAATAAAAGGTGTTTATCAACCGCCACCCCAGCCACGCAAAGCGAGCGACGGCAGAAAATCTACGGTTTACCTGTGCCCGATGATGGCGTATAGCCTGCTCATCACTTCGGGCGGAAATTCTTTGCTAAAGCGTGCCGGGAAGTCCTTCATGACTGCTTTGAAAGCATCGCGATCAACCTCGACAATCTTCACGCCCGCCGCTTGCATCTTTTGCAGTGCGTCCTTGTCGGCCATCTCGTTCTCTTTGTCGAGGAACTTGCCAGCTTCTTCACCCGTTTCCTTGAGCAACCTGACAATTTCCGGCGGTAGCTTGGCAATGAAACTGGTACCAGCGATCCACGAGGACATATTCAGCTGGTGGCGCGTCATGATAAGGAATTTGGCACCTTCGAACATCTTTCCGCCATAAAGCACTGGGATCGGATTCTCGGCTCCATTTATTACGCCCTGCATCAATGCAGGGTACGCTTCGGCCAACGGCATAGGCGTCGAGGTTGCGCCCATGGCGTTCATCATTTCGGTCGAAATCCTGATGTTCGGTACACGGATCTTCAATCCCTTGAGATCTTCGGGCTTGGTAGCTGCCTTTGTCGCCAGCATGTTGCGCACGCCATAGATCCACTTACTATGCACGATATACAACCCCTTGGATTCCAACTTCTTGGACATATCCTTGAACAGGTCGCTGTCAGCCAACTTGAACAGTTCGTCCTTCGAGTCAAATAGGTACGGCAAGAAGGTGATGCCAAATTCAGGCACATAATCCATCAGGAAGCCACCGTCCGAAATGGTGATGACGTTCGAGCCAATCGTGAGCTGTTCGGTCACATCTTTCTGCGACCCCAATTGCGAACTCGGGAAATACTGAAATTCCACCTGACCGTTGCTGCGTTCCTTCATCAGACGGCCCCACTCTCGCACAGCCTTGTCGTTCGGTTCGCCGACGTTGTTACCGTAGGCAATCTTGATCTTGATGACATCCGCCGCGTGCGCAATGTTGCCGCCCAAGCACAAGACCATCCCAGTAATCCCTGCCATCAACGTTTTAACACAACCTGCAATCATCACGTTTCACCTTTCTGATCTATTGGTTTGACGAAAAAAGGAATCTGACCTCGCAACCGGTAGCCATCGTAGCGACCCTGCTGATAACAGATAGCAGAGTTCGTGCCAAACTTAACTTGTTGATTTTATTGAGTCCAATATTACAGACAGTCTCATATATGAAACAAATGAGACTGTATTATTGCGACATGCTGCTATACTCCATCGAGCCCTCATGATCCGACGAGTACTATTGGAACGGTAGTTACAACACGATATGCGTTTCAGCAGCCGCCGTAACTCATGGTTTTAATGCTCAGGATTAGATGCAGGAGCTTAGAGGCCCATCCTTTTCACAATTAGTGATGCGCTCACACACCAGCATCGCTTCCATAAAACGAACACCACGCACCCACAAAATGCCCTCCATTCTCCTTCTCAGCCCAATGCAAAGCATTTCTGATATCGCCCCTGATGTAGCTTCTGAATTAGGCATTGATATCGCTATCGAAACGACAGACGATGCCAGGGCCATCCAGGTAATAAAAAACTATCCGGAAGTTGAAATCGTTGTGACCCGTGGCGGCCTTGCGGACCTTGCGCGGCAGGTTCCCGGCCTTGCTGTTGTTGAGATAGCCATGTCGCTCAACGAGTTGCTCAGCCAACTCAGCGCTCTCACGCAAAGAGGCTTCAAGCGTATCGGAATGGTTAGCCGCGCCAATCTATTTAGTGGCGCTATCGGTAGTTTTGAAATTCTAGGAGCTCAGATTAAAATCCAGCCCGAAGCTAACGAGGCTGCGATCCAAGCCCGGGTCCATCAACTCGTTCGGGAAGGATTCGAGGCCATCATCGGTTGTCGCGTTGCATACAACACCGCGCTCAGCCAAGGCATTGAGGCTGTTGTGCTCGAAAGTGGCCTGACTCCCATTCGATCGGCATTTCGCGAAGCCCTGCGAATCCTAGACGCAAAAAAACTGGAAAAGCTTCAGTCGGCTCAGCTGAGAGCTATTATCGACAACATCGACGAAGCGGTAATCGCGATTACTCCAACGCAAACCGTCAGCTTCTACAACCGACACGCAAAACGTATCTTCTCGACGGGTCCATCGACCCCTCCCGACTTTTCTCGCGTTCTCGACGTAATTAATTCAAGAGACAAAGAGTATATAACCTCCATCAACGGCAACAGCGTTATTGCCCGCAGTATCCCGCTCGAATTCGACAACACCTTGCACGGCAAGGTACTCACGCTGCAGGAGGTCACCCGGATCCAGGCTTCAGAGTCGAAAATTCGTTCAACATTTCTGCAAAAAGGGCATGTCGCTCGTTATCACTTCAGCGACCTGATCGGTACGTCGAAGACCATGCACCAACTCATTGCACGCGCCAAAATCTATGCGAAACACGACTCAAATCTGCTGATTTATGGCGAAACAGGCACCGGCAAGGAGGTCTTTGCCCAGAGCATTCACAATAGCAGCCGCCGCAATAACGCACCGTTTGTATCAGTAAATATCGCCTCTATTGCGCCTAGCCTGCTTGAAAGTGAGCTTTTTGGCTACGTCGAGGGAGCATTCACGGGCGCCCGCAAAGGCGGAAAACCAGGGCTGTTTGAACTTGCGCACGGCGGGACATTGTTTCTCGATGAAATTGGCGAACTAGCTCCCGAGATGCAGAGCCGTTTCTTGCGGGTCCTTCAGGAACGGGAAATTATGCGCATCGGAGACGACAGGATCATCCCAGTTGACGTGCGTATCATCTCGGCAACCAATCGTGATCTATTCGCACAGACGCTGTCCGGTTCATTCCGCCAAGATCTCTATTACCGACTCCACGTATTCAGTCTCAAGATTCCTCCATTGCGTGCACGGGCACAAGATATTCCATCGATCTTTACGCACTATCTGGAGCGATTCTCGGCACAATCAAGCCAAGAGCATCGCCTGACTCCTTCTGCGGAGCGAATGATAATGTCCAGCAATTGGCCTGGAAACATCCGCCAACTGAGAAATCTTGCTGAAGTTATTGCCTACAGCGAATCCGAGACAATCGACACACAGGACGTTGCTGAAGCGATGGGCGAACATGAACAGGCAGATGTCGAGACAGGCTTTCTCACAATTCCAGACAAAGGATCGCTCAAACGAATGGAATCAGAAATCATCCGAAACCTGATGGGGAAAATGCCAACCAACGCAGTTTGTTCACGCCTTGGTATTAGCCGAGCCACATTGTGGCGCAGGCTGCAAAATCCAGGAACAGATACATGATTCCTGGGGGAAGCTAAAGTAAACATTTCCCCCTTACCTCTAAATCGATAACGCAGAACCCAAGCCGGTCGTCTGGACAAGGCAAGCTAGCGACATCGTCTCCGCCATAGAGCGATTTTGTCAGCAAGCATTAATTCCTAACGCATAACAAGAAATCGTCACTCGAAGGCATTGGACACATGAAGCACTTTACAAGGCTCATGAATAAGAGCCTGGAGTGTTATTTTGTTCAGACCCTCGCCAATAACCACTATCTCTCCGAAGCTATTGCTCACTTCCGGATGTTCTTGACTATCGACCAATCGAGGTGGCGAAATTTCAACCGTCCCTGTGACGAAAGAAAAATCGATCCAGCCATCATCCGCCCAGAGTTGCCCCTTGGCTCGAATGATGTTGCCAAAACGATCATCGACTAGTTCATTTAGAATTTTCGTCAGATGATCGGTGTCCATTGAAGCGGGCAATTGTCCAACAAACATTTCAAAGCCATGACCATCAGGAGAAATAGGCCGAAACCTGATACGACTCCCAGTGGATGTTGCCGAGTCAGAGATTAATTGTGGCTCTTTCCCCGAGGGCTCGGCAAATCCTTTGTGGCAGCAACGCCGTCACGGGCAGTCAGTATTTGAATCGCCCTTGGATTGACTTCTCGCAATTCAGATTGCAGGTCATCAAGTGCCGCCGAGTCCATGCTCTCCGTTTTGCTCAGAGCCAGAACGTCGGCAAACTCGGCCTGTTTGCGAAAAAAACTCCCAAACTTTCTCCGGCAAACATTGAAACTCCTTGCATCAACCACCGTGATGAATGAAGCAACGCGGCAAGACCGCGCAAAATGTGGTGATCGAACTATATCGAGCAAGCTATCGGGAATAAAAATCCCGGAAGGTTCGAAAAAAACACGATCCGGAGGCGAGTCAACCAGAATGTTTTCCAGAGTTTCGGCGAAACTGGTTTTCAAAGTACAACAGACGCACCCATGATTTAGCTCGTGAACCGGTACGCCGGTTCTCACCAGAAGCGCTGCATCAAGACCGACAGAACCAAATTCGTTCTCGATCACCACACAACGCTCTTGACGCGACAGGCTTTGGACGATGAGTTGACGTAACAAGGTCGTTTTTCCGGCGCCGAGGAATCCCGAGACAATAGTTAGTTTTGCCATACTGACCTCACCGTGCAAAAGACACTGGAGAATGCCCTGACCCTCCGCATTTGTCTGGTAATAATTGGTACAAAATTGGCCCTTTACACGCCAATTCGCGCTACGCGAACGAACACTTCAAATCTTGCCCGATGACTCGAATCTCCAAAAGTATCACCAGTAATTACCATACTCTCGACCGGGCGTTCTCTAAAGTTGCCTCATAAATCAGGGGGCATCACGCATAGCCGAGTGGTGCCCCGACAGACGATCCTTTCGGCTTGCGTTCAGGAGGCATATCTTATGTACACAACATTGGCTATCGACACAGCCAAGGGTCTCAAATTTGGTTTCGCACCTAAACCAGTGACGACGGCCCATGGGCTAGTAATCGGCGGGGGTATTGTTTACCCGGAACTGAATTTTACTCTCCCAACCATATCCATCAACAAATCGACCTTGCCAGAAATCCGTGAGCACTATCGGGGTATCGTCGATGAAGCATTGACGCGCGCTCATGAGCTTGGCCAGAAAGGCGTGGTCTTTGAGTTTGAAACTCTCATGGAAATGACCATGCAACCCGAGATCGGAATCGAACTGACAAAGATCATGTCGGATGTGTGTGCCGAGCATCGGGCTCGGAACGGGATCAATAGCGCCATTCGCCTGACACCCAACGACACCAGGGAATTTGATCGCCCACCCTTGCTTCGTTCCAGCAAGCACCTGGATTCCATGTACACCCTTTTCCGCGAAGGCGCATTGGCAGGTGGTGATCTGCTTTCCATTGAAAGCACAGGAGGGAAGGAAGTTCATGATGACGCGTTGATGTATTGCGACATCAAGAGTGCCATTTTTGCACTGACGGTACTAGGTGTACGCGACATGCAATTCCTGTGGGGCAATATTGTAAAGATCGCCAAAGAAACAGGACGCGTTGCCGGTGGCGACAGCGCCTGCGGATTCGCCAACACGGCCATGGTTCTTGCCGAAAAAAAATATATCCCCAAGGTCTTTGCCGCCATCGACCGCGCTGTGTCCGTGGTTCGGGCGTTGCCAGCGTATGAAGCGGGGGCCGTCGGTCCGAGCAAGGACTGCGCGTATGAAGGCCCGTTCATGAAAGCCATCGCTGGCGTCCCCATCTCCATGGAAGGAAAGACAGCTGCTTGCGCTCACCTGAGTCCGGTCGGCAACATCGCGAGCGCGATGGCAGATCTCTGGAGCAACGAAAGCGTCCAGAACATCAAGCTCCTCGGCGGCATGGCTCCAACGGTCTATATGGAACAGCTGATTTATGATTGCCGTCTGATGAACACATCCATCGCCAACGGAAGTGATGCCATGCTGCAAAAGTTGTTTGTTGATTCTGATATTTATACGGATCCGCAGGCACTGATGCTGGCTCCGGAGTCGGTGATCGCTATCTCCAAGGAAATCGTAGCCTCGAAGAATCACGTCGAAGCCGGATGCCGTGCTGCGTTGAAGGCCATCGAACTGATTCGCGATGCCAAGGCATCCGGCCAGCTTCTTCTGAACGAACGCGAGACCGACTACCTTGACCAGATCGCTGATGAAATCGACACGATCCCGCTTACCGAAAGTGCATTCATCGACGACATGCTGCCGACCATCGATACCGAGAAATGCATCCTTAAGGAATACGGCATTTAGGCGCAGGTATAAGACGACTCACGTTGCCGACGTATCAGGGTGTAGCGGAAAAAAGGTTGCGTTAGCCACTCCCTCGACTCTTCTGTTATCAAAATACGGAAGAGGTTCGGAGTAGACCTTTGCACGGTGGTCGATGCGTTTTCCGATAACATCGACTTGTACAACCAACAAAAAAGCCCGTCTGCTAAGTCTCCGCAGACGGGCAAACACTCACCGCTGAGTGTTGTACCAATGCTTAACGAGCACTCTTTGGTTCGCCAATCTCCTTGGCGTCGACCTTTGTAGCGGCATCCAGCATCGTTTGGATTTCTCCTTAACTCAATACAACCAGTGACACCGTCCTATTCAATTGCGCACAATTTCGTTGGCGATGGCTTGCATCTCATCATCTATCAAAGCGAAGTGGTTGCTGTCTTAACCCACCGAACGGCTGAAGTATGCTGTTGATAAATCACTTCATCGCCATACCAAGCCAACAGGAAACGCCCGTTTGATGCGCCCAGATTCAAAGCAGCGATGGATGCATCTTAGAAACTCACCAGAAAGCAAACTATACGAAATTTGCCACGAGAATCGATAGATTGGCTCAATACCCACAAGTCAGCTGACGAGGTCGCTGCGCAGGAATATAGCCTGAGCTTAATTTCATTTCGTCTTGCGGTGAAAACCTACACGCTATTGCCAAACGGCAGGTTTAAATAAGCATTCGCGCCTCGCTTCTCATGCACCTCCAGATTGGTTTCTGGAGCCTGCCCTCGATTCTTCCTAAACAGCCCCGGACTCATCCCGGCATGGCGCCTGAAGACCTTGGTGAAGTAGCTCTGATCCTCGAAACCGACCATCTCGGTAATCGCCGCCAGGCTGATCGAATGATCGCGCAGCAGGTCCTTGCTGCGTTCGACGCGGATCTGGTTCAGGGAATGCACGAAGCCCTGCCCCGTTTCTTCCTTGAATACCTTGGAGAAGTGAGCGGCACTCATGTGCAGATGCGTAG
>JFJP01039207.1_pt1 | contig 14189 bp, 14 predicted proteins | sample 431651 | NCBI WGS metagenome assembly JFJP01 (sample SAMN02602958, study PRJNA72255) | Microbial mat metagenome, whole genome shotgun sequencing project. | biome: fresh water; feature: sink hole; material: water; isolation source: purple microbial (photo- and chemosynthetic) mats found in... | reverse complement strand
CACCATTAGTCTTCAATAATAATTTTCGGAATAACCAGTCGGTGGGCACAAGCCTTGTAATAATCCTCACAGTTACCGCACCATTCATAATAGTTGGAATATTGTTCATTATAAGTTATTACCTCAAAAGGCGAGGTTCGAAAGCCGTTCATTGACCATTGAACTTATAATGGACCTTTGCGAATTACAATTCTGAATCAATTTTGTTGCCTCGGGAATCATGGGCTCACAACCATGACCCTGAAGGCTCAATAGAAAAAAATAATTAATATGCTATTAATCAATGACATATAGTACGACTAAAGAAATAGGCAAAAAAGTTGCAAAAATAGTTGCATGACTAAGAAAATAGTCATATATTTGCATTGAAGGATTGACAAGAGTGAAAAAAAGTACCCGTGTTTATGAAACTACAAAAGGCATAATTTCCGGAACATGGGCGTTTCCCCGCTCTTTGGGACAAGCTATTTACATTTATAAGTAAATTTCATCATGATGAAAACAATGCAACTTACAAGGGCAGAAGAGCAGGTGATGCAGATCCTCTGGGATCTGGGGGAGGGTCTCGTGAAAGATATACGAGATCGGTTTGATGACCCGAAGCCTGCCAGAAACACTGTTTCGACGGTGGTGAGAATACTTGAGAAGAAGGGGTTTGTGGATCACAAGTCCTATGGGAACGTCCATCTTTATTTCCCGGTGGTTTCCAGGGATGAGTATTCAAAAACCCAGCTCTTCGGCTTGCTTGAAAGCTATTTTGACAACTCATTCCCCGCCATGGCATCATTTTTTGCACGTGAAAAGGATCTTTCCGTGGCGGAACTGGATGAACTGATGACGGAGACCAGGGAGGAATTATCGGCTCGTAAAAAATAGAAATAATGGAAGCTATTGGTTTCTACCTGCTTAAATCGGCAATCTGGATAACCGGATTTGGGCTGATATATGCTGTTTTCCTTCAGAATGAGAGGTTCTTCCAGTTGAACAGGATCTATCTTGTTGCTGGAATGCTTTCTTCAATATTACTTCCCTTGCTCACGGTGAGGTATGTGGTTGCTGTGCCTGGAATTCAGACGCAGATGACTGCAGGAGCTCTGAGTGGGGGAGTTGAACGGGGCGTGACACGCCCGGACCTGCTGAGCCTGTTTATGTATGTTATATGGCTGGCAGGGGTTGTTTTTATTGCTGCCAGGTATGTGATCCAGATGGTTCCTGTACTAAAGGCGTCAAAGAGGGCCCGGCCGGTATCAGGTTATCCGGTAAAACTGATTCGTTCGTCCGATTTTCCTTCTCCTTTTTCATTATTCTCCTTAGTTGTTGTCAATCCTTCCGTTTCAGAGACTGAGACGAGGGAGATAATGAATCATGAGGTAGTGCATATCAGACAGAAGCACTGGCTTGACCTGTTGCTCTCAGGTTTTATTTGTGCAGTTCAATGGTTCAATCCTGCCGTCTGGATCTATTCCCGGTTCGTCAGGCAGAATCATGAGTACCTGGCCGATGCAGAGGCGCTGCAGCGCACATCTGACCCGGTTCTGTACAAGGCTGCTCTTCTCAACCAGATAGCAGGGTCACCTGTAATTGATCTGGGCAACTTTTTTAGTTTCTCACTTAACAAAAAACGATTTAACATGATGAAAAATAAGATCAGTTCACCCTACAGAAAGCTCAGGCTGCTGCTGATTCTTCCTGTTGCTGCAATCGTCCTATACGCTTTTGCAGAACCACAGTACAGGGTCAGTTCAGAAGGAACAGATTCACCTCCTGCCAGCGCCGTTCAGGCTGAGCTCACCAAATCAGTCAGGGGCGTTGTTCTCAGTGAGGACGGTACCGCACTGGAGGGAGCCGTTGTTTTGGTCCAGGGTACCACTCTGGGTACCACGGCAGACAAACAGGGACGGTTCGTCCTTGAAAATGTTCCGGATGATGGTATTCTTATTGTCTCATATGTAGGATTTGAGACAAAGGCCATTAAAGTGAAATCTGCGGGCAACAATATTACTGTTTCGATGCAAAAAAGCACAGTAGTCATCGATACAGTTCGTGTTGGCCCTGTTCCAACTCCTCCACCGCCACCTCCGCCTCCTCCGCCAGCATCGGAAATAGCCGGCGATCCTCTGATTGTTATTGACGGAGTCATAAGCAAAAAACCAATTTCAGAAATTTCTCCTGAAGAGATCGCATCAATAAATGTAGTAAAGGGTGAGACGGCAGTTAAAGCTTACGGCGAAAAGGGGAAAGAAGGCGTTATTGAGATTACTACCAAAAAAGTTTCAGACCCGAAGTCAGGGACAGGTGTGGATATCATTAAGAAGGCTGATAAGAAAGATGAAGTCTTTGTGGTAGTGGAGGAAATGCCGCAATTCCCGGGAGGGGAAGAGGCAATGTGGCTTTGGGTTGCTCAGAATGTAAGGTATCCGGCGCAGGCAGTCGAAGATGGTCTGACCGGGCTTGTAGCTGTCAGTTTTGTTGTCAGCAAAACTGGTAAAGTCGGAGAGATGAATGTGGTGCGATCGGTACATCCGCTCCTTGATGCCGAAGCAGTCAGGGTTGTGGGGGAGATGCCTGCATGGAAGCCCGGCTCTCAGAAAGGCAAGGCAGTGGATGTGCGGTACATCATCCCGGTAAAATTTGAGCTTAATAACCAACTGAAGGTCAAGAAACTTTAGCGGCTGTTGTTGGAATTCTATATGGAGAGGCCGGCTCAATCGCCGGCCTTTTTTATTTCATCCTGCCGCTAGAGGCATAAAAAAAAGGGGTTTTTCACCCATTTCAAATGTGGCCGATCAATAATGCCGGCTTTCGTTTTTACATTATGCTGTGCGGCATAATATGCGCATTTTGTTACAGAATTTATGAAGAGCAGGGCGGATAATGATTTTTTAAAACAGTAATTTTGATAAAATCTATTATGTTGAAACAAGCATATTTTTTATGATCCTCCTAAATAGCGAAGTCGGAAATTACGTAATAAGTAACGGCAGAAAGTATTCATATTTTGCAGGCAACAATTACCTCGGTCTTGCCGGCAATGCTGAGATTAAGGCAGCTGTAATCAGGGCTGTTGAAAAATACGGTGTAAACTTCTCTGCTTCAAGGCATACCACAGGAACAGCTGATATCCATCTTGAGCTGGAAAGTGCACTGGCATCGTTCAAGGGGAAGGAGGATGCAGTAGTTTTTGCATCGGGGTATCAGGGAAACAGCATTCTGCTTGAGATTCTCAAGGGTAGCTATTCAACTATCTTTATTGACCAGTCGGCCCATGCCAGCATCATTGCCGCTATCCCGGCCGATGTGGTCAAGGTGATGTATTATGATCACTGTGACGCCGATCATCTTGACTATCTGCTTGACTACAACAGAGGGTCTAATCCTCTCATAGTGACAGACGGCATATTCCCGCTGACAGGCGAAATAGCTCCTCTGGACAGGATTTATCCTGTGGTAAAAAAGCATAATGGCCTCCTTGTGGTTGATGATGCGCATTCAACAGGCGTTTTGGGAGATACAGGTAAGGGAACACCGGAGCATTTCGGCCTTCCCTACGATGAAAAGGTTTATCAGACGGAAACCATGAGCAAGGCCCTTGGCGGATACGGAGGATTCATCTCAGCCAGTAAGAACCTGACAGAGATGATCCGTGACAGGTCGGCCACATACCAGGCTTCAACCGCTTTGCCTCCGCCCATTGCGGCTGCGGGCATCGCCTCCCTGGCAATTATCGCGAATAATCCAAACCTGCGCCAGGAGTTGAGTGACAAAGCATGGGGACTGAGGAAGGAGATCATCGCAATGGATTTCGAGACAACACACTTCAGGACGCCAATAATCCCCATTATCATGGATGCCCCGGAGAAGGCAAAGGGTCTGTCGCTGTTCCTGGAGGAGAACGGATTGATAGCACCCTTCATGAGCTATCCCGTTAGAAAAGAGATGCACCAGATCAGGATAGCAGTGTCTGTCAGCCATACGGCAGATCAGATAAGTCAGTTACTGGATTTGTTAAAAAAATGGAAGGATAAAAATGGAAGCAATTAAAATCAAAAAGGTATTCATTGAGCCTGTTAACGTACCTCTGGAAGAACCGTTCAGGATAGCTATCGGCACTAAATACAGCATTGAGAACGCGCTTGTCACCATAGTTCTCGACAACGGGATCGAAGGTTACGGTGAGGCTGCGCCGCTGGAGCCAATCAATGGAGAGAACCAGGCCACGGTACTTGCCACGCTGAACAGTTGTGTTGATTTCATCAAAGGGAAGGAGATAACTGATTACAGGGCCATCTCAGCTACTCTGCGGGGTGTGTTCTGGGCTCAGGTTACAGCCCGGTGCGCGATTGAAATGGCGCTTCTTGATGCCTATGCGAAGGTGCTAAACATTCCATTATACCAGTTTTTCGGCGGCGCCGGGAACAGGGCCGAGACAGATTATACCATTGATATTGTACCTCCGGAGACGGCAAAAGCCAATGCAGCGAAGCTTGCAAAGGCAGGTTACACGGTTCTTAAGACCAAGGTCGGTAAAAAACTGACAGACGATATAGACCGCCTTTTGGCCATCAAGGATGGTGCCCCTGCATGCGGGATCACGATCGATGCCAACCAGGGATATTCGCCATGCGAAGCGGTACATTTCATTGAGGAGATGGGGAAGAATGGCATCCGCCCCATCCTGTTCGAACAGCCAGTATCAAGGTATGACCTCCAGGGGATGCGCTATGTGAAAGATCATACATCCATCCCGATAGCTGCAGATGAGTCGGTCTTTACAAGCGCTGATGCCATCAACGTTGTCCGCACAGGTTGCGCAGATTATATCAATATAAAACTGATGAAGTCGGGTATCATTGAAGCGATGGATATAGCAGCCATTGCCCGCAGCGCAAATATCAAGCTCATGATCGGTTGTATGCTTGAGACGAAGCTGGCGCTGGGTTGCTCGGTTCATTTCGCCGCAGGGATGGGTTGCTTCAGTCACATTGACCTTGACCCGCATATTGAACCTGGCCTGGAGCCCTTTACCGCAGGCCCTGATTACAAGGCTCCCTTCTATACCCTTTCGCCCGATCTGCCTGGTATAGGCTGCCTGAAAAGGTAACCAGGCTGGACGATCGGGTTGCAGCGCGGGTGAACAGAAATCTGCGAATTTGATGACCGGGCCTGTCCCGACTCCCGGGCTGGCATAATCCGGGATCATTTGTCCCTGGCTCAGTGCTGAAGCCCTGGACTAGGCTTGCTCAACACAGTCATGAAAAATGGAGAATGCGGCTGATTTATAAATTGGCAGATCATCCCTGCTGCATGAATAAGATACAAGGAGGGACGAAATAATGAAATTCCCTAATAAGTTTCAGTTTCATTGTCGTGAGGTTTTTGGGTTGTAATTTGAAGGATTTTAAACTGGTCATTGAGTCGGGGGAGATAAAACCAGATCCAATTTAATTTATTGAAAATAAATAAAATATCCGGATAATTTGGTGTATCTTTGTGCGATATTAATAAAATCAAATAATGAGTAAAGGAACAGTAAAATTCTACAATGAATTCAAAGGATTCGGATTCATCAAAGAGGAAAATTCACCAAAAGAGTATTTTGTACATTCAACTGGTTTAAAGGACAATATCAAGGAAAATGATGTTGTGACTTTTGACCTGGAACAGGGAAAAAAAGGATTAAATGCTGTAAATGTTAAACGTGTCTAGTTTTAATATAAACATTTAAAATTTTTGGTCCCGCCGGTGACGGCGGGACTTTTTATTAAAATTCAAGGAAATATGATCGAAAAGAAGCCTGTTGTTTTCAAATCGCCCGACCTCTCCAAGATGAAGGAGGTTATCATTGATCACCGCACAAAGATTTACATAGCGCCCAACGCTGATGCCGGCGAAGCCAGGTCACGCTACCTTGCCAATCTTAAGAACAGGAAACCGTAGATCCCGCCTGGAATCCGCACGCAGTAATCCGGCCTGCCACGCCTGTTATATAGTTTTAACAAAAACCCCGGTCTTAGGTTGCACTCGCAACTAAAAAAATTTTTACTCCCTTTTGCGAAATCTGCTCAAAGGGCTTAAAATCACAGAATCTCCCTCTGCTTTCATTTTTCCTGTAAATCCCGCTGTCTTTCCCGTAAGGTATAAGGATAATGGTTGATTTTGGTACGTACAGAAATGATTTTGGTACGTACAGCAAAATGTGTTTGGCATTTAAAGGTTATTTTTCATTACCTGATTATTACTAACCAAACACAAAACTTATGAATAAGAAACTCGGTTGTTTTCTCCTTCTGCTCTGCCCTGTTTGTATTTGTAATTCACAGCAGGTTGTCACATCAGGGGGACATGTTACTCAGGCCGATGCATCCATAGACTGGATCATCGGAGGCAGTCTGGCGGATCTTTCAGGATTTGATCTGAACTATCTGGCTTCTGACCGGCTGAAACAGCTTATGGAATCAGGTTCATGGTTTCACATATTCCCTAATCCTGTCAGTGATCTTCTATATATTGAGATCGCTCCTTCCGATACCAGTCGGATGATTATTGAAGTTTTTAATCTTCAGGGGAAAATCCTCATTCATAAGACTCCTGTGATGGAGCCGGTAATACAGCTTGACATGAAGGACCTGGCTGAAGGCACTTATTATATTAAGTTAATGCAGCCTTCAGACAATCAGATCCTTAAAGTCGAGAAAATCATAAAAATTAAAAACTAAATTACTATGAAGAAAATATTTACCCTCTTTGTCAGTCTTTTAATTGCTTTATCTGTAGTTACAGGCCAGGAAGCACCACCCCAGGCATTCAGCTTCAAGGCACTAATAAAAGACAGCAAGGGGCTTCCGGTAATTCTGAAGACGGTAAGCCTGAGAATCAGCATTCTGCAGGATGCACCTAACGGAACAGTTGCCTATTGTGAAACTTTCAGAGTTCAAACCAACCTTTATGCGCAGGTTGATCTCGAAATAGGCAGGGGAACAGTTGTCACCGGTATCTTCTCAGCCATTGACTGGGGAGCAGATGAATACTTCATTAAAATTGAGGTGGACGTCAAGGGGGGAACACATTATAGCCTGCTTTCAGTTGCACAGATGCTTTCGGTACCCTATGCTCTTTATGCAGGAAATCTGTCGGGCGCACAGGACAATGATGATGATCCGCAAAATGAACTTATTTCAAACGCTTACCTGAGTGGCACCGCTCTGACTATCGTTGAAGATGGCTTGACAACCATTGTCGAACTTTCAGGACTGTTAAACGGAGTTGATGTCAGCACAACGAATGAGCTGCAGAACCTTTTTATTAACGATCATGTGCTACGTATAGAGAATGGCAACGAAGTTACGTTACCGGATGAAGTTGATGATGCAGATTCGGATCCTGTCAATGAAATTCAGGTACTAAATCTTGAAGGAAATATTCTGACTCTGACAACAAATGGTGATCCGATCAGTATTGACCTCACACCTTATCTGGATAACACAGATAATCAAACACTTGCTCTGGAAGATCATCAGCTTGCCATATCCGGTGGCAATACAGTTTTACTTCCTGACAATACTGACGATGCTGACCATGATCCTCTTAATGAGATACAGCAATTAAGCATATCTGGCGACAGGATCTCTTTGAGCCGGGATGGCGGTTACGTTGATATCCCTCTTGCAAACAATGTCAATGGTTTGTTCGTCTTCGGAGACAGGGACAATGACAGTTATGGAGATCCGTTCAAGGCTCTTTGGATACCGGTAAATTATACCCCGCCGCCGGGTTATGTAACCGTGACAGCAGACTGTAATGATGATGATCCCACGGTTAATCCAGGCGAAGCTGACCTCTGCGACGGGAAAGACAATAACTGCAATGGCGTTGTTGATGAGGACTGTATGTCTCCGGAATGCTATAACCTTCTCATCACTTACTTCAACTGCTTACAAACCAATGGATGCCAGTTTGATGATCCGGAGTGCATTGTCCTCAATTGTTCGGAAGAATTCGAGGCAATCGGCCAGAGTGGGGCAGACGGCGAATGTATCTCAGGTCTGATGATGAACTGGAATGAGTTGCCATTCGATGAGACATGGACAATAGATGCCATGGCCAACTTTCTTGTCACGCAATGCGGAAGCCCGGACATAGACCACGATGGATACTCTGTAAGAGAAGGCGACTGCGATGATTCAAATCCTGCAATCAATCCGGGTGCTGCTGAGATATGCGGTGATGGCATTGATCAGAACTGCAACGGGATAGATCCTGAATGCGGTGATGGAGATGAGGATGGCTATACTGTTGCGGAAGGTGATTGTAATGACGCAGATCCAACCATTTTTCCGACAGCACCTGATTTGTGTGATCAGAAAGACAATGACTGCGACGGCGAGACTGATGAGGATGCAGAATGGATAGTATATTACAAGGATAATGACGGTGACAGATATGGTGATCCGAATGATGCACAAGCTTTCTGTTCCGCTGTACTGGCCGGTGAATCGGGCTATGTTGTTAATAATCTCGATTGCGATGATACTGACCCACGGATAAATCCTTCATACCCTGAAGATGAAGAAACATGCGGTGATGGGATAGACCAGGATTGCAGCGGCGCTGATCTGTTGTGTTCAGACCTGGAAGATGACGACCAGGACGGGTACAGTGAAGTGGACGGCGACTGCGATGACAGTAATATTGAGGTAAATCCCGGCGCCACTGAGATATGTGGTGACGGCATTGATCAGAATTGTGATGGAATCGATCCACCTGTAAGTCATTGCAGTGACGATGACGGTGACGGTTACACCGAAACAGGCGGTGACTGCAATGACAGTGATCCTTCAGTCCATCCCGGGGCTGCTGAAATTTGCGATGACGGGATTGACCAGAACTGCGATGGTGCAATAGACGAAGGCTGCTGCATTTCTACAGTGGCACAGTTGTTATCATGCATGGACGACCACGGTTGCAGCTATTCTGATCCTTTGTGCGTACTGCAGCACTGCAGTGCCCTCTATGGCCAAGTCGAAATGTGCCTCGATCCGCAATGTGTTATCTCGCTTCTGAATGATCCTGACCTGCCGTTTGATGAAACATGGGACTACACTGAAAAGGCAACCTATATCTGCAGCAATTGCGGTGGGCTCGATGGTGATGGTGACGGATTAACCGAAAACGAAGGAGACTGTGATGATTCAGATGCCACAGTATATCCCGGTGCAACAGAGATTTGCGGAGACGGGATTGACCAGGATTGCAACGGGTCTGATCTTGATATTTCATACTGCACCGATAATGATGGTGATGGTATTACCGAACTGCAGGGTGACTGCGATGACAGTGATAATACCGTTTATCCTGGAGCTACCGAGATACGGGGTGATGGAATAGACCAGGATTGCGATGGTGAGGACCTGCCACTGGAGGAAGATATAGATGATGATAATGATGGCTATACCGAAAATGAAGGAGATTGTGATGACACCAGGAGTGATGTCTATCCTGGGGCGCAAGATTACTGTGACTTTCTCGATAACGACTGCGACGGCAAAACGGATGAGGATAGTCCACCTTACTTAGTATTCACAGATGCTGATGGTGATGGCTGGGGTAATGATCAAACCGGACATCTGGTTTGTGATATAGGTGAAGGAGAAACTGATATAACAGGTGATTGTGATGATACCAATGCAGGTATATTCCCCGGAGCTACGGAGGTGTGCGGTGATGGCATAGATCAGAACTGTGACGGTATGGATCAGCTGTGCCCGGAGGATATCGATGATGACGGGGATGGTTACACGGAGAATACAGGTGACTGTGATGATAATAGCATGTTCATAAATCCAGGTGCTGTCGATTATTGTGGTGATGGAATTGACCAGGATTGCAGCGGCAGTGATCAGCTTTGCCCGGAGGATATTGATGACGACAGTGACGGTTTTACGGAGCATGAAGGTGATTGTAATGATGGTGATGCCACTGTTTATCCGGGAGCCGTGGAGATCTGCAGCGACGGGATAGACCAGGATTGTAATGGCAGTGATATACTGTGCCCTGAAGATGTGGATGACGACAGGGATGGCTTTACGGAAAACCAGGGCGACTGCAATGATGAAGCCTACTTCATCTACCCCGGAGCTGATGAGATCTGCGGTGACGGGATAGATCAAAATTGCGACGGTGCAGACCTGTCTTGCCTGGATGTTGACAATGACGGGGATAGCTTCACTGAAAACCAGGGAGATTGTGACGATTTTGATCCGGATATTAACCCGGCTATGCCAGAGATTTGCGGCGATGGCATTGACCAGGACTGTGACGGGGATGATCCTGAGTGCGTACCTACTATAAAAATGATTTATCCTTCATCTGTCACTATCAACCAGGGAGGATCGGCAACAGTATATGTAGAGCTGGTCTCTGCCGCACCAGTTGATGGAGTGGAAATTTACGGCACTTCAAGCTACAGCACATGCCTGTCAGTAACCCCGGTAATTACAATCAGTGAAGGCCAGTCAATCGGATCTGCAACCGTGACCGGATTGTGTGCAGGCTTCTTTAGTGTTACATTTGCACTTGGCGTACAACAGGTTAGCATGACAGTCACTGTGCAATAACCTTTGTATAAACATCTTACATGAAAGGAGTCACGGTTTGCCGTGGCTCTTTTATTTTAAGAATATTCTTATCATACTTTTTATTCCATTTGTCAAAATTCAAACCTTTTTAAATAAGACTATTATTACATCATATAATATACTGTTAATTAGGGTTATATGACAATCTCCGTACATAAATACTCTTCTTTGTGCAAATCCCCTGGTAAAATGGGATCCGTTTTTGACGAATGACCTTATGATCATTGTCAATGGTTTTACAGGGCAAGTGAGTATCCCAATTTATTTGATAAAGGTATTCTAAAGTTATCGCAAAAGGCCACTAAATGGGCTTGAGCGACTTGATTCTGGTTGCTTGATAGAGTATATTTGTCAGAAGTAAAAGGTCAAAGTAATGAAAGTGGTTTTTCAAATTACATCATCGGAGACGGGCAAGGTTTTGATAAGGCGCAGGAAGATCGCCAGGGCATTGCGCTGGTGGCTTCGGGAAAACGGTATTGGTTATGACTACATTTATTTTTTAAAATAATATTTAGGTCCGAATATAAATCAAAAGACATGGATACTGAAGCTTCTGGAACCAATTTAGACTCATATGGTAATCAGCCGTTCAGTCAGATCACCCGAAAGGTAACTTCATCTGAAGAGTCAGGTCTGAACCATCTTTTAAGCGAGCTTAATACCTCGGTACGTCAGGATCTGATAAGCTACCTTGCTGAATTAGGACTGGTGAATGATCCGGCTATCCTGGTCATTCCATCCTCCGGACATTTCTTTTATGATGCGGAGGAGCTGAAAGGGGTAAAGACGATTGTAAACCTGAAGCAGCTCAATTATGTTAGAGAGATAAGGGATTTCCTGCATAAGATCTCCGAGTTGCTTCCTCCGGAGAGCAGTTTCGTAGGATGCTTCATTGATAACAAATTGCAGAACGGCTTTTCTGATAAGTACAGCAATCTCCCGAAGGCACTCTCAGAAAAGGCGGAGGCATATGAGAACGGAATAGAGTCACGCATACCTTTTATTAACAGGATGTACAGCTTCATCGACCTTAAGACCAACAGGTATCTCACGAAGAGGACGGTCACGAATCTTCTGGAGGAATGTACCCTGCAGCTAATTGGCATGACTGAGCTGAATGGCCTGACCTATTTTCATACCAGGAGGAGATCGTTGCGGGTTGGTTTGATTGCCTGACCTATTTTCATAGAAGGAGGAAGTCAATGCAGGTCGGTTTGATGGCCTTACTGTTTTCAAGGTAAACAAATAGAGTATATAGTAAAGGCGTGAGCAAACTCACGCTCTGTCTCATGAAACCCCATTTCATGGTGGTTGCCATTAAAACCAGCCATATATTCGTTGTAGCCGGCTCGGTTAATCTCTTTTATTCCAATGCTTTTATGAGGTCATCTTAATGTAACGGAAACAGCCCTCACTTTTCAGCTTCCTGGCTGGAAGCTTTCTTTGTGGTGAGGGCTGCCTCTCAAAATTAAAAAGGACCTTCGGAAGAATAAAGTAACAAAAAATACCCGACCTGGCAATGCACTAATGCGCTGGTTTTGATTAATATATGGATTTGAGTGGTAAATGGATGAAAGCGGGTGACAGAGGTGGTCTTCCTGGCACAGTGAAGGTGCCTGTTCCTCAAAAAACTTTATTTTCTGACTTCGGTTGTGTTAATTGTATAGTCAAAACTAATTATTTTAATGGGTTTCGCTAAACCGATGTTTTATAATAATATTTTCTTTATTTTCGAAATAGGGCAGTTCCATGCATATACGCTAATCGGACAATCTTTCATCTTTACTTTTTAAAATGTACATGGGGGGGAACTGCCTTTTTTTTATTCTCTCTGCTAGCAGATAGTATCAGGACGTAGGCATTAGTGAAGTCTGCAGTCTTCAGTCTTCAGTAGGCAGTCATTCAGGTGTATTGACCCCCATAAAACTGGACTAATTTCCTAATGAGTTAATACTGGTATTTCAAAGTTACTATTTTTGTTTACCACAAAAAAATCTTCAAGGGAGGAGCCGATTCCCGCAAGGGGGTGAGGCTTCTCTCTGAAGAAAAATATTTCTTTATTTCGTTTATCCTTTTTAATTCCTACGATACCTGATTTCCAGAGCTCAAGGAACTGCTTGGGAGTATAATAAAGCAGAGATTTCATTACCCTGGTATTGTTATATGCAAAGTAAAACTCATTGAAGATCTGCCTGGCGTGGGCAAGATCCCTGAAGACATTTTTGCTACAGACCAGCCGTGTCACAGTACTGTGGAAGGACTCTATATGAGCGTTTTGCTGCGGGGTGCCAGGATTAATAAATTCATGGTTTAATCCAATGGCATCCAGAGCGCTGGCGAGTATTTTTGCGATAAACTGGGGACCATTGTCGGTCCTTATCATTATTTTGGTGTTCTGATCTATATTATCTCTTACAACAGGATGATTAAGAAGGGCTGTTACCAGGTCTTTAATCTGCTGGCCAGTCATGGTGTAACGGAGGTCCCATACAGTAGCATAACGACAAAAGGTACATAAGAAGGTAATTAGAAAAGCATTCCTGTTCTGCTCATGTATATAGATATATTTAATATCTGCCTCGATCGTTTTAAAAGGACCATCCAGAGGTGGAACGGTGTAACTGATAAATACCCTGTTCAAAGGCTCCGCCTTTATAGTTTGTGGATGTAACAGGTGATTGTCCTTCATCAGGCGCTTAACCTTCTTGTGATTAATCAGATATCCTTTGCGTTTGAGCAGTTCTGACGATACCTTATAGCCATAATCATGATATTCAGGAGATATGAGGTTAATTATCTCCCCAACGACAGCATCATTAGTCACCATGCCTTCCCCATGCTTAAAAGTATGAGTAGAGGGCCTCTTGCCCTTGGGCTTACCGTTGGGCCGATAATAGTAGGTGCTCTTTCTGATACCTGCTATTGCGACAGCATCAGAGACATTAAGCCCTTTGCCAACATACCGGCACACTATTTCTCTTTTTTCTCCCACAGTGCACGCTTTTTTTTTAAAAGCTCGTCCTTCATCTTCGACTCTAGCTCTTTCTCTGCCAGTAGCTCCTTCAAAAGCTTGTTCTCCTTTTCCAGGCGTTTTAACTCACCACTCATGTTCCTGGCCCGTCGATCCTCCAAGCCTTCAAGACCATGAGCATTATACCTGTCCAGCCAATCATAATATTGACCTTTGGAAAGATTGTATTTGCGGCATCCCGCGTTGACACCAAGACTCTGGATGTCTAGCAGGATCTTCTCCTTCTCTTGAGGAGTCCTCTTGTGATGCTCCTTTTTCATTAACATAAAAGTACTTTTTAAATTAGTACTTTTAGTCCAACTTCTTAGGGGCGCAAGACAAGGATCGCAATACATCAATACCGCAGGACCGCAAGACGGAGCGTAGCGACCGACCTTCCGACCCCAGACCTTCCATAAAAGAAAAAGCCCCGTCATTTCGGGGCTCTGTTTCGGTGGGCGATGTAGGGATCGAACCTACGACCCTCCCGACTGAAAGTCGGGATGCTCTGAACCGGACTGGATCAGAAATTCCAGTCGGGTTCT
>JFJP01018705.1_pt1 | contig 14190 bp, 6 predicted proteins | sample 431651 | NCBI WGS metagenome assembly JFJP01 (sample SAMN02602958, study PRJNA72255) | Microbial mat metagenome, whole genome shotgun sequencing project. | biome: fresh water; feature: sink hole; material: water; isolation source: purple microbial (photo- and chemosynthetic) mats found in... | reverse complement strand
GTATCGGCTTTGAAAGCGGCGGACTGGCCAGTGCGCATTCGATCCACAACGGCCTCACGGCGCTGGAGGCGACACACGCCTTCTACCACGGCGAGAAAGTGGCCTTCGGCGTGCTGGCCGGGTTGCAACTGACCGATGCCTCGCCGGTGGAATCCGCGACGGTATACGCTTTCTGCGAGCAGGTCGGGTTGCCCACCACATTGGCGGATCTTGGGTTGGCGGACGCCGCGCGTGCCGAACTGATGCAGGTTGCCGAAAAGGCGTGCGTGCCGGGTGAGTTCATCCATCACGAGGCCGTCGAGGTGTCGCCAGCCAAAGTGCTGGACGCCATGCTGGCGGCCGACGCCATCGGGGCGTACCGTAAACGCAAGTGACCTTCCAAAAGGAGTGTCTATCCGCCAAGATTACTAAGCCGGAGACGGGGGCAGATGCAGCATTTCCCGGGCATGGCGCAGGGTGACGCTGGTCAGATCCTTGCCGCCCAGCATCCGCGCGATCTCCTCGGCTCGCGTCTCGCCCTGGATGGGTGCAATCGCGGTGCGCGTGCGACCGTCTTGGACGGCCTTGGCAACCACAAAATGGGTCGCCCCATGCACGGCCACCTGGGGCAGGTGGGTGATGCAGATGACCTGGTGCGAACCGGCCACTTCCGCCAGCTTACGCCCCACCGCATTACCCATCTCACCGCCCAGATTGGCGTCAATCTCATCGAAGAAGAGTACCGGGATACGGTCATGCCCCGCCAGCACGGTCTTGACTGCCAGCATGACCCGCGAGATTTCGCCGCTGGAGGCGATATCCTTGAGCGAACGCAACATTTCTCCAGGGTTCGGGGAAAAGGCGTAATCGACCACATCCATCCCGGACGCACAGGGCGAACAGGGGGTGATCGTTATGCCAAAACGGGCATGGGCAAACCCCAGGTCCTGAAGTTGCAAGGTGATTGCCTTGCCCAGCGCGGTTGAGCATTTCGCTCGCTCGCCGGTCAATCGGGCTCCCGCCTTGTCGATCTGCCGCCGGGCATCGGCAATCTGCGTATCCAGCGCCTGTAGCCGTTCGCCGCGGCTTTCCAGATCGCGGGCCTGCTGACGGGCCTGTTCAAGAAACGCCTGCATGGCCGGTACATCCGCGCCATATTTGCGCTTTAGCTTCTGCAGCAACGCCATACGGTCTTCCAGCCACTGCAGCCGTTCGGGGTCGGCCTCGATCCGGCGGGCCTCCGCCCCCACCGAGGCGGCCAGCTCCTTGATCTGGACGCTGATCCCCTCGATCTCGTCCGCCCAATCCTTTCCGTCGGGGATCAGCTCCGCCAGCTCCGGCATCGACCGGCGCGCCACCGCGAGGGCGTTGAAGGCCGAGGCATCCTCCTCGAGCAGGGCATTGCAGATGGCATCGCCGAGTTCAATGATGCGGGTTGCGTTGGCATTCTGCAGGTGCTCCTGGCGCAGGGCTTCCTCGTCGGTATGCTCCAGATCGGCGGCATCCAGTTCGGTGATCTGGAAGCGGAGCATGTCCAATTGTGCGGCGGTAGCCTGGTCGGGGCCATCGATCACCCGGCGGGCGGCCTGCAGATCAAGCAGGTTGAGGTACAGGGCGGCATACGCCTCCACGGTGGGTGTCAGATGACCATAAGCATCCAGCACCTCGCGCTGGAACGTCGGATCCAGCAGGGATTGATGCTCGTGCGGTCCGTGCATATCCACCAGCAGCGTGCCCAGACGCTTGAGAATCTGCAGGGTTGCCGGGGCGTCGTTGACGATGATCCTGCCCGCGCCGCTGGCGGAAATCACGCGACGTATAATCAGATTACCCTCGTCGCAGGGCGACAGTCCAACCTCCTCCAGCACAGCATCCAGGGCGACCGTGGAGGGCAGCGAGAAAAGCGCCTCCACCTGGCACTGGGTTTCGCCGGAACGGATAATCGATTTATCCGCCCGCTCGCCAAGAATCAGGTTAAGGGCATCGGCAAGCATGGATTTCCCGGCACCTGTTTCTCCGGTAATCACGTTCAAGCCGGGGTTGAACCCGACCTTCACCTCATCCACAATCGCCAAATTACGTATATGCAGGTTTGAAAGCATGGGCAAAAGATACAACGACCGACCGATAAACGCAACAAGGATCGGAGACTGTCGATGTGGAATATATCCAGCCGATTGAAATTGATCAAGGCGGGGGAATATAGGAAGATGACGGCGGTTTTTTAAATCGGCGGCGGCGTGTGCCATTAACATGGAGGCTTTATGGATTTGCATGCATTGGCAAGGAAAGTATCGAATCCGGCGCAATTGGGTGGTATTGAAACCTCGGTTCTGGATAACGGAGCGGGGCGTGGCGTACGGATCGCCTGGGTGAACACCGGGTCTCCGCTGCGCTTCAAGGTGGTCCTTGACCGGGCCATGGATATTGTGGATGCGTTCTACGGGCCGTATTCCCTCGCCTGGCTTTCGCATGCTGGCGTAACCATGCCGGATCCGTCTGCCAATCAAGGATTGGAATGGTTGCGCACGTTCGGCGGCGGCTTGATGACCACCTGCGGCCTTTCGCATGTCGGGCCCCCGGAGGTGGATGCCTCCGGAAAACGGGGCCTGCACGGTCTTGCCAGCAACCTGCCTGCCGAATTGACCAGTATCGAGCAACCCGATCCGGCCCTTGGAAAAACCCGTATGTCACTCAGCGGGGTCATCCGGGAGTCAAGCATCTTCGGTCCGCATCTGGAACTGCGCCGAACCCTCAGTTGCGAACTGGGGCAGTCAACACTGCATGTTCAGGATCACGTCATCAACCGTGGCAACCAGAGCGTTCCGCACATGATCCTTTACCATTGCAACCTAGGATATCCACTCGTGGATGAGGGCGCGGAGCTGATCTGGACTGGCGAGACCCGCTCGCGCGGCAGGGCACAGGACGATGCCCTGTTCAATGGGACGAACGACTATCGGCATTGTCCCGCCCCCCTGGCGGACCATGCAGGAACGGGTGAGGCCTGCGGTCTCATACGCCCGGCGGCGGATGCCAGCGGTCGTTCCCGGACCGGGGTTCGCAATCCCGCGCTGGGATTGGACCTTCAGATCGAGTTCGACCCGAGGCAGTTGCCCTGCCTGACGAGCTGGCAGCACTGGGGGAGGGGGGAGTACGTAACCGGGCTGGAACCTGGCACCCACTATCCGGTAGGACAAGGCGTAGCCCGCCAGGCGGGTGACCTGATCCTGCTCGAGCCGGGCGAGTCCAGATCTTATGAACTCACCATCCGGGCTGGCCAATGCTGGTGATGCCTGAATATCCAGGCAGGGAATTTCAAACCGCACGGAATCCTGGTGCCTTCAAAAAAGGCGCATTCACCAAAGATCCATGACGTCGATCCATTCGGTTGATGGATCGTCGGAAAGCCGACCGATCATGGTGTCCAGTGTCTGCCATCGGGCATCGTCGCCCATCAGTTCGAAGGTGTGGCCCCAGAAGTAGAAATCGCCATCCAAAGCCTTAACCGCGTTGAACTTCTCCCAGAAATTGGGTGCCAGGAAATGGCAGTGGGTATGCAGGGCCATGGGGTCATCGACGTTGAGCACCAGGTCCACATTCTTCGTGGTCCGCGCATAGCGATATCCCGCCTTGGCCACCAACGCCTTGACCTCATCACTATAGGCCCCGCAGGGATAGGCCATGCCGCAGGCCGTCTGCCCGAAGACTCGCTCGATATAACGTTTGCATTCGACCAGTTCCGTCAAGGCCCAGCCGGGATCGATGGCATCCAGCAAGGGATGGGTCATGGTATGTCCGCCTATACAGAACCCTTCATAGACCTGCGGCATTTCGTCCAGCGTAAGCCGGTAGACAGGATATTCTCCCTTGAAATGGTGTGCCAGGCGGCGCTTGGACTTGAACCCGCCCGGATTGATATTGAACGTCGCCCTCGCCCCATGCTTGCGCAATATTTCCACCAAACGGATGTCATCGACATCCCCATCATCCCAGCATTGCATGATCCGCATAATAATACCTCCACATCGTTATATGTCTCGTTTTCCGTTCCCGTCGCCCGTATTCGTCGTCCGTATTCGCCGTAGGGTCAGCAGGAGCACGATAGGGGCGAGCAGCCAGAGGGGCGGTGCCGGGGATTCGATGAATTCGTCGAACGCGAGCTGGCTGTCGGCCTTGAGCGATTTCTTTTCGGCCCGATCCAGCATATCCCATTGGGCTCGGTTCTCGACCACGATGTAGGCGGTGCCGGGGATGAGGATACCGTGCTGGCGGCTTCGGGTGAGCAGTTTGTGCCGCCTACCCTCGGCTGTGGCGGGCTGATAGCGGGTCTCTGCCCAGGCCTCCATCAGGTCGAGGCCCTGCACGATGGGCGAGTCGGCGGCCAGAGGGATGCCGGTTGGCAGGGGTTGGTAGCCACCGGTGTTTGCATCGTAGTATTCCGGCGCTTGAGTGCTGCCGAGCTGCACGATGCCGGGCTGCCCCGTCAGGCAGGCGGCGAAGGCACTGCCCGCTCGCAGCGGAATGACCGGGGGCAGCGGCGGAATGGCGGCCAGGGGGACGGGTGCTTCCCGGCCAAAGGCATGTGCATCGAAGGTCCCGTCCGGGCGGACGACGTGGTAAGCACTCACTTCAGGAAACCCATCGGCAAACGGCCCGATGCCATCCTCATCGTGCAGCACGGCGGTATCTGCCGCCTTGAGCACCACGAAAATCGGGACCAGCGGGATGTTCCTCGCGTCGAGCACGGGCTGCTCGCGCCATTCGAGCAGGGCTGCCTTTATCGCACGTTCCGGCGAAAAGCCGCCATGGAACGGCAGGGATCCCTGGTGCCTGGTAATGATTCCGGGCGCCTCTCCAAGCGGGATAAGGCCAGTCGTCAGGTGCCGGAAGCCGTAGTTCGCCAGGGTGACCCGGCACAGTGTCAGCCCGCCCAGTGCCGAGGCCCCGTCGGGTTGTGTCGATGCCGCCAGTGCCGAAAGGCGTTCCGCCTCCGCCACGAAGCCGGGATAAGCTGCGGCCGCCTGCTGCGAGCCATCGATGATGAAATGAAGGTAAGGTTGCCGCCGGGTGCAGGGGAGTTTCAGGGTGGTCGCGGTGGGCAGGACCAGAGTGGTTGAGTCTGCGTCCTGATGCGAGAACGCCGCCGGTTCATCCATGGTGCCCGACGGCAAGGCCAGCATGCGTCCACCGATCTGAACCTGGGGCGACAGGCCGGTCGGGTAGCTGAAGGCGATCTCCGTTGTGCGCGTCTCGGCGGCCGCGAAGGGGAAGACGCTCAGGCGCACGGTATCCTCGCCGGTATAGACCAGCATCCCGGGGTCGCGGCGCGTCTGGTCGCGGATCATGTGGTAGACCCACATGGCCGCCCGCTTGTCGATGATGCGTCCGGGAACGCGCTGGTCGCCGATGTGCAGCCAGTAGCCGGTGATGAACACACCGTCGGGCAGGGTGATATCGGCCACGTATTCAGCGCTATCGCTTTGGTCGTTATCGTTCTGCAGGGTCAGCACGAGCGTTGCGGTCGTGGTGTCGCCGGCTGTCAGGGCATGGGTTTCAGTGTTGATGAGTTGCACGTTTCGTGGCGGGAGCCGGACCCGGTTCTGGTTCCGCTCGCGCCGCCTGGTCGAGGCCGGATTGAGGATGTCCGTGAACATGCTTGACGAAGCATGGAACTCGAAGGGTTTACCGAAGAAGAGGGTTTCCAGGTATTGGCGTTTAGGATCGGGCAAGACCATGCCATCGAGTACCAGGGCATCGTACGCATCGGTGATGAAGGGGAGGTAGATGCCATGCTTGATGTCCTGCAACCGGTGCAGCGTCCGCTTCAGGGCGGTGCGGTTGAGGCGGATCTCGCCGTCGGTATAGTCGGGGCGGTAGGCGATATCGAGGGCTTGCGTCAGTGCCTGCTTATCGAGCAGGGCGCGAGTGGTGAGTGCCAGCGGGAGCAGTGCTACGCACGCCACCAGGGCGGCCAGCATGCGTGCGGCCCCCCATGTTTTCGCCAGTGCGCGGGCCTCCTCGATCAGCGACCGGGTATGCACGATGAACAGCAACGTCGGAGCCAGGATGAGAAAGCCCGCACCGGCGGCGATCATCGCCAGCAGCGACAACGGCAGGAAGGGCAGGAACACAATGAAAAAGTAGAGGGTGAACGGGTAGGTCGTGCAACGCAGGCACCACACGAGCCGGTTGCGTCCTTCCCGGGGCGTGAATGGAAGCAGCAGTGCCAATGCGTTCAGGCAGGTCAGCACATAGACGGACTGGGATTGGAAATCGTACGGGAAAGGAATCTTGCGATTCAGCAGCAAGCCGCCGAGCGGGGCCAGCAGTCCGGCAATGAACAGCATCAGCGGCCAGCCCCAGCTCACGGAGACCAGCGCGAGATAGGCGTAGGTGAGCATCCGCAGGAAGGCCATCAGCAGGATCACTGTCGAGCCTACGGCCAGGGTCAGGATCACCCAGACCTCGGGTTCCATGCCACGCCAGAGGCCATCAAGAACGCGCAGCCCGACGTACCAACCCAGCGGAATCGTGATCACGGTGGCCAGCGAGGCCCCGATATCCGCCGCCTTGCCGAGGCGAACGGGGAAGCAGGCCAGGCGTAGTCCGGCATAGAACAGGGAGGGCATGACCAGTGCATACTGGTAATAGAGGAGCTGCGAGCCCGGCAGCATCCAGTCGGCGACGGTCGACGGCATGAGGCGCTCGAAATAAGCTGTGAAAAGCCACAGGTAACCGATCCCTGCCAACAGGATCCCGGCACAAAAGACGAGGTTGACCGGCCGCTTCAGCCAGCGCAACAGGCCCCAGACGGTGGTGGATCCCAGAAGCAGAAGCCCTTCGCAGAGGCCGATCCAAAGGGCCATCCGAAGCTGTTCCGGCGACATCTCGCCATGCACAATCCCCCATGCCCTCCCATTGATCAGAAGCAGCAGGAGTTGCGGTGCCAGCATGAATCCCAGGAGCGTTGACTGTTGTGAGCGGGATGGTATGGACATGATTAAGGCCTCTGTTATTGTCGGATTCGGTAGAAGCGGGCAGGTGCGCTATCCGGCACAAGCGGTTGTTGTTGCAGGATGTCGCCAGCGGGCAGATCGATCGGCAGCGGGTTGAAGCGATTGGTTCCCCCCAGCCCTGTGGTGGTCTCGATCACGCAGGGGCCGCCAGGCGCAGCCTGCCAGGTCAGCAGCAGATTGCCGGATGCCGCCGAGATGGCACGGATACGCAGCGGTACCGAGAAGGCCAGCGTGTAATCCCCCGTCTGCACGCCCTGCGCGGCGGGCTGGATCAACAGGTAATGCGGGCGCCCGTCCGAGGCGATCTCCAGCATGCCATTGCCGCGCCGGGTCGCAACAGGCGTCACCCGGTCGGGGCCATACAGCGTCAGGACAAAGTTGTCGGGGGCACCTGACAGCGTGATCTCGTAAAACACATTGGACATGCCGCCGACGGGTGCGACGGGGTTGGCTGGCAGGATCTCGTGCCATTGCGCGAAGCCCGCCTGCGCGATCGTGCCGGTGACCCCGCCAGACACTGGCAGCAATGCCGGTGCCGGACCGAACCAGTAGCCGCCGTATAGAAGGAATTCATCGCTACCGATCACCTGCAGTGCGGAATCCCCCCGGTTCAGCACGCCCGCCACAAAGGCCAGCGTATCATCTTGCGGAACCAGCACTTTGGTGGAGGTGCGGCCATCGGTGGCCACATGCAGTACCCCGTCCTGTTGCAGCAGGCGCAAGTCGGGACCGATTCCAAGCAGCGGCATGTAGTCATCCGGATGGTTGTTGCGCGCTGTCCAGGTGCGACCGATCCGGTTGCTCCAGGCGGCACTGATCGAGGACGGAACAAAGCGCTCGGCCAGGATAGAGGAATACTCGGCAGCCCCAACGGCCTGCCGGCTGATCACCAGATCGCGGCCGTGGCTGTTGGTAAAGGCCAGTGCGCGCGACGGAAACGCATCCGCCATGAACCAGCCATCGGTCCGCAACACCAGATTAGAGAGGGGCATCGGACCCTCGGGCACATTACGGGAATAGGTTAGCATTCCGACCTGTGCCTCGACCCGGTCGTAACCGTCGCTACCGACATAAATCCCGGCCAGGGCATCCAGCGTGGCCTGGCTGACCGACTGCGTCGCTGAGGGATAGGCCAATGCATTGGTTGGCCAAGGCAGACCGTCGCGCTCAAGCAGCGCATGCTGAAGCGCCAACTTATCCGCCTCGAACGGAATCTCACTCATGGAGCTGGCAACCATGGCGACACCCAGCTTCCGTTCCGGCAGGATCGTCATCATCGCGCTATAGGCCATCGTGCCGCCGTTCTTCCAGCAGGCCCTGCCCGCATAGTCGAGCCTCGGCTCGCTGACGGTGTCCCACCCCAGCCCGGCCTTGATCCACTGGAACCGGTCCAGGGGCGCATTGGTCGAGTGATCCTGCAGCATTTGAGAGTAGCGGGAGGCGGACATCAGCGGGGCTCCCCCGCCCATCACGGCCTTCATGAATGCCGCCAGATCGACGGGTCTGCTGTACATTCCGCCCGTACCGAGGAGCTCGACATATTCGGCAGGCATGCGTTCGCCGCCCAGGTATGGCACGGCGAGCGCATTGCTGATGGCGGGCTTGTCGCACAGGAAAGAGGTGCCCTGCATATCCAGTAGTGAAAAGATGTTGGTATCGGCGATCTGCGCGAACGAGCGGCTGCCCTCGCCAGCTAGGCTGGCGGCCTGCTCGATCACGCCTTCGAGCAGCGTAAAGCCGGTATTGCAGTAATTGTTGAGTGTGCCGGGCTCCAGCACCGGATAGGTCCGGGAGAGATCCTTCAGGGTTTCGAGGTAGCCGCGCCCGTAAGGCTGCGTCAGGAATCCGGCACGGACCAGATCACCAGGCAACCCGGAATGATGCGTGAGCAGGTCCACCACCGTGATGGGACGAGCCCCCGGAAAACGCGGCAGCCAGCTCACCGCCGGCGTATGGTTCGTCACGGCATCTTCAAGGTTGAGCGTCCCGCGATCGACGTACTGCAGAGCGGCTGCCGCCGTGAAGACCTTCGAGACCGACCCGATGCGGAACACCGTGGCGGTCGTTACCGGGATATGCGCCTCGCGGTCGGCATGGCCGAAACCGCGCGCCCAGACCGTCTCCTGGTCATCCACCAGCGCGATCGAGACGCCGACTGTTCCGTCCGCCGCCATCTGCGATTCGATCCAGTCGCTGACGACGGCGATGGTGTTGGTATAGGCTGTACGGACTTCGAAGGACATCACTTCCGTCACGCTGCCATAGGCATTCTGCGCCGTGACCGTCACGGAATGGGTGCCGATCAGGGCGGTTGCACCGGTGATTTCCCCGCTGGTGGAATCGTAGGCCATGCCCGCTGGCAAACCTTCGATCAGCCAGTTGGTTGCGAAATTCAAGGACAGCGGCTGGAACCGGAAAGGACGCCCCTGGCGGGCGGGATCCAGCACCGGGAACAGGATCGGCGGCTGCCGTCCGAGACTGCCCGCCGGAAAGCCGAGATCCTGCTTGAGCAGGGCCGTCACCCCGCGCAACGCAAAGAACGAGGCGTACAGCCGCTCGTCCTCGTACTGGCAGTTTAGCATGGACGACACGCAGACCCCGTTATTCGTGTCAACCCGGGCGGTCGACAGGGCCCCCCACATCGTACCGTCATGTCCCCAGCCAAGGCCCTCGGCAAAATTGCAGCCGCGTCCGTAGTCATCCAGGCCCGCCGCACTGACCGGATCCATCATCTGTGCCTGCGTGGCGGGCGACAGCAGGTTGGTGGATACTAAGAAGGCCTGCGTCATCGCCAGCAGATCCGTCAGGGTGGAGATGATGCTGCCGCATCCGAACTCGACCGAGGGATTCCAGACCGAGCGATCCTGCAGCTCCCCGTTGATCAGCATATACGTGTTCACGGCGGGTTCCGGGACGGTCGTCTGGTGATCATAGGGGGCATAGGTAAGGTTTAATCCCGCAGGCATCAGCGCGTCGTTTTGCAGGAACGCCTGGTAATTGGTACCGCTGACATTCTCCACGACCCGGGCCAGGATATTGTACCCTGTATCGGTATAGGCATAGTCCGTGCCCGGGTCAAAAAGCAAATCGGGATACAGTTGCCGGGCGACATCCACGATCTCATCGACCGTGAATTCAAGCAACGGATTTTTAACCAGCTTGCCATCGAACCAGGCCGTATTGTTGGCATCCGGCAGGCCGGAACGGTGCTGCAGCAGATGTTCGATGGTGATCTCGCTCCCGCGAGGGATCTCCAGTTCGGGGGCATAATTGGTGACACAGCCGGTGATTTCCAGCAAGCCGCGCTGCTGCAGCAGGAAAATCGCGGCGGCGGTATAGGTCTTGGAGATACTGGCGATGTGGAACGATTCCGTGCCGGTCAGCGGCCGATCCTCCCCGGTGCTAGGGGGTGCCTTGGCGGCTAATCCTTCCGCCAGCACGACGGGCAGGAAGCCCGGTTGGCTGGCGGCCACGCCGATCCCAGGCACCTCGGGATACTGCGCCAGGGTACGCCGCATGGCGGCATGCGTCTCGGTGATATCGATCGTCTTGATCTCGAACGACAAGGCATTGGAGGAGGTGATGCTGACAACCAGCGGGGCATCCCCGGCAGGCTCTGCAACCACACTGCCGATGCCCGAGGCGATCGTCCCGAAACCCTCATTAAAGACACTGATCACGGCGCCCGCCGCATTGGACGAGAGCACGAAGACAACCGAACGCCCCGCCCCGGCAGGCGCATACCGGAAGAGCATGTTCGTATGTGCCGACGCCGTGCCTGTCGCTACAGCGCTATTCGTTAGCCATGGAAGATCGCCCCATGTCACGAACCGGGCGGTTAGGAAAACATTCGTGCCGGGCATGGTGACCATCGGCGTCGGCGACATCACGTCACTGAGCGCCTGGGTATCTCCCAGCCAGCCGGCAAAGACCTGTCCCGCTCCGGCGGCCGGGGCCCTGACCTGCGCCACCGTGTTGGAATAATGCAGGGCCTGTTCGGTGCCGTTGACATAAACCGAGAAGAGCGGTTCGCCGCGCACGGCTGCCAGCAGTTTGTCATTCGGCACGGTCCGCTCATAGAATACCTGTGCCCCGCCGGACACGATGAACTCATCGGGACCGATCCGGTTCGTGTCATGGGTCCCGAGCGACGGATCCCAGTTCCAGGTGTAGCCCAAGGCCGTCCAGGGGTAGCCGGTATTGAAGTTGTTGGTGAAGAAGGCGCCAAAGGCATCCTGGCCCATCAGGAACCATTGCCCGGAGTCCGACTGCAGGCGTACCCCCTCGCGCATATTGGAATCAGCCCCAGCCACGAGATGGTAGCGATTCAGCGCGTCCACGGGGGGCTCGGCCGTATTCGTGAGGCTATTGTTATAAGCCGGGCGGACCAGATCGGCGGGACGGACCCAGAACTGGACCAGCACCTTGCCGGAGGCAGGCGGCATCCCCAGGGTCATATAGACTTTCTGTTCAACATTGCTGACCGTGAGATTGGACGTGGAATAGGTCGTTGCCAGATACTCGGGCAGGTCGTTGCCGACCGTCACCCAGGAGCTGATGTAATTGGTGACGCTGCCGGAAAGATAATACAGATCGATAGGCGCGAAGCGTGCATGTCCTTGCCAGGTGCCGTAGTTCCAGGTATAGGTGCTGACCTTGACCCGCCAGTCGGGCGTTTCTGCCGTGCCGAAATTACGGCGATCGGGACCGACCGGTTCCTCCGGGACGGCGGGTATGGAGCGGAGCGTGGCGGGAGGCAGGCGGTGGTAATCCTGCGTAGCCACTGTACTGTAGGAATTCAGCGTGGTGGCGACGGCCGCCAGGAAATCCGGATCATCCGCCGCCGGGGCGATGCCGTCGCCGCCGTGACCGATCGTATTTCGCAAATAAGGCTGCGCCCCGGCGATTGACGCACCCAGCCAAAGAAACACCACGACACGCCACCAACCATTCAATTTCAATTTCATCCTCGATAGACCTTGCTGTAAAACATCTATCCGGAGCAGGATGCTCCGGTCACGTCGGCGATGATGTCGGGGGCAATGCCCCTGGCCTGCAGGCGGCGGGCAATGGCCTCGCGCTCGGTGCGGCGCGCCTCTTCTGCCGTGCCATACTGAACGACCGTTTCTTCGCGAATCGCAGCAGGGGTGCCTATCGCCGTACCCTCCAGTGTTTCGATCCGGTGCGCGCCCAGGTTGCGGGTCTGGCCCGAGAATTCCACGCCGACCAGCGTGATCGAGCGTCCGTCGTCCAGATACGGCTCGGCATACCGCTTTTGGCGGATCTGCGCCATGGCCGCATCGGCCGTGCCGTTGAGCTTGAACTCGAAGATCGTGATGTGCCCGGCCGTCTTGACCACGGCATCGATGCGCCCGATGTTGGTGCTGACTTCCGTCTCGATACTGACACCGATCAAGGTGAACACGGTGAAGAAAATCGTCTGGTAGTACTTCTCGTTCTCAATGGTGATGGTGTTGGGGACCTTGGCGAAGAAGATCGCCAGGATCTCCAGCATGTCGGCAATCCGGTTTTCCCGCAGGGCGGCGATCAGGCGTTGCAACGTACAGGTGAGATCCTCTGGCTCAAGCGCTGTGAAACCCTGTGCGAGACTGCGGCTGAAGGAGAGTTCAATTTCACGGTTGGGATAGCCCAGCCGGTAGATCAGCGATCCCAGCGGCCCCTCCGCATCCTTGATCGTCAGGTAGCCGGTCTGCACCAGCAGGGGTAGTGCCGAAAGCTTTTCGGGATCGTAGGTGCCAAAGTCGGATTCATCGGCCGTCATCCCGGTCGGATCGATCGGCTTCTTGCGCAGCAGATCGATCAGGAAGGTCGGGGTTCCCGTCTCGAACCAGTAGTTCTTGAATTTCTGGGTGTCGAAACACTTCATGACCGACACCGGATTATAGACGGTCTGCGCATTCTCCTCAAACCGGTACCCGTTGTACCAGATGCGTAGTTCCGCGAGGGTTTCGTCCCTCGTTCTGCCGATGGCACCGGCCAGCCGTTCGATATAATCCGGGAAGTTCGCCTCCAGCTCGGCCTGGGTGTAGCCTAGCAGCGTGGCGGTGCGTGCGTCCATCGTCAGGTCGGTCAGATTGTTGAGATCCGAGAAGATCGACACCTTGGTGAACTTGCTCACCCCGGTAATCAGGGCGAACCGCTGGCAGGCTTCCGTCGTCTTGATGACGCTGTAGAACTGCTTGAGTACAGACTGGATGGGCTTGGCCGAGGGTTGCCCCAGATGCCCGAGCAGCGGCTTGTCGTACTCGTCTACCAGGATCACCACCCGTCCATCGCGGGCGGTGAGCTCACGGATCAGTTCGAGAAAACCGGACGCTGCCTCGGTCGCATTAAGGGCAATCCGGTTCTGCTGAGCGTTGTAAAGGATTTCCTTCAGCAACTTCTTCTCCAGCTCCTCAGGCGTCTGTGCTGCCGTGCTGCCCATGTCGAGGTGAATCACCGGATACGGCTTCCATTCGTAATCGGTACTGGCGATAAAAAGCCCCTCAAAGAGTTCCCGCCTCCCCTGGAAGATGGCCTTGAGCGTGCTGATCGTCAGCGACTTGCCGAACCGGCGCGGGCGGGCCAGGAAGTACTGGGCCTTGAAGTCGCGGACCAGCTGGTAGAGCCCCTCGGTCTTATCGACATAGAGAAAGCCCCCCTCGATCATATCGCAGAAGGTATAGACACTGGTGGTTATCGGTTTCATGGCGTTCACTGTATAGCCGCTGTCACCGCAAGGCAAGCGCAAACAGGAATGCGCCCCTTGCTGCGGTTAGGTTTGATTTCGGGTACGCGACGTGGCATGCTGCCGGTCATGGCTGCAACCCAGGAACCCATTGACGGACCGCTACGGCAGACGGTGCAGGAACACATCTGCACGCGTTTGTCGCCACCCGGCGAGAAGATTGCCTTGTTCAGGTCGCTTTTCCGGGGGCGGGAGGATGTCTATCCGAGGCGCTTCGAGAATCCAAGAACCGGCAAGAGCGGATACAGCCCGGCTTGCGCGAATGAATGGATCCGGGGCGTCTGCGACAAGCGCAACGTCCGTTGTGTGGAATGTCCTGGACGGCTGTTCCTGCCCGTGACCGAGGAGGTTATCCGCTGGCATCTCTCGGGGGCTGATGATCAGGGTCGCGACTTCGTGGCAGGCGTTTATCCCATGCTTCTTGATGAAACGTGTTTTTTCCTG
>JFJP01002904.1_pt1 | contig 14190 bp, 14 predicted proteins | sample 431651 | NCBI WGS metagenome assembly JFJP01 (sample SAMN02602958, study PRJNA72255) | Microbial mat metagenome, whole genome shotgun sequencing project. | biome: fresh water; feature: sink hole; material: water; isolation source: purple microbial (photo- and chemosynthetic) mats found in... | reverse complement strand
GGCCGTCCGGCAGTCGCAGGATGCCGCCTTCGCCACGCATCGCCTCAGTGATCAGGAATGACTTGGCATGTGGATGGTAAAGGCAGGTCGGGTGAAACTGGATGAATTCCATGTTCGCCACCCGACACCCCGCCCGCCAGGCCATGGCGATACCGTCCCCAGTCGCTGTGTCCGGGTTGGTGGTGTAAAGATAAACCTTGCCGGCGCCGCCGGTGGCGAGCACCGTATGGCTGGCGCCCACGGTATGGATGCGGCCACTGGCAATATCCAACACATAGGCGCCCCAGCAGCGATCACTTGCCAAGCCGAGTTTTGCGCCGGTAATCAGGTCGACGGCAATATGGTTTTCCAGAATGGAGATATTCGGGTGCGCGCGCACCTTGCCGGTCAAGGTTTCCTGAACTGCCGCACCCGTTGCATCCGCGGCATGGATGATGCGGCGATGGCTGTGACCGCCCTCGCGGGTCAGGTGGAAACCGAAGGGAGAACTGTCGCGCGTGAAGGGCACGCCCTGATCTATCAGCCAGTCGATGGCGGCACGGCTGTGCTCGACGACGAAATGCGTCGCCGCCGGATCGCACAGGCCGCCGCCGGCGGTAAAGGTGTCCTGAATATGCGCTTCGATGGAATCGGCGCGGTCGAGCACACCGGCAATGCCTCCTTGCGCCCATGCGGTGGCGGTATCGTCGAGCGCACGCTTGGTCACCAGCGCGACCGTGTGGCTCTCAGCCAGACGAAGAGCGAGCGACTGGCCGGCCAGCCCGCTGCCGATGACGAGAACGTCAAACCGATGCAAGAATTGTTCATTCATCCTGCGGCGGAATATAGCATGAGCTTTCGCCCCTCCCTTTGTGTCCGGTATCGGTGCCTGGAATCGGTAACAAAATGGAACTTGGCACGCCAACGCCTGTCTCCTGTTCCGATTGACGCTGTGAGTGAGCCAGGCCGGATTTGGGCATCGGGTATACTGCGGAACGTCCGCTTCAGTCGGGCGACATATCCGGAGATTACCAGCATGGGGATACACGGCCGATGGGAGAGCGCGAAGCGGATCAGTTGCTGGTCGAGCGGGTACAGGCGGGAGACAAACAGGCTTACGGGCTGCTCGTTTCCAAGTACCAGCGCAAACTATTGCGGCTGATATCGAGATTGGTTCGCGATGCCGCCGAGGCCGAGGACGTGGCGCAGGAGACCTTCCTCAAGGCCTACCGGGCGCTGCCAAATTTCCGCGGCGAAAGTGCTTTCTATACATGGCTTTACCGCATTGGCGTCAATACAGCAAAAAACTGGCTGATCGCCAATGGCCGGCGGACGCCGACGAGCAGCGGCATAGATTGCGAGGACGCGGAAAACCACGACGAAGGCGAGTTACTGCGCGATGTCGATACACCTGAGCACTTGTTGATGTCTAAGCAGATCGCCGATACGGTAAATATGGCAATGGCGAGTTTGCCCGAGGAATTGCGCACCGCAATCACCCTGCGCGAAATCGAGGGGCTTTCCTATGAGGAAATTGCAGAAGTGATGGATTGTCCGATCGGCACGGTCAGATCGAGAATATTCAGAGCGCGCGAAGCGGTCGCGCAGAAGTTGCGTCCCCTGCTCGACACAGGGCCGGATCGGAGGTGGTAGGCATGGGTAGCAAGGGTGGTTTTGGCAGTATGGGTACCGAAGTTTCGGCGTTGGCGGACGGAGAACTAAACGCGCACGAGGTGGCGGATATTGTTGCTTCCCTGCGGCAGGATGTTGAATTGCGCGTGGCCTGGAATGACTACCAGATGATTGGTGCGGCACTTCGCCGGGAAACTCGCCTGTCGCAAGAACTGACAGCTCGCGTCATGACTGGCTTGAGTCTGGAACCCGTCGTGCTTTCGCCCCAACCGAGGTTGCAATCGAAACAGGCCGTTGCCTGGCAGCGCTCGCTGATGACGCTGACGACGATGGCTGCGTCGGCCGCCGGCGTAGCCGTGGTGGCCTGGATGGCCTTTTCTTCGCAGATGGTTAACCGTTCGCCAGCCTCGTCAGAACTGGCCCAGGCGCCGGTCGGCGCCGCCAACCTCGCTGAAGCGGCAATCAAGCCGGGCGCGCGGGAGGATATGCGTGAATACCTCATCGCACACCAGGCGCACGCGCCTATTTCGCAAATGCCCGGCGGTACGCAAAATATCCGTCTTGTCTCGGTTTCCGGGGGGCTGGATCGCCGATGAATCTGTCGATTACCGTGCCCTCGCGGCGCAGTCAGCAGCGAAGACTGCTGTTCCTGGCACTCGCCATGCTCTCTGCGCTCTGGGGTATGACCCGGCCCGCGGCCGCGCAGATGCCGGACGACGGCATGCAATGGCTGCAACGGGCCGCGCGGGCTGCGCAGAATTTGACCTACACCGGCACCTTCGTCTATCGCAGCGGGACTGTCGCCGAAACATCGCGCATTACCCACCTCGTCGATGCGGCGGGTGAAGCCGAGCGGATAGAGGTTCTGGATGGCAGTCTGCGCGAAGTGGTGCGCATCGACGACGAGGTCAAGTGCTACCTGCCGGAAAACCGCACCGTCGTTGTCGAACAGCGCTCGGCGCAACGCGGTTTTCCTGCGCGGCAATCGATCAAATCGGTCAATTTTGGGGGTATCGGCGAAAACTATACGGTGCGCAAGGGGGCTCCCGGCCGTGTCGCGGGCATGGAAAGCCAGCTTATCCTGATCGAACCGCGCGACAGCCTCCGTTATGGGCAGCGGTGGTGGATCGACATCCAGTCAGGCTTGCTGGTCAAGGCCATTCTGATCGGCGATCAGGGTGAACCGCTCGAAACCTTCACTTTTTCGGAGTTGCGTATTGGTGGATCGGTTGATCGGGCCTCGATCAAACCCTCGGGACGTATGAACGCCTCCAACTGGCTGGTGCGGAAACCCTACGCCGTCGATAGTCGGCAGGATGACGGCATGTGGCAGTTCCGTACATCGCTGCCCGGCTTCCACAAGGTATCCGGGATGAAGCGGCAAACTCGCGCCGACGTCCCGCCTGGGTCGCATTGGATTTTTTCCGATGGCCTCGCCGCCGTTTCCGTGTTTATTGATCCGCTTATCGTTCAGGCGGAAAAACCGGAGACTGGCCTCTTCGCCATGGGGGCGGTTAATGTTTACAAGCGCATTCTTGGCGATAATTTGATCGTTGTGATGGGTGACGTGCCTCACGCGGCGTTGCGGCAACTCGGCGACGGCATCGAGGCCAGACGGAAATGAGCGCATCGTTTATCAATCATCAGGCTAATCACCTTTCAGGCAGGGTGATGCGACTGGACGGTAACTATGCCTGGGTCGAAATCGGCACTGTATCGGCCTGCGGCACCTGTGAGGAGCAGGGTGCCTGCGACAGTGGCTTGCTGGGTTCGTCGCTGCTGCCGTACCGCTACCACCGACTTTTTAACAAAATCGGCGCAAAGGCGGGTGACGTCGTCACGGTGTCCGTTCCCGATGGCGGCGTGCTGGCGGCGGCGTTGCTGGCTTACGTGATGCCCTTGCTGCTGGGCATTGCCGGTGCTGCGATCGGTATGCGGCTGGGAATGCATGATCGCCATGCCGTTCTGGGGCTACTGGCCGGGCTTGGAATTGGCTGGCTAGCCTTACATTTTCTGACAAGAAATAGGGAACCCCCCGCACTGATTGCGCTCCAATCGCCCGTTGCTTGCAATACCATTCATCTGCATAAACGTCTTCATGAGGAATATTGAATATGAAACGCATCGTGCTTGCTCTTTATCTATTGTGTTTTGCCGGCCTGTCATCGGCGCAAGTTCGCGAACTTCCCGATTTTGCCGACCTCGCCGAGAAGCAGGGACCGGTGGTAGTCAACATCAGTACCACGCAAATTGTCCGAAATAATCGGTCAGTCTTGTCGCAACTGCCGTTCGGAGAGGACGATCCCGCATTCGAACTGTTCAAGCGTTTCATTCCCAACCACCCCGGCGTGCCGCGCGAGTTCGAGAACAAATCGCTGGGTTCCGGCTTCATCGTCAGCGCCGACGGTTATATCCTGACCAACGCCCATGTGGTTGACGATGCCGACGAGGTGGTGGTCAAACTCATCGACAAGCGCGAATTCAAAGCGAAGGTGATCGGCTCGGACAAGCGCACCGACGTGGCCCTGATCAAGATCGAGGCGGGCGGCCTGCCGGTTGCCAAACTTGGCGAACCGGGGAAATTGCGCGTCGGTGAATGGGTTGCGGCCATCGGCTCACCTTTTGGATTCGAGAATACGGTTACTGCCGGCATCGTCAGCGCCAAGGGGCGATCACTGCCACAGGAAAACTACGTGCCGTTCATTCAGACCGACGTGGCCATCAACCCCGGTAATTCCGGTGGACCGCTGTTCAACATGAAGGGTGAAGTGGTCGGCGTCAACTCGCAGATTTTCAGTCGTTCGGGTGGTTATCAGGGGATTGCCTTCGCCATTCCCATCGATGTGGCGATGGATGTCCAGTCGCAACTGAAGTCTGGCGGCAAGGTCAGTCGTGGCCGCTTGGGTGTGACCATTCAGGAAATCACCAAGGAATTGGCTGACTCATTCGGGCTGGCCAAAGCCAGCGGGGCACTGGTGACGGCGGTTGAAAAGGGTTCGCCCGCCGAGAAGGCCGGTATCGAGGTGGGTGACGTTATTCTCAAATTCGAAGGCAAGCCGGTTGTGCGCTCCAGTGACCTGCCGCTCATGGTCGGCTCGACCAAGCCGGGAACTCGCGGCACCGTGCAGGTGTCGCGCAAGGGTGTCTTGAAGGATGTCGGTATCTCTGTTGGCGAAATGATCGAAGAAAAAACCGCCAGCAAGAGCAATCGTCGGAACAAGTCAAACGAACCAGCTTCCAACAAGTTGGGATTGGTATTGTCCGAGCCGAGTGGCGAACAGAAAAAGCAACTGGGAAGCAGCGGCGGACTCGTTGTCGAAGAGGTGCGCAATGGCGCGGCGCGCACCGATCTCCGCCAGGGCGACATCATTCTGGCCTTGGTGAGCAAGGGCGTTCATACGGAGGTGCGTTCGGTGACGCAGTTCAACGGTATGCTGGCCAAGTTCGACAAGACTTCGACCATCACGCTACTGGTTCGTCGCGGCGATGCGCAGACTTTTATCACCATCAAAGGCGTGGGTGACAAATAGGCTGAAGCTCTACAGTCGGCAGTATTGCCACCTCTGCCACGACATGCTCGCCGCGCTCGACAGTTTGCGCGACGAGTTTGCATTCGAGGTCGAGGTGGTGGATATCGACGCTGTTCCTGTACTGACCAAAAAATACAATGAACTGGTGCCTGTGCTTGAAGCCGGCGAGCGGGAGCTTTGTCGCCACATTATTGACCTAGCCGAGGTTCGAGCGTATTTGAGTGCGTCCAATCAGTGAAGCAAATCTCAATTTGGCATTGGGTTTAGACGTCGCCTTCCTCGTTGCTGTCCATCAGGAACAGCGTCGACTCGATCTCAAAGCGGCCGTGGGGCGATGCCATGGCGATCAGCGTCTGGCCGGGTTGCACCAAAAAGTCGGCGCCCGGATTGAATACCCAGTCGCCACGCGTGCGGACCGCCAGCAGCACGTAACTGGCCCCTTTCAGATTGAGGGCGCCGAGGGTCTTGGGTGTGAGTGTCTGTGGTACCACCACTTCCTCGATGCGCAATTTGTGCTCGGAGCGCAACATCTCGTCGAGAAAGGAGACGACGTGAGGTCGCACCATCGCCGATGCTATTCGCATTCCGCCGGTGAAGTTGACCGATACGACGGCGTCGGCGCCGGCTTTCTTCATCTTTTCGCCATTGCGTGTTTCATTGCAGCGCGCAATGATGCGAGCGGCGGGGTTCATCTGCTTGGCCGTAAGCGCGATCATCAAGTTGCGCGAGTCGTCGCCGGTAACGGCAAAGACGCCCTTGGCCTCGGCGACGTTGGCGGCCAGCAGCATATCGTCATCGGAAGCGTCGCCTTGAAGGTAAAGCATCCCTGATCGCTTTTCGGCATGGGCTTCGAGTATTTCGGCGCTCTCGTCGATGGCGATGTAGTGGCGGTTGGTTGCTTCGAGTTCTTCCGCGATGTTGTGACCGACGCGGCCGAAGCCGCAGAGGATGTAGTGCCCGCGCAGTTTCTTCATCGTTTTTTCCATGCGTTTCCTCCGTAGCGTCTTGTCGAAGTCGGCGGCGAGGACGATGGCCGTCACGCTCGAAAAGAAGTAGGTCATGATAGCGATGCCCGAAAAGGCAATCGCCATGGTGAATATTTCACGCTCCGGCTTGTGGTAAATCTCGACACCGGCGCCGTAGCCAATGGTGGCGACCATCAGAAAAGTCATGTAGAGCGCGTCGATCCAACTGGTGTCGGGGCCACCGAGGTAACGGTAGCCTACGGTGCCAATGGCCGTGACGCCGCTAAAAGCGGAAAGCGCGATGTAGATCGACAGCCGTGCGCGGCGGTAGACGTCGGCGGTATCGTCGTTGGTATTCATGTGGAATGACGACGGGCACGCTGGCGCCAGGCGTGAACGAGATAGATGCGCCAAGCCAGTTGCACTGCAATATAGCCGGACAGCGCAAGGACAGAGGCTAGTAGTACAAGGCCGACCCCCAGCGGCCGGCCAAGCTGTAGCATCCAGTCGACCAGGCTTGACAACCAGGCCAGGATGCCTTCCGCGCCATATTCGGGCGGCGCGACGAAGTCGCTGCCATTGCCGCCAAGGACCAGTTTGCCCATGCCGAACGCAACGATGTAGAGCGGTACGATGGTCAGCGGGTTGGTGTAGAACGTAGTAAAAAGGGCCAACGGCAAATTTACGCGGAAAAGCAGGGCGAAAATGGCCGCGCCCACCATCTGCAAGGGACCGGGAATCAAACCACAGAAGAGCCCGGCAGCGACGGCACCCGCAGCGGAATGGCGATTGAGGTGCCACAGACGCGGGTGGAGCAGGGGGCCGGCAAACGGGGCCAGCCAGCGGTTGCGAAGGATGGACTGATGATCAGGCAGGTATTGGCGAAGGCGCTTGCGCATGCGGTGGATTTTAGCGGTATCTGGTCTAATCACGGGCTATGCGTATCGCCATAGTCGCTTTTGCCGCCGGCATTGCCTGGTTGCAATGGCAGCCATCCCTTCTCGCGGTTTCCGATTTTCCCGCCTTGTCGATCATCGCTGCTTTGGCGGCACTTTCCTTGCTGCTGGCGGGTCTGGCCCGAACCCCGGTTCCGTGGCTGCCTTGGCGTGCGGTTACGACGACATTGGGCGTGTTGTTGGCGTTCCTGCTGGGCATCGCATGGGCCAACTGGCTGGCGCAGGCGCGACTGGCCGACGCACTGCCGGTTGCGGCCGAGGGGCGCGACATTGTCGTGGTGGGCGTCGTGGCCGGACTCCCGCAGTCTTTCGAGAACGGCCTGCGTTTCGACTTCGATGTCGAGACGGCAGCTACAACCCTGCCTTCGCGATTATCGCTGGCCTGGTATCGGGGATATCCTGGGTCTCACGGCGAGCAGGATGACGATGTCCATGCGGCGCCGGCACTGCATGCCGGGGAACGCTGGCGGCTGCGGGTGCGATTGAAGCGGCCGCACGGTAACTTCAATCCTCATGGCTTCGATGATGAGGGCAATACCCGTCTCGACGATTTCGTTACGCGGCCCAGCTATGTGGTCGAGCAATTGCGCGAGGTGATCCGCGAACGCTATGTGAGCGTTCTGGGCGATCCGCGGGCAGGCGGCGCGGCTTACGGTGGCGTGCTCCAGGCTCTGGCCATTGGCGACCAGCGGGCCATCGAACCCGAACTGTGGCGCATATTTGCGCGCACCGGCGTTACGCACCTGATGTCGATTTCCGGCCTGCACGTCACCATGATCGCGGGTTTGGTATGGTGGCTGGTGTCGTGGCTATGGCGCCGCTCGTCACGGCTACCCTTGCTGCTGCCGGCGCAGAAGGCGGCGGCGCTGGCCGGCTTTGTCGGGGCGCTTGCCTATTGCCTGCTGGCCGGATTCGCGGTGCCGGCGCAACGCACGCTCTACATGCTGGGGGTGGTGGCGCTGGCCTTGTGGTCGGGGCGCACGGCAAGTGGCAGCCGCATCCTGGCGCTGGCGCTGCTGGTGGTATTGTTGCTCGACCCGTGGGCGGTGCTGGCGGCGGGTTTCTGGCTCTCCTTCGGCGCGGTCGGCCTGCTGTTCTACATTAGCGCCGGTCGGCTGAGCGGGGGGTACTGGCTGGCGGCGTGGGCACGCGCGCAGTGGGCCGTGACGTTGGGCATGATCCCGGCGCTGCTGGCGCTGTTCCAACAGTTTTCGTTGTCCTCGCCGCTAGCCAATGCGGTGGCGATTCCTGTGGTAAGTTTTCTGGTGACGCCGCTGGCGCTGGTGGGCGCCTTGCCACTGGCCGATCCCCTGCTGTGGCTTGCCCACTGGATACTGTCGAACTTGATGCTGCTGCTGGAATGGCTGGCGGACGCACCGTGGGCCATCTGGCAACAGCATGCGCCGCGTGGATTTCCGGCGCGCTGGCTGGGGTTGGTGGCACTCTTGCCGTTGTTCCTGCTGCCGCCCGAGCGCCCCGAGGCTGGCGTCGCGAGGATTGTGACACTCGATGTCGGGCAAGGCTTGGCGGTGCATGTGCAGACCGCAACGCATGACCTGTTGTTCGATACCGGGCCGGCTTTCTCGTTCGAGGCCAATAGCGGCAACCGCATCATCGTGCCCTATCTGCGCGCGACCGGCGTGCGGCGGCTCGATGGCATGATCGTCAGCCACACGGACATCGACCACTCCGGCGGCGCACTTTCGGTGAGCGAGGAGGTGCCGATCGGCTGGCTGCGGACTTCTTTGGCGGCGAATCACGTAATATCGGCGTTACCGGTGCCTAACCGATGGTGTGTCGATGGCGAGACGTGGACGTGGGACGATGTTCGCTTCGAAATGCTGCACCCGACAGCCGATGATTATTCCAGTGGCCAAATCCACAAGAGCAATGATTTTTCCTGCGTACTGAAGGTGACGGCAGCCGGGCGCTCGATGCTGCTCACTTCAGACATCGAGGCGCTCTCCGAAGCGGCCCTACTGGCGCGATGGCGCCAGCGGCTGGCTGCCGACGTGCTGCTGGTGCCGCACCACGGCAGCCGTACTTCGTCGACACCGGAATTTGTGGCGGCGGTGGGTGCGCACGAGGCGATTTTCCCTGTCGGCTATCGCAATCGCTTCGGCCACCCCAGGGCAGACGTGGTGGCGCGTTACGATGGAAATGGGGCGAGGCTGTGGCGTACCGACCGCGATGGCGCCCTGACAGTCAATCTGGCGCCATCCGGCGTTACCATCGCAGCGGAGCGCGCCAAACGGCGGCGTTATTGGCATGGATTATGATCCCACCCCGAACACCTTCAATTTGCTTGGTTCTGCTCTCCCGGAGCGAGAAGCACTTGGGGCGGCCCGGCGTGTTTCTGGAGAGGAGTATTCAATGCGCGAACGCAAGGTACAGTGCCTTAGCCCGATGGGCTTTCATGATATGGCCTACACGGAATGGGGCGATCCGGCCAATCCACGCGTGCTGGTCTGCGTCCATGGCCTGACGCGCTGTGGCCGCGATTTCGATTTTATGGCGCAAGCGCTGGCAGATGAATTTCGGGTTATTTGCCCCGACGTGGTCGGGCGTGGCCGTAGCAGCTGGCTGAAAAACCCGGCGCTCTACGGTATTCCACAATATTGCACCGACTTGGTGACGCTGTTGGCACGGCTCGATGCGGAGACTGTGAATTGGTTCGGCACCTCGATGGGTGGCCTGATCGGCATGGCGCTGGCGGCGCCGGAAAACTCGCCCATTGCCCATCTGGTGCTCAATGATGTGGGTCCGGTGATTTCGGCGGAGGCAATTGCGCGTATTGGTGAATATGTTGGCAGGACACCGCGTTTTGCCGATCTAGGCCAAGCCGAGATCTACCATCGCGTTGTGTTCGCTTCCTTTGGCCAGCTGAGCGACGCGCAGTGGCGCCACCTGACCGAACAGGGCGTTCGCCAAGCCGATGACGGGCTGTGGGATATTCACTACGATCCGGCGATTGCCGAGCCCTTCCGTCAGGCGATGCAGGTCGAAGGCGGTGCCCGGAACATGACGCTGTGGACCATGTATGAGGCGATCCGCTGCCCGACGCTGGTGGTGCGCGGCGAGAATTCGGATTTGCTGACGCGCGAGACCGTGGCGGAAATGGCGCGGCGCGGACCAAAAGCGGCAACGGTGGAGGTTGCCGCCGTCGGTCACGCACCGACTTTCATGGATGAGGCGCAAGTTGCCATCGTGCGCAGTTTTCTCGCCAGGGAGATGCGGTAGAATCGCGGCCGTGGCGGGTCTCCCCGCATTGCGGGATGGTGAATCTGGTCAGGTCCGGAAGGAAGCAGCCACAGCCATTAAACGCAAGTGCCGGGGGTCAGGCTCGCCACCCCTCATTCTTCTTCCGCTTTTTCCTGCTCCTGCTCCCGTTGCTGCCGCAACATCCCCTTACAAAGCCGCGCTGTTCTGTCACAAGTCGCTTACAGGGCGCGGTTTGAATGCATCCATCGCCACGGGGCGAACATTTTTCAGGAGACGGCAATGGAATCGAATAAAAGTTTTTTCATGACAATCTTGGCCGCAGGCATTCTTGGCACCACAGCGCTCGCCTGGGCCCAGCCCGGCATGGGCGGTGCTGGTGGTTGCGGCATGGGCCAGGCAGGCACGAATTGCCCTCAAGGCATGGGTATGGGTGGCATGGGCGGCGCGCAAGGCATGGGGCGTAGCGGCGCGAAGTTCGATCCGGCGGTTCGTGCCGAACGGCATTTGAACCTACTCAAGACCGAACTCAAGCCCACCGCTCAGCAGGAGCCTTTGTGGAACGCCTTCGCCGAGAAGGCCAAGGCCGAGGCCGGCAAAGGCATGCAGGCAATGCGTGACAAGGCGCAGGACCAAAAACTCACCGCGCCCGAGCGCATGACGCAGCGAAACGTGGCGATGAAGGAGCGGCTGGCGGCGCACGAGGCGGTAACCGAGTCGTTCAAGCGTCTCTACGACGCATTGACTCCGGAGCAGAAGCAGATCGCCGACCAGCATATGAGCCGCATGGGGCCGAAGGGTGGCAAGGGCAATCAGGGTGGCGGGCAGCAGCGGATGAAGCCGGGCCAGTCCGGGCCGCAGGGCATGGGCGGCACGGAGGGCATGGGCGAACGTCGTCCGGGCTGAGTCATAACGCCCACGCATGGCGGGGCACTCCCAAGGGGTGCCCCTTTTCATTGGTAGAATCGCTCCCATGAGCTATCAGGTTCTCGCCCGCAAGTGGCGTCCCAAGTCGTTTGCCACGCTGATCGGGCAGGAGCATGTCGTCAGGGCGCTGACCCATGCCCTCGAACAGCAGCGCCTGCACCACGCCTACCTATTTACTGGCACACGCGGGGTCGGCAAGACAACCTTGGCCCGCATCCTCGCCAAGGCGCTCAATTGCGAGACCGGCATTTCGGCTGTTCCCTGTGGCGTTTGTTCATCCTGCACCGAAATCGATAGTGGCCGCTTCGTCGATCTGATCGAGGTTGATGCGGCGACCAATACCAAGGTCGACCAGATGCGCGAACTGCTCGACAACGCCGTGTATGCCCCGACGCGCGGGCGCTTCAAGGTGTTCGTCATCGACGAAGTGCACATGCTGTCCAATAACGCCTTCAACGCCATGTTGAAGACGCTGGAAGAGCCACCCGAACACATCAAGTTCATCCTCGCCACCACCGATCCGCAGAAGATTCCGGTGACGGTGCTCAGTCGCTGCCTTCAGTTCAATCTCAAGCAGATGCCGCCTGGGCATATCGTCGATCATCTCGCCCGTATTCTTGATGCAGAGCAGGTTGCTTGCGAGCCGGCTGCGCTGCGCCATGTCGCCAAGGCCGCAGCTGGTTCGATGCGCGATGCGCTTTCCCTGCTCGATCAGGCCATCGCCCACGGCGCCGGGCGCGTTGGGGAGGAGGATGTGCGCGACATGCTTGGCACCGTCGGCGAGGATCATCTTTATGCGATTCTCGATGGCCTCGCGGCGGCTGATGTGCGGGCCATGCTGGCCGTGGCCGACGCGATGGATGTGCGCAGTCTCAGTTTCGATTCTGCCTTGCAGGAACTGGCGACGCTGTTTCACCGCATCGCGCTGGCGCAATTTGCGCCGCAGGCCCTTGTTGACGAGTCCGAGCGGCAGCGCCTTGCGCTTTACGCCGCCGCGTTCGACCGTGAATTCCTGCAACTGTGCTACCAGATCGCCATCCACGGCCGCGACGATCTGCCGCTGGCGCCGGATGAGTACGCCGGTTTCACGATGACGCTGCTGCGACTCATTGCTTTCCGTCCGGAAATGCCGGCGCTGCTGGGTGGCGGTGCGGCGACGCCGGTTGCTGTTGCCGCCCCCGCGCCGGGTTCGATCTCCCGGCCATCTTCCCGGACGCCGCCGTCCATCGCCGCGCCTTCATCGCCGCGCACTGCCGTACCGCTACCGCCGACTTTTTCAGCGTCCGAGCCGGTGGAACCGCCGTCAACCGTCGTTTCTCAGGTTGTTCCAGCCGTCATTCCCATACCCCTCCCTGCCGTCGCGCCCGTTGTCGCGTCTGGCGGGGCGACCAACTGGCACCTCATCTCCGAGCGCCTGACGCTGACCGGCATGGCCAAGCAGCTGGCCCAGCATTGCGAACTAGCCGAACTGGCCGAGTCGCAGATAACGCTGCGCCTGCCGCCGGCACACAAGCACCTGCTGGTTAATAAGGCGCAGCAAGACAAGTTGCAGGCCGAACTGCAAATCCATTTTGCGCGCCCGCTCAAACTCAGCATCGTGCTGGCGGATGTGCAGGGCGAAACCCCGGCGGTACGCACCGCCACCGAGCGGCGCGAGCGGCAGGACCGCGCCATCGCGGCGATCGAACAGGATCCCTTCGTGCGCGAAGTGGTGGACCTGTTCGACGCCAGCATCGACGAATCGACGATCAAACCCGTTTGAAGGAGTAAGGTGTATGTTCAATAAAGGCGGCATTGCCGGATTGATGAAGCAGGCCCAGCAGATGCAGGCCAACATGGCGAAAGCGCAGGAAGAACTGGCGCTGCTGGAGGTAGAGGGCCAGGCAGGCGCCGGCATGGTCAAGGTGGTGATGACCTGCAAGCATGACGTCAAGCGGGTCATCATCGATCCCTCGGTGATGGACGACAAGGAAATGCTCGAAGACCTGATCGCGGCGGCATTGAACGACGCCAACCGCCGCGCCGAGCAGACCATGCAGGACAAGATGGGTTCCTTTACGGCGGGTCTGAATCTGCCGCCAGGCATGAAACTTCCGTTCTGACGTGAGTTTGCCCTCCAGCCTCGACGAACTGATCGAGGCGTTGCGCTGCCTGCCCGGCGTCGGCCCCAAGTCGGCGCAGCGCATGGCCTTTCATCTGCTGCAACGCGACCGTCGCGGCGCCGGCCGCCTTTCCGCGGCACTGCGTCGTGCGCTGGAAACGCTGCAACACTGCGCGCGCTGTAATTCATTTACCGAAGCGGAAATCTGCGACCGTTGCGTCTCGTCCAAGCGTGACCCGGCGCTATTGTGCGTGGTTGAAATGCCGGTCGACCTCAATACGATGGAGCAGACCCACGCCTTCAACGGACTCTACTACGTGCTGCTGGGGCGTTTATCGCCGCTGGACGGCATTGGCCCGCGCGAACTCGCCTTTGAACGACTGCTTGCTCGCGCCAGTGACGGCGTGGTGAAGGAAGTGATCCTCGCCACCAACTTCACCAACGAGGGCGAAGCCACCGCCCATTACCTTTCCGAGATGCTGCATGCGCGCGGTCTCAAGGTGAGTCGTATCGCCCGCGGCCTGCCTGTTGGCGGCGAGATCGAATACACCGACGCCGCTACCGTGGCGCAGGCGCTGATCGAGCGGCGTGACTATTGAACCTATTTTCCTCAGTTGGCGCCATTGAAGCTGTTGCAAACTCCGATCTGACGGAGGTATCCGGGAAAAAGGGAGGGTCGCCCAATGGGTGTAGGGGAATTTGAGCGCAGAGCGCTGGCAAGTAGTTAAGTATTGTATGCGTAACACATCAAATGAAAAAACCCGCTAAACCTAGTGGTAGAGCGGGTTTCATGGTATTTGGCGGAGAATAAGGGATACTCCACTTTTTAAATAATTACCTAATAAAACATGTAGTTATAATATCATGGCTTCTTTGTTTTG